>JACCDG010248595.1_pt1 | contig 94739 bp, 112 predicted proteins | sample 7442471 | NCBI WGS metagenome assembly JACCDG01 (sample SAMN15323444, study PRJNA562643) | freshwater metagenome | isolation source: river surface water | place: USA:Blue River Watershed | collected 2017-08-17 | reverse complement strand
GAAATCGCGATAAGATGCTATTGGGCATGTTCTTCCCTTTCTCTAAGTGAAACCTTTTGCGACACAAAAAGTTTACCTAAAGAATCGGGAACATGCCCGTTTACCCACTACCCAGGGAGAAGAGCCCCTTTAACGATGTAGAGCCAAACAAGGGAATACATGTGGGACCATCGATGAACCTCCAACCCGGCATTGGATAAAATGCATGCAAGAAAGAAGACATTCCGGTAATAATTTCATAGGTTGAAATATTTTGAGGTTTTGAATGACTCTCGAACAGGTCCTAGAAGTAATTCAAAAAAATACCGCATCACTAAAAGAAGAGCATCATGTTCAAGCTCTCTACATCTTCGGTTCCTTCGCTCGAAAAGAAGGAAATCCCAAAAGTGATATCGATCTTTTGGTTGAGTTCTCTTCCACGGAAGTGACTCTGTTTGGGCTCATTCGTCTGAAGTTTTTTTTGGAAAACCTTCTCAAAAGAAAAGTGGATCTGATCACTGCGGATGCATTGAAATCCCCCCTGAGAGAAGAGGTTGAAAGAGACGCAATTCGTGCGGCATAGACCATGGAAAACCCGTCTTTCCGATATGAAAGATGCGATCAAGAAGATTCGCGCCTACTGCTCCGGACTAAACTCAGAAACCGAACTCTTTAAAAACCCTGAAAAACTGGACGCGTGCATTCGGAACTTTCAAATTTTGGGGGATGCCTCTAGCCGAATACCTGCCATGGTACGCAAACAGATACCTGGGATTCCGTGGCGAGAAATTTCGGCCATGCGAAACATCCTCGTTCACGAATATTTTGGCGTCAGTCCCTCTATCATCTGGAAAACGATTACCAACGATCTTCCAGTATTGGAATTGGCTCTAGAAAAAGCGGTTGCCAAGTTTGATGAACCGGTTCACCCCTGGAAGATATGCCCTCCCGGCGAGCACTATGTGCGAATGGCCACCATCCAAGGGCATTTACGAGACGGCAGACCTGTAAGAAGTCACTTAAGAAGAGATCATTGCAGACAAAGTCAGACAACCACTCGAAATGTGATTACGGCTTTTGAAGCAAAAGACATGGTGGAGTTTTTCCCTGAGCCTCCCGTTCCTTTAGGCAAGAACTTGGATTTTGGAAAGAAAGGTAACGAGTTCGATAAACTAATCAATGGATGGACTGAGTACTGGAATCAGGTCTTAAAACCAAGCTCCCCCCTCGACCCTCGTGTGGTAAAGGCGCTCATCGCATCTGAGTCTTCCTTCAACACCAGTGCTGGAAAAGAAAAAAAGAATACAGCTCGTGGCCTCATGCAGTTGATGCCCCAAACGCTTTGGGCCTTGAATGGTGCGAGGGACGAACTGAAAGAGCATCTGTTTGAATTTGATTCTAGCGAAATATTTGAGCCCAGCCTGAATATAGCTGCCGGAATACGTTGGTTGTTTCGAAAACGTGAACTTGCAGGTCGAAGACTGAAGCGAGAAGCATCGTGGGAAGAAGCGGTGTCGGAATACAAGGACTATCTGAGAAGAGTTTTAAGGAATCCCAAGCACCCGCAAAAAGGCATGCATACCTTTCGAGATTTTTTGAAGAAGCTGGAGGGTGACCAAAATGAGTAAGAACATGCTCCTCCTCGCCCTTGTTTTTTCACCTGCTTTACTGGCCGCGCGAAGTGAACCGGGAGGGGAAGATCCGGTCTTTAAGCATCGAGACCAACTGAAAGATCGATTGGGTTTGCGGACCGTTTTCTGGGTATGCTCTGACAAGTCGAAAATACGCAAGATTTATTGCGAAGATATGGGTGTCCATGAAACAGAGGGCCCCAAAGCCGAACTTACCATTGACTTCATCAAGAATACGGACAGGCATACCTATGGCCTAAGACATACCATCCCTGCCTCGGAGTGCCGTGACTTGTTACGGCGCATCCGTGAACGACTAAAGAAAAATATTAACTTCTGCATTCGGGGAAGCTTAGCGAACATAGGGGGATCCGGAATTGGCTGGGTCTTCCATGAATTTCGCGCGGATAAAGTTTCAGTCTGCGAAAATGATGACTGTGTACCCTAGCAGCAAGTGGGACGAACGCTCCAAAATTCGAAACTCATGCCCTCCACGATGAAACCTTCGCGTTTTATGTCTCTGATCGGATTAGCTTGGGTTGGACATTTAATCGGGAACCTTTTTGGTCCTACGTCCGAAATCGGTGACGGGGTATTTTATTTAGTGCTGGCTGCAGGTTATTGGGCCGTGTCCAGCTTTTCCATTCCAAAAGCGCTTGAGCGAATTACGACCATTTTGGGATACGGCTTCTTTGTCCATCTTCTTCTTTGGCAACTGGTCGTCATTGGCCAGCAAGCAGACAGCCTGCTTCCGTCCCACGCATTGGCGGTTTTTGCCGCTCTTTTGGCGGTAGGACTGGACTGGGGAGCGATCGCGTACTTCTCCCGGTGGGCCACCGCAGAATCTAAACTTTCGCTCGCAGCTGTTTTGGCGTGTGCGCTCGTCTTCAAATTGAATGACAGTGACAAACCCCTTGCGTTCCTACAGCTAAAATACGCTTCCTCTTTCATTGCGCTCCCCTGGATTGCCATTTTTGCCTCTCGGTTGTGGCGCCAGACGACTAAAACACCAGCTCAGTGGGGCGTATTGGACTGGGCACTCTTGATTTGCCCTTTACTCTTCGTAAGGCTGCCCGGTTTTTACTCGACCCCCACCGCCCACCACCATTGGAGCTTTTACACGGGGCCGATCTGGTCGGTTAAGCACGGAGGCACTTTGCTCTACGATGTACCCAGCCAGTATGGTTGGCTGAGCATCGCACTTCCTTCTTGGATTCCACTTAACGAAGTGCAGTCTTTTCATGCCGTTTTTGCAGTCACTTTGCTCCTCAATAGCGCCTTGGTCTATGGAGTATTTAGAACCAGTCCCCTACTCCAATCTTCTGCGTGGAAAGCGGGCTTACTGACTTTCCTATTCGTTTTTTGGATGCCTGGAATGCGATCCGACTCCCTTGGGGTCCTGGAATTCCCTAGTACTGGAGCCTACCGATTCCTTTGGGCCATGTGGTTAGTTCTCACCCTGCTAAAACCGGGCACGCCGAGCCGGCGTCGAATTGCTGGACAAGCCTGCATTGCCACCCTGGGAATTATTTGGTCGATAGAAAGCGCCGTCTATACCGCAGCGGTGCTCGGTTTTTATTTTTGGGGGATAGGATTAGAAGAACGTTTCAATCCCCGGCGCCTTTTAAGAAGGGGAGCCGCATTGGTGTGCGGAACCCTGGGGCTCGCTCTCACCGTTTTGGCTGCGATAGAGATCTGGATGCACCACAAAGGTCTGCACACTGATTGGCAAGCCTTCGTGGAATATGCACGCATCTACCAAGCCGGATTCGCTCACGTACCCCTTAATCGGCTGGGTGCTGTCACTGCGCTGATTGCGCTCTTGGCAAGCACGGTCGCCTTACTGAAGGAAAACCGAAACCTGCTTCCCCCAGGGCTCGCTTGCCTGGGCTTTATGCTCTCGACTTTGAGTTATTTGATCCCGCGCAGTCACCCCTCAAATGTTTGCAATCTAGCCGCGCTATGGTTTCCGGTTTGGGTGGGGTTCGTGGGCTTGTACTCGGGAAGCAATAAGTTCGTGCTGCAAGGGATTCGTAGCGTGGGTTTTGCGTTCGTTTGCTCAGCATTTCTGGTGTCAGCCAGCAAGCCTCAACGGTGGTTGGAGCTTTCGAAAAGAATCACCGCCCCTGGTGGACTGGGCGATGCTCACCAGGTCATGCGACAGCAAGGACAACGACTGATCCCCCAGGACTCCCTAAAAACGCTTGATCGGCCTTTAGCAGTATTCGACCCACACTTTGTACTCGACGACGCGTTTCTGGGGTCAATGCAGTTTTTCCCCATACGGGGCGCCTACCCCGCAAAAGCTTTCTGCCTCCTACCACCCCAACGCCAGCAGGAATACTTTCGCCGCTACTTAGAAGGGACCAAACCAACTGCGCTAGGCATGCTCGTCCGAGCAGGTCAGCCCCGCCCCTCGTGCGACCTCGCCCTCAGAGACATACTCCGAGCGAACTACCGACTGGCCGAAAGCGTTTCTTCCCGGCAGGGATTCGTACTCGAAGTATGGCAAAAACCCTAACGACTCGGATAGTTCCCCAGGCCACACAATTGCTTCACAATCTGAGCGCACAATGAAGGAGTTGAAAGGTGGTACGTATGCGGTACTCAACAGCCCTATTTCTGGCCCTCGTCTTCCTTAGCCCCAAACCAGCTTTTGCGGACACAGTGGAGCACATGGCGCGCATGCCCATGAACACGGTCGTCCAAGAAGCGATTGAAAAATGTAACCCCAAGGTGAACACACTCATTGCGGACCAAGAAGGTACCTACCGACTGGATTGCCGTCGAGGAAGAGATCTCACTATCGAGGTCATCCCGGCCTGTCCCCCGGGAACCGGGGTCTATGGGATGATTCACAATCGTCGAAATGGGCGATCGCAGTATATTCCGTATTGCGGAATATAGTTCTCGCTCCAGTCCAATCCTTCAAACGGTCGATTTCGGTGTGCCCGAAACGACCGTTTTTTTTCATTCTCACATTCGACAAATCAGTTTTGAACAGAAGTGCTTCTTCCCCCCTCCTTTTTCGCTCTATTCGACGGAACTTCTCCTCTAAGTGAGTTGGCATCCTTTGTGAAATAGGAACTCGGGCAAGGAACCACGAAATAGGTTCCGCTTGAGGAGAAGAAAATGAGTACTTACGCACCGTTCATCGAAATACTAAAAGCTGCAATGTCGATCCTGGTATTGATTCTAACAGTGACTCTGCTTGCCGCCTGCGGCCGGGCCAAAGCACAAACAGTCGAAGATTGCGCGCGCATCTACGAAAGCGAGCTGCTAGCTGGCAAGTCCAGCGCGGTTTCCAATTACTACAGCTGTGCACTGCCGCTTATGACTCAGTAAAAAACTTTTTGAGAAGAAGAGAAGGAGAAAAAGAAATGAACACGCACACTACGGTATACCGATTCGCACTAGTCGCCCTTTTGGCTTTAGCAAGTACTGGGCAAGCTGCAAGCCGTCCAGGCTCCCGATTGCAAGCCAAGCATTCTGGTTTGTCGGGTATTTCAGACTGGAGAATCCAGGCGGGTGTCTCGATCCCGGGAGTGAACGGAAGCGTAATGGGCCGCGTGTACAACAAGAAGTTTCCGATCTATGTCGGCGCGGAACTCGACGTGGTGTTCTGGTTCGGAGGTCTTGGAATGAGCGTCATCCCCCAAGCCAGTGCCATGGCGCTCATCCCCACAGGCGGAATCGCCACACCTACAGTGGGTTTATCACTGGGCCCGTCGATCAACTTAGGCGGCTTTGGCCCAAGCGTAGGGGTGGCGATGCTGCTCAAAACCGGAGTCCTGATCAACCTGGAAAAGGACATGGACTTGAACTTGGAGTTGAGAGCAGGAACAGATTTCCTAGCGACAGTAGGAATGCGATTCGCACTCTAACCCCCCTGCAGGAAGACCTCAACCAAACCGCCGGGACCTTCCGTCTCGGCGGTTCCTCTTTTCGCCGCCGGCCCTCCGCCCCGGGCCTCAATGGGTTCCCGAGTTTGCGGGGGGTGGCTTCACAGTTTTTGGCTGCATTCGAAAGCGGGGAGAAAATGGTTGCCGAGGAAGATTAAACGGCACCTCGCGAACGTGACCTGGAGCGACCCCGTGCCCCACTACTCCCTTGCTTTCGTCTCGAGCGGGTCCCACGTTTGATGCTTTTTCGGGATAGGGCCCCAGTCCCTCCAATTTCGGCGGGACGATTGTTTCTTCCTCCAGGTCCTTTATCGTGCGGGGCAAAAGCGTTGACTGAATTCGGAGTAGCCCAGCGAGTTGCAGTTCAGAGGAAGATAGGCATTTTTTCGCGGAGTCAGCAGCAACCCTCTCTAGGAACACAGAATCCTTTCGTCTAACTGCATCGCAATAAGCATCGAAATCCCGAAAAGGGTAACTCACGATCGGTTCCCTCTCCCGTGGAGCCTTGTTCTTCACCGCCAACTCGCGGTTCTTCGCCTTCGCCCGGCGATAATTTTCAAGCGTTCCTTGAAGTTTTAGCTGGGTCTCGACGGGAACGTGGCCCCAATAGCTATCGCACGCCTGGATAACTTGCTCTCGAACTTTTTCAAAATCCGCCGCACGAGAAAGCGCTGCTTTTTCCTCGTCACAATCGGCACCGACCGCCGCAAGAACACTGACCGACGCCACCAAATACCACCCACCGAGAGCTGGAATTACCCAGTGCATCAAAACCTCTTTAATTGTTAGATGCTACTAGTGTAATCCCTCCCTCGGTAGGAACAAAGCGCGTCTTACGAACAGGTCTTGGTCACTCCGCAGATTTCAACTTTGTTTGATTTCGCAAAGTCACTCAGGAACTCCTGACTTTCTTTCAGATCCAACCGCAGGTTGTAATTGGTATCTTTGATATTGCCCTTGGAATTGACCCCCAAAAGCTGGTACTCGCTGCCCGATTTCACAAACGCAGGCCCACCAGAATCGCCATAACAGAGAGCACTGCCCCCCGCCATTTTCGATACCATGTCAAATTCGGACATTTTTACCACCTTAGTCTCGCCCTGCCGCAGCACTGACACAGCAGCGCTCCACCACCACCAGGGATCGTCTTGGTCTTCTTCCTGATCCGGATCTTGGTCTTGTTTGTCTTCATCCTCGTCTTGAGGATCCTGTTTTTCTTTTATGGGCTCAGTGCACCCATACCCCATCAGAGTCAGCTCCGAGCCGACCTTTGCCTTTCCTCCAATCGAAACAGGAGACACCTTTTCAATTTCCTCTGTGACCAAGCCCAATGCCAGATCATGATCCTCTTTCGGGTAGAGAGGACTTCGGGTCAGTGTTGCTTTGTAGTCAACTCCCTCATAAGAGAACTTTGCGATGTCCCCGTCTTTTCCACAGTGAGCCGCAGTGACAATGACGTGCGACCCCACAATGGTCGCTGTACAAAATCCGGTGGAAGTGCTGAGCTTCACGACTTCTTTAAAATCGCTTGCTGGCACATTTCGCCCATTGATCAAAAAAGGTTGTATACCGCCCCCAAAAACGCTCCCACACCCAACCACGAACACAATAGAAAGACGCTGCCACATATAAAGCCGCTCCTTCGCCAATGCTGGCATTTAGTTTGTTTAGTTTGCTGTAAGAAGATCAAAGAAAAGGCGAATCTAACGGCTATTCTATCAGTGCCACTGTTCTCTTCAATAGATTAATCCAGTGCAGTTCGCATATAATTTCTACATGTTCCTTCGGATGATCGAAATTCCACCGCCAGGCAGTTTTTGCCAAAACCAAGCCTTGCTTGAAATTTTTTCACGCGTTGGCGGAAAAACTTTCCTTGAAGTCGGCGTGGGCAATGGAGAGCTTGCACAGTTTTTATGTGGTAAGGGGTACCACGGATCTGGCGTGGATTTCTCTGCTACTGCCGTCGAAGAAGCCCGGACAAGACTTCAGTCTTACTTGAAGAGTCGACAGTTCCACCTTCTTCACGCTGACTTCGAAACCATGCCAATCCCAGAACGCAACGCGGACATCGCTCTAAGCATGATGGTCATGGAGCACGTAGAAGATGATGTTGGGTTTGTTAAAAAGCTTATCTCTGTCACGCGACCAGGAGGGCACGTTATCATCGGAGTTCCGGGTCGCATGGACCGTTGGTCCTTTGAAGATGAGACAGTGGGACACCTTCGAAGGTACGAAAAAAAACAGCTCGAAACTTTACTCCGCAAATGTGGCCTTCAACAGGTTGAAGTCTGGTCTGTTTCTGTTCCGGTCGCAAACCTGTTGTTCAGCTTAAGCTGCTTCTTGGTCCGCAATTCCCAGGAAAAGCAAAAACTCAATCAAACTTCTCTCACCCAAACACAAACAAGCGGCATCCGAAAAATTCCATTTAAAACTGTATTTCCTGCTTTCTTTAGGCTCTTTCTTAACAGCGTAACTCTACGGCCTTTGTTTTGGATACAACGGTGCTTCTACCGTACCGATCTTGGACTGACATTGATTGCCTTTGGAAGGGTCTCATAGAAAATGTAGTTCGGAGTTCGATGCAGCTCCCTCACCTGCCGATCCCCCCAGAGAAGGGGAGCAGGATCTGGGCGCACTGAATAGTACCGATCTGTCGCATAGACAAGTTTCTGCATCGTCACGACGATGGCCCGTTCTCCCGCTCTGGTCGCGAAATACTCCCGACACTTATCCGAGAGAGCGGTGGGACAGCTTCCCCATACCGAAGGCGCTGCCGGACGCAGTTTCGAAAGCAAATACCCCGCTGGAAAATGTGGCTGGAACACGATACTCGTAGCGCCCGCCCCGAACAAACGTACGTCTTGCGTAATGGACTCTAAATAAGACTTCTTTAGAGCCGTAGTAAAAAGCCCTCGGTACACACCTTGGGGAATCCTTTCCCGAAGATGGCGAAGAGGATCATCCATATAAACGGTCAACCGACTATATAGAACAACAAGGACCACTAGGCCTGCCAACACCTCACGCCGACCATCAGCTCTGTCGAAAAACTCCCCCAAGTAAAACAAAGCCACGAAAACTGCCGGGAGAATGGGGACAGCAAAAGCTTCTAGCTTCATATTGCTGCTCCAGGCCATCACGCAACCGGCGGCGATGACTGGCAACCAAACCCTGACCAACAGCGGCCACGATCGACTCTTCGTAGGTAATAAAACGAAAGCGAACGGTGCGAGAAAAGCAAAATACCTCAAAAAGCCCATCACGCCGTCCCCACCCAGGACGGCTCGATTGCAATAAAAAAAGGTAAAAGGGAGAAGGAGCACGAGATGCGCAACAACTCGTCTCTTTTTGTAAAAAACCGCCCAGGCCCAAAAAGAAAGGTGGAATGCTAAGAGTCCCTTGGATCGCAAAGCGTTCCAAAAGTCGACCGCGAGAACCCAGAGTTTTTGCATTCCCCAATCGTGTTCTGAATTGGCTCCCGCTTCTGACACATACCGAATCGAATCCCAAAGCGCTCTGGGATCAAGACGATAGAGAACTGCAACACCGACCAGCGTACTTAATCCACCCAAGACATACATGCCAATCAGTCGAATTGGTGACCGCCTTGTGGCAAAACATGCTGCATACACAAGGCACGCCAGAATCAAAGTAGGGTACGCGCAAACGGCGACCCCATGGCAAACGCCCGCCAGCCAAATAGAGCGATCCGCTTTGCGCTCTCGGTTCCACCCCGCGCAAATTCCCAGAGTAAAAAACGCACTGCCCAGCGCGTTGTACCCGATGCCTAACAACCCATAAGGGACGAAAGCTATCGCCGCAGTGCATGCTATCATCAGTGCGCGGGGTGCCATTACTGAAGCAAACGTGCGATAGAGCACACCCGCAACCACAACACTCAAAAAGAACCCAAGATGGCGAGCGAAGAGCATCCACCACTCACCGTCGGGGGAGAACAAAGAAAAAAGATAAAATAGCGGAAAAGTGAAAAGCGCGCTGGCCTGCGTCAAATTCCACTCATCGACAAAGGGCCTATCTCCTAAAACAAAGCGATAAGGGATTGCGCTATAGAGGGCTTCGTCCGTAAAATCAATTCCTAGATAGATTCTTAAGTAACTGACCAGTACCACGATAACGCAAACGCAATAGGGGAGAACATGGAAGGCCACATTCCGTTCAACCGCCCTTTTTTTGCTGGTTCGGAGTTTTCCTACATTCAGAATGCGCTTCGGGATAACCATGCGTCTGGAGATGGCCCTTTCACCAAAAAATGCCACGCGTTTTTAGAAAGAGTAACGGGCACACCTAAGGCCCTGTTAACCACATCGTGCACACACGCGTTGGAAATGGCTGCCCTACTGCTGAGCGTTCAACCCGGTGATGAAGTCATCATACCGTCTTTTACTTTTGTTTCCACAGCGAATGCCTTTGCATTGCGCGGCGCCAAATTAGTGTTCATCGACATTCGTCGAGACACTCTCAACCTAGACGAAAACCTCTTGGAATCGAAAATCACTTCAAAAACAAAAGCCATCGTGCCCGTGCACTATGCAGGCATTGGTTGTGAGATGGATACCATATGCGCTATCGCACAAGAGCACAGCGTCGCGATCGTCGAAGATAATGCGCATGGTCTTTTTGGTGCATACCGAGGCAAGCCACTCGGTACATTTGGAGCGTTTGGAACCCAAAGCTTCCACGAAACGAAAAACTTTAGCTGCGGAGAGGGCGGAGCCCTTCTCATCAACGACACTGGCTACGTGGAGAGAGCCGAGATCTTGCGCGAAAAAGGTACTAACCGCAGCCGTTTTTTTCGAGGACAAGTGGACAAATACAGCTGGGTAGATATCGGCTCAAGCTATCTCCCTTCCGACATTCTGGCGGCTTTCCTCTTTGCGCAGCTTGAAAGCTGGCAAACCATTCAAGATAAACGCAAAGCGGTTTGGGATCGCTATGAAAAAGGCCTGAGGGACTGGGCATCGCGAGAGGGAGTTCACCTACCCCTTGTTCCGAGGGAGTGCACCCCTTCCTACCATCTATTCTATGCAGTCCTACCCAGTCCAACACTGCGCGATGCCCTGATTGCGCATCTAAAACAAAACAATATTAATGCCGTTTTTCATTACCAGCCATTACACAATTCTGAAATGGGATCCAAATCCGGGGGGAAAACCGGAGATTGTCCGGTAACCGAACAAGTGAGCAGCTGTCTTATTCGCTTTCCTTTCTATAACGATTTGACGGTTTCAGACCAGGATCGTGTCATCGAGGCAGTAAACGCATTTAGTCACACTGGACGAAAGGCTGGGTAAGTGGGCCCGCATTCAACCAAAAAAGTCGCTATCGTCCAATCCAATTACATTCCGTGGAAGGGTTACTTCGATCTCATCCACTCGGTGGATGAATTCATCCTTTATGATGATGTGCAATATACAAAGCGCGACTGGCGCAACCGAAACCTACTTAAGACCCCACAGGGCCTCCACTGGCTGACGATCCCGATCGAAGTCAAGGGGCAGCGTTTTCAGCTCGTTAAAGACGCAAAAATCTCTCAGGCAAACTGGGGTGAAAAACACTGGACTACTCTTCAAGCGAATTACGGACGCGCGCCCTACTTTCGGTCTTATAGGGAAATCTTTGAACCGCTCTATCGAAATCCCGGAACGGTTTTCTTAAGCGAGATCAACTTCGCCTTTATTCAGGCTGTGTGCCAGCTGCTCGGAATTCGGACGAAGCTGAGCTTTTCTATGAACTATGCATTCCATAAGGACGCCAAGAACCAACAACTGGTAAGCCTCTGTGAGCAAGCCGAAGCCACACATTACATTTCTGGACCGGCTGCAGCTAGCTATTTGGACCCGTTGGAATTTGAAAAAAAGAAAATACAGGTAAGTTTTTTCGACTATTCAAACTATCCCCAATACCATCAGAGTCACCCCCCCTTTGAACATGGAGTTTCGATACTCGATCTGCTTTTCAACGAAGGTCCAGCCGCTACGCGGTATATGAAGTCCTTTTTGCACGAGGAAAAAAAATGACCCCTGATACCATGAGCCAGTTACTGGGGAATGTGGAAAGATACTACTCGAACAAGCTCGAAACCCACGGCCCCGTGCCCCAGGGAGTAGATTGGAAGGACAAGGATTCGCAAAAACTTCGTTTTGAACAGCTGCTCCAAATTCGCCGTAGTCCCGGTAGTTTCTCGATCAATGACATCGGTTGTGGATTGGGGTGCCTTGCAGAAACCTTGCAAAATCGAAACGAGACATTTGAGTACCACGGAGCAGATATTTCTCCCGCAATGATTCGTACCGCACAAAAAAAATTCTTAGGTCGCCCCAATATCTATTTTCATACAAAGTCGGCAGATCTTCCCACTTCGGACTTTAGTGTCGCGAGTGGCATTTTTAATGTGCGACTAGGACATGATGACCACACCTGGAAACGGTACATCGAAACGGTACTCTTGGAGATGGACCGATTGAGCAAGCGAGGCTTTGCTTTCAATATGCTCACGAGCTACTCCGATGCAGATCGCATGCGTCCCGATCTTTTTTATGCGGACCCCTCGTACTATTTCGACTTTTGCAAGCAGCGCTTTGCTCGAAATGTTGCGTTGCTGCATGACTATGGCCTTTTCGAGTTCACACTTTTAGTACGAAAGGACCCATGAAAAAAATTGTCATCTTTGGCGCGGGAGAGATCGCACAACTGGCACACTTTTATTTCTCTAAACAGGGAAAGTACGAAGTCTGCGCGTTTAGTGTAGACGACGCGTACACCACCGCAGAAACTTTCTGCAACCTGCCCCTGGTTCCCAGATCCAAACTCACCAGCACCTATTCCCCCGAAACGTATGATGCATTTGTAGCGGTGAGTTATGCCCGTATGAACCGCTTTCGCGAAGAAAAGTACCATGAGATGAAATCAATGGGCTACAAGCTGGTGAGCTATATCAGCCCGCAGTGCACTCGGCTCACGAGCGAAATCGGAGACAACTGTTTCATCCTTGAAGACAACACCCTCCAGCCTTTTTCTCGAATTGGGAATAACGTTACACTTTGGAGTGGCAACCACATTGGCCACCACGCCCAGATAGGGGACCACTGCTTTATCACTTCACACGTCGTAATCTCGGGCGGAGTGAAGATAAACAGCCACTGTTTTATCGGAGTAAACGCCACGCTGCGTGATCACATTACTTTGGGGGAAGCCACCATGGTGGGGGCGGGAGCGATCCTGATAAAGGACACGCAACCCAAACAAGTATATCGAGCCCCTCGCTCTGAGTGTCTTGGCATTACGAGTGACGAGATCAAGAAGATTTAATCTATGCCGTGGAATAAGCAGGGCCTAGTTTTTGCGCCACACAACGATTCCTCCTGGATGGTGTCCCATGCGTCCAATCCGGTCGCCGAAAAGCTGAGTGAAAACGCGGCACGAATTTATTTCAGCACTCGAGATGCTTTCAATCGATCAAGTATTGCAACTTTAGATCTTGAGCTTACCGATCCGACACGACCGAAGAACATTGCATCCGCCCCTACCCTCTCTCCAGGACCACGAGGCGCTTTTGACGACAGCGGGCTGTCGATGGGCTGCATTGTGCAAAAGGGAGACTTGCGGTTCTTGTACTACCTGGGTTGGAACCTCGGCCAGACAGTTCCTTTTCGAAACAGCATCGGACTTGCGATTAGTCAGAATGGAGCACCATTTGAAAAATTTTCTCCGGCGCCCATTCTCGATCGTAGTTCGGTGGATCCGTACTGTCTGTCGTACCCTTGGGTGCTAGAAGACTCGGGCACCTGGCATATGTGGTACGGCTCGCACTTAGAATGGGGGCGCTTACACGGAGAAATGCGCCACGTGATCAAGCACGCCTCTAGCCCCGATGGCGTTCATTGGACTCCGTCCAACCACACCGCAATCGACCTTCAATCCGGAGACTGGGGGGTCAGTCGACCGTGCGTACTTAAAGAGGAGGGCCGCTTTAAAATGTGGTTTTCCCGTCGTCAAAAGGAGTACCGCTTGGGATACGCGGAATCCGAGGACGGAAAAAATTGGGTTCGGCTCGACGATCGTGCGGGAATTCAAACCTCAGCCTCGGGGTGGGATAGCGAGTCGGTCAGCTACCCCTTTGTCTTTAGTCAGAATCAGCACCGGTACCTTCTATATTGCGGAAATGGTTATGGCCGAACGGGCTTCGGGCTGGCGACTTGGGAGGAAAAATGAGTGAAAAAATGCCCGTTCTTTCGATAATGAGCCCCGTATATAACGCGCAAGATTGCATTTTCGAACTCGTAGAACGCGTTGCCGAGGAGGCAAGGGCAATCACTCCTCATTTCGAAATAGTACTCATTGACGACGGCAGCCAAGATCAAAGCTGGTCACAAATTCGAAAAGCATGTGCTGCCCATCCTTTCGTGCGCGGCATCCGTTTGAGCAGAAACTTTGGCCAACACCAGGCAATAACAGCTGGGCTGCATGCGTGCCGAGGGCAATACGTAGTCCTGATGGATTGCGATTTGCAAGACGACCCGAAGTACCTACCGCACCTCTATGAGGCAGCCCAACAGGGCGCGGATGTCGTCCTTACCACCAAGACAAATCGCGCGCATGGGCCCATGCGAAACCTCGTGTCGTTTCTTTTTCGCTCAGTTTTTAATTCACTACGCAACTCAACCCAAGTGGAAGTGCGGGGCGACATTGGAACTTATTCCCTGCTCAGCCGCAAGGTTGTAAATGCCTACCTCCAGATGAAGGACTATCATCGCCACTACCTTATGGTGCTGCGTTGGCTTGGGTTCTCGACTCAATACATTGAAATCAAGCACGCACCTCGTTTTGCGGGGAAGAGCTCTTATAGCTACCGGCGTTTGTTTATTCACGCGATTGATGGAATCACTTCTCAATCTGACAAGCTGCTCTATCTCTCAGTAAAGATCGGGTTTGGCTCGTTGCTTTGCTCGCTTGCGGCCATAGCGTACCTCGTCATTAGCTACTACGTATCCGGATACAAAGAGGGTTGGGCATCTGTCATGGTGGCCATTCTGACTTCAACGAGCCTCATCCTGTTATCGCTCGGGATCGTGGGGATTTACATCGGAAAAATTTTCGACCAGGCAAAGGGACGCCCTTTATTTCTGATACAGGAGGAGATCTAAAAATGGAAATGACTATCGATACCTATCGTACTTACCCAGGATTCAAACAGAAAAACGCTTCCACCGAACTCGAACAGCACCTCGAGAACCTCGACATTCATGGGTTTACCATCATGAAGAATGTCATCAGCAAAGAGGAAGCTAGTGCCATCGAGGCAAAACTCAAGGTCCTTTGGGAAAAGCAGGAGGCTGAATTTGGGAAACAGCGCTTGATCGAGCTCGGAGAGCACGGCACGCACCGCGGCCTACTTGTAGAGGACCCGATCTTCCGTGAGATGGTCATGCACCCGAGAATTCTAGAAGTAATCCATTCGATCTTGGGAAAAACGGCGATTTTGAACCTGCAAAATGCCAGCGCGGCCTTTCCCCATACCAAGCATTTTCAGACGGCCTTTCATCGAGACTTTGCCAAAGACTTTGTCGCAACCAAGCCTCTTTCAGTGAACGCCTTTTGGTGCATCACCGACTTCACCACCGAAACCGGCGCGACCCAAGCGGTTGCCGGCACACACAAACTGATCGATTTTCCAAGCCATTCTTTCATACAGAAAAACTCTATTGATCTTTGCGCGCCGGCTGGGTCGGTCTTTTTCTGGGATTCTCTTCTCCTGCACCGCACGGGCTACAACACATCGAACGGGCCTCGATTTGGAATAAATCATATGTACACGCGCCCGTTTCTCAAACAGCAGATCGATTTTCCTGTCTACCTCAAGGGAATAATCGACGAAGAGAGTGCGATGGGGCAAATGCTCGGGTTTTGGACCATTCCCCCAAAAAGCGTTGCCGAGTTTCGTGTTGATCCGGACAAGCGCACGTACAGGCGCAACCAGGGATAAGGCATCCGGCCAAAGGTGCTAGTGAAAACCGGGTTAGTTCGTATAAACTGCGAGCTAACCCGGGAGAGTCCGCATTGCACCTTGCACCACTCATTCAAGACCTAGCGTTTATTCTCGCCATCGCGGGAATAACGACTTTCATCTTTCGCAAAATCAACCAGCCCGTAGTGCTGGGTTACCTTGTCGCGGGATTCATTGTCGGCCCCCACACCCCGCCTTTCCCACTCATTACTGATCTGCCGAACATTCAAACCTGGGGCGAGCTCGGGGTTATCTTTGTGATGTTCTCGCTGGGGTTGGATTTCTCTTTTCACAAGCTCGCGCGAGTAGGCCGTGCCTCCTCCTTTACCGCACTGAGCGAAGTTGCAAGCATGCTAGTGATCGGGTTTGCGACGGGCAGGCTGCTGCAGTGGGGTCTGTTTGACTCTGTGTTTTTGGCCGGGGTGCTTTCGATTTCTTCCACAACGATCATTTTCAAAGCATTTCAGGAACGAGGACTCCAGCATAGGGAGTTTGCTGAACGCGTTTTTGGCATTCTTATCGTAGAAGACTTGGTTGCTATTCTGCTGTTGGCAGGGCTTTCGCTTGCGGCAGTGAACAATACGATATGGAGCTGGGGCATCGCTCTGTCGTTGCTGCAACTGATTTTTGTCGTGGGTAGCTGGTTTTTGATCGGCTATTTCTTAGTACCACTATTGGTGCGTCGGATGGGCCGGTGGATGGATAATGAAACCTGGACCGTGCTCTCCCTCGGTCTGTGCCTGCTCTTAGTCGTTGCGGCCACCAAACTGGGATACTCCCCCGCATTGGGTGCCTTTATGATGGGATCGATCCTGGCGGAAACCCGCGAGGGGGCCCGAATCGAAGATCTGATGAGGCCTCTGCGCGATCTTTTTGGCGCCGTGTTTTTTGTTTCTGTGGGGATGCTCGCGAATCCTCAGGTTATTCTGGAGCAATGGCAGCTCATCCTTACGCTGACTGCGGTCGTCATCTGCGGAAAAATCCTGTGCGTTACGAGTTTTTCCCTTCTTTCGGGCCAAAGCGTTCGGTCTAGTGTCCAGGCGGGGTTTAGTTTGGGTCAAATCGGCGAGTTCTCTTTTATTTTGGCAGCCTTGGGTGCGCAGCTTAAAGTCACTAATCCACTGCTCTTTCCGATTGCGGCCGCCGTTTCAACCTTAACGACTTTCACCACGCCGCTTCTCATTCAGGTTTCTCAGCCCGTGGCCGATGCCCTGGAGACCGCCATCCCCGAGCGTTGGAAAAACCGCCTGGCCAGGCACGCAACTCGAATGCACGTCTTCAATGCCTCCCAGGCCCCGCGTTGGGCGCTATACCGCTTCGTATTGAATGCCACTTTGGTTTCCTTCGGATTCTTGTTTTGTAGCCGTTATCTCCCGACTTCCCTGCCCCCCGTCGTGGCCTGGGCCTTAGCCATCGTGGGAACAGCGCCTTTTGTTTGGGGGATGTTCTCTGCCTTTCAATCCAAAACAAAGACTTCGAAACAAAACCCCCGGCAAGCTTTTGGCATCCTGGCGAGGTTCTTTACGGTGGCCTGGCTGGGACTCTTGAGCGCTGCGTTTTTTGAGTCCGCGACCGTATTTTTTGCGACCTTGGGAATAACCTTTGTCCTGTTTTTGTTGTTTTACCGAAGACTTGCAAGATCGTATCAATGGTTTGAATCCCAGCTTCTCGAAAACCTCAAGGGCACCCCAGAAACGCGCGCACAGTCGCTCGTGCCCTGGAGCCTTCGACTCTTTAAAGTCACCGTGCACCCCAACTCAGTTTTTGCTGGGCACACCCTAAAGGAAAGCGATATCCGGCGAAGTTATGGCCTCAACATCGTTGCTTTGAGACGGGGACATGCAACGATTCCCGTGCCCGGAGCGGGGGATCGCCTGCACCCTGGAGATCGACTTTGGCTTTTGGGAACCGAAGAAGACTTTGAACGATTTCGAAAACAAGCTGAGTCCCCACAGCCAGTGAACTCTGCGCTCGAGCAGAAAGATTTTTCAGACTACCGTTTAGAAAAACTTCTTCTGACCGACGAATCCTCTCTTGTAGGAAAAACTATTGCCGATGCCGAAGTCCGCGAGGAACTAGATGGTCTTATTGTGGGTTTAGAGCACGATGGCACCCGTACCACTTCCCCTGATCCGCACCGATCCCTCCAGTCCGGGGATGTTTTGTGGGTCGTCACCGCGAAAGCCTAGCAATTGTTCCACAAGAACACGTGACTAATCCTGCTAAGCATGGCAAGGTTACACGGTTTTTTGAGCTTAAGCAGATTGCCCATGTAGCTCAGTAGGTAGAGCACGTCCTTGGTAAGGACGAGGTCACGGGTTCGAATCCCGTCGTGGGCTCCAGTTATTAGAATGAGGACTTTTCATGTCGAAGGCAAAATTTGAACGTAACAAGCCCCATGTGAACGTGGGAACCATTGGCCATGTGGATCATGGTAAGACGACATTAACTTCTGCGATTACGACAGTTTTGGCTAAGTCGGGTCGAGCAGAAGCTCGCAGTTATTCGCAGATCGATGCTGCTCCGGAAGAGAAGGAGCGCGGGATTACGATTGCAACTTGCCACGTGGAGTATGAGAGCGAAAAGCGCCATTACGCCCACGTCGACTGCCCGGGACACGCGGATTATGTAAAGAACATGATCACGGGTGCCGCACAGATGGACGGCGCCATTTTGGTCGTATCTGCTGCAGACGGCCCGATGCCTCAGACTCGTGAGCACATCTTGCTTGCTCGTCAGGTAGGGGTTCCATACATCGTCGTGTTCATGAACAAATGCGACATGGTTGATGACAAAGAGCTTTTGGACTTAGTGGAGATGGAAGTGCGAGAGCTTCTGTCCAAGTACAAGTTCCCAGGGGACGATATTCCGATCATCAAAGGAAGCGCCTTAAAAGCTGGCCAGGGAGACACTTCTGAGTACGGTGAACCCGCTATTCTCAAGCTCATGGAAGCATTGGACACCTATATTCCGATGCCTGAGCGCCAGAAGGATAAGCCTTTCTTGATGGCTATCGAAGACGTGTTTTCGATCCAGGGCCGTGGAACTGTGGTCACGGGACGTATTGAGCGCGGCATGATCAAAGTGAACGAAGAAGTCGAAATCGTGGGCTTGCGAGACACGAAGAAGACGGTCGTCACGGGTGTAGAAATGTTCCGTAAGCTCTTGGATCAAGGGGAAGCTGGCGACAACGTAGGTCTGTTGCTGCGTGGGATTGCCAAAGAAGACGTGGAGCGCGGCCAAGTGCTCTGTGCTCCTGGCAGCATCACTCCTCACAAAAAGTTCAAGGCAGAAACCTATATTTTGACGAAGGAAGAAGGCGGACGGCACACCCCGTTTTTCACTGGGTACCGGCCTCAGTTCTACTTCCGTACTACGGACGTTACCGGCGTGTTCTCTTTGCCCAAGGGCGTCGAGATGGTCATGCCTGGCGATAACGTAGCGGGCGAAGTAGAACTCATCACCCCTGTCGCCATGGAAAAAGAAGTTCGTTTCGCTATCCGCGAAGGTGGCCGTACTGTCGGCGCCGGCGTGGTGACCGAGATTGTGGAGTAAAAGGTGCAAAGTCAGAGAATTCGTATTCGTCTAAAAGCTTTTGACTATAAGCTCTTAGACCAATCTGTTTCGGAAATCGTGGAAACGGCGCGCCGGACAGGAGCCCGCATTGCTGGCCCTATCCCGCTCCCTACCAAGATAAATCGCTACACAGTATTGAGATCCCCTCATGTGGATAAAAAGTCCCGTGAGCAATTTGAGATCCGTACCCATAAGCGCTTGATTGATATTCTCGAACCGACGCAGAACACAATCGACTCTCTGATGAAGCTCGATCTCTCTGCTGGCATCGATGTGACGATTACTTTGTGAGGACTGCATGTTGTCTCTGCCCTTATATGACATGAGCAAAAAGAAAGTCGGCAATGTCGACCTAAGTGATGGCGTTTTCGCAGCCGAAGTTCGCCCTCACCTGCTCAACGATGCTGTTCGTTATCAGATTGCAAAAAGATACGAACACCGCACCGCCAACTCTTTAACCCGGACTGAAGTGCACGGCACTCGGAAGAAAATGTACAAACAAAAGGGAACCGGCCAGGCTAGGCATGGAGATGCCAAGGCGCCCATCTTCGTAGGTGGCGGCAAAGCGCATGGCCCCCGTCCACGGCAGGTTTTGCGCAAGCTGAACAAGAAAGTTCGGCGTGCGGCTTTGATTAGCGCTCTTTCGCAGAACCAGAAGCTCGATCGGCTTTTTGTCGTTGATAAGCTTGAGCTCAAGGAAGTTAGCTCGAAGAGTGCGGCAGCTTGTCTGAAGGCGTTTGGAGTAACATCTGCTTTGATTGTAAACAGCGATAAGGTCGCTTCGGAACAGCACTTTAACCGCAGTGTTTGCAATATTGAGAAAGTGAAACACATTTCTCCCGAAGGGATGAATGTCTTCGATATCCTCAAGTTCAAGAACATCATTATTAGCAAGAGCGCCGTGCAGCAGTTATCTGAAAGGTTGAGCCATGTTTGATGTCATTCGGCGCCCTCTCATCACGGAAAAAAACACTCTCCGCTCGGGGCTTCACAACGAATATGCTTTTGAAGTGTCTCTGACTGCGAACCGCAAGCAGGTCAAAGATGCCGTAGAAAAACTCTTTGGTGTCAAAGTCGAGCGAGTCAACACCCTGATTTCCCGTAAACCAGCCCGCAAACTTGGCAAAATGCCGGGTAAGCGCCGTTTGTGGAAAAAGGCTATCGTTAAATTGAAGGAGGGCGACAAATTCGAGTTTGCCGCCAGCTAAGCCATGCCAACTATTTCTTACAATCCGACAACGCCTTCTCGACGTTTTATTACGGGTTCTGACTTTTCGGAGCTTTCTAAAAAACGCCCCGAGAAAGGTCTCGTAGAAGCTAAGCCACGCACCGGTGGCCGCAATAGCTATGGCCGTATTACCTCTCGCTTTCGAGGGGGCGGTCACAAGCGTAAATACCGTCTGATTGATTTCCGTCGGGACAAGAAGGAAGTCGTCGGGGTCGTTGCTGCCTTTGAATATGATCCCAACCGGACTGCACGGATCGCGTTGATCCACTATAAAGACGGTGAGAAACGCTACATTTTAGCTGTTGAAGGCATGAAAGTTGGCACCGAAGTAGTGGCGTCCGAGAACGCTGATATTCAAGTTGGTAATAACTTACCGATGAAGAAAATCCCGCCCGGCACGAACCTGCATAACATCGAAGTCCGCCCACTTGCGGGTGGAAAGATGGTTCGAAGTGCCGGTGGCATGGCTTCGCTAGTGGGTTTCGAGGGCGGATACGCCCAGCTCCGAATGCCTTCCGGCGAAATCCGCATGGTTTCCGAGGACTGCTGGGCCACTGTTGGACAAGTGGGCAACTTGGAGCACGAAAATCGTGTTATTGGAAAGGCTGGTCGTAATCGTTGGTTGGGCTTCCGCCCCCACAACCGCGGTGTTTCCATGAACCCAGTAGATCACCCGATGGGTGGTGGTGAAGGCCGCACTTCTGGAGGCCGTCACCCAACAACACCTTGGGGCAAGAAGACTAAGGGTAAAAAGACCCGCAATAGCAAGCGCACGGATCGGTTCATTATCCGTGATAGAAGGAGAAAGTAGTTCATGGCTCGTTCGATTAAAAAAGGCCCTTTTGTGGCCGAAGACCTTCTAAAGAAGGTGGAAAAGGCACAAGCCACGAACGACAAGAAAGTCATCAAGACTTGGTCCCGACGTTCGACGATTGTTCCTGAGTTTGTGGGATTGACCTTTGCTGTTCATAACGGGCGAAAGTTTTTGCCGGTTTTTGTGACCGAGAACATGGTTGGCCATAAACTGGGTGAGTTCGCCTTAACCCGAACTTTTCATGCACACTCCGGTGACCGAAAAACCAAAGTAGAAGGAGCAGCGAAGTAATGGAAATTACAGCAAAGCTTCGGTATGCCCGAATTACACCGAGAAAGGCTCGGTTGGTCGGAGACCTCTGCAAAGGGCTCCCGGTTGCAAAAGCCAGTTTTCAGCTCGACTACTCTCAAAAAAAGGGCGGAAAAATTCTCTCTAAGCTTCTTAAATCGGCTGTCGCAAACGCCCGCGAAAAAGGCGGTATTGATTTGCAAAACCTGTACGTGAAACGGGTTGTCGTAGGGGATGCTCCTATGTTGAAGCGGTTCATGCCTCGTGCAATGGGCCGAGCCACAAAGATTCGCAAGAAAATGAGTCACGTCACGGTGATTCTGGACGAGGCAAGGTAGAAAGTGGGACAGAAGACACATCCAATTGGGTTTCGTCTTGGTGTAAACAAGACGTGGAGTTCGAAGTGGTACAGCAAACGCGAGTACATCAAGTTTCTCCACGAAGACTTGAAGCTAAGAGCGTTTCTGAAAAAGAAACTACGTCACGCCGGTGTTTCAAAAATTGAAATTGAGCGTGTCGCCCAGAAAGCGAAAATTAATATTTACACTGCTCGTCCCGGTATCGTGATTGGAAAAAAGGGCTCTGGAATCGACCAGCTTAAGGCAGAAGCCCAAAAAGTCGCGAGTAGCGAGATCTTTTTGAACATCATGGAAGTGCGCAAGGCCGAAGCCGATGCGCAGTTGATAGCTGAAAGCATTGCAGATCAGCTGCAAAAGCGTATTGCTTTCCGCCGTGCCATGAAAAAAGCAATGAGCCAAGCCTTTAAGTTCGGCGTAGCCGGAATCAAAGTGCAGTGTTCTGGCCGTTTAGGAGGCGCAGAAATCGCTCGGGTGGAACGCTATGCAGAAGGCAGCGTGCCTCTACACACATTGCGCGCCGATATCGACTATGGCACGACCGAAGCTTATACAACCTACGGCCAGATCGGGATCAAGGTCTGGGTTTATAAAGGTGAATTGCTAGGTAAAGGGTATTTTGACAAACCGGATGCTATTCCGGCCCAACAGCAGCAGCCTGAGGCGAAGTAGCTTATGTTAGCACCAAAGAGAGTTAAATATCGCAAGATGATGAAAGGCCGAATGCGGGGAAAAGCCTATAGAGGCTCCACCCTTAACTTCGGAGATTTTGGTTTGCAGGCCATGGAATGCGGGCGCATTACCGCCCGTCAGATTGAGGCTAGTCGTGTGGCCATTACCCGCCACGCAAAAAAATCGGGCAAAATGTTCATCCGCATCTTCCCCGATAAACCTATTTCCAAGAAGCCCGCTGAAACCCGCCAAGGGGGCGGTAAAGGTGCGCCGGAATACTGGGTAGCCACCATTCGCCCTGGTTTGATTTTGTTTGAGATGGAAGGCGTGACAGCTGATGTAGCAAAGCAGGCGTTCTCGCTTGCGGCTCACAAGCTTCCGCTAAAGACTAAGTTTATCCAACGAGGAGTAACGCTGTAATGAAAGCCTCGGAAATTAGAGAGCTCGGCGCAGCCGATCTGAAAGTACGCGTTGGTCAGTGGAAAGAAGAACTTTTCCGCGCAAAACTGAAGAAGTTTGGCGGAGAAGTAAAAGACACAACGGCAACCCGCAAACTGCGTCGCACGATTGCGCGAGCTGTTACGATTTTGGGAGAGAAGGAAAAAAATGGCGGAAATTAAGAAAAAGAACCGTCAGACGATCCGCGGTGTTGTTACCAGTGACAAAATGGACAAGACTCGGATCATCCAAGTGAAGCGCAACCTGAAGCACAACCTTTATTTAAAAGGCGTGGTTCGAGACGCAAAGTTCTTCATCCACGATGAAAAGAACGAGACCAAAGTAGGAGACCTTGTAGTTGCTGTTGCGACTCGTCGTCTTTCCAAAAATAAGAGCTTCCGCGTCCTCAAAGTTTTGGAAAAAGGTGCATAAGAGATGATCCAGAATGAATCCTATTTGAATGTAGCGGACAACTCGGGCGCCCGTACTGTCATGTGCTTTAAGATCCTCGGCGGAAGTCGACGTCGATATGCGAGCATTGGTGACATCATTGTGGTGGCTATTAAGGACGCACTGCCTACTTCCAAAGTAAAAAAAGGGACAGTAGCAAAAGCCGTTGTTGTGCGGACGAAGAAAGAAATTCGACGTCAAGACGGTACTTACATCCGTTTTGATGATAACGCTGCGGTGTTGTTGAATAACAACTTAGAGCCTATTGGTACCCGTATCTTTGGGCCCGTTGCTCGCGAACTCCGCGTCCCTTCTAAAGACGGCTACATGAAAATCATTTCATTGGCTCCGGAGGTTCTGTAATGGAACGTACGATTAAACACGTCAAAAAGAACGACGTCGTTCAGGTTCTTTCTGGAAAAGACAAAGGAAAGACCGGGAAGATTTTGCGAATCAACAACAAGACTGGAAGAGTCACTGTTGAAAAAGTGAATATGATTAAACGCCACAAAAAGGCGACAGGGAAAACCCCGGGCGGAATCGTGGAGATGGAAGCGCCCATTCACGCGTCTAATGTTTTGCTCTATGCGGACTCGCTAGGCAAAGGCGTTCGGACTCAAGTGAAAGTGCTTGATGGCGGAAAGAAAGTCCGCTTCAACGCAAAAAACAATCTCCAGTTGGATAAGTGAGACGATGGTTAGACCGCGTTTACTAGAACATTTTAATAAGAAAATCGTGCCTGAGCTTCTTACGGAGCTTAAGTACTCGAACCCTATGCAGGTTCCTAAACTTGAAAAGATCGTCGTCAGTATGTGCTTGAAAGAAGCCACGAGCGATATGAAAGTCATGGAAACTGCAATGGCCGAGCTCAGCGCTATTACTGGCCAAAAGCCTAAGATGACTCGCTCCAAAAAGGCGATTGCTGCATTCAAACTGCGTGCTGGTATGCCTCTTGGAGCCGTGGTCACCTTGCGCGGCGCTAAAATGTACGAATTTCTCGATCGATTCACCAATGTTGCGCTGCCTCGTGTACGCGATTTCCGTGGGCTTTCCCCCACTGGTTTTGACGGGGCTGGCAACTATTGTGTGGGTGTAAAAGAGCAGATTATTTTTCCCGAGATCAACTACGATAAAATCGACAAGACTCGGGGAATGAATGTGGTTTTTCAAACATCGGCTAAGAACGATGCGGAAGGATATCAGCTTTTGGAAAAGCTCGGCGTTCCTTTCCGTAAAAAGGGAAGCTAAAGGGTAACGAAGCATGGCTAAAACGTCCCTCATGGTAAAAGCAGCGCGGAAACCAAAGTTTAAGGTCCGCAAATACAACAGATGCCCGCGGTGCGGACGCTCCCGGGCTTTCTTGCGCAAGTTTCACTTGTGTCGTTTGTGCTTTAGGCAACTAGCGCTTCAAGGTTTCTTACCTGGCGTAATTAAGGCGAGTTGGTGATTTCTTTATGATGACAGATCCTATTGCAGACTTATTGACCCGGGTTCGTAACGGTGTGCATGCGAAGCAACCCAAAGTGGATATTCCGGCGAGCCAGCTGAAAGTCTCGATTGTCGACCTTTGGAAAAAAGGTGGTTATATCAAGAACTACAAGCTGTACCGCCAGGGGCAGCGAGGCGTTCTTCGAGTCTATTTGAAATACGTGGATAAAGGGACCCCGGTTATTCAGGGGCTCCGTCGTGTAAGCCGTCCAAGCCGCCGGGTTTACGCATCTTACGATAAGATCCCAAAAGTATTGAACGGTCTTGGGATGGCTGTTGTTTCTACTTCCAAAGGAGTGGTGACTGACGAGGCAGCCCGGGAAACAAAAATTGGCGGCGAAATCCTTTGCTCGATTTGGTGAGATAAATGTCCAGGATTGGAAAAAAACCTATTAAACTCACAGCTGGCGTGAAAGTGCAGTTCCAGAAGCCCGTTTTGGAAGTCTCCGGAAAAGGAGGCGCCATGAAACGCACTCTGCCCGAGTCCATTTCGGTGGACATCAAGGCAGACGAGCTGCACGTTACAAACACTTCGGATGATCCAAACCTAAAAGCTCTCTACGGTCTCAACCGGACCCTGATTGCCAATATGGTTAAAGGTTGTTCCGAGGGGTACGTAAAACAACTTGAGCTTCAGGGCGTGGGATACCGCGCTCAGACGGCGGGTACCCGTATCAATCTGCAGCTTGGGTTTTCACACCCTGTTGAATTTGATCTCCCGGCCGGCATTTCAGCTGCAGTTGAAGCCAATACGAAGATCACTTTAAAGGGTGCTGACAAAGACCTTTTAGGCGTTACAGCCGACCGCCTAAGAAAAATTCGGCCGCCAGAACCCTACAAAGGAAAAGGCATCCGCTATGCCGGTGAAGTCGTGACCTTGAAACAAGGTAAGACGGCCGGAAAGTAAGAGGAATCCATGTCTAAGGTTATTCGAAATCAAACTAGTCCAAGAGCTGCTACAAGGCTCAAGCGTAAAGTTCGGATCCGCAAAAAGATCCAGCGCCACCAAGGAAAAGTGGTGCGGCTCGTCGTTTACCGCAGCAATAAGTTTCTGTACGCGCAGCTTGTGGATGACGGCAAGGCTCATACTTTGGCTCAAGCGAACACTCGAGAAGATTCTTTCAAAGCCCTGAAGTCCCGACACAACATTGAGGCGGCTAAGTCTCTGGGGGGGCTTATTGGAAAACGCGCTTTGGAAAACAAGGTCGATCGAGTTCTTTTCGACCGAAATGGTTTTGATTATCACGGCCGCATTCAGGCTATCGCTGAAGGCGCAAGAGAGGCAGGGCTTCAGTTCTAATGGCTACCAAGCACCAACGAATTAATCCGAATGAAATCGATCTAGCAGAACGCATTGTTTACATTAATCGCGTCGCCAAAGTAGTTAAGGGCGGTCGGCGGTTCAGTTTTAGTGTTATCGTTGTCGTAGGAGATGCAAACGGCGTAGTCGGGATCGGGCTCGGAAAAGCCCGTGAAGTCCCCGAGGCGATTCGAAAAGCAGGCGAGTCTGCTCGCAAGAACCTAGTAAAGGTCCCGCTCTTTCAAGGAACCTTTCCGCACGACATCACGGGAAAATTTGGAGCAGCTTCAGTCTTGCTTCGTCCCGCCTCGGAAGGAACAGGCGTTATCGCAGGTGGGGCATGCCGATCTGTTTTGGAAATGGCTGGTGTGCGGAATGCGTTAACAAAAGCCTTTGGCACTACAAATCCTCACAATTTGGTGAGGGCTACTTTGGATGGCTTAAGAGGGCTGCGTAGCCCCGATGTTATCCAACGCATGCGTGCAGCGGAAGGACATGCCTCCTAAAAGGCGTGTTAGAGGAAAATGGCAAAGAAACTTGAGTTGAAACTAATTCGAAGCACCAACGGAACCCCCCAATGGATGCGCGTAATCGTCAAGACCTTGGCGTTGCGCCGACTGAACTACACTAAGGTAGTGGGTGACACAGGCGCCATTCGTGGAATGGTTGCCAAAGTTCCGCATCTCGTATCGATGAGAGAAGTAGAGGAGTGAGGCAAATGCCGCAGGAACTCGCATTAGGTTTAGATAATCTTCAGGCCGCAGATGGATCCCGCAAGGAACGCATCCGAAGAGGCCGTGGGACCGGATCTGGTTTGGGAAAAACTTCCGGACGGGGTGGCAAAGGCCAAACAGCTCGATCTGGCAAGGGGCGTCCCCGTGGATTCGAGGGTGGCCAGATGCCACTTTATCGACGTTTGCCGAAGTTTGGCTTCAACTCCCCATTCCGACGTCATTTTCAGCTAGTGAATGTTTTCGCTTTGGAGACTCATTTCAATAATGGCGACACGGTGGATGCTGAAGCGCTGCAGAAGAAGGGGCTCGTGAAATCGACTGATGGATTGATCAAAATCCTCGGCGAGGGCGCGCTCTCGAAAAAACTGGTTGTAAAAGCGCACAAGTTCTCCAAGTCAGCCACTCAGAAAATCAATCAGGCCGGTGGCCAGGTTGAGGAAATCAAAATCCCAGGCGAGTCGGCAGAGGAGAGCAACGTTGGCAGCGGTTGAGGGTCTCACTAAGATTCCGGAGCTTCGGCGCCGGATCCTTTTCACCATCGGAATGTTAGCGATCTACCGGATCGGGTGTCACATCCCCGTTCCCGGTGTGAACACAGAGACGCTTTCAAAGTTTTTCCAGAGTAAACAGAACACCCTTTTTGGGATGTTGAACATGTTCTCCGGCCAAGCCTTGGAGAACGCGTCTATCTTCGCGCTGGGCATCATGCCCTACATTAGCGCGTCGATTATTTTTCAGCTTCTCACTTCAGTGTGGCCCCATCTACACGCTCTTTCCAAAGAAGGCGAAATGGGACGGCGAAAGATCAACCAATACACGCGGTATGCCACGGTTGTTTTAGCAATGTTCCAAGGTTTCACCATTGCGTCTGCTTTGACCAACGCTGACGCAAACTTCGTCTTGCCCGGGGGTCTTCCCTTTAAGTTTGTCTCCGTAATCACTTTGGCCGCTGGAACGGCTTTTATCATGTGGCTCGGTGAACAAATCACAGAGCGGGGCATTGGGAACGGCACGTCCCTCATCATCTTCTCCGGCATTGCAGCTGGAATCCCCTTAAATGCACAGCACACTTTTCAGATGGTAAAAGACGGTCAGCTCTCCCCACTGATTCTAATTGCTCTAGCGGGCTTCATGGTCGTGGTTGTCGGCGTTATTATTTTCTTGGAACAAGGGCAGCGTCGCCTGCCAATTCAATATGCCAAACGACAGGTGGGTCGCCGGCTTTACGGGGGGCAATCTGCGCATTTACCCCTGAAGATCAATACCAGCGGTGTCATCCCGCCGATCTTCGCCTCTTCACTGCTCATGGCGCCGATGACTATCATCGCCTTTTTACCTGCAAACCCGATTACCGATGCCATTCGGGATACTATTCAACGAGGCGGCACGGTCTACTACTTGATGTATACCGGGCTAATTGTGTTTTTCTGTTTCTTCTATACGGCGGTAGTTTTTAACCCCGAGGATGTAGCGGAGAATCTCAAGAAGTACGGCGGTTACATTCCAGGTATTCGCCCCGGGAAAAACACGGCGGATTATATCGACCGCGTACTATCCCGAATCACAGTGGGCGGCGCTCTGTACATCACGTTGGTGTGTTTGTTGCCTGATTTTTTGATCCAATACTTTAAAGTCTCGTTCTTCTTTGGCGGTACCACGCTTCTCATTCTGGTAGGGGTCGCTCTCGACACCGTAGCGCAGATCCAAACCTTCTTGCTTACCCGCGACTATGAAGGCTTTATGAAGAATGCAAAGCTTCGGGGCCGGCGGGGGTAGCTGACTGTGGATATCACGGTATTTTTGGGCGCACCTGGTTCTGGCAAAGGTACCCAGGCCAAAATTCTGGCCAAAGACCGTGGCTACCAACACCTTTCGACTGGCGATATTCTCCGCGCAGCTATTGCCGCTCAGACGAGCGTGGGACTCAAAGCCAAGAAATTTCTCGATGAGGGAAATCTCGTTCCCGATGATGTCATGATTGAGCTCATCGATAAGACTTTGGGGGATCTTCCAGGGTCCTCCAAGATTTTGCTAGACGGTTTTCCAAGAACCGTAGCTCAAGCCAATGCACTCGATGCTTCCACCCGCACACGAGTCACTCGTTCCATTTTTTTTGAGGTTCCTTCGAACCTGTTAATGGAGCGGCTAACGGGGCGCCGCATCTGCTCTAAGTGCGGCCAGCCTTTTCACGTTGTTTTTCGCCCTCCTGCGCAAAATGGCGTCTGCGACGTTTGCCAGGGACCTTTGCTCCAGCGGCCCGACGACACTGAGTCTGTCGTCAAAAGACGGCTTGAGGTTTTTGAAGAGCAAAACCAACCCTTGCTAAACTTTTACCAGAATACGCAGCGGCTCCAAAAACTGAACGCCAACGTTCCCGTCGACACTTTGCAAACTGAGCTCGTGAAAGCGCTTCATTAAATGGTGACCGTTAAATCAAATCGCGAACTCGATATCATGCGCCAGGCAGGCAAGCTGGTCTCGGAAGTTCTTCAAGAAGTCGCAGCACTCGTAAAACCTGGAGTCACGCTGGCAGAACTCGACCAAGCGGCAGAAGAACTGACTCTGGCTCGTGGAGCGAAACCCGCATTCAAGGGCTACCTGGGTTACAAACACACTCTTTGTACCTCCGTGAACGAGCAAGTCGTTCATGGTGTGCCCACAAACCGCGCTTTAGTAGAAGGCGACATTATCGGGCTGGACTACGGTTTGGTTTTCAATGGCTTTTATGGAGACAGCGCCGTGACGGTTCCGGTTGGAGCTATTTCTGCAAACCGTGCTCGCCTGATGAAAGCCACCCGGGATTCCCTATATGCAGCCATTGAAGCTTCTCGCGAGGGAAATTCTCTGAAAGATATTGCGCGTGCAGTCGAAGAAACCGTCAGACCCTTTGGCTATGGAATCGTCCGAGAGTTTGTCGGCCATGGAATCGGGCAAAAGCTGCATGAAGATCCCCAGATCCCCAATTATACTGCCGGTGCCTCTAATCTGAAGCTACGTAAAGGCATGACGATTTGTATTGAACCCATGATCAATGAAGGCGTTTCCTCCGTAAAAGTCTTGGGAGACCGGTGGACTGCGGTTACAACCGACGGAAAAATGTCTGCTCATTTTGAGCACACTCTGGCGATTACAGAGGGACCGGCAGAAGTTCTCACAGAGTGGACAGTTTCCCGCTTTGACTCGATTTTGGGTTCTTTGAAAATAACCGGCGAATAACCAGGCAAAGGACGAGAAACGGGATGCCAAAAGAGGAACTGATTGAAGTCGAAGGGGTGGTGAGGGAACTCCTCCCCAATGCGATGTTCCGAGTCGAAATAGCCAATGGGAAAGTAGTTTTAGCCCATATTTCTGGGAAGATGCGCATGCACTACATCCGCATCTTGGTAGGCGATAAAGTGACGGTTCAACTCTCACCTTACGATCTCACCCGCGGACGCATTACCTACAGGGCTAAGTAGGCTTTTACAGAGGTGGAATTTGATTTGCTTAATTGACAACTTGGGACGAAGTCGCCTAAATAGGACCTTCGTTCAATTTAAGGGTGAGAAAAAGTCGTGAAAGTCAGGGCTTCGGTAAAGAAAATCTGCAATAAATGCAAGGTCTTACGGCGGAGCGGCGTTGTCCGAGTCGTCTGCGAAGATCCGCGTCATAAACAGAGGCAGGGATAAGCAGTGGCACGTGTTGCAGGGATAGATCTCCCAAGAAACAAAAGAATTGAAGTGGCTTTGACGTATGTCTATGGAATTGGTCGCAATTTATCGACCCGAATCCTTAAGGCAGCCAACGTCGATCCCAACATTAAAACCGACGTAATTTCGGAAGATGACCTCGGAAAAATCCGTGAGTTTATCGATAAAAGTTTTGATGTCGAAGGTGAACTTCGCCGCGTTGTGGGAATGAATATTAAACGCTTGATGGATTTGGGGACCTATCGTGGTCTCCGCCATCGTAAAGGTCTGCCGGTGCGCGGTCAGCGCACACATACCAACTCGCGCACACGTAAAGGCCCTCGCAAGACGGTTGCCGTGCGCAAGCAGCTTAAAGTGATGAAGTAAGCAGAGGACAGCATTGTGAGCACTGAAAATACAGCTCCCGAAACAGCCGAAAAACCCGTTGAAGCGGCTAAGGAAGGCCCGAAAGAGCCAGCCAAGAAAAAGCGCGGACGTCGAGAGATTCCGAACGCCTTGGCTTACATCCAAAGCTCTTTCAACAACACCATTGTCACGATCACCGACCCGACGGGCGGAGTGATCTGCTGGTCTTCGGCTGGCAAAAAGGGTTTCAAGGGCGCACGGAAAAGCACCCCCTTTGCAGCTCAAGTCGCCGCTGAAGATGCCGCCCGAATGGCGGTAGATAACGGCGTGCGTTCTCTTTCTGTTTTTGTTAACGGACCTGGCGCTGGCCGAGAAACGGCTTTGCGTGGACTCCAGGTCGCGGGGTTGAAAATCAGCTTGATTCGAGACATTACCCCCATTCCACACAATGGTTGCCGTCCGCCTAAGCGTCGGCGTGTTTAGTTAGTTAGGAGCATTAGTCTTGGCACGATCCACTTCTTCTGTTTGCAAAAGCTGCCGTCGGGAAAACATGAAGCTCTTCCTAAAGGGAGAGCGGTGCTTGACCGACAAATGTGCATTTGAGCGCCGTTCTTACCCGCCAGGGCAACACGGCCAACGACGCACCAAACTTTCAGATTACGGCCTGCAGCTTCGAGAAAAACAAAAGCTCAAGCGTGTGTACGGTGTGCTGGAGCGCCAGTTCCGTCGTTACTTCGGAATCGCAAACCGCAAACGCGGAGCTACCGGGCATATGCTGCTTCGAACCCTGGAAACCCGCTTGGATAACGCCGTTTATCGAATGGGTTTTGGCGATAGCCGCAAAGAAGCAAGACAGCTCGTTTTGCATTCACACTTTCTGGTGAATTCGAAACCGGTAAACGTTTCCAACGTCATTCTGAAAGTGGGCGATGAAATCTCGGTTCGCCCAAAAAGCCAAAAGGCTGTTCCTATTCTTCGCTCCATAGAGAATGCAAAAAAACGAGAGATCCCAGATTGGTTGGAAGTCAACGCAGCTGAATTTAAAGGGAAGGTAAAGTACCTCCCTGAGCGCAATCACGTTACTTTGCCGCTCGAAGAGAACTTAGTAGTCGAATTGTATTCGAGATAAAAAAGGAAGAAACGAATGGAGATATCACTCGCTCCCAAAAACTGGCGCAGCCTTATTAAACCAAAGGGGCTGGAAGTCGAGCGCGATTCTTTGACCGATACCTACGGCCGCTTTATAGCGAAGCCTTTGGAGCGTGGGTTCGGCACTACGATTGGCAATAGCCTTCGTCGCATTTTGCTCTCGTCCCTTCAGGGCGTGGCCATTACAGCAGTCCGTATCGATGGTGTACTGCATGAGTTCTCGGCTCTTCCGGATGTTATTGAAGACACGGCCGACATCTTGCTGAACATGAAAGAAGTCCGATTCAAGCTCTACGTGGAAGGCCCCCGCACCGTCATCATCGAGAAAAGCGGCCCAGGGGTAGTCACCGCTGCAGACATTCAGGTAGACGATGCCGTTGAAATACTAAACCCAGAACAGCACATTGCCACCTTAGGCAAGGACGCTAAGTTCCGGGCCGAGCTCCGACTTGAGTATGGTAAAGGCTATGTCACAGCAGAAGCTCTCCGTCGGGAAGACCTCCCAGCGGGAGTCATCCCTTTGGACGCTCTCTTTTCACCTGTAAAGAAAGTGAACTACACCATTTCCCAGTCTCGTGTGGGCCAGCGTACTGACTACGATCGTTTGGAAATGGAAGTCTGGACTGACGGCTCTGTCCGCCCAGAAGATGCCGTAGCTTTCAGCTCCAAGATCTTGAAAGATCAGCTGAGCATATTCATCAATTTCGACGAGAGCCTGGAGCCAGAAGAGCCCGTTGCGGTCATTGAACAGGAAAAAATCAACGACAATCTGTATCGTACCGTCGATGAACTCGAGCTCTCGGTTCGTTCTGCAAACTGCTTGCAGAATGCGGGTATCAAGTTCATTGGTGAATTGGTTCAGAAAACAGAAGCAGAGATGCTCAAGACCAAAAACTTTGGTCGCAAGTCTCTGAACGAAATTAAAGAAATGCTTACCGAAATGGGATTGTCCTTCGGAATGAAGCTCGAAAGCTTTGATCCAGAAACCTATTTCGCTAATAAAAAGAAAAAAGAAGGCCCTGAGAGCCTGAACTAGAACGGCTCGGGTAGATAAGCAATGAGACACTTAAAGACTGGTAGAAAACTCGGCGTTTCTGTTCCGCATCGAAAGGCGATGCTTCGCTCGCTGACTCTCGCTTTGATAGAACGGGATGCGATTCGTACCACCCCTGCTCGTGCTAAGGAGCTGCGTTGGTATGCGGACAGAGTGGTTACCCTGGCTAAGCGGGGAGATGTGCACTCGCGAAGGCAGATCGTAAAACTCTTGGGTTCTACGCAGACCTATTCGACAGGTGAAAACCGGGTTCGAAAAGTTCTCGATCGCCTTTACAGTTCCTTGGCTCCGCGTTTTAAGAACCGGCCAGGGGGTTACACCCAGCTGATTCGCTTGGCTCAGCGTCGATCGGGAGACAATGCGGAGCTTTGTGTGTTCCGGTATTTGCCGGACCCCGAGTCTGAAAAGGCTAGCAAAGGCGACAAAGGCTCGAAAAAAGCAAAAGCTGCTTCTGACAAGAAACCTGCAAAACAGGCAAAGGCAGCAGTAGCTGAAGACAAGCCGGCTAAAACGAAAGCCGCCCCAAAAGCGAAATCGAAAAAGTCTGCTGAAGAGTAAGGGTTCCCCTATCGCAAAGCCAACCGAACAAACCCGAGCGCAACGCTTTCGGTTCGGGGGGTATTTTGCCGGCACCGCGTTGATCCTAGTGAGTCTGGCGGTGTTGCCACAGTTTTTTCAGAGAACTCGATTTTCTTTTACGGCAAGCCAGCTAGAACGCACACTGACACCTGCCTTGGATGCTAACTGGATGCTACAGGATCTGGGAAGCAAGACTCTCAAAACTAGAAACCTTGCATCCATTGCTGAAGGAAACCCGGGAGGCGTGCTCGTTTGCTTCTGGGCCACCTGGTGCCCCCCTTGTTTGGAAGAACTCCCCTCCCTGGAAAACCTAAACCGTCAGCTAACTGCCCGAAAAAATCCTAACCTTCCCAAGCTGGTACTCGTTTCGGTGGATGAATCACCAAGCGACGTCTTGAAACTTTTTTCAAATCTCGGGTTCCGCCCCACCTTTGTCTCTCTCTGGGACAAAGACGCCAAGTTTGCCACTAAATCCGGGAGCAACCGATTTCCAGAAACCGTCTGGATTGCACCAGATGGCACTGTGCGGCATAAATGGCTAGGACCTCAAGACTGGCTCTCGGAACCGGTCCAAAAACTTTTGGGGGCTATGGTAAAATAAAAGGATGAAACCACTCCTTCTTGCGTTCCTAATGATAACCGGTACCGCTTTGCCCTCTCCAAAGCCCGCCGAGGTAAATGCAACGCCAGAAAGCCTGGACTTTTTGAGTGAGAGTGAAACCCCTCAAAGCCCCGCTCTCAGTGCTACTGGCAAAAGGCGACTGAAAGAAAACCTCGAAATTCTCGACAATAACCTAAGAGATCTGCGCAAAAACCTGGCTGCGGCGGATAAAAATCTCGGCACCATCCGAGCTGAACTCAAAGATTTGCAAACACTGGAAAAAGAGCACTTAGACCTCAAGAAAAAGTACCAGCAGTTTCAAGCAACGGCGGAACTCCAAATGAAAAAAAACCAAAAGGCTGGGAGAAACCTCGCCAAGTGGGAAGAATCCACTCACCCGCAAGCGAACGACCCACAGGCGAAAAATAAAGTTGAATCCGCAAAAACGGAACTACTAGAGCGAGAAGACTGGCAAAAAGACACCGAGAAAAAGCTCGCCCAAGTGAAATCGCTTCTAGCCGGCGTCGAAACAAATCTCGTCGATATCCGATCCCGAAAAAAACCACTCGAGCAGCAGCTCTCCGCTTGGAATTCTCGGCGTGACGAATACCGAAAACTGATTTCCGAGACCGAAACCCGCAAAAGCAAATGGCAGCGAGTTCTCGAACGCTAAAAGCTAGCCCCTAGTTACAAATTAGTAGTGACAAGCGTAAGGGTTCATCGGAGAGCAAACTCCGTTTGGATTATATGGGTACGGCTGCGGAACAGGGTAGTTCACAGGGTACTGTGGATATTGGGGATATTGCGGGTACTGCCCATAACCGGGGTATTGTGCCGGTAGCTGGGTTGGGTACGTGTTGGGTGGGTATTGGCCCACATAACCACAACCCGGAGTCTGGTATGCGTACGGTGTATTGCAGTTTGGACCGCAGGCCGACAACGCTAACAGGGCAACCAAAAATAAAAACGTTCTGCGCATTACTCTCTCCTCAAAAACTCTCGAATGCTTACGCCCACACGAGCGCCATTCAACGTCGGGCGGCATAAGAGCAATAGGAGTGCCAAACGCGGAAGTGCTTGGAGTCCACCTGGAATGGGCCACCACACACTGAAAGTGATCGACAACGGGACAAAAAAGGGCACCGCCATTCCACCCATGTTAAAATGGATCTGTACCCGCTACGAAAAAGCCCTTCTCAACCTTAATCTGGAAAAAATCCAATGAATTTAAGAGCTTTGCCATGCCTCGTGCTTCTTGTTGCGTGCACATCAACCACCTCACCACTCGAAACCTTCTCACTGAACCAAGAACGCAACCCAGCAGAAGATCCCCAATACGCTCAGGCAAAACTATTCGATGATTGGTTTCGCGGTAAGCTCAAGCCGGACGAACATAAGGCTTACGAAGAAGGCTGCCGACAAGCCCCCACCAGTCACCCCTTTTGCTTTACCGTTTTCAACCGCGCCTTACTCACGGCTAAAACCCGGGAAATTGAGAACGAAATGCGGCCTAGCCGTTACCGTGGCCCGACAGTCCGCCCCAAATTTGACAGCTCCCTCAAGATTTCAAATCTCTCGGACTTAAAGTCCGCACCCGTACAGGGAATTCTGCGCGGCCTTCCAAAGAACCAGATAAAAAAACTCACCGCCCTGAAAGAAACTACTCTCCAAGAAACTCAATGCCCTAACAACCTCGCTATTGGTCTGGCCGCATCCCTAGAAGATCGCCTGGATCAAGACGTAACCTTCAACGACATTGCCCGGCTCTATGAAAAAGGAGCTCAGTGCCTAGACTCAAACCCCAATGAACAAGAACCCCTCCTTACCCGAGCCGCGCTCTTTTATATCGCCTCCAAAGACTATGCCCCCGCGAGAGACTTGCTAAGTAAAGCAAGCGCTCTCTCTGGTGTCTTCACCGGACGTTCCCTTTACTGGTTACACCGCACCCAGTTGCTGCTTTCGGAAACAGCCCCAGCCAGACGCACACTGGAGACTCTTAAGGCGAAGTACCCCTTTTCTTTTCACAGCCTAGTGGCTCAATCAGCCGCAGGAAAAGATCCAGGAGATGTTCTGTCTAAAGAAACCACGCCGGTGCTAAAACGCTCAAAACTGTGTCCCGAGCTGAATGCGCTGCTCGAGCAGGCTGAAACACTGAGTCGGTTAGGCTTTGAAAAAACAGCGGGGCAGGTCCTGACTTGGGCAACGGTCTATGCGAAAATAGCTGAACCCGAAGCACTCCTCTACGTCGTTCAGCTTAAGAACGCTTTGAGCGATCACAAATCCAAACTCATCATCTTATCCGATGTGCTGTACCAAAACCCTCATCTGATTTCTCGAACCACTTTGGAGCTTTATTTCCCCAAGGTGTACTTTCCAATTTTCGAAAAACAATCCGAAATCCTGGATCCGTTCCTTCTTCTCGCCGTAGCCCTAAGAGAAAGCGCTTTTAATTCCACTGCAGTATCGGGAGCGAAGGCTCGTGGTCTCTTGCAACTATTGCCGGGTACCGCACGGCGCCTTAAGAAAAAAGCTAACCTCTTTGATCCGGAAACAAACATCAACATCGGTGCTCAGTACATCGTCAATATGCTCGCCAGAACCGAAGGTCGACTTCCCTTGGCCCTCGCAGCGTACAACGCTGGCCCAGGAAAGGTAGCAACGTGGGTAAAACTTTATCCGATGGAAGATCCCGTGCTCTTTATCGACTTGGTCCCGTTCAAAGAAACCCGGGAGTACATTGGCTCCGTGCTTCGCAACTACTACTGGTACCGTCGCATTCACAAGAGCCCCGAACCGATTGAAGCAGGCAAAATTTTGGAAGTGGCCTCACTGGAACCCGCCTCAACGCACTGAATCAAGCCCGCCTTACCAACGGATTTGACGTCCTGAATCACTCGTGGCTAGTCTTCCCACTCTAGGGGGAAACTTTGCTTCACCGATTTGCCACTCTATCCCTATTCACAATCTTGGGAACAGCTACCCTGGTATGCGCAACCCCATCTGCCGAACGCCTAAACGTAGTAAATCTCGCCATTGAAGGGTACTCCGCCCTCAAAGATCACCGATCCTATCTCGATGTGGGTGTCTTGCCAGTCTTCGAAAATGGGACGCTTTCTAAGTGCGAGCTCTTGCCCCCCAGGAAGTCTTCTAAAGCAGCTTCTCAACCGTGGTTCCCTTTTGATTTTTATAATAATGTTTTGGATTCCAGCACCCAAAACACCCAAGATAAATCAAATCGTTTGGGAGAACCTGACATTTTCTTTGAGGGAGACGACAATAATCGCAATGGACGAGAAGACTCCCACCGCTGGACCTGCCATGTACACGATGCCTTCAAGGGTTCGCTCTCTTTTTCGGAAAAAGTAATTGAACCCGATCAGTTCACCTTTCAACTCGCCTTCAAGCGAGGGGTGGTTGCTTACGAAGCCCTCTTTCGCACTCGTGCGTTCGTACGGGATGGCAAGTGCGCGGCGGCAACCGATCATTGCACCCAAATCGAAGACAAAGACGGAAAAAAAACCTGCGCTCCGAACGGTTGGAGTAGACAGCTACTGCAAGTCGTTGCTCAAGCAAATCTGAAAGGCGCTTTATCCGACACATTACTCGGCGTCACAGACGAAAAAGCAAAATCTGACGTTGCGGCGTTGTTTGCAATATTTCAAAACATCGGTCCCTCGGGGGAACCTCTCGGTCAGCCATATCGGGAAAAACAGGCACCTTTATGATGGGCAAGTTTTGGATCCTAGCGCTATCTTCCGTTTCGGCGTTTGCTCTTTCTCCTATTCAGCTTGAATCCGACGGGCGAATCACGACTTCTCCGCATTTGGCTGACGCAAGCAGCCCTAGAATCGAAATCCTAGATAAAGAAGATTGCGCCGCTCAAAACACCACCCCCTCGGAAGTACTCCTTAAGCCCGGCTGTAAGTTTTTGCGTGCCTACTACAGGTACGAGTACAAAGAGGCCGGGGAAACTCGCTTGCGCGTCACACCGTTCTCGGTACTCTGGAACTCCGCAGGGAGTCACACCCTCCTTGTCGCCCAATCCTTAGACCTGCTTCCCCGCAAATAGGCGCAAATTGGGCACCAGCGCCCAAAAAATGCACCAAATTTCGTCGCTTTTAGCGGCTAGCCCGAGCCCATTGAGCGTATTCCGCTAGGGCACACCACTTGCAATCCGACCCCCTTGCGAGAAATGTAACGCGGCCTAAAAGGGCCCGCTAGCTCAGTGCAAGGAGAGATTGTGAAGATCACATCGAAGAACGGTTCCGATTTTCGACCAAAAGACGGTGAGTTTAGTACAACAACGCTGGTGGAGCTCACTCCCAGCGCGAGCTTGAAACGCGTCCCAGCAAATGTGCTCTTCCTCGTCGATGCCAGTAGCTCTATGGGCGGAGACAAATGGTCGATGGTAAAAACTGCGCTGAATGAACTTGTTGGCTCATTGAAAGAAGACGACCGTGTGAGTCTGGTCCTTTTTGGTACAAATGCACGGGAAGTATTCCCTCTCGCCTCCCTTGCTGAAAATCGCAGCGCCATGCAAAATGCGATTCAAAAACTTGAAAATCCTTCTGGCGTCACTAACTTGGAACAAGGCCTGAAAACAGCCTACAAGGCCTTTGAAGCCAGAGACCAGGCGGACAAGATACGCCGAGTAAATCACGTAATTTTGCTGACGGATGGATTTGCAACAGACAATCAAGGGTATCGACTAGAAAAGTTTGATAAGTTCGAAAAACTCGTTGCAGAACAAGAACACATCACCCTGACTGGTATTGGTATCGGCTCCGCAGATGACTACGATGCGGACTTCATCAGCCGACTTTCGGAACTCGGACGGGGCTCGTACTACCACGCCAATGCGATGGACAAGTTCAAAGAAGGCCTCCAAGCAGAAATGCAGAAATTGCAGTCTTCGGTGGTGGGCGACTTAGTGCTCAAGTTCTCCAACGTGAGTGCTCGAGTAATGCGCATCGCTCGTGTGGCCCCAGAAATCGTGATTTACGATATCCCGGGGAATGCTAAAGCGTTTGAATTGCCTACAGGCTCCATGACCCGAGACCTCACAGCGTTTCTGGTGCAGACGAGCTCTCCATCTGGCGGCGAAGTAGGCAGCGAGATACCGCTTTTTACGGTAGAGGGACTCTACGACGGCAGCAAGACAGAATCCATTGAGGTCAAATTGAAGGTTACGGACAAAGAGTCTGACTTGGGACAGATTGATCCTGAGGTATTTAAAGCAAGCCAAGTACTCCAAGTTCACTTGAATGGTGAGCAAATTCAGGCAAGTCTCGAAAACGGCGACAAAGAGAAAGCGACCCGACTCATCCAGAATACCACTCGAATTGCGAGCAACTTAGGACAAGACAAAGTCACACGGGCCCTAACACGACTTGCCAACGACGTTCGTGCGGGGAAATCCAATGCAGATGAATTGGCTACCATCAAGGATGAAGCAAAAAAGACCCGTCTGCTGATTTCATAATACTACTGAAAGAGATTGAAACGTGCAGTCGTGTAGCACATGCGGAGAAAAGTTACTCCCCGGAGCGTTGTTCTGTGACGCCTGTGGTGGAACTGCGTCCGCTGTCAAAGTGGCTCGCAAACTGCGCCAAGCTTCTTTCACTACCATCAAAGACGCCACTGACGGACTCCTGGGAGTTGGCGAACGTCTGAAAGGACGTCGCGATTACATCATTGAAGAGGCGATTGCCAAAAGTGGCTTTGGCGCTACTTTTAGAGCAACCCGATTAGACGATGGTAAAGTCGTTCTCATCAAACAAATGCTCGATCAGCCTAGTTATGATGGGTTTAGAAAACAACTCATGCATGCGTTTAAACGCGAGGCTATCTTCTTAAGAAAAATTAAACACCCTGCTTTTCCCATCGGCTTTGAATATTTTGAACGTAACAAGTCATTTTACCTGGTGATGGAGTTTATTAACGGCAAAGAACTCGCCAAAGCGCTGACAGAATACCGAACCGAAAAAGGAAAGGTAGAGGATGGGTTGGTCGTCTACCTGGGCGTCCAAATCGCTGACGCGCTGGAAGTTATTCACCAACATGGCTATGTATACCGCGACCTAAAACCTCAGAATGTGATGCTTGATGGAATTAGTTCTCGCATTAAACTGATAGATTTTGGCACGCTCTATCACCGAGCTGACCCGGACCCCCTTGTATTTGAATCCGAGGGATACACTCCTCCTGACCTAATGGACAAAACCAAGCCGTTCACTGCTGCAGGGGACATTTACAGCCTTGGAGCACTTCTATACGAAGCCGCCGTTGGAGAGACACCCGTTCTCGGAGATATTAAAGCACTCGAAAACAGCGGGCGTGACCCCCGCTTAATCGGAATCATCCGAAAATGTTTAGAAGTAGAGCCTGCAAAACGATACCAGCGATCGCGCCAGGTTCGAGACGATTTGGAAAGACTCACGCGCAAAGGCTTCTGGCCCTTTGGTCAAAACAAGGCGATCGCCCCCGTAGAAATAAATGTACTCCCTAAAACATTGTTCCCTTCAACTTGTACCTTTTGTGAGTTTTGCGGCCATGCGGACTCAAACTCGCAATCCGGCTATTGCCCCAAATGTCGGGTACCCCTTCGCGTTGGGAAAATTGAGTTTAAGAAAAACACCAAAAGTGGGATTAAAGAATTTTTCCTGAACGCAGACGAGACCGTAATCGGTAGTTCGGGACAGTGCCACTTTCCCCTACCTGATGGTAATGGCGTATTGCCAAAACACATCCGCATTTTCCGCAAGAACAACGGCTTGTATCTCGAAGCAGTCGATCACCGCGATCCGCACACAGAATTGAATCGCCGCAAAGTCATCGGTCCCGTCGAATTGCAGGATGGCGATACGATTAAACTCTCTGATTTCACTCTGCAATTCCGAATTAAAGACGCCTGCTGAGGAACCGTCTAAGTTTCAGGCAAATCACCTCCAATCAAATCGAATACTTAGTTTCCTTTTAGGGATAACCTCTCTAAAAGTTCGACAACTGAACACCCCGGTTACAGCTGTATTTTCCCTAGGCAAGATTATTGCAGCCCAAATGAATTACTATGAAGATCTGTTTTGGGGTTTTGGGTAGCACTTTGCTTTTTTTGGGCGCCGTGTCTTGTACCGGCAGCCGCACGATCGTGGTAGACGGGCAAACTCTGTCAACAACAGAGAATAATAACAACACTAACAATACCGCTTCTTGTTCCGGATCCCTGTCCGCCACAATGATTCCGGTCGGAGGTATCTCGCTGGCGAATATCCGCACAGGCGATACCATCAACTGGATGGTGACTGCGTCGGGTTGCAGCAACAATTACATTCTGATCACCAGCGGCGGGGAGTCGATCTCTTTTACCCCCACGACACCCGCTATTTTCCCGATCACTTACAACAATATTACGACCATTAATGAGCAGGTCATTGTCAAAGCGCTAGATGGCTCCGGCAATGTCATTTTTCAGATTACAATTAACGGGGGAACCTTCACCGTTTCTAGCGGCAGCACGCATTGCGTGGCTACAACTGCATCGCCCTCGTTCTTTTTGTCTTTGGATTCCAACAATAATCCGGTCGCTCCCGTAACGATTCCAGTTCTGGTCGTTAATAGCTCAACTGGAGTGGGAGTAACCCAAGTCTTGGACAACGGGGTGGCAGTACCAGCAACACAGGTGGTACCTACCCTCCCTACTTCAGCCGCTCAATCGCAGGTAATTCAGATTCAAGAATCTGCGGTAGGAACGCGTGTACTCCGGTTTAACGTCGTGGATTCCAGCGGGCGAACGGGCAGCTGTGAAACTTCTGTTTCAGTAGCCGGTTTACTCCCTCCTACACCGACCATTTCTTCTCTCACGGCAACTCCGACCATTGTAGGCATTGGCCAGCCGGTAACGTTGCAGCTCACTGCCACTGGTACCGTGACACGGGCTCGTATCGATGGTCAGGCCGTTACCTTGAACAACGGCGTTGCTACGTACACTTACGTGCCCACTCGCACAGGAAGAATTACGATCGAAGCAACGGTGGAGAATGATTCATCCTCCGTAAACCAAAGTGTGGCTATCCACGTTAATCCAGCTTGTGTAATTCGTGCGGTTACGGGCCCAGCGAGCTTACCCGGGTTGATCCACGCTCAAGTTGATATCACCGGGAGTTATATCGGCGCTACTGTGGCAGGATCCGGGATCACTAGCGTGAGCCTACCAGCCGGGAACACCGCAACCAATCTAGCAGTAAACATTCCCATGATCAGCAGCCCGACACCGCTGAACTTGACAGTCTATGGACCAGACAACACAGAATCGTTCTGCTCCACTGTTGCGGCGGCGGCACCCGTGCAACTACCTGCACCCTCTTTGACTGTGAACGGCTCCTCCGGAAACACCACCGCCAAGATCAAATCGAATTTGAGCATCTGTTGGAGTTCTCCGGGAGCGACGGCTTGCGAATTAAAAGTGAATGGAGCAGTTCTGAGCACGGCGATCAATGGAACCCAAACGGTGAATAACATTCAGTCTGACCAGAATGTCGAGCTTACTTGTTCCAACTCAGCAGGGCCAGTGACCAAGAAGGTCCTCGTGACCATGACTGGTAGATGGTACCAAGCAAGCAATGCGGTTTCTTGTTCGTCGGTATGCGCATCCCAGGGCTTATACAACCGAGCTTCCCCCGAAGGCGCTTACTGCACTTCCGGAGAAAACAAACCTGCGTCTGCGCTTGCCGACGGAATCCTGTATCCGTATGGAATCAACTTTGCTGGTCCAGATAGTAATACTTACGCAGCGTCCGTTTATACAAGTGATTGCAGAGGCACCGGGACCACATGCTGCTACAAACCTTCGAATATTCAGCCCCACGATAGAGACGTCACCGACTGGCTCACGGGTTGCTATTGCACGCTTTAAAAGTGCAGCTGCGTATTGTAAGAATGGGAAATGCTGCGCGCCAGGATCCTTCTCGTTCTCATCTTGTCTCAGCTCGGTCTCGCTCAAACAACGGCTGCTAAGGACGGCGGCCATGGAGACCTAAGAGCAAGTTTTGAAGCCGGCGCACACGAAAGCTTGGGCTCTCGGTTCACGCTAGGTTTTAGACTCGCATTGCACGATTTCCTCGATCGGCAGACGGAATTTCAGACAGACACTCTCTTCGAACTCTTTTCGGGCAAGGTAGATTTCTTTGGCGGCAACTCGCAATTCTATCTCGATGAGCTCACGGTGGTAAGAGTGGCTCGAATGGTCCCTCTTTCCTCTCGTTGGAACGAGCTAACCTGGAAGATCGAGGTTGGTGGCCGCACCGTAAAGGAATTGCTTTGCAACCGCTGCGGGGCAGGGAACATTTTGGGCGGGCTGGGCGCTGCTTTTACCCTGTCGGATACCCTACCAATCACCGCGTGGGTTCTTTTCGAAGCGGAGCTGCTCGGTTCTCCCGCGTTCTCTGGATTTCCTTTAAAACCCTCTTTCGGGCCACGCATCGGTTTGCGATTTCAACCCACTCCTTGGCTCAATGGCATCGCCTACGGCTTATATCGATACCAGGCGTCCCCCATCAGCCCTCACGTCTTTAATTTGGGAACCGAATGGCGTTTGGCATTGGGGCCTGATTGGGCTGTAAATGCAGTGCTTTACCGCCTGTCCGACGGGTGGCAGGGAGGCCTAGGCGCCCTGGCGTATTTCTAGAGCTGACTTGACTCTATTGCCCGGTTTGCTACTGGTAGCTCTGAATCAGGATCACCATTTTCGGTGGACAGGAGCTAAACCATGAAAAACATAGCGCTTTATCTGATCCCCACTCTTTTCCTCTGTGGTTGCCCACTCACGACCATGGAGCAAGTAACCAAGGACACTCGGGACGAAGTCAAAGCGACGCGCGAGGGTACACAGACCCTGAGCTCCTTAGAAATATGCCTCGATAAAGAGATTTCGATCAGCTCCCGCACAGCTGCTTGTAAACCCGCCTTGCTTCGCTTGCCAGAGGATCGCCTAGCCGATCATCTTGGTTTGCCTTTACGGATTCTAAAGGAAACCTCGGTCAAGCGCTCTTTGGTTGGTGGAGAAGTCGATATTCCAAACGTGGTTTACGTGGGCACGGAGCACGACATAGACACTCTCCTTCAGCTATCTCCTATGTCCGAAGACCAGCACTCGGTCTTCCAAATGGCAGTGCTCCAAGCAGTATCCGACATTAGCCTCAAAGCCATGCAGGCAGGCGGCATCCCCGAGGGGGAAACGCAGACTTATCGAGACTACGGCCTTCGACTTATCTACGCAGGCACCGCTATTCTGGGGGCCATTCCCCTCAATGAGCTAAGTCAAATAGTTAAAAGAGCTTCGATCGCTTTTGAGGCCAAAGAAATGATCGGTTTTCAGTTTATCTCCCAGATCAATGACCGAGCGCTCACGATTTCAAAAATTTTGCCGGAAGACCGGCGCACCAAAGCGGTCGACGCAATGCGTACATTGGGAAAGAACCTCAGCCTAGCAGAAGACGAACTTCGAACGCTGGATCGCCTCGCTGAAATCCGCATGGGTGTGCGTTCCACTATCGATCCATAACCGCATCACGGTATAATCGTGGGAGGAGAAACCATGGGCAACTCTCACCTCAATCGACGCTATCTTCGCCTGTTCCTCGCTTTGACTGGGATCCTAGTAGCAAGCTGCGCTGGGCTTACTTCGTTAAAAGAAAAAGAAATAGCGCGCATTCACTTGCAGCGCGCAAGCGACTTCTTGAACCAAAGGCAATACAACCAGGCGATTGAAGCAGTGGGCGATGCCCTAAAGTCGGATTCCTCCCTCGCTCCCGCATACAACCTACTGGCGTTGATCTACCTCGAAACAAAACGCTACGAAAAAAGCGAAGAGGCTTTTTCAAAAGCGCTCGAACTTCAAGCGCAATACCCCGAAGTGTTTAATAACCTGGGTGTCTTGAACAACCGCCGCGAAAAGTTTCCGCAAGCGATTGAATGGTTCAAAAAAGCACTGGCAGATGAAAACTACGTAACACCTGAAAATGCTTACACCAACATGGGCTACGCTTATTATCGATTGGGGCGCTATTCCGAAGCCATTGAAAACCACCAGAAAGCGCTCGATATCGCCCCGCTATTCTGCCTGGCCAGCAAGAATATGGGGGACGTTTTCGCAAAGCAAAAAACTTACGAAAGAGCGTCTCGCTACTATGAAAAAGCAGTCACAAACTGCCCACTTTATCAGGAGAGTCACTACAAACTGGGGCTGGTTCTCATGAAGCTAGGGCAACGCAAGGTGGCAAAAACGGAATTGGAGAAGTTGATTCAACGCCACAAGTCCGGTCCGTATGTTGAACGCTCAAACGAAGTCTTAAAGTGGTTGAAATAAAACTGGACGGAACCCCCTGTTCTCCTTAAGAATCTTTAAAGCATGGAAAATTTTGGCGCCTACCTCAAAGCGCAGCGAGAGAAAAAGGGCATTCGGTTAGAGGAAATTGCCTCTATCACGAAAATTCACCCTCATAGCCTCGAACTGATTGAATCGAACCAGTGGAATGAGCTACCGCCGGAGCCCTTCATTCGCGGGTTTATTCTGGCCTATTCTAAGTATGTCGGCCTGGAAAACGCCGATGTTTTAGAACGCTACCGTCTTGCAACAGGTACGTCGGCTGCCCAGTCCATCGAGGAAAACATGAGGGACGGCCAATCGGGGGAACCCTCTCGAGAGCCTACCACTCGCTCCGCTCCTGTCATGGCGACTCCTAACCAACTGATCACCCGAGTGCGTTTTCCCTCGGGCGCAAAGCTCATCACTATTGCTTCTTTGATCGCAGTGGTGGGGCTCGCAACTCTTTTGATTAACGTGGGCAAAGATGCAGGAGATGCGACACTGGCCGTACAGTCCCCTGCCCCGACAGAAATTAAAGACGTGGCTGAGACAACTTCAGAATCGCGCACCGTGGCGTCTGAAACCAAAGTTCTAGGCGATACTGCCCCTCCGGCAGCTCCTGTTCCCACACCGGCACCCGCACACGAAATCGTTGTCGAAGGAAAAGAACGTACTTGGATGAAAGTCGTGATTGATGATGCCCCTCCACAAGAGGTGTTTCTGGGCGAAGGGAAATCCGCTTCCTATAAGGCGAATGAAAAAATTAAAGTCGTTCTGGGCAATTCCACTGGGTCCCGAGTTTTATACAATGGCAAAGAGGTCGATGGTACCCAGTTTATGGGAACGATTCGCACCTATAAATACCCGGCAAACGCACGTTTCCCCCAAGACACACCGGCAAAACGCGCGACTGCCTCAGACGCGCCTGATAATAAGCCGACTGAATAACCTCTAAGGGAGGTTGGCAATGGATCCCATTTTTCTTGGTTCGCTTGCAGTCTGGAGGCACGCTTGCTCGGGCTTACCTCGAGCTCGCTGTCTGCTCATTCATGGCATCAGCGAACATAGCGCCCGCCATCTTCCTACTGTCCAGGCACTCAATAAGGCTTCGATTGAAGTCGTGCGATTTGACCTGCGAGGCGCCGGCGAAAGCAAAGGCACTCGCCAATACGTAAAACATTTCCAAGAGTATGTGGATGACACAACCCAGGTACTTAACTGGATTCAGCGAGATTTAGAGCCGCTCCCACTCTTTGTCCTGGGCCACAGCATGGGTGGAGCAGTAGCGATACATTTTGCATCCCAGCAGCAAAACAGCATTCAAGGGCTTGTCTTAAGTGCACCAGGCTTTATTGTGGGCGGTGCAATTTCTCCGGTGAAGATATTCTTGGGGAGAATGATCGCCAGCCTCCTCCCCAAGTTAAGACTGCATTCGGAAGACAGCACTTCTCTCTCTCGAGATCCGGCAGTTATCGAAGCCTATAAGCGCGATCCTCTAGCCTCGCGATTCAATACATTGAGCCAAGGCCGGGCTGTATTAGACGCTTTTCAACAAATTCCCGATTTGTGTAAGAAGATTCGAACTCCAACAATCATTCTGCACGGCACTGCAGATCGCGTCATCGCTCCAGCAGGCAGTTTCGATATTCTCAGAGCGCTCGGCGCCAGAGACAAAGAGCTACACTATCTCCCGGGTGTCTACCATGAACCCCATTTGGATTGGGAAAGTGGGAAATTCTTTGCCTTACTCACTCTGTGGTTGAATCATCAAATTACCAAGAGCCCCACACTCAAACCCAGCAAGCCGTTAAAAAACCAACTGGTAACTCAGGCCAATCCTAGCTAGCTCCATGTACCCAACCAGAACGGCCGGGCGAACTCGCGTGCGCTCGAGTTGAAGGATAACTCTATCCAACCCGTCGGCGAAAAAGCTCTGGAACTGAAAGTCCACTCCAGCAAGGAGAGTATTATTTCCGAAGTCCAAGGTTTTTCCCAGCTGAAGCAATGGTTCCCAGCCTAACCGAAAGCCAAAGGACCGGTGAATATCCACAAAGTACCGCAACTCTGGACCAATGCTTACTCCGATAAGATTGCTAAAAGACGGGGTGTTCGGATTTGAGTAGGAGGTACGATACCTGACCCCCGCCTGCAAATCCAACTCCCAGTCCCGCGGCAGACGAAAGATTCTCCCTCGAGTGTGTACTCCCATGGAGACCGATTTAAAAAAAACATCTGCGGAGGTCGACCCGGCTTGCAATAGGTCTATGTCCACAACGCCACCAAACCACCAGCCCAGTTCAGATGACGGCCAATCCAAGCCCAGATGCACTGTAAACAAATTCTGCCCTAGACTGGGGTTAGAAATCGCATCACGTACCAATCCGAGCCCTACACGCCACTGAGTCTCCACAGGTGCAAGGGCATCAGGTGGCGTACGGCCAATTGCCACGAGAATAGGCGCCTGCTGATCTTCGGGGAGCTTTTCGATCTCCCGATTTAGATACGATTCTTTTTTATAAACACTTCGAATCCGGTGAACTGGCCCGCTCAACCATTCTCGACCTGCGACCCGCGGCCACAAACCCTTGCTCTCAATCAACAAAACTTGCGAAGCAGTTTCTTCACCTAAAGAGCTAAGCGCCAGAGTGAGGACTTCGTAAACCTTGTATCTCGAATCGTCCGGCAACCCACGAACTAGCTCAAAGGTGTAGGCGCCAAAAACACCGAACGCGTCCTCAAACCGCCCCAATCCTAAATAAGCATGGGCCAGCAAATAGGAAATACTGAAAACTTGGCGAGACTTTGGGTAGGTGGTTAGAAACAAAATGCAGGCTTTGCTTGTGCGGGAGTACTCTCGCAATGCGAAGTAAGAGACAATGACCTCGGCCGCTGCGGCCTCCGATCGAGGGTCGTGGGCCGGTAGCTGCTTGAGCAGCGCATTGTAGGCAACGATAGCCGTAGGGTGATTCCCTGAAGACGCGGCCTCTCTCGCTCGACGAATCAGAGCATCATTTCCCACGTCACTCAGGGCAAAAGCAGTCACCCCAATCGAAAAGACAAAAACGGCTGTGTGCGCCCATACCTTCATGCTCTATCTCTGACGCGGCTTCCATGGGACGTCCGCTATCGACTCAAGCAGATTCGCCAGGCGAGCCAAGACAAACAAGAAATCTGACAAACGGTTAACATAAATAATCAACCACCCATCTACCTTTTCCCCTTCGAGTTCACTCAGTGCCACAATCGAGCGCTCAGCCCTGCGACACACGGTTCTCGCCAAGTGGAGAAAGGAAGCGGTAACCGAACCTCCTGGGATGATGAAATTTTTCAAAGCAGGAAGCGTTTCGGAAATAACGTCCATTTGGCGCTCCAAAAAATCCACATGCGCCGAAGTGATTATCTCAATCTTTGGTGGGGCCTTGGGTGAGGCAAGCTGAGCACCTACAGTGAACAAAGCGGATTGCACTTGGATTAGAGAGTCCCGAATTGGCTCGAGCCGAGTCTGCGCACAAACCACTCCCAAAACCGCGTTCAGTTCATCGACCTCACCGTAGGCCGCTATGCGCAGAGCGCTCTTGGGAACTCGTTCCCCACCATAAAGAGCAGTAGTGCCGGCATCCCCGGTCTTCGTATAGATCTTCATCAGTATTTTACCGAGCATCCGTAAGGTTTAGTGGCTGCCTTGGCGATGGGTTTGCCTGCCATGCCTGCATCCAACGCAGCGGCAACGTAGTTGTTGGAACCCTTGATATCGGATATTTCAGTTGTAGGTTTGTCGTCTATGGCGCCCATATAGGCGGTTTTGCCCTCCGGATCGATCACGAACATGTGGGGAGTAGTCTGCGCCCCAAACTTCCGGGCCATTTCACTCCCCGTGTCCATAAGTACAGCGGTAGCACGGCCTCCGTAACGTTTAACATCGGTGTTTGCCTGAGCAGGTGTCGAGTATCCCTGTTTTCCCGGAGCCGAAGAGAGCACTGAATACCAGACCACCCCTTTTCCTACATATTTTTCCTGAAGCGCTTGCATGTTTTTAGAATCGTAGTGCTTCCGTACAAACGGGCAGCCATGATTTAACCACTCCAGAACGATCCATTTACCCTTGGCCGCTGCTAGGGAGTGCTGCTTTGCGTTACTGTCCACCAGCGAAAAAGCCGGTGCTGGATCTCCTACTCTCAGCTCAGACGCCAAAGCAGTTACGGAAAAAAAAACTACCGAAAGAATTCCCAGGAAAGCCACGTTGACTCGATGCATCACTTGCTCCACGTCTTGTTTTTATTGAATAAAGGTAGAAGGTACCCCGCACCGAACGCCGAAGCAAACCTAACGATCTGATGTCATGCGGCATTTTAAGATTTCGAGCTTAATATCCTGGAAGCAAAGTCCGATAAGTTATCGAGAAATCCTATGATCCCACTAACACGATTTGATGGCTCTGGACTGATGCTGAACGCGGAATGGATCCAAAGTGTTGAACAGACACCGGACACTCTGATCACTTTGACGACGGGATTTAAAATAATTGTCCGCGAGTCTACAGATGAAGTCGTCGCGGCGTTTATTGCGTACCAAAAAGAAAAATTTTCTAACGTACTAAAAAAGGGCTTGGCATGATCGTCAACTGGGCAGGAATTATCATCGGTTTCGGTTCAATCTTCCTCGGTAACTATCTCGAAGGGGGACACATTGAATCGCTCATTCAGCCAACTGCAGCACTCATCGTGTTTGGAGGAACGCTAGGCGCCTGCTTGGTCGCATCCACAAAAGAAGAATTCATGGGTGCTATCACCAAAGGCATCTCCTCATTTACGGCTGGCGATCCAAACCACAAAGCTCTCGTAAAAGAAATTGTCGACATGGCGACCGTAGCGCGAAAAGACGGCCTGCTTGCCTTGGAAGGGAGCGTTGGGAAGATCAAGAACAAGTTTCTCGCAAAAAACATGCGTTCAGTGATCGACGGGTATGACGCCAACGTACTCAAAGAGATCATGGAAGATGAGATGCATCACACCGAAGACATGAAAAACATGGTCGGAAAAGTTTGGGAAACTGCCGGAGGTTTCTCTCCTACGGTCGGGATCTTGGGAGCCGTGCTCGGTTTGATTCACGTGATGAACAACCTTTCTGACTCCTCTAAGCTCGGTTCTGGTATCGCTGTCGCCTTCGTAGCAACTGTTTATGGAGTAGGATCGGCGAACCTCGTCTTCATTCCTTTGGGCAACAAGATCAAGAAGGACGCAAAAAAAGAAATGCTGGAAATGCAGATTGTTTTCCTGGGTGTCACAGGGATTCAAGAAGGATTAAACCCACGAATCATTCAGGATCGCCTGACGAATCTAGTGGGCGACCACGGCGGACATGACAAAGATCATAAGAAAGCAGCGTAAGCATGGCCAAGAAAAAGCACGCCGAAGAACATGAGAATATGGAGCGGTGGCTGGTAAGCTACGCCGACTTCATTACACTCCTTTTTGCTTTCTTCACGGTGCTCTACGCCACTTCGCAGCAAGACAAAACCAAGTACAAAGACGCCGCCGAAGCCATTCAACGGGCATTTATGTCCTCGGGTGGAATTTTTTCGGCCAAAGGGGTTCCGTTTAGTCCCTTTGAAAATGCGCAGGACCGAGGGCGATCTCCAGATTCGAACGAAGACCCTGGTCACGATGCTACCCCAGATGAAGAGCAAGCGCTCAACCGCATTGCGCAGCAACTCCGAGGACTCTTTAAGCAAAGCACCGGACTCTCACTCTCCCCTGGTGCCATCGAAGTTATCCGATCTGAAAAGGGCTATCGTATTCGCTTGGGAGAATACCTACTCTTTAAGCCCGGTAGCGATCGCATTCGCCAAGCAAACATCCCCTTTCTTGCCTCGGTTGGTAAACGTCTAAAAAGACTGGGGCATTTGGTGCAAGTGGAAGGACATTCCGACGCCGCGCCAACCACAACCCCGGAAGCCAACTGGAAGCTTTCGCTAAACCGAGCTTTTAATGTCGTTCAGTTCCTCGTTGCTGGAGTCAGTTTTCCGGCAGAAAAAATCTCGCTTGCTGGGTACGGAGATACTCGCCCTGTGGCAGAAAACAGCACAGTGCAGGGGAGACAACGTAACCGTCGGGTGGAACTGGTAATCTCAATCACAGATGCTGAAGAAGAAGCTTACGCCTGGGAAAATATCGAAGAATAGCTCTACTGTTGCAGGCGAATTACCTGGGGATTAAATGGAACGGTCGACTCGGTAGAATGCCCAGACTGCTCGCCCATAGGACGAATTTCCCCACTCCCTGTACTGCGACTCAACGTTAGCAAAGCCTGCGCCATCTCTTCTGAAAGAAGGGCATCTTCATCTTTCTTTTCTTGCTCTTGGGCTTCGGCTACCTGAGCTTCATCCAATACCCCCAAACCACGCGAGGGTGTTGCCGGAGCGCTCGAACGCCTAGGCGAGGGCTGGCGACGTTCTTTTTTCTTTGGGGCATGGTGATCCCCGCCAAAAGAAAGGGCCGCCACCCCGAAAAAGATGGCGACCCCTAGCCTCAAAAATGGTGCCTTGATCATCACAGACCTACATTAATCCTAGTCATGCTGCCGACGCAAGAAAGTCGGGATATCGTACTCTTCGCTCTCGAAGAAACGTTTCCCAATTTCCCTGGCAAGTTGGCGCGCCGACTTGAGATCCGTTGAGAGATTCTCTTTGCGCTGCACCGGCGCCCCCTGCATTTGCGCTGGGGACATTTCCATGGAAGGGGCAACGGTCGCCTCAACCTCGGGCTTCCGTTCCACTTCCACAGGAGCTTCTTTTCCCACCACAGGATTGAAGCCTGTCGCAATCACGGTTACACGCACTTCGTCTTTGAGCGATTCATCAATCACCGAACCAAAGATGATTTCAGCATCATCGTCGGCTTCCTCGGTAATCAACGAACTTGCTTCATTGACTTCGAACAAAGTCAGATCCGAGCCCCCGGTGATATTGATAATAATGCCAGTGGCACCATTGATAGATACATCCTCGAGCAAAGGAGAAGCTATCGCCTTGCGAGCCGCTTCGATTGCTCGGTTTTCACCTGAGGAGTTGCCAGTGCCCATCAACGCAAGGCCCTTGTTGGCCATTACCGCTCGAACATCGGCAAAGTCCAAATTGATCAAACCTCGAATATTGATCAAATCAGAAATCCCCTTTACCGCTTGATAGAGCACTTCGTCCGCTTTTCGGAAGCAATCCAACATAGTCGTCGTTTCATTGGCGACATACAACAAGCGTTGATTAGGAATGCATATCAGAGTATCGACTGCAGCTTTTAGCTCTTCGATGCCCTTCTCGGCATTGCGACGGCGGCGTTTTCCTTCAAAATGGAACGGCTTTGTCACAACACCGACAGTAAGAGCGCCCGCTTCCTTGGCAATATTCGCAATGACGGGAGCTCCACCGGTTCCGGTACCTCCACCCATCCCTGCCGTAATAAAAACCATATCCGCTCCGTAGAGCATTTCCGCAATCCGTGCGCTGTCCTCGAGCGCTGCCTGGCGACCGACCTCGGGGTTGGCGCCCGCGCCCAGACCCTTGGTTAGTTCGTTTCCGAGTTGAATGTGGTAAGGCGCTGGATGCGAAGCCAATGCTTGGTTGTCTGTATTCGCAGCAACAAAGTCGACTCCATTTAGACCCAACGAAATCATGGTTGCGATTGCGTTTGTTCCGCCACCGCCCACACCAATGACTTTTATTTTTGCACCTTGCACTGTTTCTTTTTCCACGATCTCGAACATGCCGTCTCCTTAGATTGAGGCTCCAACACCTAACTCCGGGAGCGTTCCTTAAAACACTTCGCCGAGCCACGCCTTCATGCGCGTAACGACTTTCGAATACACATTGTCGTTATCTCGGATCCTAAACCGAACTTCGGAACGATTCTTCATTCCGTATTGAAGTAAACCTACTGCCGTTGAGTATATCGGCGAACTAACCACATCGAGCAATCCACCGACGCCCTGGGGAAAACCCCGGCGAACTGGCATTTCGAGGATAAACTCGCCCAATTCAGGGGCGCCCTCTAGCAGGGATGCGCCGCCCGTGATTACGACTCCGGCAGACATCAAGTGTTTGTAACCGCTCGCTGCAATCTCTCTGCCTACAAGAGAAAATATCTCTTCGACACGAGGTTCAATAATTTTGGTCAATACCGACCGTGAAATTTCCCGCGATTTGCGTCCACCAACCGCTGGAACCTCCAGGAGTTTATCCTCGGAGAGCAAAGAGGACATCGCGCATCCGTCAGAAACCTTTATAAGTTCCGCATCTTGGATGGAAGTCCTCAAACCTACTGCAATATCATTGGTGATGTGGTTTCCCCCCATCGCGATCACACCTGTGTGCACCACACTCCCGCGCACAAACAGAGCGATATCTGTGGTTCCACCACCGATGTCCACCAAAGCCACTCCAAGCTCTTTCTCGTCCAAGGAGAGTGCCGCTTCGGCAGAAGCCAAAGGTTCCAGAACAATGTCGGTGACATTAATTCCAGCTTGATTGGCGCACTTTATTATATTTTGGGCCGAGGAAACTGCGCCGGTTACAATGTGCACATTGGATTCCAGGCGAACCCCAGACATTCCGACTGGGTTCTTTACGCCCTCTTGATCATTCACTTTGAATTCTTGAGGGATTACATGAATAACTTCTCGATCCATTGGGACAGCAACGGCTTTCGCGGCATCGATAGCGCGCTCGACATCCATTTCGGAAATTTCCCGATCCCGCACCGCAACGACGCCGTTGCTATTAAAGCCCTTGATATGCCCGCCGGCGATTCCGGCAAAGGCGTGGGTGATCTTGACTCCCGCCATCAACTCCGCAACTTCGACAGCTTTTTTCACAGCGTCGACAGTCTGGGGAATATTCACAACGACACCCTTGCGGATCCCGTGAGAAGGCTGCTTTCCGATTCCGACGATTTCTATGCCGTCCGGCGTAGGTTTACCTACGACAACACAGATCTTGGTTGTACCAAAGTCGATGCCAACCAAGACATCGGACCCGTGATTAGGTCTCCGGGTACTCATGCGACTACCCCCTAAAAAATCTAAAACTGAATTAAACTATGCGAACTAGTTAAGGAATGCCGGCCGTCATTTTTATGACTAGCCTCACCCTGAGCTTAGTGGGAAAGTGGCAGACTGACAACAGCTTTTTTAGGAAAAACCAAATTGATTTTGTGGGCTTGCCCAATTTGTTGAGGAGGACGACTCAGCATGTCAGCAAAAAATGGCAACTGAGTTTCCCAAGTGTTTTGACTAAACAAAAGCTCGAGGGGCGGGGAAGTCAGAAAAACTTTGAAGTAGGGAGGATCGGAAGGCACCCACTGAGAGACCGTGTGTTTGTCTCCGATGGTTTTCTGGAAAGCCGCCAGCATTTGCACCACGGTTTTGGGCTTCCAATGCTTAATCAGCTCCGGCCTCTCATAGGCGATCACCGGCAGATCGAAACCTTTGGCTTTTTGTGCGGTCCAACGATCGATGTCCTCACCGTTTTCGTCGATAAAAAAGAGCTTTTGAGAGTCTTGTCGGGTCGCCACTGGACGTTTGGATCGGATTTGAATCACTAGTCGATGGGGAAACTCTTTCTTAACAACAGCGGAAAGGACCCAGGGATTGGCGCGCACTTTTTTCATGATCTCGTCGCCACTGACCACGAGCAAGTTTTTGCCGATAAGAGGCGGCAAGTACCGCCCCATTTCTTTTGCCGTCAAGGGAGCTTCTGGCAAGATCACCACCTCCCGAACGCGCAAATAGTCCATGTCTGGCAGCCAGGTCCGGTAATAATAAAGCGCGACAAGCCCCGCTAAGACTGTTCCCGCCAGGAGAATGCGAAAAAAGGTTTTTATCATCTCTAAGCCGCAACCTTCTGTTGCACGGGTGTTCGCAAAAAGAAAATCTCTTCATACAAACTCAAGATCCGATCCAAAGGATAACGAGATGCCAATCCCTGCCTCAATCGAACGCCCAATGCGCTTCGCAAATCCTCATTCTGCACCAGTCGTGCAATCAATTCGCCCATAGGCTTTACCTCATTGACTGGAATAACAAAACCATCCTGACCATCGCTCAGCAGGGTTTCAATACCCGGAAGATCCGACGATAAAACTGGAATCCCTTGAGCGCCCTTCCACAAAACCGGAAGAAAATGCTCCGCCGTAGAAGGGGCGTGGATTAACACGTCCATCCCCCCAGCGGTGGGGGAAAGCGGAACAAAAAACTTTTCCAAACCAAGGTCTTTCAACATGGCATGAAAATGGGGAACCAGGGCTCCCTGCTCCAACACTTGAAACTGTACCGGTACCTGCAGGCGAGAAACATAGTGCGCCACACTGACGAGGTAAGCGAGATTTGCTTCCGACGCGAGTGCCGACAAGTTTCCTATTTGCAAAACACTCGACTGCCTTTTGAGAGTTTCCAAGAGCAGACCTGGCAGGGGAACCAAATTCAATCCGGCCTCTGGAATCCGATCCATTTCCTTTAAAAACCGATAAGCGTAAGGACTGTGAGCCAAAAGTTGCACCGACAAGTCTGATCGGGGATTCCAGGGCTTGTTGATAAAACCCAGCCAACGAGGTCTGGGCTTCACTCCGAGCACAGAGACAAAAACTTTTCCCTTGTAACGAGAGGGGACCGCCTGCAGAGCGCGCCGCCAATCCCGCGCTATCAACCAAAGACGGCGTCCCTGCAAAACCCCCGCCTTATCCCAGGAGCGGACAACCATCCCCATGCGGGACTCAAAAGCCGGCAAGAGCGCCGCAAAGTAATCGCGCTCCCACGGCAGGAGATCAGATCCAAGCAAGCACTCGACGTGTTTTTCCATTAAGCGACATTATATCGCGTGGTCATTGATAAAGTCGATGAACGCACGGAGATTGCCGTAGTCGCGCCTATCAAACGGAAAGACTAGGCGCGGCAATTTGGCCAGCTCGGGCTCATTGGCTTCTTCTGGTAAAGGCTCGCTCATGACCATTTTCCCGCCCTTGGCCAAAAAGCCAAACTTCTCGTTAAGCTGCTTGAGAACAGCAGGCTTGAGAGCGCGTTTGAGCCTTACGACGGCTTTTTCACGCGTAAATCGCATGGAGTGGTACGTACTGTAAAAATGATCAATATGATCTAAAGCCTCTTTTGTGGAGTGGAATATCCGGTAAAGATTTTTGTCTGCTTCAGAGATAAATCCCTGAGCCAAAACTGTGCCATACATAAAGTCAGTCAAACCCTTCCAGTACCCAGAACCCTTTGGCTCCACCATCACCACGGGAATGAGATTCGATTTGCCGGTTTGTAGAAGCGTTAACACCTCAAACGCCTCGTCAAACGTTCCAAATCCCCCCGGAAAGAAAGCAAATGCCGACGCTTCTTTTACCAAGAACAGCTTACGCGTAAAAAAATACTTATAGTGAATAAGCATTGTTTCATCGTCGACAAAAGGATTGTGCTCCTGCTCAAAAGGCAAACGAATGTTCAAGCCAAAACCGCTTTTTTGTTCAGCCCCTTCATTGCCCGCAGCCATGATCCCCGGCCCGCCTCCAGTGATGATCATATAGTTGCGCTTTGCAGCTTCGGCCGCAAAGTCCTTGGCAAACTGATACAGCGGCGTTCCAGGCGGCACCCGCGCCGATCCAAACATGGTGATCTTGGAGCGGTGGCGGTGCGGGTAAAATGTCTTAAACGAAAATCGTAGCTCTTTGATTGTCGTTGCAGTGATTTTTAGATTAAGCGTCCCTGGACTTTCTTGGGCTAACTTGGCGGCAGCCCTAAAAATATCCCCTATGACTGGCAATCGATGGGGTTTTTGATTCTTCGCCAATTCGTGCACTATCTCGTCCAAATCGACTTCCCACTGTTCACGCGATCGCTGAGACTTCTTGATAGGCTTTGACGTCTTTTTCTTGGGCTTGGACGCCTTAGCCTTTCGTTTTGCTTCTTTCATCGAGACCTTTCCCTTTGCCTGACTTGCCGCCTTATACGATAATGCTGCCCATGTCAGAATCCAAATACTCGTTTCGCTGGTACGTATTACAGCTGATGGCATCCGCCGCGGGTGCCGTGACTAGCCTGTATCTCCTCGTGCAACATACCCGATTGAAATTGGGAATCCAAGGAGGGTCCTTTTGCGATATTGGACGGTTTGCGGACTGCAGCGCAGTGAACGCGAGCCAGTTTTCCGAAGTTCGGGGTATTCCTCTCGCCGCCTTCGGAGTGCTGTATTTTCTTTGTGTTTTCGTCCTGATTGCCGCCCAATCCCCCTCCAAAAAGGGATTCCGCCGCGCCCAAATGTGGGCCGCTCGTTTAGGGTTATTGGCTCTAGCAGTGGATGTTTGGTTGCTCGCAGTGCAAGTGTTTTTCCTGAAAACCACTTGCCTTCTCTGTCTGTTTACCTACTTATGCACCCTGACCTTTCTGGCTGGGGGCTGGCTTTTACAGAACCGACCTCGCACATGGAAGACTTGGTTGTCGGGTGAACGCAAACCCGCCATAGCGCCTCTCGCGCTCGCTCTTTGCTCTGTCACCCTCTTCGCATCGGCAATTGGTATGTACCAATACGTGCAAGGAAGCTATTCCTCCGCCCGTTTAGCTATGCAAGAACAATCCAAAAAAGTGTTTTTGGAAACTTGGTCCTCCCGTCCCTCGAAAAACATCCCCCTATCTGAGCCCTCATATTCCTGGGGAAACCCGCAAGGGAAAGTACGAATTGTCGTTTTTAGCGACTTTGAATGCCCACATTGTCAACGTGCCGCCTTCGCTCTGCATACCGCCTTGTCGTCGATGGAAGACCAGGTGCTGCTCGTTTTCAAAAACTTTCCTTTGGACATGTCTTGTAACCCTTTGCTCAAGCAAGCGATCCACAAAAGCGCCTGTCCCCTCGCATTTTTGGGTTACTGCGCACAGCAAAAAAAGCGATTTTGGGACTTTCATGATCGCGTTTTTTTCAAGCTTTCCGCGCGAGAAATTTCTGACTCTACAGAGGCCCTTTACAATGGGGTAAAACCGCTCTTTACTCGCAAGGAATTTGACGATTGCTTGCAAAACCCTGCTGCCTTAGCGAGCGTACGAGAAGACATTGAACTCGGTAAGACCTTGGAAGTCGATGCCACCCCTGCCATTTTCATCAACGGCAAGCGCGTCGCAGCAGCTCCTACGGTAGACTTGATCCGAGAGCTCGTTCAACGAGAGTTAAACTCGAACTAGTTTTCGACAAAAACCGCTAGAGCACGAGCGCTCAGAGTGTAGGTTTTTTCTTTAAACTGCTTTGACTTCCCCGGAGGTAAGAAGCAACCACTCGACTCAAAGGACGAGCTTGTATCACCCTGCCAATACCAGTGGTGCCCTGGCCGGGGCGATGGCAAGTGCACTTCGCGCTCCTTGGTCCCCCAGTTGTAGGCTATATAAACAGAAAGAGATTTATCCAAAGAGGGATCCACAGAGTCAATTCTCCAGGCCAAGAAATGTTGCCCCCCATCGTCCATATAGCGAACTGACGCTGCTGAGCTGCCATCCGCCTGGTACCAGGCAAGATCATTCACGCCATTGCCATTGGTGTCCGTACCCTTGCGAAATTCTGCCGGCCGAAGCAGAGCATTTTGTTTGCGGAACCCGATGAGATTCTGAGTGAACGTATAGAATCCCCGGTTCGTGGTCTTGAGACTCCAATCAATCCATGTTCCAGGAGAGTCAATGTTATAGGCATTATTGTTGCCATTCTGGGAGCGCAGGAACTCGTCACCGCCCAATATCATGGGCACACCAAAAGAGAGTAGGTTCAACGCCATGGCATTTCGGGCCGCTTGTCGACGGCGTGCCTCAGTCTGCGAAGGTGTTTCTCCGCTGACCACTTGATCCCAAGAGTTGTTATGCAACTCTCCTCCGTCAGAAGGTCCGTACGGCGGGGGTTGTTTGTTGCGAGGAGAATTGTATGAGAACAAGTCATACAAAGTGAAGCCGTCGTGCGAAGTGACTTTGTTCACCGAGTGCCAAGGTTTGCGTCCATCCGCCTCGAAAATATCGGCAGACCCAGTCACTCTTGCTGCAATCATCCCAGGTGTGGGCGCATCATACCCGACGCGATTGATACTCTTGCGAATAATGTCTCGGAAACTACCATTCCATTCTGCCCAGCCGGCCTGTCGGTGGGGGTGGTAGGGAAAATTTCCAAGCTGGTATGCTTCTTCGCCCAAATGCCAGGGCTCAGCAATCAAATCCACTCCTGCCCCTCCATCGGCGGGACGAGCAGGCAATTCAGCGATAGCCCGATTGAGGACATTCTCTGCCGGCATCTTGTCAAAATGAAACCGATCGCCATCGGCGTATACATTGCCAAGCACCGACGCAAGATCAAAACGAAACCCATCCACACCCAACGATCGATAGTAGGCTAAAGAATCGAGAATTAAATCGCGCACCATGGGGTGAGCACAATTAAAGTTCGGTCCACAACCATTGTTGTCCTTGTACCCACTGCCCCGAATCGTTTGATAGTAAGCAGCATTGTCGATTCCGCGGAACGAAAGAATCTGCGCCACATCCGAATCTTTGTGAGTTCCCCCTTCGAAAGTGTGGTTATAGACGACATCCAAGTAGACTTTTATCCCTTCAGCATGAAATGCCTGGACCATTGCACGAAACTCCTCAATGACACCACCCGGAACCTTACGACTGCTCGGAGTTGCGTATTGACGATCGGGAGAAAAATAACTCACGGGCATGTAGCCCCAGTAGTTATTGCGGCTGGGATCGGCGACCTGATTCAGCTCATTTTGAAACTCGTGGATTGGCAAGAATTCTATAGCAGTCACCCCCAGAGCTCTGAGCTCCTTGGCTTTCTTGCCAGCCGCTAAGTAAGTCCCACGCTCCTGTTTTGGCAGTCGGGTATCGGCCATTGTAAGACCCCGCAAATGCGCTTCAAAAATGATTTCATCACGAAAGGGGCGGTGAATTGTGGAGTACGTCGCGGGCACTGTGGGAAGGACCAAGCCTTTCGGTGCCGCCTCGCTAGAATCAATAGCGCCGAACTTTGGCCCCGAAAGATACACTGTCTCGTCCTCATATCCAGGACTGAGGGGATCATGACTCAGCTCCAGGGCGTAAGGATCGATTACAAGTTTTCTGGGATTAAACCGATTGCCTTCGGCATCGACATCATCTGCGTTGGGCCCGGATAGTCGGTACCCGTAATACAGCGCAGTTTTTGCTGGATCGGAGGAAAGTCCGGCCGCCGCCAGATCGGAAAATGCGACTTCGGTGCTCCAAACTCCAGCACTGTTTTGAAGTTTGCGTTCCAAGAGAGCTTTGCCGTGGCGATCCGCAAACAAACAAAGCTCAACCGATTGAGCTGAAAGAGAGCGTAGACGAAAAACGACTTTCTCGTTCGCCACATCAATGGATGCGCCATAGCGGAGCATCCATCCGGAACAAGGCACCGGACCAGCTGTCGCGATGAAAGAAATGGCAGAAAAGAGCAAAAACCAACCCGAAAAACCCATGCGCCGAGATTGTGTCATCGCGCCTATTCCCAGGCAATTTCTAACTGCGTACTCAAGCGCCGTGCCCAGCACGCAATGAAACCGTGTCTATTCTTTAGACAGGTGCCCAAGAGCGTATGCCCTCTCTAACGCTTAGGCGCCCAGGCAAGCTTTCCCCCTTGAAATCATTGAGCAATTCCCCCGAAAAACAGGCACTTGGATTGCTTCTACTTAAAGGTGGGAGGGACCGTTAGGATGCGTAGGCTCTTAGCCATGGCTCTATTCGCAATGCTCGCACCACACGTGTGGGCGAACTCCGTCGAAGATGCCGAAAAATCCGAAGAACGGGCCCGCGCTGCGTTTACCGAGCAGTTCACAAAATTTACCCAAGACAAAAACGTCCAGGGCCGCGCCAAAACTCCGGATGGCAAAATCGTCGGCGGGGGAAAGAAAACCCGATTCAACCCGGACGATGGCCTGAACTTCCAAAGCGATTTGACCTACCACGACTATGCTTACGTAAAACAGATAGAAGGGGACGCCGGCGGTCCCACCCCCGCCGGGCAGCCCGGCCAAAAACCCAAAGAGTTTCTTCAACCCTGGGTATCTGAACACGGAGCGATCGGCGCAGCAGGAGGCTCTTCCGTCCTCGAGCGCACAGCGTACCAGTTTGCCCAGCAATACAAGGAGCAGGATAAACAGGCCCAGAACCAACCCGAAACTCCCGGAGTGAGAAACCGCTCGATTTTTACGATCACCACCAAGGAAGTATTCGACCAAGCGCAAGCTGGTGCCGGCGGTGCGCAGATGGGCGCCAACCCCGAAATGGAAAAGGACAAAGTCGACCGATGGGAACTGCGCCCCGAAGTGCGCCAAGCCATCACCAAGGTGGGCGACGATTCCTTCCAAACTATTTTGCAGTCGGCCCGGGGAGAAGGGGCTGAAAACGATCCCCAAGCCCTCCCAAATGGAGTGTATCTCAGACAGGGAGCGTACGAAGCGACCAAAGCGCTCTGGAACGCTACATTAGCAAACCGCGCCCAACGCACGATCTTCCGCGCTGTCCCTCGAAGCGGGGCACTAGGTAAAGTGGAAACCAGTGAAGGAGCCCCCAACTGTGAATCTTGGTCGCAAGCAGCGGTAAACGCGATCAATGGGCAAGCCAATCTCAAACCAGAAGACAAGCAACGCTACCTCCAGGACGCTCAGCGCATGACCCAACAATGTAAACAAGTCTCTGCTCTCCCGTTCAATATGATTGCGCCGGTTTTCAAACCCGATGAGCAGGGACAGGAAACCCTGCAATCTGACGGCCCACTAAAAGAAGAAGCTTTTCAGCGCGACACTCGCATCCAACTGGAGCTGCTCGCTAATACTTCCAAAAGCATCACGGATGTTCCTTCGAACTGGCAGTACACCAAAGAAGACGAAAAAGCCCGGGTGACGATACGCTACGATGACAACCAACCCCGCGAAGGCTCAATGACCATGAAGGAGCAGGTTCAATCGTATAACCAAAATCTAAAAGACGCCGAAGTGGCTTACCAGGAAGTCGGAAGCCGCATTCCCGGCCTTGCTATCCCCAAGCCCACGGACTATGCGATTCCCGAGGGAACTTCTCTTCGGAATATCAATCAGCCACCGGCCGCGGCTTATGAAGAAGTCGGCATGCGGAAAAACAACCCCGAAGCCACCGGCCCCGTACCCCAAACCTACGAACAGCTTCTCCAGGCCGCCCAAACGAACTAACCAAACAGCCTAGTCAGTTCGGAAAGTGCATGCTATAGCCATGCCCATGTCGAAACTCCATGTGTTCCTCAGCGCCGCAGAAATCGAGGCGCTTAACACCCAGCTAGCGGCCAGAATCACGCATGATTACCAAGATGTCCTTAAACCCGGCGAGGCGTTGCACGTGATTGTAACGCTCAAAGGCGCGGTGTTTTTTGCTGCGGACTTGCTCCGAAAAATCGACCTCCCTGTCCTGGTCGATTTTGTACGCGTATCCAGTTACGGCAATGCCACCCAGTCGAGTGGAGTGGTCAAGGTTATCCACGACGTAGAAACAACTCCTATCGGCAAGCACGTGCTTATATTGGATGAGATAGTGGACTCGGGACTGACTCTGTCAGTCCTTTTAGATCGACTAAATGCTCTCCAACCCGCTTCACTGAAAATTTGCGCGCTCCTGAGCAAGCCCAGTCGACGGCAAACCCCTGTTGAAATCCACTATCTTGGAACGGAAGTAGAGGATAAATTCCTAGTTGGGTATGGACTGGACCACGGTGAACGTTATCGCAATCTTAAAGAGATCTCGGTTTTGGATTCTAGTCCTTAGCCTAGCATTTTTGGGTTATGCCCTTGTCCATCCGAATGTGTACCGAGGACCTCGTTCTGCAAAACGCATCGCGCTGACGTTGGATGATGGCCCCAACCCTCCCTATACAAGCTTGTTTCTCCGATTACTCGCGCAGGAAAAGATCCCGGCGACTTTCTTTGTTCTGGGCCGAAACATCGAACTTCACCGAAAAGCGGCTTTGGAGATTGTCTCTCAGGGGCACGAGATTGGGAACCACAGCTACTCGCACCAGCCATTAGCTTGGAAGTCCCCGCACCTCATCGCCCGAGAAATTTCCAGAACAGACGCTTTAATCCGAAGTTTGGGCTACCAGGGGAAAATCCCGTTCCGGGCCCCTTTTGGAGAGTGGTTTGGCATGCATAATCTTACTCTTTTCTGGTTGGGGCGAGAGAATGTGCTCTACGATGTCCCTCCCGAGCCACCCGATTACTTTCGTTCCAACCCTCAAGCGATGGCCGATTCGGCCCAGCAACGAGTAAAACCAGGATCGATAGTTTTATTCCATGATGGAGAAGGAATACGCGTGGAATCGCTCGAAGCGACTGCTCGCCTCATCCCTGCACTAAAACGACAAGGATATACTTTTGTTCGAGTATCTGAGCTTTAGTTTTTTAGCCGCTTGTCCCTAAAAACAAAATCCGCTTTGAAATGCAGTATCTTTATAGAAGCGCCGTCTTGCTCCCAACTCACATCTTCAATGTAAGACTTGAGTTCAGCCAAAGGGGAGAGCGCAAGACCGGTGAGCTGTTCCTGGGGGAGGGTCTTGTTTCCCGGTTGTAAGAAGGGCCTTAGACTCCACTCCGCAAGAAGCTCCTCTTGTTGCATTACTCGAAACCGCAGCGCTTCGGCGTCCCAATGAATCTGGTAAGCTTTCCCCCGAAAGAAGGCGGTGTGTGTTTTTTTTACACCGTCGAAGACTCTAAAGTATTCGAACCGTGCAAGCCAATCCGAGCCATGCACGGAGTACTGCGCAGGGTAGTCCGTCGTCAAAAAGAAGTAGCCTCCCCCAACGGCAACGCTTTGCGTTAACAGGCAGCCCGTCAGGGACCACCGCAGAATCCACTTCATGAATCCCTCCACTTAGCCAGTGACAATACCTTTCTCCGATCTTAATTTTGTAAAGATTTTTCGATCAGGGAGTAAAGCATGCACCGCCACCTGTTTTTGGTTTTGATTTTTTTGTCGCAATTCGCTTCAGCGGTCACTCCGCCCAAACCTGCTGTTCCGGCCCCCGCCCTGGGAGCTTCTTTGCAGGACGCTCCGGCATGGAAAGGAAAACCCTACGATACCCACTTTCAATTTTCCGCTCTATCCGGAATTGGACTGATGGGCACTTCCACAGGGGTTCCTCTTTATGGCGCCGTAGCTTTTAAAGTGCTGCATGAGGGTTTTATTGATGACATCAACGACCAGCTCTTTGTCGAAGCGATGGGAGGCCCTCTCTTCACTTGGGCAGGTGCGGGATGGGTTGCAGACCTTCATCTGCGCTGGGATTTCCACAAAAATGACCTTTGGTCTTTTTACGTCTTGGGCGGAGTGGGAGTCGACGTTTCTGGTACAGGCCTGGCTCGAGTCACCCTGGTACACCCGCGCGTCGGTGTCGGGGCATTTTGGAACTTATTCGAATTTCTGAGCTTCCGTGCAGAAGTGAGCCACGAGTTCACCGGCATTGGCGTCGTTTACCTTTTATAAAAAAATACGGCCCCAGATTTCTCTGGGGCCGTTTAGTGAACTGAACCAACCAAACTAATTAAGAACGTTTCAAGTTGATCACTTCTTCAAGCATTTGGTCCGCGCTTGTAATCGACTTAGCGCTAGCTTGGAACCCTCTCTGCGCGCGGATCATTTCCACAAATTCTGCGGCCAAGTCCACGTTGGAATGCTCTAACGCTCGGGTTTGGATCGCTCCTCGCCCGTTTGTTTTCGCCTTACCAATGAGTGCTTGTCCCGACTGTGGAGTTTCCACGTACATGTTCTGTCCTACTTTCGACAGCTTTTCCGTCGCATCAAACCGAGCCAACGCGATCTGACCCAACAGACGGTTTTCTCCATTGGAGTAAACCCCCGTAATGATACCGTCGGAGTCGATCACCGTGTCCGCCAACACGCCGGCCATGTAGCCGTCTTGTGTATTTCGGAAGACTTGGTTTGTAGCGCCATACATGGTGGTCCCCTTCATCCCGCTACCCTGAAGCTCGAGAGGATCTCCAAAATCAAAGTAGATGTTCTGATTTGGAATCGCGCCACCCCGAAACGAGGTATTCACCATCTCCTGAGTGGAAGTGGCGAGTTTGCCTGTTTCATCAAACGTGAGCATCCCCTTGGCAACTTCGGTGGGCTTGCCTTCCATGCCATCGACGAGTTCCCCACCATCAGACATCGCATGCCATTCCCATGTGTTTTCGGCTGTCCGATTGAAGTACATGTTTACGGAGTGCGCATTACCAACGGAGTCGTAGACTTGCATGGCTGTCGCAAAGTGTGCGGTATCTTCTGGACGAGTTAGGTCCAAAGCCCCACCCACCGGAAGCCGAGCGTCCAAGTTAGCATAAAGCTCAATTTTCTCAGACGTTTTGGCGGGAATAGCTTTAAAGTCGAGTCGAATGTCATCAATTCGACCCCCAATTCGACCGTTCCCATCACCCTTATAGGCCTGAACTCGACGTCCATCTAATGTGGTGAGCCAACCGTCTTTGTCAAAACGGAACGAACCATCACGCGTGAAGGCGGTTCCTTCGTCGCTTCGAGTGATGAAAAAACCGTTTCCGTTGAGTGCCATGTCCGTATTATTGCTAGTACGACTCACGGCCCCTTGGGAAAACGATGAAGTCACTCCAGCAACTCTCGCTCCCTGTCCAATCTGCTCACCCCCAGAAGCGTGCATAATATCTGCCGAAACAAGCGAATGAAATTCAGCACGAGATGATTTATATCCCGTCGTATTTGCATTCACGATGTTGTCAGAAATAATGCTGAGCATTTCGCCATTGGCTTCTAGGCCAGAAATAGCGGTCGCCATCGATGATACTACACCCATAGGATCCTCCTGATAAAAGCAAGGGCTTCCGTGGGAAACACGGGCCAGCCTTTGCGAGTTAAAAAAACTCTTTTAAAGAAAATTTAGACGATAACGGCGCTGTCAATATTGGTGAAAATGCGCTCTTTCAGATTGTTCGCATCCATCGCCGTAATTACAGTCCTGGATTTTACATTCGCGATGACTGCGACATCTCCTGCCAAAATCAGTGCCTCTCGACTCCCTTTTGTTTTCGCCGAATCGATCCCACCACTCACTCGACGCTCCAGATCCTCATTCCACGGGATGGCCCGTGACTTGATACGGGTCTCTGCGTGCGAAGAAAATTTGATCCCGCTTTCGCCAGGCGCCTTCAATGGTGGCGGCTCATTGTGGCGGAGCAGAACCTTTTCAAACTCCGAAACTTCTCCTGGTTTAGGAGGAGCGACTTCGGGAGACTTCAGCCCCATGCCGGGTTCTGAAGGGACCACTGGCCCGATGTTTCGATACAGTTCCGAAATGCTCATGGCCGACCTCCCATTACCCCAGCGGCGTCCGAAAAGCCCAAGCCAGGCCACCGACTATCGATTTCTATCGACTTAGGCTCAGGCGCAACTGCGGCAGCTACCGTTTTGCTTTGGGTGACTGCCTTTGGCTCTGCTTTCTTTTCGCCCTCGTCGGTGCCAATGTTTTGCACTTTAGCAAGTTCGATTTTCACCTGACCATTTGCAGTGTCGACCAAGAGCATGGGCATATTACCGGCCATTTCGACTCCGATGACCTTTCCAGAAAGATTGGCGTCCATCTCTTTGGACTTCCCATCTGGCCCAGCGCCTGCAACTCGGAACAGGTACTTGCCAGCCACCAGGGCCATGCCGTCTTTGTCTTTTCCGTCCCAGGTGACTTTCTTGCCCTCGTCCTTTGGATCAACATCTAGTTCACGAACGAACTTACCGTCCCCAGAAAAAATGGAGACCTTCAACGGCTTGAACCCGTTCTCGCGATTCAGCTGGATATCCACCGGCTGATTCTCGATCAGCGCCACTTCTGCACTATTGGCTTTTACACGTTTGCCAATCATGCCGAGTGCCTGCAGTTTTGCATCCTCCCCCATTCCCCCTTCGAGTTTGTGGATCCCATCGCCAATTTGTGTCAGCTTTTCCAGCGACGCAAATTGAGCGAGTTGGGCGCCGAACTCTTTGTGATCCATAGGGTTCAGCGGGTCCTGATGCTGCAACTGAGCCATGAGCAACTTCATAAAGTCGTCTTTGCCCATGCTCGTTTTATCTTGAACTGCCGCTTCTGGTCGCGCCGTTAAGTGCGACGGTAACGTGCCGGTAAGTTCGTTCATGTTTCACCTATACACGGACGTCTAACCGTCCCTCTCCCCTTTGCCGTGTCATCGGGGTTTGAGTAAAGAATTCGCGAGCCCAAACTCGCTCTTCTTTGTCATGACGGGAGGAGCCCCCATCACGAGACGGTGTTTCCTGCTGACTGGTGCCCTGCCCGAACTGCATCGAAGCAAAACTCGACTCGCGCGAAGTATGAACCTCCACGTTGGTGAGTTGCAGTTCTTGCGACTGCAATGCCTGTTGCAAATCGGCCATTCCACCCTCAAGGGCAGCACGCGTTTGATCGTTGTCCGTACGGATTTGGATCTCGACGTTCTTCCCTCGAGTAGTCAGTTCAATGGTCAAGCGCCCCAACTCTGGCGGGTCTAACTCCATGGTCAGACGGCCACCACCTTGCTGCGCCAAAGACTCCAACTTTGGAGCTACTTGGGCTATCAGCTTGGGGTGAATGGGGCCCGGAGCACCATTGCTCTCGGGGGATTTTGCAATACCTTCGGTGGAGAATTCCTGAGGAACCTCCCCACTAGAGGCAAACACAATCCCTTTATCCGAAGAAACTACCCTGCTGGTTGAATGAGTCTTCTCCGTGGAATCAGATAGCCCTAGCGAAGGTGTTTCAGACCGAACCTGTAGCTCTGTTTGCGCCGACTTGGAGTCTGCTGCAAACGTACTACGCTGCTCGAGCACCTGCGCCCCCGCTGTTTTCCCGGCCAAAGCTTGTATAAGCTTGTGCTGAGAAACATCGGTGTGAGGTGTCTCTGGAACATTTTCCACTTTGACTTCTTTAACATCTCCCCAAACAGAAGCGACCAACTGCTTCAGCTCATGAGGCTGAAGCTTTTCTAACGGGACCTGAAACAGCTCGTGAAAGCTAGGAACCGTTTTGATGGACTCGCTCTCGAAGGAGAGAACGGGAGACTCTTGCGGGAACATTGGAGTCGCTGCTTGAGAAACTGGACCAAACTCAGGTTTCTCGAGCTTTAACTCCGGTAGTTCAACCGGTACACTTGCGAGTTGCTCAGGTTGTGTTGGCAATCCTGAAAACGAAAACACCTGCTCGGCTGGCATCGGCAGAGCCGCATCTTGGCCGAAGGACGATGTTTGCTGCGAATTACCTGCGTTTGTCGAATCAGGATCTACTTGCCACCACTCCGGAGCTTGACTCGCTGCTTGGAGGCCCAGTAAAGCGCTCATAAAATCGAAGCCTTCTGTCCCAAGCTGCTGATCCGGTGACTGGGTCGTTAGTCCCGGATTTCTAACTATTGGGTGTATAAATGCCATCTCATATTCACCTCCTTCGTATTGCTCGAAGGCGTTGGCTATTCCAACGCACGTTTTGACCTAATCTTTTGAAGACAAAAATCTTTTGGTTATCTGTCTGACTTTGTCGGGAGACATCTTACTCATTATCTCCGCAGCCTGGGCCTGTTTCATGCCAGAGAGAACGACACTCGAAACTTCAGGGTCCATCTCATCAAGAATTTTGGCCGCCTTCTTCGGTTCCATTTTTTCGTATACCTGTCGAAACGCTGCCGATTTTTCACTTTGTTTTTTTTCTTTGCCTTCGGCCTGTTCCTTAATGAAGGCTTCCTTTTGCTGGATCTCTTGGCGCAGTTTTGCAACAACCTGTTCGTATTTGCCTATTTGCTGTTCTAATTGTGCCTGTTTTTCCTTCAGCTCTTGCTCTCGCGCTTGCAATGCAGATTCCCGCTCCGCTACTTTTTTTTCTCTATCTTTCAGAACAGTATGCAACGCTGCCACATCGGACTCTGAGGTTTTGGGTACCACCTCTGCTTCTGCATGCTCTCCCTGTTCCTGCTCTTTCGCTTTGTAAAGCTCTTCAATTCTCTTACGGTACCGTTCGCGCAATTGTGCATCGGAAGGAGGTGCTGGTGGAGCTGCGGGCGGTGGACTACCATGACCACTGGCAAAAGCAGGCGCACTGATAAGTAGGAATGCTAGCGAAATGCCACTGAGAGAGAGTAGTAATCGCATTCTTAATCTCTCCCTTCTGAAGTCAAAGCGCGCGCTGTTCTCACGCTAACCATGTCATCTATACGTTTTTGCTCAGCGCGAGTTTCGCTGAGTTTAAAATCCGCCATGTGCTTTTCTCGCAGGCTCTCAAGAGATCTTCTACGTTGAGAAAGCTTGTTCATTTCTTGCTTCTGAGTTTCCAATGCGGCCTTCTCTTCCACCAAAAGTTTTTGCATGCGCTTCAGTTCATCCATCGTGGGTACCACTGATTGGCGATGCGCTTCGCCCTGTAGTGTATTCACTTCCCTAGAACTGATTTCGAGAGCCTGCTGCAGCTTCGAATCTAGCTTAACAATGTACTTATCCAAGAAACGGATCCGCTGCAGTGTTGCAGCCACTTGGGTTTTTTTTTGGTTCTCCCGTAAACCTGCAAACCGCAACGCCCGCTCCAGACGAAACTTGAATTTGCGCATCAGGCCTCACTCATCAGCTCCAGAAGACTGCTGCGAGTCGAGGCAAAGTCCCCCTGTTCATCGCGATCCTGTTTCAGGAAGGATACGATTTTGGGGGTCATCTGGATGCAGAGATCTATATCTGGATCACTCCCTCGACTGTACATCTGGTAATGGATCGCATCCTCGTTTTCTTGGTAGCGCGCTAGAAGTTCTTTCAATCCGCGCGCAGCGATCCTGTGCTCGGGAGACACCACCGAATCCATGACTCGGCTAATGCTCCCCAGAATATCAATCGCAGGGTATTGCCCGCGGTTTGAAAGCTTTCTAGACAAGACGATGTGACCATCCAAGATGGCACGGGCTGCATCTGCCACGGGGTCTTCCATATCGTCTCCCTCAACGAGTACGGTGAATAGCCCGGTGATACTGCCTTTTGCACCCCAGTTTCCAGCTCTCTCCACCAACCGTGCAAGAGAACTAAACACAGATGCTGGGTACCCTTTCGACGTGGGGGATTCTCCCGCAGCACTGCCAATCTCCCTCTGAGCCATCGCAAAGCGGGTTAGAGAATCCATGAGGAGCAAAACATTATTCCCCTCTCGCCTAAAATACTCGGCAATCGCAGTTGCAACGTAAGCTCCACGCACCCTGCGCACTGGAGAGGTATCTGCCGTTTCGGCGATTACCACCATTTTTTTTCGTGCCTCGGGCCCGAGCTCTCGCTCCAAAAAATCTCGGAGCTCTCGGCCGCGCTCACCAATCAATGCCAACACAACAACATCGGCAGAAGTGTGACGAGCCAGCATTCCTAACAAAACACTCTTCCCCACGCCGGAGCCGGCAAAGATCCCCAAGCGCTGCCCCTGACCACAAGTGAGACAAGCGTTGATTGCGCGCACTCCCAAATCCAAAGGTTTCTTAATGGGCTCACGCTCCATGGGATTCAGCGGCGCTCCGTAGAGGGGGACCTTTTCTCCGCTGCCTTCGAGCACAACTCCTTCGTAAGAGCGTAAGGTAGAATCCACGACCTTACCCAAGAGCCCAGGGCCCACTGTGATGTGGCCCGTTTCGTCCACCAGCAAAACCCGATCGCCGAGCTGTACACCATTCAAATCGTCCAAAGGCATTGCAATATGGCCTTCTGGGTGCAACCCAACGATCTCCACAGCGACAGGTCCCATCAAGCTTTGAATAAGGCACAGTGACCCAACGCGCGCGCCCGGCATATTCAGCCGAACGGATTCGCGGCTAACACGTTTAACTTCACCGTAAAACTGCACAAAGGGCTCAAGCACGGCAGCTTCGGCAAATTTCAGTAACTGGGTTTCCATCTAGGATCCAAAAACCTCATTTAATTTTGTGACGAGCTTTTCCAACTCACAGTCGGGCGAGAAAATGAGCCCTCCGCCATTCAACTCCACGCGCAATTCTTTTTCATTTAGGCTTTTGTCTTCTAACCACTCCCAATCCGGGTCCAGTGCAAGTCCGCTCTCCTTCAATCGCCCCAAAACAGCCGGAGCTACTACGACGCGAACTTTGGACTGCTTGTGCATTTCTCCTATCGATTCTTGAATCCAACCACGCAGCCCCTGAAGTTTCTCGGGCGTTAGTGGCACCAAGAAGCGTTTCATTAGATGCACGAGGGCTTCACACCAAATTTTTTCGTGACTATGGAGCAAACTCTCGCGTTCGGTCAGAAACTTGGACTTGACCTCTGCCAGATCCTGCAGGAGCTGCTGCGCCTGAACTTGCGCTTCTTGCCACCCCTGAGTTCTCCCCTCCGCCCGTGCACCTTCAAATACCTTGGCCTTTTGGTCGCTATTCTCCGAGTCAATTATCTCTCTTGCCCGGGCCTCAACGCGTCGTTCAAATTCCGCTTTTACCTCTGAATCGCGCTCCAACGTCTGCCAAAATGCAGACGGCATCGCAAACCGAGCAGGCGCCTTGTCAGCGCTGGCTTCAGGGGGCCGATCAGCTAAATGAGGTGTGAACTCATGGAACGACTTCGGTTTCTTCGCTGGCTCCAATGGTGATCTTCCCTTCGTCTTTCAAACGTTTCATAACCGCAGCAATTTGCCTTTGTGCACCCTCGATATCAGCAATTTTCTGCGCCCCCATATTGGCGAGATCGTCTTTAAGCATCTCCGCAGCTCTTTGTGACATGCCGCCAAAGACCTTCTCTTTAACTTCGTCACTGGCATTCTTGAGTGCAAGCCCCAGTCGATCTCCCGGAACTTCTCTTAAAATAAGCTGAACTGAACGGTCGTCTACTTTCACGATGTCAGTGAAATCCAGCATGTACTTTTTGAGTTTCTCGGCGAGTGCGGCGTCTTTGTCTTCAATGCGCGTCATAAGCGCATTCATCGACTTTTTGTCGAGATTATTTACCAACTCCGCTACCGCTGCGACGCCGCCAAAACTGTTAGATTTGGCCTTTGAGCTAATGGAAAGCTCGCGCTTGAGCATTTCATCCAACTCCCCAACTTTTTCTGGGTCGACGTATTCCAAATTCGCCATCCGCACAACCACTTCGGTTCTAATCGAATCTGGGAAACTCTTAAGTGCCGCTGTCTGTTTGGCCAGATCCATGTGAGCTACGACAAGCGCGATGGTCTGAGGGTGTTCCTCTGCCAAGACATCAGCGAGTATTTTTGGTTCAACTGACTCAAGTACGGTCAGCTGCTTTTGATGCACTAGGTTTGCGTTCTTGGAAGTGCCCAGAATAGTCTTAGCGCGCTCTTCTCCCAAACCCTCTTTGATCAACCCAGGCTGTGAGAGATTTTCGTCGAATAGGATTTCGTCACGCTCGGAAAGCTTGTGTAGGTACTCTTTCAAGACGGAATTGATCAACGCGATGGGAGCTTTGCGCATTTCCCCCATGACTTTGAGCAAGCGACGGACATCCGTGTCTTTCATTTCTTTCATAATCTGGAACGAAGCTTCTTTACCTAAAACGTTCATCAGTATGGCAGTCTTCTCCAACCCAGATAGTGGAGAGGCCTTCCTACCAGTGGCTGGCGAACTACTCGACACCGTTGCTGTGACTGCATTCGATTTCATCGAAGTTCCTTAGCGTTGTTAACCCAACCCAGGAATGGCTCGCAAAAGTGGACGCGAGGCAGCTGCCTTGTTCTCACTTTCCACCATTGGCTCTTCCAGCCAATCTTCCACCACGGCCAGTCCTTTTTTGGGCGTTATTGCTAGTCGCTCTACGATCTTTTTGCGAAGGTCGATTTCTTCTTGTTTCTCAGGAGACTCCAACTCTCCATGCGCTGCAGCAGTTTCACCGGCGAGTGCTGCTTCGGCTGGATTCGTTACCGCCCCCGCGCCGGGGGCGCTAAGGACAGCCGCTCCAGAGACTTCTGCTTGGATTTGGGCGACGGTCTTGGGGAACTCGTTCACGGTTGTTTCAATGGCTTTCTTTCTGGGCTTACGACGCAGCACCAGCAACAGACCCAAGAACAGAGGGACCATCGCAGCCAAGAAAATTATGCCGACCTTGAAAAAGGTAGGCTGGGATTTCCACCATCCCACCTCAGTTACTGGCGCTTCCTCCGGAGTCAACTCAGTCGGCCGGAATGGAAGACACGAAACGGTAATTGAATCACGGCGCTGCTCATCAAAACCAACCGAGTTACCTACGAGCTGCTGTATGCGCTTGAGTTCTTCATCCGATCTGGGAGTGAACTGTTCCTTGCCATCGACAGTTTGGTAATACCCGTCCACGATCACCGCCACTGTTAGACGCTTGAGTCCTCCGGAGGGTTTGTCGGTGACTTGAATTTTTCTAGGTATTGAATAGCTAATGTTTGAAACGTTCTTTTCCGTACTGGAATTGGCCATGGGCAACGGGGGCGCTGGGGTCTCTGCTCCGGGCAGATTAGATCGGCTTCCGGCGATGCCGCCTGGATTTGGTTTGCTCCCCTGAATCACTTCATCGTTCTTGACGATATTTCTTACAGCGGCTTTCTCCGCGTCAAAACTCTCCTCGGTGGTATTCACTCTGGAAGGATCGACTTCGGCAGCAACTTTAGCTCGCACTTTTCCCAGTCCAACCACGGGGGTCAAGATTTCTTCGACACGCTTTTCATACTCTGCTTCCATCGCGCGCTGGCTTTCCAAAAGCGCGGTAGATAGCCCCGCAGCCCCATTGTCCGCCTCGGGACGGTGCAGAAAGTTCCCCAGGGTATCCACAATAGAAACGTTCATTACTTTTAACCCCTCGACAGCGCTCGCAACCAAGTGGGCAATCCCGTTCACTTCCGATTTCGAGGGGTGTTGTCCTCGTTTCAGCTCCAGAATAACGGAAGCCTTGGGAGGCTCCTCCTCCTCGAGAAATGTCTTTTTGGGGGGAATGCTAATGTGCACACGCGCGCGCTTTACCGATGCCAGCTGCTGAATAGAGCGGGTCAGTTCGCCCTGCACAGCGCGCACATACTGAATTCGCTGAACATAGCTCGACATTCCCAGCGTTGCGGAGTCAAACTTTTCAAAACCCACGACACTGTTTCCAGGCAGACCTGCTTTTGCGAGCTCCATCCTGGCTTTGGCGACTTGGCTTGTCGGAACACTGACTGCGGAATTATCTGAGGACAAAGTGTGGTGAATTTTTTCCTCACCGAGTTTTTTCGCCACCGCCCTGGCTTCTTCAGGTTGCAGGTCGGAATACAGAACTTGATAGGGATCACGCGCCTGGACCAAAGAGACAGCGAGCGCCGCCAAAACGGCAAATCCGCCCACGGCAAAAATTCCCGTCTTGGTACCCGGAGATTGCTTCTCCCACCAAGATCGCAATGCGGTCAGGATTTTTGTGAGCGTCTCGTTCATAGATTATCCTGCGTTAACTAGAAGTTCCTCGTTATCAGACCTGCATTCTCAGAATTTCGTTGTAAGCTTCGATCGCTTTCGCTCTAAACTGAACCATGAGCTTGAACGCTGTCTCCGCTTTCTCTGCTGAAATCATGGACTCATGTAGTGACTCGGACTTGCCCATCGCCAAATCCGTGGCTTTTTGGTCCGCATCATTTAAGAGCGTATTCACGTCCGCCATGGATTTTTCGAGATAAGAAAGAAAAGAGGATCCACCCGAACTTGGCTCCAATCCTGGAGACTCCAATCCAAAAGAAGGTGCAATCGGTGCGTTTAAGTGGGAGCCAATTGATTTAATATCCACTTATTATCTCCTTCCGATATCTAGCGCTCGGTTCATCATATTGCGCGTGGTATTGATCACCGTTACATTCGCCTCGAAGGTACGGCTGGCGGTGATTAGGTTCACCATTTCTTCCATGGTGTTGATGTTTGGATAAGCCACATACCCATCTGCATTGGCATCTGCATGGTCCGGTTGATAAACCATGCGGGGAGGGTTGGGATCCGAGACCACATCCGAAACCTGCACTTGATGCAATGGAGCATCCATGTGCGCAGCCAACTCCTCAGCAAATGGTTTGGATTCAAAAACTGCGTCTTTTCGACGATAAGGACCGCCTTCGGGTGTCCGCGTTGTTTGTGCATTGGCGAGATTGCTAGAAGTCACATTCATTCGAAGGCGTTCAGCACTTAGAGCCGATGCACTAACATCCAAAGAAGCAAAGAAATCGCTCATCGCTCAGATCCTCCGGAGATTGCATACTTGAGCAAAGCAAACTTTTTATTGATCATCTGCGTCGCAGCAGAGTACTGAATGTCATTCTTGGTCATTTTCGACATTTCTTTGTCCATGTCGACGGAATTGAGATCTTGACCCAGTTCACTATTCGCTTCCTGACGAACAATGGGCTTAACATTTTCAATTTCGGCTATAGCGCCCACCTGATCTTCTGATGCGACGGCTCGCTGCATTTCCGACTCAAACTCCACAGTGCGCGCTTTGTATCCAGGAGTCTCGGCATTTGCGATATTGTCCGCAATGACATTGTGCCGCAACAAAAAGAGATCCATCGACTTTTCAAGAGCTCTTACGGATGTGTCAAAGAGTCCCATTTTTTTCCTCAAGTTAAAAAACAGAAGGTCCGAAACAGATTAAGAGGGGTTCTCCTCATTAAACACTGCAAATCGGATACCAACCTTTTCGTGCGTGCGCGCCAGATGCCGGTGGGCAAAACTTTCCACTGAGTGGAGTTTTCTTCCGCTGCTTTCCCAAGACTCTATGCGGCGTATTCTTTGAGCTTGTTTCGCAAAGTCCGTACGCTTATTCCGAGTTTACGTGCGGCCTCGGTGCGATTTCCGTCGGTCTGGCCCAGAGTATCTAAAATGTGTTTTTGCTCCACTGCGGCTAGGCCGCCATCTTGCAAAGAGGAAGATTGAATCAAAGGCCTCAAATCAAAGTGCTCCGCTTCAAGGCGATTCCCATCGCAGAGCAGCAGTGCCCGCTCTAAACTATTTTGAAGCTCGCGCACATTGCCTGGCCAAGGATACGCCATCAATTTTTCAAGCGCGGAGGGGCTTAGTTCCTTGGTCGAAATCGAGCAGCTCTCCTGGATTCGATTCAACAGACCGCCAACCAAAGCTTCAATCGCTTCGATTCGACCCCCCAACGGAGCGCAATCTATCCGAATCACGTTTAAACGATAGAATAGATCCGAACGAAACGTCCCGTTGCGAATAAGTTCCAGAGGTTCTTTATTTGTCGTTGCTATGATTCGCGTTTTTATGGGCACCGGATTGTTTCCGCCCAATCTATCAATCTCGCCTTCTTGAAGCACACGCAAAAGTTTAGCCTGCAAGTGAATGGGCATTTCGCTGACTTCGTCGAGTAGAAGCGTGCCCCCACTCGCTCTCTCAAACTTTCCGATACGCTGGCTTACGGCGCCAGTAAAAGCGCCCCGCTCATACCCAAAAAGTTCGGCCTCCATTAGCCCGTCTGGAATCGCCGCACAATTTATTGAGACGAAGGGGGCTTTTGATCGGGGACCTCGCTCGTGAATATACTGAGCGATTAGCTCTTTACCCGTACCACTGGGCCCAACGATTAACACCGGCATAGACGACTGCGCTGCACGCGAGGCGACCTCAATGGTTTTCTCCATCAAGGCGTCCGCGATGACCATAGTCCGATTCTTGAATTGAATAGTTTTTGCCATTAGGACCTCAAGGAAGGAATCCGCGTTAAGGGGAAATCAACGATGCTTCGCTTTTGGCCAAAGGGCTCCAAAAGCTGTCCTTCAACTCTGCGGCTTGTTGGAAACTCTGCTTTGCCTCCGAAACCTTTTTTTCTGATAGCAGGCACTTTCCCATACGGTACTTAGACTCCGCCGTTCGTTTGTCAGCTGAATTGAGCCGAAACCCGTTCTCAAAAAAAACAACCGCATCCTTGCAGCGTTGAATTTCAAATAATGCTCGCCCAGCGAGGTGGTAATAGCCACTGAGTTCTTTTGGCTCCGAAATCGTCGTTTTTGCTGCTTCGATCAGTTCGGGAGCCAACTTCCAGGTTTTGGTGGATTCGAGTACCTCGGCCATTTGCTCTAAAACGCTTTTCTTATCCTCTGGGGCTACTTTATCAAGGCGTCTTTGGAGAAGGTGGTACGCCCGCTCGCCCTGATTCTGAGCCTTTGCCAACTCCAAGCGCTCCTTAAATATTTCGTACTTCCACTCGTTACTCTCAAGACCCTTCAGGCGCGCTTCTGCTTGCGCGTAGTCTCCGCTCAACCTAAAACCACTTGCAAAAATCAGATTTAATAATGGCGCTTTTTCGGGAGGTTGTTTCTTTTCTAATGAACTGATCTCGCGCTCCAATGAGACTGGCTTCGTGCGGTCTCCCGGGGAGCGAAGCAATGCCTGGAGGTACCAATTGAAAACGGTGCTTTCTGGAGCCAGAACAGGGTCTATAATACTCTTTGCTTTGGCAATTGCGAGCACTCGCTCACTATCAGGGCCGGCGACGTACATGGTTTTTAGCAGCGCGTTTATTATCTCCGCACGTTGAGTGGGGTGAGGCCCTCCCTTTTGCCAAAGAGGAGAGTGCTGCCAGCGGCGCAACAGGGATACTGCTTCGCTAAGTTTCTCGGATTCCAAGTAAGCAACGATACGGTTTGTCGCCATTTTGGAATAAAATTCAGGTGCCCAGCTGTCGAGTGGAGAGCCTTTTAACCAATCTTCGTAGATCGCTTCTAGCTGTCGCTCTGCAACACTCGTATTGAGTTCGACCAGCTTGCCTTCTTCGAACAGTTTGACGATTTTTGTTCGAATAAACGAACCGGTTTTTCCCTTTTGCAGATCAAACCGTGTTTTTCCACGTAAATTATTGAGATAAGCCAGAGCTCCAGGGTGCTCTAGGTCCAGCATGGTGAGCCCTTTTTCTACATACACCCGGGCGCGCAAGTCTTGATCCTTGAAAGCATCAATTTCATCATCTACTAGGCGAATTCTTCGCTCGAGCTCGCCCCCACCTTTGAGCTGAGGATCGGCTAATAACGCATGGGCATAGGCGAATCTTCCAACATCGGACTTGGGATACTTCTCGCGAACTAAGAGATAGCGGCCGATAACCTCTCCCGGTTTATCTCCATTGCGTGCAGCAATGTCGGCGAGGCGCTTCGCCACATAGTCCATGCAGCCTTTCTGAGATTTTTCAGTGACCAGGTATCGCCCGAAATAGTGACCAGCCACTTCCCAGTGACCAGCCCGATACATGATTTCCCCTAAATTGGCTAAGGTTGGCTGGTAAAAATGTTCGATAAAAGGATTTTCTTCGGCGAGTAATTTCTCATACTGCTTTTGAACGTCAGGTTTTCCCTGAATCCAATTGGCATCGACCTTACGGATCAGCGCCGCCGCTCGCAACCGAAAATTTTTGCACTGAGACAAAACGACATCAAACGCTTCGTCGGCCACATCCCATTTCCTAAGTTGAAAATGGGTTTCTGCAACACCAATTAAAAATGTGCAGTAAAGGGGATCGCCAGGATAGGTAGATACCCCTAGCTCGTAGATTGCCAAGCTCCGCTGGTAGTTCTTGGTGCGAAGCCAATGCGCACCCGCTGTCGCCGCCATTATGGGAGCGAACTCCGACTTTGGATACAATAGCAGCGCATTACGGAGCTTTTTCTCGGCTTTGCGTTCTATTTCTTCGTTCTCTGGATTGTCTTGGTCAAACAGTGACTGAACTTCTAGAAAGGTGAGGGCCTCTTTGAGCGGGCTGGACTCGTACATCTCGTGAAACTCACTCAGACCAACGGAAAATTCCGACCATTTTCTCTCTCGAAATAGTCGAATCAATCGATTGTATTCTTCTCGGCCCACAACATCGTTGGCAATTTCGAAAAAGCTTTCTTTTCCGACTCCCATAGGAATAGGGCGCTCGCACACGGGGTGGTCGAGATCAAACTCCTCCCAATTGTTGAATCCCCGCGCCGCGTTTGCGGAAGAAGAAAACAACAAGAAAAGGGAACTTAGAAAAAGGGCAAAGGTAGGATAGGCCACTACCAGGAGAACATAGCAAAGGCCGTGCCGAACTTTCGGGCCTCTTTCCCCTTTGCGGCATGCTCGAGGACGAAACTTTCCTGTCAGACCGTCAAGGTTTTGTCGACAGAGACAATGCGTCGCGCTAAAAAGACCGAGAAGCAGACCATTCTTTGATGCGGTGGGCCATGGTTTTCTTTCCCTTTCTTCCGATAAGCAACGGAAGGGGACCTAAGTGTATCTAGAGTTTATGCACACTCTTTTTTTTCGTTTTTTCAGTGTCTTGCTCTTGGTTGGAGTAGGTGCGTGCGCTCTTGTCGGCGGCGGTGCGGAGTTGGAGCGCGCTTCGGGGTACACCTACACCGCTCCGACTGGCTGGACGTCCGGGGGACGAGGAGAAAGCGACCGAGCGTTCAGGCTGCCGTCGGGAACTGCTGTCACTGTCGTGAGCAGCTGCAACCGTAGTCCTGACGCTCCGCTTGATGTTCTCACTCGGCACCTGCTCATGGGCACTCGAGATGTAACCGTTCAATCGCGTTCCAAAGCAAAGTTTGGCCAAAACGAAGGCCTCTACAGCAAGGTCATTGCAAAACTCGAAGGACAGCCATTCCACTTGGAACTCTTTGTCTTGGCCAAGCAAAAGTGTGTTTTTGATTTTTCGTTAATTAGCCCCAAGGAGATCTCAGCCGCTGACTCAAAAGCATTTGGTCTCTTTATAGAAAGCTTTCAGTATGGAAACTAAGGACCTCATTCACCATACGAGCCGACGATCATTCAACGCCATGATCGGCTTTATTGAGTTTTTGGGAGGGGGAATCAACCTCACCTACTCCATTCTGTACGCTTTGTTTCGCCCGCCATTTTATTTTCGCCTGTTCACCGAGCAATGTTATCAGCTCGGTTTCAAATCTCTTTCCCTAACAATGATTACGGCTCTGTCTACCGGCATGGTAATGACCCTTCAATTTGGATTGGGACTCGAACGCTTCGGAGGCAAACTCTATGTCCCAAAAATTGTGGGACTATCTATTTTGAGAGAGCTGGGCCCCATCCTTACGTGCTTGATGTTGGCAGGTCGAGTTGGCTCCGGAGTCGCTGCCGAAATTGGGTCCATGAAAGTAACCCAACAGATCGATGCTATTCGTGCCTTGGGAACAGATCCCATTAAACGCATCGTCATCCCCAGAGTCCTGGCGATGGTGATGATCGCTCCCATGCTTACTCTATTCGCAGACATCGTGGGAATTATGGGTGGCATTTTCATCGCTTACCTTGAACTCAATATTGATCCCACTTTTTATTTTCACGAGGCCCTGGTTGGATTGCGCCCAATTGATTTTGTCGTCGGGATTAGCAAGACATTCTTGTTCGGACTCACGATCGGTATCACAGGCTGCTATTATGGCCTCACCACCGAGGGCGGAACCCAAGGCGTAGGCCAGGCCACCACCCGTTCTGTTGTCACCGCTTCTATTTTACTTACAATTCAGGATTTTCTTTTGACTAAAGTCTGGTGGCTTTACGAGCGGGGAATGCAATGAGTCGGACAGTGAGAGAAACCTCCAGTGAACCCTTGATCGAGGTCCGTGGACTTTATAAGAACTACGGCTCCAAGGTCGTTCATGCGGGCATCGATCTCAAAATCTACCAAGGTGAGATCCTCACGCTCATGGGTGGAAGCGGTTCTGGAAAAAGCGTTCTCCTGCGCTGTCTCATCGGCTTGGAAAAACCAGACCGCGGAGAAATCCTGTTTCGTGGACAAGACATCACAAAACTGGACGAGGAATCCCTAGTGGAAGTCCGCAAGCAAATTGCGTATGTTTTTCAGTATGGCGCCCTCTTTGACAGTCTCACTATAGAAGAAAACCTAGGCTACCCGCTCCGAGAGCACACTCAGCACACAGACGAACAGATTGCCGGGAAAGTAAAAGAGGCTCTTTCTCAGGTAGGCTTAGATGGGAGCCAGCAGCTGTTCCCCGGAGACCTCAGCGGCGGCATGCAAAGGCGCGTCGGAGTGGCCCGCAGCATAATCATGCGACCCGAGATCATTCTGTACGATGAGCCCACCACCGGCTTAGATCCTTACAACAGTCGACAGATTCTAAAAATTATTCTGGACCTCCAGAAAAAAGGTGCCACTTCGGTCTTAGTGACTCACGACATGTCCAGTATTTTTGCGGTCACGGATCGGGTTGCTTTTCTGAAGTCGGGAAAGATTCAAGCCCTGGGAACTGCAGATGAGATCAAGAGTTCTGGAGACAAGGAACTGCACGGGTTTATAAACGGAGAAACGATGTAATGGACAAGAAAGTTGCCAATAACGTCATCGTCGGGATCATGGTGGCGCTCGGTTTTGTAGCGTTTGTCTTCGTCTTGTTTAGTATTGGAGGCGGTGGCGTTCTGCAATCGCAGTATGTTCTCTATGGTACCTTTCGTCATGTGAAGGGCCTGCACATGGGTTCGGAAGTTTCTTTGGCTGGGTTACGGATAGGAGTAGTTCGTAAGATCACCATCGCAAACGACAAGAACAAAGACCTCATTGTAGAACTATCTGTTTCCAGAAACGTGCAAGAGTACATTCGTAAAGATTCCATTGCGGAAATCCGCACCGCCGGAGTCCTCGGGGATAAATACATTGAGGTCAGCTTTGGTTCGCCGGATGCTCCCGTGCTTAAACATGGGGACACTATCGCCTCTAACGAAGCAGAGGATGTATTCTCTCAGAGCGGCAAACTGGTGGGCGGACTCTCTAAGAAATTTTCCGAGGGTGGCGATTTTGATAGCATGATGCGAAACCTCTCCATCGTCACCAAGAACCTCGCCACAATGACCACAGAATTCAAACAAGAAAAGGCAGCCGAAAAGCTGAGCAAAGCAGTCGCTTCGCTGCAGGCCATTCTGGCTAAGGTAGAAAAAGGCGAAGGCACGTTGGGCGGCTTAATCACCGATCCCACTGTTTATGAAGACTTGAAATCCATCACTGGCGGGGCAAAGCGCAGCGCTATTTTGCAGTACTTCATGAAGCAATTCCTGCAGGATGGAAAAAAGAAAGACTAGTTGGAAATTCGAAGCCCCTTACGTTTGAGCTTCTCGACCAATGTTGTTCTATTCAGGTTCAGCAGGCTTGCTGCTTTATTCTTGTTTCCTTCAGTTTTCTGGAGAGCTTGAAGAATAAGCTCATTTTCAAACTCGTTGACTGCGTCATTGAAGTCCAATCCGTCATCTGGCAAGGCCACGCTCGCAACGAATCTATCCAAGCGAACATTGGCAAAATACGCGGACGGAAAGTCTTTGAGCTCTATCACTCCGCTATCTCGCTTAAGAACCACTACGCGTTCCATGAGATTTTCCAGCTCGCGCACGTTGCCGGGCCAATGGTATTGCATGAGTGTCTTCATGGCCTCTTCAGAGATCCCACGCAACGGCTTATTCATGCTTTCCGAGAAGCGCCTCAGAAAACTAGAAACCAGCAGAGGAACATCCGCTTTTCTTTGACGCAACGGCGGCAGGAATATGGGAATCACATTCAGGCGATAGTACAAATCTTGTCGAAAACGTTTTTCACTGACTGCAAGTTCTAGATCCTGGTTGGTTGCGGCAATGATTCTTGCTTCCAACCCCACACTATGAGAGCTGCCCACGGGATCAAATTCCCGCATTTGGATTGCCCGCAATAGTTTGGCCTGAAGATCAAAAGGCAGATCACTTATTTCATCCAGAAAAAGTGTGCCATTTCCAGCAAGCTGAAAACGCCCCGGCCGATTCTGCAGCGCTCCGGTAAACGCGCCTTTGACGTGCCCAAAGAGTTCACTCTCCAATAGGTTTGCTGGAATTGCACCACAGTTTACTGCCACCCAAGGGCACTTGCGACGCTGGCTAACGTCGTGCAAGGAACGCGCAACCACCTCTTTGCCCGTTCCGCTTTCTCCCGTTATCAGGATCGTTGAGTCCGTATCTTTGATATTGAGAATGGTTCGAAAAATTTCTTTCATGCGGGGATGGCGCCCGACAAAATGAGCAAAAGGAGAATCTCCGAAGTCGTCTTCGTCGGCATCCGCACCGGTTTGCTGGAACAGGGCTGCAACACGCGAGCAAAGACTATGAAGGTCGTCCTCCCGAACCCAAAAATCTGAGGCACCTGAGCGGATGCTTGCTACTATAAGCGCCGGGTCGGCGGTCGTACTGGTCGCCAGAACTGCCGCCCAGGGGCGAAGGGCTTTTACCTGTTGCAAGAGCGCAGTGGCTTCGATGGACTCCACGTTCCACAGACACACGTGGAAAAGCTGCTTTTTGGCCAGAGCAATTGCGTCTTCGGCTTGGTGAGCGGCGACCACCCAATAGTGCTTCTGCTCAAGCGACTCTTTGTACGCAGCACAGCGAGCAGAGTCCGGCTCGAAGATTAGAATACGATTCATCCCCGCTCCCCAGAAACCGAGGTTGATCTAAACAAACCGTAGAAACTTGTTTTTGAATTAATTAAAGAATGGAACGCCTACTTCTATAGGATAAGTGCTCGCAGAAAAATTGTCAATTAATTGGCACCATTTCTGCGTCGATAAAATGCTAGAATGACGAGGTATCCAAAACGAAATCTTGCCACTCCATTCGAAAACAAAATGAAAATCGCCAACAAGATACTGCAGTTATCCGCAGAACGGACTTTAGAACCTCTTCGAACCGCTGCGCGCCAAGAAACCATCTGGCTAACGCCGCAGGATACGGATCGTCGCGTCGCCGTGTACCAAGAAATAGAGGGCGTGCATTTTGACGCCACATTCGTGACGCCTTATCAGCTAGGAAAAAAGACGCTGGGCGTTGCTTTATACCGCTCGATTCTTTCGGGCATCCAACCAAATCAAATACAGGTCACAATGGGCATTACGCAGGCAACCAACGAAGCCTTTATTACTGAGCTCTATCGAGGCATGGCTCAACAGGCCGGGGACTTTGGCGCAGACCTTAGCTTTGCAACCTCTTTTCTGTCACCTCTTGGAATGAGCATCACATTTCTATTGGAGGGCAAAACTTTGTCCGCTCGCCCTTCACCCGGCCCCGGAGAAGTTCTCGCCATTACCGGAACGGTGGGCTCGGCTTCAGCTGGCCTGCATTGCTTGCGTCGATTTGGATGGCCTGCGATTCAAGACTATGCTCAGGTTGTTCGAGCGCACCTAATGCCCACCCCTCCTTTACAGAGCGTCCTCGACCCATCAATCACCCACTCGGTCAGTTCGTGGTCTCCAGTAGTGGACGGGCTTTGCGCGGAGCTGCACACTCTTTCTTCGCGACATCGCCTTGGAATTCATCTCGAAGAAAAATCCGTCCCAATTGATCCCAGAGCTCAGGAAGCGGCATCTGTCCTTGGAGTAAACCTTAGAAGATGGGCACTATTCGGAAGTGATGACTTTCAGCTGATGCTCACACTTCCGCTCCAATCTTGGAAGAAAGTGAGGAATCACTTTCAACGAAAAGGAGTAAGGATCAGCGCCATCGGGGAAACTAGACCCACCGACTACGGAATAAAAATGGCCAACCTAGAAGGGGAGATTGTAGAACTGGTGAATCGGAGTTGGAACCCTCTCGTTCGCCGAAAGGTCACTGCTTAAAGCAGGAGATCTTCATAAAACGCGCCAAACGCGCGCGTAGGATGACGCAACTGGATCTCTAAAACCCATCGCATCGGAGCAGGAACAAACGGCGTCATCTCCAAACTTCCACGATGATACAAAACGTGTGGAAAATCGGACAGTCGATGGCCACTCGCGCCCCGCAGAATAAATTCCCATCCTCGCTCTCTCGCCTGCGCTTGAGCAAAAGCATAGAGGGACTTTCCAGACTCTCCCGCGCTCGACCACCGGTTTCGAACTAGGCCGTGCAATACTTTGGCATCTTCAGCGCAGCGACGCATCAGCGGATCGTCCCCCAACACGAATGTCGCGCCAGCGTCAGCTTCGTACCCACCCCAAACCGGCCCGATGTCCAAAAAAAACATATCGATTTTCTGCAGTCTTACGCCGGGGAGGGAAATCTCCGCAAAAGTTTTAAGGGTGTTTACACCAAAACGCACATGGGTTTTGTGCCAAAGCCGATCGGCTCCCATTTCTTTAAGCACTTTATCGGCGATTTGCTGGCCTTCCGACTCCAGCATTCCCGTCTGCATCTGGCTGGCGATTGTGCGGATCGCCTGCCAAGCGCGCTTTTGAGCATCAACTAGTTTCTCTGGTTCAAAACCCTCTTTAACTTTTTCGCACTCGGCCTGCATGGGACACCCTCGAAAAGAACCTATCGAATATTTGACCGAGTTCGGCAAGAACCGTCTTCTTCAGCTCTAAAGGCGCAGCTTCAAGAACAGTCTGCAATAGAGCAGCACTATGGGTAGCAAACAGAGGTTCAGCAATGGGCGCGTAACTCAAGTGCCATCGTTCTGGTTTAACGCCCCCCATATCTTCCTGATAGGGCCTATAAAAACCTTCGGACTCCATGTGGCGATCCAACCAGTTGTGCAGATCTGCAAACATCCCGCCCGGCGCTGATTCTTCAGAAGTGAGCTGAACCTGATACCGTGGCGGGACGCTCAGTCTGTCGATTACATCGATATCCGTACCCCAATGGTGGCGAGAAGCACCAGGAAGAGCGGACCAGTTCAGTATCGCATAGACAGTTTCCCTCTCAGAAAGCTTGGCTATGTCTATGGCATTTCCTGCGGCGTCCAAGACCGGACGTTCACCCCGAGCCTTCCGATTCCAGATGTGCAATTGGCTTTCAAAACTCCGAAACCCGCTGACGACTTCCAGCTCGAATCCAGCCTTGAAGGCTTTAGCACGCAATCGCTCGAATGCAGCCAACATACCTTGATGCACCCGAACAGTCGTAGTTCCCAGGGCCACCAAATGGGATTCGGTTTGCCCGGTCAATACGTCAATGTCGTTCGCTTTCACGAAAGCCCCCCCCCTGCTCAGGTTTTAAGTGTATCGATAAAATGCCGTATTCCAAGTGTACACACGCCGCTTGAGCCATTTTTTGTCCCAGTGCAAAGCAAACACCCGCGCATTCGAAAAGAATCCAGTGTCGGGGCTTGCGAATTCGGTGGCACAGAAGTTGAAGAGTGAGGCCCCCGAGAGCTGGAGTGCACTTGGTGTGCACTTTGGAAAGTCTTGAGTTGGAGTAGTGATATGAAGAAGTTGAGCGTATTAGTTGCCTTTGCGGTGTTGGCTTTCGGAGCCAGCCGTTCTGCAGAAGCGTGTATGGGTCCAGGTTGCATGCCAATGCCAATGCCCATGCCGGTCCCTTGCCCGATGCCGATGCCCATGCCCCCCACGAATTTTACTTCTTTTGGGTTTTCGATTGGTGCGCCGTTGCCACCTCCAGTTGCAGCGCCTGTTGCAGCGCCGGTTGCGCCTCCAGTAGTCGCGCCGGCTCCCGTGGGAACACACGGCGTGGCACCTGCCCCCGTTGCTGTTGCGCGCCCTATCGCCGGCCCTTGCGGCGGTGGAAAATGCAAATCCAAAATCAAATCCAAATGCCGCGGGAAATCGCGCTGTGGATTTGCCAAGTCCAAGTCCAAAGTGAAGTCTAAGTCCAAGTCCAAAGGGTGCTTTGGCCGATCTGGCTGCATCTAACTCTGGCTTAGACTCCAACTCGAATCATTGCAAAGCCGCTCTGCAGAATCGTTTGATCTGCGGAGCGGCTTCTTTTTTACAAGTAAAAAACAGCTGCCAAGTGTGGATAGAAATTGAAAGCTCCGCCGACTAGGCCCAGTGCGGAGCGAAACAAGAGATCGAGTTTGGGAGTTACGTTCACGTAGAAGCCCGGACTCCCCATAAACATCAACCCCAATAACGAGGGCCCACCTACATTGAGCACGACTCCGGCTGCAGCCCCTATGACCGGCACGACAGTAGAGCTGCTCGGAAATCGGTAGTAGACCGTTGCCAAAACCGGAATCAAAAAGGAAACGGAAGCCGAGGTCTGAAAAAAAATTCCAGATTCCAGCCCAAGATAGACTTCGTTCATGCCCTTGAAAACTTTGCCACTAAACAATACCCCCGCCCCAGGAGTCGCTGTACTTCCCGCAACCAAAAAACCGGGCCCCAAGTGAAACACCCGATTGCCTGCGGATGGGCCGGCACTCGCATCAAGACCGGGAGCAGCAAAAAAACCCAAAATAGAAACAAAACAGAACAAGCGAATCGCGCTTCTCATGATGGTGCAGCCCTCGTATTGGACTGCTAGAATAGCAGTCTATTATTGAGGAGGAAAGAATCGTGACTCGCCACCTGGCCGTAATTGATCCTGCTGTAAACACAGCCGAAACTGATTGCTTTAACCGCATTGTACTAGAGAGCCGCATTCCAGTGACCTACCACCTGCCCAAGCTCTCGGGCATGGAGTCATTGCTCCAGCTAAAAAGCCCTCCCGCTGGGATACTTATCTTGGGCAGTGGGAGCAGTGTGCACGACGCTTTCCCCTGGCAAGCTGAAATGAACCAGTGGCTTCTGCCACATCTACGGGGCGGAGTCCCCACGCTCGGCCTCTGCTATGGGCATCAGCTCATCGCTTCACTCTTTGGGGGAAAAGTCGACTTTGTCTTTGCCGATAAACACAAACACCTGGGGCTGCGCACAGTAACACTCTCTCCGAATCCACTCTGGAAACTTCAAACCCTGCAGGGTCCATTGGTGGTTTCTCACCGAGAGGCCGTTGTGCTGTGCCCCCCCGACTTTGAAATCGTCGGCAAGAGTCCCGAAGTCGCGATCGACGCGATAGCTCACCGATCCCTGCCAATCTGGGGATTTCAGTCCCATCCAGAATCCACCCTCAGTTTTTTGAAAAGTCAGGGGATTCCCGTCGAGAGCAAGGAGTCCTCGTTGGCGTTTGGGCACTCGATAGTGCGTTTTTTTCTGGAGTACGTCGCTGGCTAGGCCACTTTGTTGGAAGATTTTGGCTGAGTCACATCAAAGATTTTCTTTTCGACAAAAATCTCAAAGAGCACAGGATCTAGCTGCCCGGCCGCCACTTCCTGAGCCAAGATATCGATTGCCTTCTGCGTCGGAACAGCTTCCTTGTACCAACGATCGGCAGCCGTCAGCGCATCAAAAATGTCTGCGATGGTCATTATTTTGGACTGCAGCGGGATCTCGTGGGAGGTCAAACCACGGGGGTACCCGCTGCCATCGAGTTTTTCATGATGGCAGTAGGCAATTTCGGGCAAATGCCTAAAATCCTTTGTCCACGGAATCATTTTCAAAAACTGGTAAGTATGCCGCACATGCGACTCGATCTCCAGGCGCTCGCTATCGGTCAAAGAGCCCTGTGACACAGAGAGTGCTTGATACTCTTCCTCCATTAAAACGGAAACGGGTGTTCCATCGGGCAAAAGCATCTGTTCGTGTCGAATACGTTCCAACCCGGCCTTGTTCTCACTCTTGAGTACATTGGGTTCGTTGGCCACGAGAATGACATTCCAATAGTAATCGATTTCTTCTAGACGGCGATTATACTCAGCCTCCCATTTAGGGTTTGGACCGGATTTGATTTGCCTTTCTAAAAAGGCGATCTTTGCCGCTGCCTTGCATATTTTTATGCGTTCTTTGATTCCTTCGAGCTGGTACGAATGTAATTTTTTGGCTTTGACCAGAACTTCTTCCCGGACTCCGATTTTTCCAAAATCATGCAATAGAGCAGCGTACTCGAGCTCACGAATTTCTTCTTCTTTGAAACGTACCGATCGGTAGATCCCCGAGGTAACATCATTCGTAGCACGCGCCAAACCGACACATAGCTTGGCCACCCTCTCTGAGTGCCCCCCGGTGCTCGGATCGCGTGCCTCAATGGCCGTGATGGAGGCTTTGATGAATCCTTCAAAAAGCTTTTGAATATCCGCGTAGAGATCCAGATTCTCCAGGCAGATCGCGGCTTGAGTGGCAAAAGAGGATAATAGGCTCTCATCCCCTATTTCAAAAGAGCACGTGGGGCTCGTAGAATCGTTGGGGGTTTCTTTTTTATTGGCGAGTTGGAGCACCGCCGTGATCTCATTTCTTCCGTTCTTAAGGGGAACGGTGAGAAGCGACCGAGTTGCTTTGGCGCCCTGATAGTCGACAGTTTTTTGCCACTGAGGGACGGTCATAGAAGGAAGTTTTTCTACGTCAGAAATGTTTGAAACCTTGCCCGTAATAGCGACATACCCGCAGACGCTCGACTCGACGACTTTATGCATTTGTTCGGCAAAGCGAACCTCTTGCCCTCTCTCTCCCGATATTTTAATTCTGAAGTAGATCTCTCCGTCCACTTCTTGGATCATGTACAGCGTCCCTCCTTCGGCACCTGTCAGATCCAAACTTCGCCTCAGAATAGTTGCAAGCAGACGCTGCGGGTTTCGTTCGGCGGAAATATCGATAAATATCTCGTTCAGCTGCTCCAGAGTCCTGCGGTCTACCCCAGGCTTGTTGGTGTCTTCTGCTCGCACGAGCTGTCGGACGGACCGCAACAAATGGAAAACGAGATCATTCTTGGCATCTCTCTCCGACAATACTTCGAGCAACTCTGCAAACCCGGACCGCAGAGACAAGAACTCACTCGGATTCTCTGCAATGACTACGAGGCCGTAACTCAGGGAATTGTCATCACGGAGGCGGCGCTTAAAAAGTTCCAGCACTTGGAGAAAGTGCTCTGCGGCGACGAGCACGATCAACCGTAGCTTCTCTGTTCGAGCAGACTCTAATCCATTCAACAATTCATCGTTTGTCTTGGCATGGACAGACTGCCAGTCGCTTGGGAATGAGAGTGCTTTTGTGAGCTTCGACTGGTGAACCAAGAACAGGGATTTCTTGGAGTGGATTCCGAGTGAGCCAAGCATGTAAGACCTCAACTTCTTTTCGGAAAATCCGCTTTCGGAGTGGAGTTTTTTTTACATTTTGGAAGCCTGGTAGAGTGTGCTAATGCATTGCGCTATGCATCAATCCTTTGGTTTTAGAGTCTTAGCTCTGGTCACGCTGCTCCATTGGGGGCTAGCGACGGCGGCTCCGCACCCGTCTAGCGAGTTCGAGGTGACCCCCCTTAAACCCAGAGTGGCGCTTGCAACCCAGGCAGTCGCAACGGGGTGCACTGCCGTACTGGCCGGCATCGGAGCCTTTTTAACCTACCAGGCTGTAATGATACCGGAGTCCGTTTTAGACGCCTCCTACGGTGCATTAACCGCGCGCGGCCTTATTCTCTTGGCAGGCCTAGGGGCACCCTTGCTCTCCAGGCCACTGTGGAAAGAAGTCGCCATTTTTAAGCAAGCACGCGCACTCCACACACAGCTCTCGGACGAAATTTCGCAGTTACCGCTCCCAGTGCTCACAGAGCTTGGCAACGGGACCCCGATCCATTCAGAAGAGCTGTTTTTGCAAGCACTGGCTAACACCCAGGAAAGCCATGAACTCTCTTCCGGGATCAAAAAGCTTTTCGTTCATTTTGAGGACCAACCGGAGGTGAAAAATCGCATCGCCAAAATTCTTCAAGAGTTGGTTCAAATAGTGGACTCGCCCCAGGTAGAGTATTACCGACGATTAGCACTCGACCCCTATTACTTTGACGTCCCAGGATTTCCAGACACAACGCTACCTCGGACTACAATTTGGGCAGAGATCTACGTGAGCAAGGTTTTTAATGACTGGCGATTTCGCACCCTTTTGTATGCACATCTTATTCGGCAAGCGAATACTGCCTTATCCACTTTGGAGCAGAGTCCTTGAGAAGAAAAATTTGGCTATCCAGTCTTGTTGTTGTTTTAGGGTTTCAGTTTGTTGAAGCAAATCCAGCACTGGCGCGTCCCTCCGTCGAGCCACTGACCCCGCGGCTTTCACCCATGGCTACGACACTTACCACGACCTGTGCTCTTAGCATCGCATCGATAAGCGGTGGTTTGGTATTTGCGGCATCGAGCGTGGACATACCCATGCTGCAGGCATTGTCGCTGGGCGGAGGAATCCTTACGCTTTACCTAGTCACCACTCGAACGGGGGCGTTATTCCGCGCTCGAGAAATTCACCGAAAGAACGCACGCTTAATAAGCTCTCTTCCGGTAGGAGTGTTGAAGGATCTAGGAGAGGGGCGCCGCCTGGATTCTGAAGAAATGTTTTTACGAATCTTGAGCGAAACCCATCAAGCGCGCCGCATCCCCGAACGCGCTTCCAGTCTGTTTCGGTACCTTAGTCACCACGATGATCTGCGATCTAGTCTAGCCAGCAATCTTCGCGAAATCGAAGGCCTTATACCCTCCCACACCCTAAGGCTAGCTCACGAGACCGGGTGGTTGGGTTGGATTATCCACGCTCCTTCGTTTCCGGGAGCAAGCCTGAGTGAGTATTTACAACTCATAAGCGCAGCCAGCTGGGCGCTTACCCGGGATTGGGACAGCTTGATACAGGACAATGGCTAGTAGCCGCCCTGAAGGCGAGCGATCTTTTCTTTCCAACGATTTTCGACCACGGCCCGCACTCGCGCATTTTCTGGTTTAGAAAGGTCAGGGTCAGACTCCAGAAGCGCAAGCGCTTCTTCCCGTGCTCGAGAAAGTAGCGCTCCATTGTGCACAATATGCCCTGCTCGAAAACCCGGCAATCCACTTTGGTGGGTACCCAAAAACTCCCCCGGTCCACGAAACTTCAAGTCTTCTTCCGCTACGGCAAAACCGTCCTCAGTCTCTTCCAAAACCCGCAACCGCGGCGGTACGTTTTCTTCAACAAGCAAAACACACTCAGAGCTAAGATCTCCTCGACCGACTCGCCCACGTAACTGGTGCAACTGGCTCAGCCCAAGTCGCTCTGGGTGTTCAATTACCATCAGAGTTGCATTGGGTACGTCGATCCCCACTTCTATGACCGTGGTTGAAACCAACATCCGGTAATGTCCAGACTTAAACTGAGTTAAAATGATTTCTTTTTCCTCAGGCTTCATGCGTCCATGCAGGAGACCGATGGCAAACTCAGGAAAAACTTCCTTGCTCAAGGACTGATGCATTCGTGTAGCCGATTTTAGATCGAGTTTTTCGGAGTCCTCCACCAATGGATAGATGAAATACACTTGCTCGCCGCGAGTAAGAATTGTCCGAATTTTTGAGTAAAGTACTGGCCTGTCTTTATCTCTCAGAATGCGAGTAACGATGGGTTTTCGATTCGCTGGTTTTTCTCGAATCCAAGTCAGATCCAAATCCCCATAAATCGTCAGCGCGAGAGTTCGAGGAATCGGAGTTGCGGTCATCATGAGCAGGTGGGGCCCCCCATTGACAGACTTGCGCAAAAGCTCACCTCGTTGCTCCACTCCAAACCGGTGTTGCTCATCGACAACCACCAGCCCCAAGTCTTTGAATACCACCCGATCCTGAAAAAGCGCGTGGGTTCCAATGACCACCTGGGCCGCTCCACCAGCGACCTTCTCACGCGTTTGCGCGTGCGCCGCGGTTTCTTGGGAAAACAACAACGTCTGAATCCCCAACGGCTCCAAAAACTTTTCCGCCACGCGATAGTGCTGCTGAGCCAATATCTCTGTCGGCGCCATGATTGCTGTTTGCGCCCCCTGAGAAGCTGCGACACAAGCGGCAGCCAATGCCACCACTGTTTTGCCAGAACCAACATCTCCCTGTACGAGCCGAGTCATCGAATGGGACTTTGCCATATCGGCGACGATCACATCAATCGCAGCACGTTGATCTGCGGTGAGTCGGAACGGCAAGCTGCCACAAAACCGCGGAACATACCCCTGGATGTCCGTCAGTGGACGTGCGGATTCTTTTTGTCGTAGCCGTTTCTTTAAGCCAAGCCCTAGCTGCAGCACAAAAAATTCTTCAAACGCGATCCGATTGAACGCAGCTTCGGGTCGCCCCTCTTCTGGAAATTCTTTGGGAAAGTGCAGAGCCACAAAGCTTTCGCGCAAGGTCGGCATGCCTAATTTTTCTCGAAGACCTTCTGGCAGCGACTCGTCGAGCGATTCCAGAGAGGCCTTGAGCGTTTCAGCCAAAATCCGGCGTATTGTTTTTTGGTGTAGTCCTTCGGTCTCGCTATAGATCGGAACTACTCTTCCGAAATGGTACGAGGGTACTGGCCGTCCATTGGAGACTTCTTTAACGACTTCATAATCCGGGTGGGTCATCCGAGCGAAACCACCAAAAAAACTTACTTCCCCATGGACAAGAACTTGTTTACCGTCTGCAAAATCCTCTTTTAGGCTTGCAAAGGAGCGAAACCAAAATAAACGCATTGCACCCGTTTTATCTGAACCGGTTACCTCAAAACGGGTCTGGCCTCGCTGTCGGGTCGAACGGCCACCAGAACAAGTCAGCAAAACAGTTGCAGTTTGCCCAGGGCGCAACTGATCAACGGGGGTAAGACGCCTTCGATCCTCATAGGCGCGCGGCAAGAAATACAACGCATCCTCAACGGTGCGGATACCCTTCTTGGAAAGCAAGCGCGCCGCATTTGGACCGACGTACTTGATCGTTCCAATAGAGGCTTCTAGATCCATTCTGTCCTAAATGTACTTCACCGAGAGAATTTCATACTCAACTTCGCCTTTGGGGACACGTACAGTAACAACGTCGCCCGCCGACTTATTGAGCAGTTGTCGAGCGACAGGGGATTCAATGGACAATCTTCCCTCCTTGATGTCCGCCTCGTCTACTCCGACAATTTGATAGGTTCTTTTTTCTTCTGAATCGACGTCCAACAACTCAACTGTGGCGCCAAAGACGATTTTTTCCGTCTTGAGCTGTAAATAATCAATCACTTGAGCGCGAGCAAGCTTGTCATCAATTTCCTTAATTCGCCCTTCGATAAAGGACTGCTTTTCTTTTGCGGCGTCGTATTCAGCATTCTCTGATAGATCTCCGTGTGCACGCGCTTCGGCGATGGCCTGGATCACACGTGGACGCTCCACAGTTTTGAGGTTCTTGATCTCTTCTTCTAATTTTTTTTTACCCTGCGGGGTCATCGGAACCGAACTCATTGCAAACTTCTCTCCTGCAAACAATGGGTCTCCAGCCGCATGCTTTTATATTCCAAAATGGCAT
>JACCDG010784771.1_pt1 | contig 95300 bp, 93 predicted proteins | sample 7442471 | NCBI WGS metagenome assembly JACCDG01 (sample SAMN15323444, study PRJNA562643) | freshwater metagenome | isolation source: river surface water | place: USA:Blue River Watershed | collected 2017-08-17 | reverse complement strand
TGCAATGATTGCTATAAAGAATACTGTATAGACAAACGACGATATATCATAAAAAGAAAGGTTGGTACCATTAAACCCTGGAAGATTAGAGAGTCCTAAGTCAGTGAGCGAGGAGGGTTCGAGTTGTGTGTACGATACCATAATGAAATCTAGTATACCAAATAGCTGCGCTTTATTTTGATGTTATTTTCTTGTATCAAAAATGAGTTCTGCACGAGTGTTTGCTTTTTGGAGACGCTTATCAGTTCCGTAAACATCAATACTTAACATTTTTGTACCATATGAATTTTCTTTTGGTTGAAGTGCGAGAATTCTACCACCAAGCGGAGTTGTAGGTAAACCATCTAGATACCACGTATAACTTGCCCGCTTCTTCTCCTCGTCAGATACGTAAAACGGCTCAAGAGCAATTGTAAAATCCTTAACCGACTCGAATCGTTTATCAATAAGTTTCGTAAAATCAACACCAAGAATGCTGTCATAGGTATACAGTAATGGCAGAATAGGATGAGTGTATACAGTTATTTTCTTTTCAGCAGAGTTACCGTATGGGCTACGAACTACAACCTTTACTGTGTTTTTATTTTGTAAATAATCTAAGCGAACAAATGTTGATTGTTTGCCTAAGCCAGAACCATCCTTATAGAGTGAATCATTTATATACCAAGAATATGAAAGCTTAGAAGGGTCAACTAGTCTCCCTTCATCTCCAATTGAAGGAAAGGCAGTCACAGATACAAGAGCCCCCTCCCCAGGTAACGATCGTCCACCATATAGTAACGGAACGTAACTTTTTGGTGATTCATAGAGAAGCAACACAGATGCAGGTGAAATTTCGATTGATTGTGTAACATCGTATCCGGTAGGAGTTGTAACTTTTACAACAACAGAAGAAGTCTCCCCAACGCTCCCTGTTCGTAGTTTGAGTGTGGTTTTTCCTTGCCCTTCAAGAACTGTTTTACCGTTAACTTTCCAGGTAATCATTGCGGTGTTGGCATCAAATGAGAATGTCTGAAACGTAAGAGTGACGGTACTTTTAGGTTCTGGGTTCTTAGGGTCAAGTTTAATAGTCGCAGCAACTTGTGCAAAAGAAAGTGTAAGTGAACTAATTATGAGACTTCCAACAAGCAGACTATAGAAAATTATTTTTTTCATGCTCCTTTTGATTCGGCAACCTCCTCCTTCATCTTCTGGATTTTGAGAAGTTGTGATGGGTCACTTGTAATAATTTGGTCTTCCGTATACGAAGCTACAACTTTAATTGCTACATGCTTTAGTCCCGCAAAGAATATTCCTTCACCCACACCTGACTCAAGGAGAAGATACTTTTCTTCGTTGGTGAGATTAAATGTTTTTTGAACAACATCAATTGATGATGGTGATTGTTTAAGAAGAATCTGGATAGATGAGTTGGTAATAATAGGTAGTCCATATGGTGATTTTAGGAAGTCGCCTACGTCTTGAGTGATGGTAGCAAGACCGAGATAATACTTTCGTCCTCGTTTTGCTAGTCCGAAAAGGAACGATGCTGTATCGTCATTTTTCATCATAATCCATGCTTCATCAACCACAAGTAGTCGCTTTTTAAGATGTTTTCGTACTGCGTTCCAAATAAAGTGCGTAATAATATACATCGCAACAGGCTTAAGCTCCTCTTCCATGTCTCGAATAGAGAAACAAACAAGCTTTTTATTGATATCAACATTAGATGGTTGATTAATGAATCCTGACCATGTGCCTCGTGTGTACTTAGAAAGTCGTTGTTGTAGGCTGTCTGAACCATCAATTCCAGAGAGCACGGTCTCAAAGTCAGAAAGAAGTGGTGGTTCAAGACGGGTGAAGTCATTATCTCCATTAATGTCTTTTAGTGCATAGGTTTCAGTAATAGCTTGATCGATAATAGCATCCTCTTCCGGAGTAAGGCCACCAAGCATCACACGAAATAGTCCAACCAAGTTCACAATGTTTGAGCGAAGAACCTCAGACGGAGACTCATCTTGGGTTGGGTGTGGTAAATCAAATGGATTAATATGATGATCTCCAACGAGTGAAATATCAAAGTATCTTCCCCCTACTGACTCTGCCAAGAATTCATATTCTCGTTCTGGGTCGATGATAATCACTTCGGTCTCGAACATGAGCGTACGGAGAATCTCAAGTTTAGTGAAATAACTTTTTCCCGAACCTGACTTTGCAAACACAATTGAGTTATAGTTTTCTAGAGAGTATCTATCAAAAAGGATAAGACTACCGTTGTGACGATTAAGACCGTAGAGAATTCCTTTATCAGACGAGAGATCAAAAGAAACAAATGGGAAAAATGAAGAAAGCGGAGAAGTGTTGAGTTTATTTTTTATACCAATAATGTCTTGTCCTACTGGAAGAGTTGATATAAAACCGGTGTCTTGTTGGAATAGGGCAGGCTTAACATAGACAAGTTTACTTTCAAGAATATTTTTGATTTCGTTCTCTGCCTTGTCGAGCTCCTCACCAGTATTACCGTATAAAGTAATGTAGAGTGAGACTTCAAACATCTTCTCTTGGGCTTGCGTGAGGCCGTCACGCAAGTCTTCAAGGTCTTGGTACGCTACATCAAGAGTCGGGTCACGAATAAGACCTTTTTCGTCACGAATCATAATCTGACTCTCAACTTCTGCCACCTTTCTTTGGAACGTCTTCATGATTTCGCCTGTGTTGAGTGGCACAACATGAATAGAAATATCAAAAACCTTATCGAGATTAATAATAGGACTTAGCCAATTATCAGTAAGATATCTTGGATATGAAATGACAAAGAAAGATCGCACTATAGTGCTCCCTAAGTTGAGTGCTTTTGGTTGAATCTCAAGAGCAGATGGAGCGATAATGTCCTTTAATTGCATTTCAGCAATTTTATACACCTGGTCAGGAAGTACAGGGGTAATGAGTGACTCTCCTTTTGGTTCAGCTTTTTTGTTTAAAAAATCAAATAGTCCCATATAATTATTTTGTATCTACTTTAGGTGCCTCCCTATCCCCTTCGCTCGGGTTAAAGAGTTTGTAGAAAAGCTCAACAACCTCTTCTGTTCCAAGACGCTGAGCACGAAGTCCGAAACGTGAAAGTCCTTGTACAACGGTTGCAACTCGTTGATCGAGTTGGATTCTCGACATTTCAAAAGTGTCTTCTGAAGTTTTAGCCCCCCCACTTCCACCAAGACTGAGAATAGATGACGCGTTCACGGTCTGGGTGCTCTGGTTAAAATATGGAACTGTAATAAAGAAGTGTTTTGTCATAATGTTGCTTTCGTCAGTAAACTTCTTAATGAATCCCATGTATTCATGAATCTGGATTTTTAAGAGATCTTCTTTTACAAGAACGCTTCTTTCCTGAAGCAGTGTCATGTATGGTTTTATATTTAGTTTTCGTGATTCAACAAAAAATTGCACTGGAAAATCTAGTGAGTTAAGAAAATTCTGGAACTGTGAAAGTACCGCTTGTTGCTCGTCTTCACTTTTTAGTCCCAGGTTAAGTGAATTGGTGATGAGAACAGCGCGTATCTCCCCTGTTTTTAGAATAACGACACCCTCACGAACTCTATCAATTGGTACAAAATCCTGTGTTGCTTGACCTTTAGCCATATAGTACACAGTATACATGAGAACCGGGTAGTAAAAAGTTTATAAAGTTGAAAGTTGTCGATTTGAAAGTTATAAAGTTTATGAAGTTGGTATCACCACAAATCAAGAGGTGGCCAAAGGCCACCTCTTGATTTGTGTTTACTATATAGCTTTCAACTTTACAACTATTTATCTTCCTCTTTCTGCTCTACATGTTCAAACACATCTAGGCCAAGTGCAATATCATGAATCTTATCTCTGTTTGTTTTTTGGATAATGATTTCTTTTTGGGTGTCTGCAACAACTCTATCAACCGAAGTTTGGTTTTCTTTTAGTTCAGGTTGTTTCCAGGTGAAAATTCTGGTACCGGTATAGTAATTAAAGGCGCTTTGAAGTATTTCGCCAAAAGATCTATTGTTGTACTTAACAAATGCAAGTGAAAGGAAAAGTGCAACAACAGGTGCAATAAAAAGCATTGCAATGAATTTTATTGGAACTAATGTCCAAATAATAAATGAAAGCCCTCCCGCACCAACAATATACCCAAACTGTTTTAGAGTAAGTGGGCCAAAAACCTTGTCCTCCATATCGATGAATTGTGGTACCCGAAATTGCATAGGTATAGTATACAGCGTGTAGGACATGCCTACAAACCTTTTGACTCACATGTTTTGTGTGATTGTTAATAGGATATTCAGACGTCCGACAAACAACTATCAGACTTTCGGACTGTCAGACGTCCGACTGCCCCCTACACTTCATCTATCTCTCGATATGGGTCAACAGTGTAGCGGGTCGGTGGAATACTGTATGTTGTTTTTATTGTGGGGTCTGCAATATCCTTACCTTTTTCTCCGAACATAAAGCTTTTGAGGGCAATTTTAGAATTTAGTGCGCTGTCCTCCTCCTCTTTTTTAAGCGCTTTCATTTGTTCTTGGATATGATTCAATCGCGTCGTTATCTCTTCATCATTAGGGATTGTGCCAAGCACTTGGAGCTGTTCAAGAAGTTGAGATCGAGAACCTGGCTTAATAACCATAGTTTTTTTCGGTGCGTCAGCAACGGGACTCTTTGTAAGGGCACTCTCACGCTTTGTGGTATCAAGGATCTCTTTACGAAGTTCGGTCTTGGTCTTGCCCCCTTGGAACTCAAGAGTCGCGACGGTATCATCTGATTTTTTTACAAGTGATATGTGGGCCTTTTCTAAGATTCCATGCTCTAGGTCTGTTGCAAGGTGGATAGCATCGTCTAAGTTAAGTATAAGGAGGTCTTGCAATGCTTGTACAACATCATCAGTATCGATGGCACCAATAAGGATAAATAAAATAATATTAGAAAGTGCCGTCCTGCTTTCTTCATTAATCTTATAGGCTTCAGCAAGAGCTTTTGTTGCAACTTCTACTTCCCCATTACTAATTAAATCCTGAATTTCCTCAGGCGCTTTCTCGAAGAGCTCATCTATATTTGTGGCAATGTATGAAGGGTTACTCATGGGTACTACAATTAATTACGCTGTGGCTTTAGCAGTAAATGGTGTTTGATTGGCTGCTGGCTTAGAGGTATCAACAGCGCCACCACTTGCTGTATTTGATTTGAATGATTCATTAACTTTTATTTGGGCATCAGCTTGAGCTTTTTTACGGTTACTAGCGAACTGTGCTGCATAGTCTATTTTAACAACATCAGGTTTTTCCTGTTGTGCAGCTGGCGCATTTTGGTTTCTGTTTTCAGCAAAGATTGTTGCTTTATCGGCGGACTTTTGTTGCTTAGCCTCGTTTTTTGCTAGAAGTTCGGCATCATTTTGTGCATAGCCATCATTTCTTGTTACGTTCTTGTCTATGAATTTTAAGTTCTCATCTCTTTTACGATCGAGCTCGCTAATCTGAGATTGTGCTTCGGGTGAAAGTAACGGCTTACCACTGTTTGATGTTGGAGCATTTGCCATAACGGAAGCCAAATCATTATTATAGTTAGTTAACACTTCCTGTCTTCGTGCCTCGTAGCTTTCAGTGTTCTCATTATTCGTCTGGATTTCATTTCTGATTTTTTCAACATTATTTGCACGGCCTTCAGCAACTTTCTGGATTCGTTCTTGGCGAAGCGTTGCTCCAGTTGAAGCTGGCTTGGCTACAACTTCAGGTTCTTGGGTAGGTTCAGGAGAAGTTGCCTTAACAACAGCCTCTCGCATATCTTTATCAAGTCGTGCAAGATAGTCTTGTTTCTTAGCATCACTCGTAGCTCTGTACTTATCTATTTCTTTCACGAGCTGCAGATCAAATGCTTCCTTATCCTCCTTCTCTTGTTTAGCGATGTCATAGATTGTGCGCATGAGAGCTTGTGCACGTGGACTACTTCCTTGACCAGCTTGTTGTAATCCAGAGAGTTCTTTGTTAATTGATCCAACAAATAATTGCTTCGCTTCCTTGCTAGGCTTCTTCTTGTATTCACTTAATTCTTTAGACCCAGCTTCCTCAACAAACGTGCCGGCAAGGTCATCTTTTTGTTTCTTGGTAAGGAATAACGCCCCACCATTATTCTGATGGAAACGCTCAAGTGCAGCAACGCCCTCCTTGTCGGTCTCACCTTTACGAGCAACAACTTGCCCATTTTTTATAATATCGCGTTCAATTTTTGTTTTTATTCTTGCTCCGCGCGCTGCCACTGCCTCGACTTTCTTTCTGCTCTCTTCATCAAAGCCCATCTTTACTCCTGCCCCCATTCCACTACTTATACCTAGCTTGCCTGCATACTTTTGTGCAGTTGCCGTGTTACGCACATCAAACGTACTACTTGCCACTGAATTAGAGAGGTTGTATGCGAGTCGTCCCCGTACAGTGTTCTGCCTCTGCTCTACCCATTTACTGTCTCGAGCTTTAGCGGCTATTGCCCCGAGACTTCTTCGTGCCAATAATCCTGTTCCTGCTGCAACTCCTCCTGTTGCTGCTCCAACTGCGTAGCTTCCTACGGTTCCAACAGCGTTAGTCATGAACTCTCCTGCAGAACCAGATGCGATTTTGGTAACTTTTAACATTATCCAAAGAAGTACCAACATCATGAGGATGTTAAAAAATGAGGATATCGTCTGGTCTCCTGTTGTAACTGTACCAAGTTGATTGGTGCTAAGAACTCCTGAAGCACTAAATACATCCAAGAATCTCACTGTGAGGGCAAACATGATCATAAATATCGGACCAACTGCAAGCTGAGCAAAGAAAATTTCTCGAAGCTTTTTTGCTTTGTCTCCAAGTACGGGAAGTACACTATCTACAAGAAGTAATGGTGAGGCAACAATTAGAAACACGAGTGCTGCTGTTCTGATTACAAACAGCATTGTGACCATAAAGAATATATATGATGCATAAAAGACGTAACACACAGCAATGAGTGCGGCAGGAACAGTGTTAATTGATTTAAGTAGATCTGAAGATCCTGATTTGGAAGCGCTCGCAACTAGGCCTTGTAGGCCAAGTTTAGAAACTATAAGCCCGCCTCCTGTTGCGTCAGCATTTTTATCTAGCGCGTCTGCCCCGACAACACTTGCATAAATGTTAAGAGAAATGACATTAGAAATGTCTATTGCAGTACGAACAAGTGGGTATGAAAAGTTAACAAAAAGTGCAAACATTATAAACCAGGGTGCAAATTTTTGGAGACCATCCTTTCCGATGATGTATAAAAAGCCTAAATAAAGACCAACAAAAACAATAATAAGCGAAATAATCTGTCTCACCATTAGCCACATTGGGTAGAGTCCTGTTGCCCATTCTGAAAAATTAAGAACCCCAGCCTTAACTGCATAGTTAAACATATTAGCAGCAAGCCACAAGAAGAAGCCGGCAATGTTCAGGCTTAATGTTTTAATTATCCAAACCCAAACATCACTAACACAGCTTATTGGTGAAAAAAAACCACAATCACTTTTTTTGCCACTGCTTGAACTAGGTGTAGCGCTAGGTGTAGCGTTTGGAGGTGTTACTGCAGCAGTAGCCTGTGCGTCGTTTAGTAGACCTGGACCTGAATTGACAACTGTTGGTCCACTAACATTATTTTGTTGGTTTAGTTGTTGTTGTTGGGCAGCATCAGGAGCTTGCGCAAAAACCTTAGAACTAGAAAAAACACCAAACACACTCACTGTAAATAGTACACTAAAGGCAAGCAACCCAAGTCTTTTCATGACTCTAAGTGTATCATATGATTACCTATTTATTTGATTAACAAATGTAACAGTCCCCTAAGAGTGGGTGGCACTTTTCCGATCTTGCGTGTGCAAAAAGTATTATAAATATTAATTATTAGTTCGAAAGTCTTTAGTTATTTCCAGAAGACTCATTGCTATACCCAGGAGCAACAGGAACAACTGAACAACTAGTTATGGCATTACTTAGTTCGGTATCATTATCAGCGTTACGTTTGTCGTCTCTGTGTTGATTTTTTCTAAAACCTTCAGCTTGCATAGCCGGATATCCACGATCGTCAATTGCAGCCATGTAAGCGGTGAAGATGGTCCTCTGCTCAGTTGAAGAGTCAGAAGCTTGTAACCTTGCCCTGGTATCTGCGATGTATGCAAGAGCACGAGTGGTGTTAGCTTGTTCGTCAGCAATAGAAGCTTTAGTTGGGGTAATAAGACCCATTCTGTTGTTATAGATAGCGCTTGCAGCAGAACAATCTTTTATAATCTTTACTCTATTTTCGTATGCAACAAGATCTGCCATATATCTACTATCAAACGCAGCAAGACTAGTGAGCGCATCTTGGTAGTATTTCATTTGCTTCTCCATTGGATTTAGATTCTCAGTTTTCTTAAGAGGGTCATTAACGAGATCTTGAACCACAGGACGAGAAGATGGCAAGGTGACTGTTAGGTTGTAATTACTTCCATTACCTGAGCTATTAAGTGCTTTTTTAAAACCAGAAGTAATAGCAGAAATAGCGAAGCCTTGAAGCATGCCGGTGAGAGAGCCACTACCCATAATATTCTCAAGTCTTTTTGTTCCTGCAGTTAAAGATTCACCAAAAACTTCATTAACCGCATCCCCTGGCATAGTGGTTATCCATTCATTGCAACCTGCTTGCTCTCCTGGTTCAGTTGCTTCAACTGGATCCACACATTCTTTTTCGCTCAGTGCCCCTAGCCCGTCGTACAGTTCCTTTATATTAAGTTGCTTCTGTTCTTCAATACTCTTCGCTGCTAAATCAGTTGCTTTACGAGCCTTTTCGTACTCACTTTCTCCACTGGTGAGTGCAAGCCATGCGTCCCACCCACCAACCTCGAAGTTCTGGTTACTAAGGTCAGTAAGTCGTGCTGCGACTACTGGATCATCCGGGCTTCCGGTACAAGCATAGTTCCAGAGTTCAGTTTTTTTGTTTGTGAGTTCTTGCTCATCGTAAGTACCATCAGTGTTCTGGATAGCACCTAATGCAAGGGAGGTAATTTTTTTGTCGACACAGAGATTGTTTTGGACAAGTCCCGGGATCTTAGATTTACTAAGCTGCGCAATCTGACTCTTTACGTCATCGCTACCTTTGTACTGAGAAAGAAGTGTGTTAAAAATACTATCACCAAACGGAGTATCGGACGGGATGTTACCAAGGAGACCTTTTACAGAACCAAGGCCTTGTTTTTTAAGGTATCCTTCTGGATCTGTAACGACAAGAGGGTCCGCACCTCCAAAACCTCCACTTACCCACGACATGATATCGTTGCTAGTTCCTTCGAGAGCTGAGGAGATGAGTGCATTTGCTATTGGATCCAAAATAACATTCTTCACCATGTCCTGACCTGTACTGACTGCAGTAGCTGCATCTGAAATGTTTACACCAATAAGTTCTAGGTTGTTGAACTTTTGAGTGATTTCTGTTGACCCTCCCCCTCCTGCTCCATGTGCGTGGACGTGAACCGGCGCTACTGAGCTTATAATAAATGCGGCGATAATAAATAAATATTTCATAATGGTTATTTTGCAGTATACCCTGCACTTAGGACAAATCCCGGTTCGTCTTTAGTAAAAGTTATATCTTCAAGTTTAAAATAAAGACTCATGTTCTCAAGCGATGAGAAAAGCGCCTTAACAGTAGGCAGGAATCTGTTAAATGCAATTGTTGTTCGCATCGGGTCGTCCTTAGCTCCCGCAAAACTTTCAAGAACGCTAAGATACTCAGAAAGTCTATTAATCATAAGTAGGTGATATGGTGCAGCAGATCCAGGGACAGATATCTTAAGTAGTTCGTCAATGATAACTTTTGTATTGTTCTTTTTTATTGTAAATGATTCTAGGATTGCTGGGTCTTTACTAGTGCTGTAGGCTTTTATCTTATCAAGGTCGACAATGTCTAACTTGAAACCAGTTGCCTTTTTAAATACTTTACCAAGTTCGTTACCGTATACTCTTTTGGATGCAGCAGTATCACTGTTTGCTATCTTTATGTCGTCTAATGTATAGACCTTAGAATCAATTTTCTCACTTTCTTTGGTAACAAGATCTGTTACAATTGCCTGTTGTTCTGCTTGGGTCATCTGGCCACTTTTTTTTGCATATGAAGAAACAGTATAGAGGTTTTTTGAAAATGAAGCTGTGATATTGTTTGGGTCTGCGAGTCGTTTCTTGTCTGCCTCAGTAACAACGTATTTACTAGCCACCCCGGCAGTAGAAGTACTAGTTGTTTCAAGGAGGAGGTCTTTCCAGTCCGGGCTATTGTTTTTATTGGTGTCTTTTGTTAAAACGGCAAGTTCGTCAGTGCTTTTAAGTACAAGTGGAGAGCGTTTCGTAGTTGAGGGTTTAACCCCTACCCATCGTGCAGGCATGATAAGTGTGATAGCAACAAGTAAAACCAGAAAACCAATAACAACAACGGCTTTCTTAGTTGTCATCTGATTATCGTTCATATATAAAGAGTATATCCTACCAAACATGAGTTGCCACTGACAAAAAGAGGATAACCTATGGAATATAGTTATTTAGAAAATATAAATGTAGAAGTGCTGAAACCCGTTGGAATGGTTTTTATGACTTCACCATAAGGAGAAACAATAAATGATGGTGCACCATTAATACTACTAATAAGTGGGCGACGTAGTTGGGCTGCCGCAACAGAAGCAGACGATTTAAGCATTGCCCACGCTACCGGATTATCATGAAACACATTTAAATGCGACTGGAAGAAGACAAGTGTTGGATCCTCATCTTTTACGTCTTGGATTGTGCTAAATGAGAGAATTTCTGAACAAAGCAGTGTCCCTATTGTGTTGTTATTGTATGAAATTGTTTTCTCGGAGTGAATAGGTGTGTAGGTGTGGTTAAGAATATAATTTTCCATCTGATCTTTTGGAACAAAAAACGTAAAGATTGGCTTAAAAAAGGTAGGAATAAATTCATTAAAAGGAAGTAAAAAGCTCTTTCCTCGTGCAAGGACTTTACCTCCCTTTGGAAAATAAAATAATGAGACATTTACCATTTTTCTCTCAAAAACACTTGTGTTACCATCAATAAAAAGTGTTTTTGGAAATTGTTTTGCTAGTAAATCTAGATTTTCTGTTGGAAGGTATTCTATATAACGCGCATCTTCTGGATATACAATAATATCTGGATTAGTTGATGCAAGTGAACGGGTCAATATGTCTAAGGTTTTGTTCTGTAATTTAAATGAACTATCAATCTTATCGTCTGGCGATGTTTCAAAGTCAGTTGTGATGACTGCGATTCTTGTTGGTTGTGCTGGCCCGTAGGTCGGGAGCCATACATGTATACAACATAGTGCAACAATTATAATCATCCCGTGACCTAAGTATGATCTAATATGGTTAAGATTTAGACATATATAGACTAAGTATCCAAGAATAAAAGTAAGAGCAAATGCACCACCGAAATATGCGAATTCTACAAGTGGTGTTACAGCAAGTGCATTACCAATCGTACTTGAGGTGTAATGGAACGCAACAGTACTTTCTTCTCCTTTAAATAAGAGCGATACTAGTAGCGAACGAATTACTTCAGCTAAAGTTAGACTGGTGGCGAAAAGAATCGGGCGCAGGTTTTTTTGGGCTTGAAATGTAAGGAACCAACCAACAGATGCATATCCAATAGACGCGACGCAAGAGAGGGTGACGTGGAGTATAAAAATACCAATTAGTTGAACAATTCCTGGCGGCATCCAAATAAGCGGATATGCAGTGTACAGCCAAGTGAAACTAAATAGATTAAATATAAAACCAAACAATATCCACCAGAAAATACTTTTGGCTGTCTTTAGTTTGGTTGATAAAGATTTCTTTAAGAATACACAGAGTAGACTTATGGTAATTATTGTATATAAGTAGGTAAGGATTGAAATGGCCATATTTCTAAGTGTAGGTTTCCGGTTACTGTGTGGTGGTGAGTGCTAGTGATATAGAAAGCCATGTTTGTAGCGGAACGTCCTCTGCACGGACTTTTTCTGATAGACTTATCTCCTTGAAAAGACTTTGAATATCATTATTTTTAAAAACTTCTTTTATGTTAGATATTGCAAATTTTCTTTTGTGGGCGAAGCCTGCATGAATAAGTTTAAAAAACATCGCCTCATGATATTGGTTTTTGAAATTACTACGAGAAATATTTTTAATTTGCAGTACCGCCGAATCAACACTTGGAATTGGGAAGAAACTCCCTTTTGAAACTTTATAGACAAGCTTCGGTGTTCCATAAACTTTTACAGATAAAGATAAGAGTGACTCTTTCTTGTCTTGTGCACACGCACGTACTGCGACTTCCTTTTGCACGAGAACAACCATCATAGTTGGTTGGTGTGCGTGAGATAGGTAACGAGAGAGGATTGCGCCAGTGATGTAGTAAGGGATGTTAGCGATCAGCTTGTAGGAAACAGCTTTTAGCATTTGGCTATTAGCTTTTAGCAATTCAGGTGCGGGGTCGAATTCGAGAGCGTCACCTTCGGTGACGCTCAGTTGACCTGAGGCAACTTCAGACGCAAAGGTTTCATTGAGTATCGGGATGAGTTCTCGGTCTTTTTCGAGTGCGACAACGTATGCCCCTTTTTCAAGAAGTCCTTTTGTAAGGAATCCTTTTCCTGGGCCAATTTCAAGAACAGTATCGCTTGCTGTTAATTCCCCTGCTTCTACAATTGCGATTCGTGCAGGAATGGACGTAAGAAAGTTTTGACCAAGAGATTTTTTTGGAGCGTGGTAATTCATGGAGATATATCTACACTAGCATTTTTATGTAATAAATAAAAAAGGAGTAGCCGTGTGGCTACTCTTGGAATCCGCCAAATGACGGATTATTTCCTGGCCTGACAACCTTTCTTGGTGTCCGGGCACGGGGTCACGGGTTTCACCGTAACCCCTGTCCTTGGGACCGGCGGAGCAAACTTGGTTGCGGCGAAATGTTCAGTCTGCTCTGCTTGCAGCGCACTCACTCCCGCATTGACTTCACGAATTGCGCGGAGCTCCAAATCACTTTGCCTTGCGAAGCTCTCGGTCAAAGCTTTGGTTGCAGCAGTGTTGCTGTTCACCGCTTGCACGAGTGCCGTCATGAGAGCTGGATCCGGTGCTGTTGCGCATCCAACCAGGGAGGCGATCAAAAGGGTGCCAAGCGCAGCGTTGCGAACTTTCAAAAGGGCCATGTCATCTCCTGTAACACCCCACCAACTCACGAAACGACATGTCCCGCATAATTAGTGATGGTTGATTGACTTGATTATCCTACTATAATTATTAATTTTGTCAATGTTAGTCACAGTAGTACTCTTTCTGTGCTTGGGTTGATTGACCCCAGTAGTGTGTCTATAGTAGTCTTCATTTAGAGCTTATAGTTTATAATCAAATAGAAAGCGAGCGTGCCTGTGAATATTCATACATGGTTCATTGTAGGTCTTGGGTTTCTTGTGAGTATTAGCTGGATTTCTTTTGGTGTCACACGGCACTTTGAAAAAAATCTTGATGTGAAAGAAAGATCGTGGATAGCATCTGAGTGTGCAGCACCACTTCTTGTTACTTTTGTTTGCCTTACCTTGTCTGATGAGCATGTTGGAAAAGACCTAGGAGTTGCAAATCAACTAATCGGGTACGTCATTTTCTTTGGCGTGTTCTATCTGTTTATTCTTCAGATTACCACGTGCATGAAATCATGGTACCGCAAGAAGTGTGCATGATAAAAGCGGCCGTACAGGCCGCTTTATATTTTATATATAGACCACCCCTCCTCCATTTTCTTTGTAATAAATATCATTATGGAGAGCAATGTCATCATCAATATCTTCTAAGAATTCACTCGGTGCGTTAATTTGTTTCTGACCAAAAATGGTGCGGAGTTCTGCATAAGAAAGATATAGGTTCTTACGAGCACGTGTTACAGCAACGTAGAATAGTCTTCGCTCCTCCTCCTCCTCTTCTTTGCTTCGTTTACGGTTACCGATATTTTTGTGTGGGAAAAGATCTTGTTCAAGACCAACAACGAAGACATGATTAAACTCAAGTCCTTTACTTGCGTGTACCGTCATAAGCCTTACCCCTTTCTTTTCTTTAGTGTCGTTATCTTGATCTGACTGAAGTGATGTTTCTTCTAGGAACTGAGTGAGTGCATCTATGCCATTTGTACCATCATAACGTATAGTGAGGGATACAAGTTCGCGTGCGTTCTCAAGACGTTCTCGATCTTCAGATGAGCCCTCAAGCATCTCTTTTTCCATGCCACTATCTACTATAATCATCTGAACAACGTGTGAAAGTGGCTCCGTTTCTAGAGTAACCATAACTTTGTCCAAAAATTCGTACACTTCACCAATCTTTGTGGCAGCTTTTGCAGAAAGTTCTTCTCCGGCAAAGATCTTTGCAATTGTTACTTTCCCTATCCCGCGTTTTGGGGTATCAAAAACACGACGAAGATCCGGCTGAGAAGATCGGTTAAGTGCTACACGAAGATAACTTAGCACATCTTTGATTTCTTTTCGTTCAAAAAATTTCGTACCAAGGAGGTTATATATTACATTCTCTTTTAGGAACCCTTCTTCGAGAACTCGTGATTGGAAGTTTGCGCGATAGAGCACTGCTATTTGTGTCGGGTCTTCCCCTGCTTCAACGAGTGCTTTACATCTTCGTGCTACTTGCTCTGACTCTGCCCCTTCGTCCCAACACGGAGTTACTTCTATTTTGTCCCCGCCCCCTTGTGAGGTGAATAAATTCTTCTCAGTGCGAATGGTGTTTTTCTTAATTGCTTTATTAGCAAGACTTAGAATGTTCCCTGTCGAACGGTAGTTCTCTTCGAGCAGTACTGTGTGTGCCCCCGCAAAATCTTTTTCGAAGTTAAGAATATTACGAATGTTGGCCCCTCGCCATGAGTAGATGTTCTGGTCAGTGTCGCCCACCACACAGATATTATTTCTCTCTGGATTAACAAGGAGTTTAATGAAAGCATACTGTGCCCCGTTGGTGTCCTGGTACTCATCAACATGAACATAGCTAAATCGCTTCTGATAAAATGCTCGAATCTCTGAATGGTCCTCAAGCATGTGTACGGTCTTTACGATGAGATCATCAAAGTCCACTGCACGCTGGCGCTTGAGCTCTTCTTCATAAATTCTCCAAACAGATGAAACAATGTCCATCTGAGCAGTTGCTACTTTTTTGTGATAATCACTTTGACTTACAAAATCACTTTTCTCCCTACTGATAATGGAACGGATTTTTGAAGGATCATTAATCTTTGGGTCTAGGCTTAATTGTTCAACTGCATGTTTAATAATAGAAAGTGAATCTGCAGAGTCTAAAATAGTTGGATGCTTCGTGAGACCAAGCGCATGGGATTGTTCTGAGAGCATCATTAAGCCAAGAGAATGGAATGTCTTAATCACCGGGGTCGGGTGATAAGGGTTTTCTTTTTCGATTACACGCTCTTCTTCTAAGCGCCCAACGATTCTCTCGCGCATTTCTTTTGCAGCTTTGTTGGTAAATGTTACTGCTAGGATGTTTCTTGGATCGGTGCCATTTTTTATGATGGTGACGATGCGTTCGGTGAGGGTTTTGGTTTTGCCGGCTCCAGCTCCTGCAATAATAAGGAGCGGGCCTTCGGTATGAAGTACGGCTTCCTGTTGGGCAGGATTAAGAGCAACTTTTCCGGTGCGAGTAGGAGATTCATTCATTGGGACAGTATACAGGCTCGAAAGCATGAAGCAAGCGAGCGCCGTGCAGAGCTGTGCAAGGCGTAAATAAATAGGAGTGGCTAGTAGGATTAACGATTGAAGTAACATAGATAGGGTGGGCCGTAGGCCCGCCCTATCTACTTAATTATGGAACGCTTTAATGATTTTATCTCGTGCACCCATGAACACTTCTTCGTAGTTAGGGACGAGGTGTTTTAGTGTTGTTGCATAAAATTCTTCACCCATACTTGCGGACGCTTGGAGTGCTTCGAAGTCTTTTTCGCCGAGTAAGTCGTATACATCAAACAGGAACTGCTTCTGAATTGTTTTAGATATTTCTACGAGCATTTCATCCCGCTCATCCTCAGGTAACCCTTCTAAGTTAAAATCAGTAACGAGTTTGTTGTAAATTTTTTCAAAATCCATATATTATACTTTCTTAAGCTTATCACGCTCAGTGTTATAGCCTGAAATCGCAGACCTTACCTTTTCATAGAAAGTAAATATAGTGTCTTCATCAGTAAATAATCGAACATCACGACTAAATAGAGCTGACTCATCATTAGTTTTTATGTATATGAGAATTTTCTGTAGGTTCTTAATTATCTCTGAAGCTTCTTGTTGTTGATCTTCGGTAATTCCCTCGCCCGCCCCTTCAACATCGTAGACCATTTTACATTTCAAATCTTTAATTTTTGTCCCTATGGTTGGGTTAGATGGGTTAATGTTAAATTGCGGTGCTCTTACTTTTAAGAGCTGCTTAAATGCTTCTTCACTTTCAAGTTTACGATTAATTACCGTACTTAAATATGCATCTGGAATTTTCCCAGAAAGAGCTTTCTCTAAGTCTGGCTTTTCACGGATCATGTCAGCAAGTGTGCGTGGACCCCCTGTTCTTTGTGGGTTACCCAAGTCTTGTTTTTCTTCTGACGCAAACGCACCACTAGCTACAGCGAAGCTTGTTATTCCTGCCGCAAGATAACCCCACTTAAATTTCTTTGCTGATGGATAACCAAATAACCAGCTACTTACTTTGTTAACTAAGGTGTGGCGCTTCTGCTTTACTTCAGGTGTTGCTGGCAGGTTCTCACGCATAGTTTGATAGTCTTTGTTGTAAAGTGCATGTGTATTTTCTGGGGTGTCAGTTGCAAAAGGCTTCTCAGGTTGGAAGTTTGCATCTGTAAGTTTGTTAGCCTCGCTCTCTGTAAGTGTAGAAACCATCCCTTTGAAATGATTTGGGTGAATACTTTCATTTAGTTTACCTAATGCATTAGAGTGAGCCTTAATTTCTTCTGTTGACATTTCAGAAAAATCAACAGGAATAACATTCCCTTGTGCATCTTTTGTGTACCCTAGCTCCTTAACTCTCTGCGTAAGTTCTTCTTGCGTAAGCGTGGTTCGATCAAGTGGACGAACTGTGCCATCTTTATTTTGGGTGTACTCTCCACGAGTTTTGTCATTAAGTGATGGATCTAGACTAGGATTGTATACCTGCTTACCAGTTTCAAGTGAAGAATATTTTTTACCTGGGTTGGTAATTTCTTGTAAGACTATATTTCTGTAGGTTTGGATTTTTTCATTTAAAAGTTCAATTTTTGCCTGGAGTACCCGCTTCTCTCCCTCAGGGTTACCAAAAGCAGTTCCATGAGCAATATCTTCATGGAGTTTTTTCCACTGTGCTTGAAGTTGTTCCATCTCTGCAGTAAGTTCTAGTAAATGTTCTTTTGGAGTTAGTGGACTCTTTCCCTCAAGGGTTTTTGCTGCAACGTCTATTGTCTTTGCATCACGCGCGATGTTTTCTTTGCCGTAAAGATGTTTATACATGACAGGGTCACGAGCAAACATTTCCTCATGTTTCTTTGCAAGTTCTTGTTTATATTTTTCTTCTGCTGTCTTCTGTAGATCTTCTGCTGAACCTTGTAGATCTTGGCGTGCCTGCCACCCCCCTATCTTCTCTTTCTTCTCTGCGGTTCCTCGCAAACGCTTACTTCTAATAACATTTGCGGATGAAGAGATTGTTGCAGATGTTGCATCAGGAAGATCTTCCCCAAACTGTGCTGTTATATAACCAGATTTTTTGGAAAGTTCAGCAACAAGACGCTCAACTTTGGCAGTAAAGAGCGCAACAGATTCTTTTGTTGGGTTAGATGCGGTGACATCTTGTTGTCGTATGAGTTCATCTCGTAAACGTAAAAACGCTTTTTGTTCATCTTCGGAACTGAGAAGTGGAACCATTTTCTCAAGTAATGAGTTTGCATTTCTGAAGACTGTCTTTTGGAGCTCAAAATCTGTGTTGATAGAAATTTGTTCTGATTTTGGTGAGCCTGCAAGTCGTGGTCGTAATGGGTTTGTTCTAGTAACTTTTGCAACCTGTCCACTTTCACTTCTAGAAATGCTAGAACGTAATCGTTGCAATAGTGTAAGGTCGGCACCCTGATCATAATTTTCAACGAGAAATTTAATATCGCTTGCTGTTTCATTGTGAATACCTGTAAGGATTTTTGCATAAATACTGCATTGATTGTTTACAGATCTTACAAAGTTTTCGTCAATTTTTGCTTTTTCGTCCAGGCCAAGGATTTCGATATACGCCTCGAGAAGAAGTTTTGATGTTGCGAGCTGCTCGTCACTCACAGGCATCTTCCCATATTTTTCTCGATAGGCATCAATTTCTCCTGAGTCTAACCACTTTTTCTTCCAGGCGAGTAGGTCTGCGTACACTTCTTCTCGGGTGGTTTTACCAGTTGCTGCACGTCGCTCAACGTCCTCCGGCGCTTCTCTTTTTCGGGTAAGCAATGAAACTAATTGACCGATTGGCGGGTTGTTGATTTTAGTTTTGACTACAGGTTCGACCCCAAGAATAATACTAAGTTCTGCTGAAAGTTTTTTTGCATTCTTCTCCGCCAAACTAAAGTCACCATTGTTGATATTTTTTCTTACAGCATCTTTAAGCGTTGTTGATTGTGTAAAATCTTTATCTTTATGTTCAGGGTTATTAATTGTACGGAGGTACTTATAAAGTATTGGTGTAACAATTTTAGGAAGATCTTTATACTCATCGCCTATTTTTACCTGGAGAACACCCTGTTCTGTTTTTCGGGTTGGGACATCATACATGATATCTTTGAAGGTTGCACGCTCAACAACTGCTTCAACTTCTGGTGATCCATCCCCAGAAGTTGGAGGTTTTGTCGGTGGTACATCAGGAGATTTTTTTGATTCGATTATGTCTAATTCTGCGCCAAGAGCTTGTGCTTTTTTATCGGCAAGATCGAAATCAACTACATCTATAGCTTCAAGTAACTCTTCTTTTAGTGCAACTGCATTTGAAAAATCCTTATCTTTATACTCTTCATTACCAAAAATAAATTCAAATCTATTAAGTGTCCCCCAAAATACTCGTGGAACAATCTCCCAAGAACCATCTTCCTTTTTAATTTTATATTTTGTTTGACTGTTTCTTGATTGACGATTACGGGTAATTCTAGGGAGAACGATATCTCCAGGAGCTCTCCCAGAGGATTGTTTTGGATCAGCGTTTGTTGGTTCTGTTGAGGATTGTACAGAGACTTCAGGTTCTATTTGTTGTGGACCTGACAAAACTCTCGGAAGTGGAATATCCGGTACTACCACAAGTTTCATTTTTCCAATGAGGTCAGAGTACTCACTTCTAAGATTATCTAGTGCGGTAAAGTTTTTAACATTCTGTTTTTCTGAGAATCTACTAATTGCAAAAACGGCCCTTTCTTTAAAAGAAGTTCTCAATGAACTAAGTATTTTATCATTTACATGTAATTTATCTGCCTCCTTAACCAATTGTTCAAGGTCTTCTACTGTGTCTAGGTTGTCTACTAAAACAGAAATATTTTCGAGGTCACGAGCTAATTTATTTACTTTTTCACGAACGTCAACTGCAGTAACACCTGTATTAGATTTATGTATAACAGTAGGGTCATCATGTAACCAAGCTAATTCATCAATTGCTGATAAAATGGAACCTTTGCTTGCAAGTAATGGTGAATTATTACCCCGTAATTCATTGATCACATCTTCATAGTGCGCTAAATTTTTTTTGTACTCACCTGCAACAACTAACAGTTCATCCATGTTCTCCAGCCTCTCGTTTTTATTTTTGGTGTCACTTCGTTCAATGATTTCTGATATTGCGTCCATTTCATTATTGAGTCGTTTCTCGATATCGTTACTAAGCGTGCTGCTACTCTCTACTTCGCTTTTTATTTCATTTATTTTTTCCAAGGCTTCAATAATTCTATTTAAAAATGTACCAGTTAATGACTTTTCTACGTGTGGTGCAATAAGTAAAACAGAATCAATGCGTCCCAGTAGTCTACTTCTAAGTTCAATCTGTTCAAGATTAGTTATAGACGCTTTCTCCATAGCAGTGTCTGCTGATTGACTAGATTGTGACGGTACAGAACGAATCTCATTTCGGATGAGATTGGTAAAAATCCCTGCCGGGTTTCTTTTGAGTCGAGAAGTTTGTTCCACCCCATTATCTTGCTTATTTGGGTCAGTCATAGCTTTTCTCAGTATACTTTATATTACAAGACTTTTAGAGGACTTCTCCACATCTTTTTTATACCATTTTTCTTGTGTATATGGGGTAATTCTGCTACTATGAATAAGCGCACTCACAAAGAGATGACTCTTGACAAAGTGCACATAAATAGCACTTCTGATTTCAAAAAAATCTCTCTGTAAATTCAAAAAGACCAACGTTTCTAATTCTTACCACGTATAGTAGTAGCTCCCAAAAAACACCGAATTTCGGTGACACATAGTTTATTTATACTTTGCTGCTTAGCGCTATTTAATAGTGTTTCTTATGTACACGCAGGTACCCTTTCTGTATTTACAGAAAAATTTAAGGCAATGTTTGTTTCTGAAAAGGTTGAGGATGAGCAAACACAGGCAACGTCTCAGACAATGGCAGTATTTAAGCCTGTGGTGGTTGACGGAACAACAACTAATGGTGCAGACACTGATCAGGATCCAGAAAAGGACTCGCTTCAAGCAGTCTCAGGTCCTCTCCGAGTCTCAACTGAAGATATTGATTTTCCGACAAGTGATGCAATTAGTGTGTATGAGGTAAAAAAAGGTGACACTATACAAGATGTTGCGAAACTTTTTGATGTTTCGGTGAACACTATTATGTGGGCGAATAATCTAAAGAGTCGAACAATTACTAAGGGCGACACGCTCCTTATTCTTCCTATTACTGGCATCAAACATGTTGTTAAAAAGGGCGACACAATTACATCTATTTCAAAACGATATAAAGCAGATGATGAAGATGTGGCAACATATAACGGACTTGCTGTTGATACACAGCTACTTGTTGGTGATACAGTTATCGTTCCTGATGGTGAAATTGAAGCAGTGCAGTCTATATCTAAGCCGAAATCAACAACAAAGAAGCCTCGTATTCTTAACACCTATTCATACGCTGCCCCAACCGGTTTTCTTGTTCGTCCAATCTCAGGAGGAAGAAAATCACAGGGAATTCATGGTCATAATGGTGTTGACCTTGCTTCCTCAGTTGGTACACCTGTGTATGCGGCAGCAGGAGGAAAAGTTATTGTTGCTAAGCTTGGCGGATATAACGGAGGATACGGAAATCTCATTATTATCAGTCACGAAAAAGGTATCCAGACTGTGTACGGTCACCTAAATGCAATCTATGTAACACAAGGGCAGACAGTTGCACAAGGACAAACCATTGGTGAGCTTGGTAATACTGGTAAGTCAACGGGACCTCACCTGCACTTCGAAGTTCGTGGAGCAAAAAATCCTTTCTAAATTAGTTCATATACTGCGTTGCATTAGATTTTTACTTCCGCAATTGAATCACCAGATTCACGGCTTGGCCGTAAATAGATCTTTTGGTCGTGAAAATCTAATGCGCCTTGTCTCTAAACCAATTTAGAACGGATTTTAAAATCCTTCCTAGGCAGCGTATAGTCAGTAGCGTGTGGCGTATAGAAAATGCATTGAATTAAGAGTTGTGTTCTATAATTTAGCTACACGCTACAGTCTGTCCTGGTACAACTTCGGCCTATATTGAAATGCTTCAAGAATATCCGCTTCACTAATCTGCTCTCCTCCTCGATAATCTGCGATTGTGCGAGCAAGTCTAAGAACTCGGTGATACGCTCTTGGTGAAAGAGTGGAAGCTGTTGCAAGTTTTTTCATAAGCGTGCTACAGGGTTCACTCAACACTACATGCTTTTCAATATCTTTTGCGCGCATGTCTTTGTTTTTTGTAAGTAGATTGTTTCCTAATTTTTGAAATCGAGTTTTTGCAAACTCTCTAGCATTCATTACCCTCTTGCGTACAATATCACTCCCCTCACCAGGCTCTCCATGAGAAAGTGTATCGTAATCTATGTGGAGTACGGGTACCCACATGTCAATACGATCCATAATTGGGCCGGATAATTTACGAGCGTATCTGTCGATATCTGATGGTTTGCAGACACAGCGTTTTTGTTTACTGCCCATGTAGCCACATGGACAAGGATTCATTGATGCAATAAGTGTGCATGAAGCAGGAAATGTAAAGGTCCCCTTTGCACGTGATACGGTGATGACACCCTCTTCAAGTGGTTCACGAAGTGATTCAATAACTCGTTTATCAAATTCAGGAAACTCATCAAGAAAAAGTACACCGTGATGAGCAAGAGTGACTTCTCCTGGTCGAGGGTTGGTCCCACCGCCAACAAGAGATACATGAGAAGATGTGTGGTGTGGACTTCGAAGCGGTGGATGTGTGATAAGTGACGTATTTTTACCTACAAGAGAATGGATACGAGTAACGGTAAGAGCTTCATCGTGTGACAGTCCTGGTAGAATACCAGTGAATGCTCGTGCAAGCATGGTCTTTCCTGTTCCTGGAGGTCCATAAAGAGCGATGTTATGACCACCTGAAGCTGCAATTTCTAGTGCACGCTTTGCACTTGCTTGCCCTTTAATATCCTTGAAGTCTAAAAATCCCACAGGTTCCTTATGGGTAATAGTTGTAGTAGGTTGTGGAGTAATTTCAAAAACAGTCGCGTTGCTTTCTAATGTACCTCCGAGATGAAGAATGATATCGGTAATTGTTTTACAGCCATATACAGTGAGCCCATCAATTAGCGCAGCTTCCTCACGATTATCATAAGGCACATAAAGAGCTTTTGCACCTAAGGCTTTAGCGTGTTCTGCAATTACAAGTGCCCCTTGTAGTGGGAGTATTTCACCTGTTAATGATAATTCGCCAACGAACCACCCAATATCCTTAGGTATCGATAACTGTTTGGATGCAACTAGATATGCAAGAGCAATCGGAACGTCAAAATGTGACCCTTCTTTCTTGATACTTGCTGGTGAAAGTGAAACTATAACTTTCTGAGTCTCAGTTTTTGGATTCTTTGCGCCACTGTTTTTTAGGGCAGCTATAATTCTATCTTTACTTTCATCAATTGCTTTATCAGGTAATCCAACAATTGAGAATGCGTATAACCCTCGAGAGACATCAACTTCAACGGTAACCTTAGATGCCTGAAGACCTACAATATGTGCAGAGCTAATAGTTGCAACACTCATTTTCGAAGTATAACACTCTTAAGTGCAAGGATTCCCTCTGGAGAATTAGAGATGAGTACATTTTTATCACCAACAAACGCATAGACTACTGTCGAGGTATCTTTTTTGTAGACACGCATGTTTTGATTAGTAAGTGTTAGATCAGAAAAGTGAGATACTTCCGGAGTAGATAATGCAGTCGTAACTATTTCTACAGTGGTAGTGCTTACAGGGGTTGATGATGCTACTTTTGTAGTTTTTTTAACTTGTTTAGTTGAAGTAGCTAGAGTGGTTTTTGTTGTAGTGGCAACTGGCTGTGTGCTTGTGGATATTGTTGTAGGGGTAGTTGTTGAAGCTACAGCGACTTTAGGTGTGCTTGTGGCAGGCGTTGTGCCAGTAAATACTGCTGCAAGTTCTGTCACGTAGATATCTTCGTTCCTTGTCATGTATCCAAAGACGGCTGAGTAGTTCGTAATAGTTAGAATATAGCCACCGTCTTTCTTTTCTACCCCAGAGACAAATCTTCCGATGGATGTTTCAAGAGTTGGAGAAAGTTTAGCAAGATCAGTTGCAACTTTTGGTAAATCTTTTTTTGTGATTGCGACTTCTTGTGATGATGGAGGAAGTAATGAGTCATTAAAGTAGTAGTAAGCAACACCTCCAATTCCAAGAAGAGACACTACTAAAAGTACTCCTAATATAATTACTGTCCAAGGCTTTTTAGTTGGAACAGGAGTTTGTATTGTGGGGCTGCTTTGTTTTGATACTGCTTGAATTTCTGCAAGACTTGCTTCTTTCCTACGAATTTCATCTGCAATATCATGCTCGAATGTGTCTACTTTTGGTACCATGCTAGTAGTTTACAGTGGTTAATGGTTAGTTGCTAGTGAACAATGGTTAATTCATAGAGTAAAAAGTTCATAAAGTAAAAAATAGTTAACAAATATAATACGGGGATGGTCTTTGACCATCCCCGTATCTACTTTATAAACTTTTAACTTTTCTAGCTAGTACTCTCCCCACTAAAGATACCGAGTTCATCATCAGAAAACTCTTTGCGAGCAACTTTTTTTGCCACGCCCGTTGGATGAGCTTTCATTTTCTTGGGTGCAGGTCGTCTAACTCTGTATCCCATGAGATATTTTTCTGGGTGATCGCACATGTCGATAAAGTCTTCACATGCTTCACGAAGCTTTGTCGATGAAGATCTCCCGAAAGAAATAACTTCTACCTGAACACCAAAGTGTTCTTTGAGGAAGTTAACAAGTGGTACGAAGTCCCCATCCCCTGTTGCGAGCACTATAGTGTCTACTTTTGGTGCAAGTCGAATTGCATCCACTGCTAGTCCAACATCCCAGTCGGCTTTTTTGGCTCCGCCATAAAAGATTTGAAGATCTTTTGTTTTGGTTTCGATGCCGAGCTTGGTGAGGGCCTCGAAGAACTGAGTTTCATCTCCGGCCTCTGTTGTAATTACGTATGCAAGAGCACGGATAAGCTTACGCTTTCCGGTTACTGCCTCCATGATTGCTCCGAAGTTAACTTTTGTGTTATATAAATTTTTTGCGCTGTGATACAGGTTTTGTGTATCGATAAAAATTGCGACGCGCTGGTCGCTGTGTTTGATTACGGACATATTATAAATAGCAATTGGCTTTTGGCGTTTAGCCATTAGCCAATCCAAAATTCAATTTGAATTAAATATTAAAAATAGAAACTATAGTTAGTATACACCTCTCACACAATGACCCTCTGTTGAAAAGAAAATAGCGTGTCGTATCTATACGTTACACGCTACTTTCTATACGCTGTTACTTAAGTCCGAGCTTCGTAACGAGAGCAGTATATCGCTTCTTGTTAGTAGCTTCGAGGTACTTAAGATGACTACGGCGATCTGCCACCATCTGGATAAGTCCACGACGTGAGTGGTTATCTTTAGCGTGAACCTTAAGGTGTCCTGTTAGTTCAGCAATTTTCTTACTCAAAATAGACACCTGAACCTCAGGAGATCCTGTGTCTTTTGGATGAATTTGAACGTTTTTGATGGCTGTAGCCTTCTTCCTTGGGGTAAGCATAAAATTAAAGTATTTAATAACTATTGACACAGTATAGCACATATTTTATAAAATTGCAACCCCTACCCTTGGCACGAATACAAAGCCATCTTTTTGAGAAACTAATATAAAGAATTAGTCATAAATGCTTGTTTTTAAAGTGTTTCTGCACAATTTGCAATGCTCTATCTATTGACTTTTGTTAATTAATATGCTATTATTATAACCAATAAGCCCTTTATATTTTCTGGAGGATTCAAATGAAATCAGACCCTGCAATGCCGTTTGGCGGAAAGAAACTCGTCTTTCTTGATTACGAGATGACGGGTCTTGTGCTCACTGACGAGCACGACACCCAAGACGATCCAGTCAACGACCGACTGCTCGAAGTGGCTGTTGTGGTGGTAAGTGCAGATCTTGAGACCTATGTAGATGGGCCTCAGATCGCCATTTACCAACCCAAAAAGGTTATTGATCGGATGGATGCATGGAACAAGAATGTTCACGGCAAAAGTGGACTCTTGCAACGCGTCGCCAAGTCGACAAAGTCTGAGGTAGATGCCGAGGAAGAAATTCTGCGGTTCATCTCCAAGTATGTTCCGAAGAATGGGTCCCCACTGTGTGGTAATGTGACGACCCAGGACCGGAAGTTCATGTTTAAGTACATGCCGCAACTGCATGCATACTTCCATTACCAAGACTTCGACGTGAACTTCCTCCAGATTGCTGCAAATCTCTGGAGAGAAGATGTTCCAGTCTTCCCGAGGAAAAATGCGCATAGCGCGCGAGATGACATTCACGAGGCAATCGCCAAGTTGAAGTACTATCGCGCAAAAATGATGCGTTGACCGTATGGTCTACCATCAAAACCGTCTGCTGACAATTGTCGGGGGCGGTTTTTTTCATTCTTTCCCCAAGAATATTGTACGACGTTGGAGTATACTAGTTAATAGTCATTAGCTGTAAGCTTTTGGCTTTTGGCCAAGTTAGTTCCCAAATTAATTTGTATTTGCTAAAAGCTAATAGCCAACAGCTACAAGCTTTCCCATGAATTCCCTCTTCTCTCTCAAACAAGATTTTCTTCAATACATCGAAATCGAAAAAGGGCGCTCGGCTCTTACGGTGCGTAATTACGATCACTACCTCACACGCTTTTTAGACTTTGCCAATAAACATTCTGGAGTTGAATCCCCTTCTGATATCAATGAGCCAATGATGCGCGAGTACCGAATATTTCTTAATCGTCACCCTGCTCGAGAAGCAAAGCGTGGTCAAGCTCAAGAAACCTTAGATAAAAAAACACAGAATTACCACCTCATCGCACTCCGTGCATTTTTTAAATACATTCGTAAAAAAGGAATACAAGGCTACGACCCTGAGCGTATCGAGCTTGCCAAGACTCAGCAGCGAGAGCTTGACCTCATCTCTGAGCGTGAGCTTATGAATCTCTTGTCTGCACCGGATGAGTCTACTATTGGAGGGTTACGAGATAAAGCAATTCTTGAACTATTCTTCTCAACTGGGCTTCGTGTTTCTGAGCTATGTTCATTAGATCGGGATACTGAACTTTCAACTGGTGAGATATCTGTTCGTGGTAAAGGCGGGAAGATTAGAGTGGTGTTCGTTTCCGGAGGGGCTCTTATGGCTGTACAAAAGTATCTCAAGAATCGAGTTGATATCGATGAAGCGATGTTCGTTGACCATTCCCCTCGCGCGCATGCAAGAATGGTAAAAGAGGAATCAGTGAGACTAACCCCACGAAGTGTTGAAAGAATTGTAGAGAAATATGCAGAGCGAGCAGGGATAGCAAAAAAGTGTACACCGCATGTTATCCGTCACAGCTTCGCTACTGACCTTCTCTATAACGGAGCTGATCTTCGCACTGTGCAGCTTATGTTAGGCCATGCGTCAATTGCAACTACTCAAATCTATACCAACGTTACCAACAAATTCCTCCGTGACCAATTCGAAAAGTTCCATGGAAAGAAGGGAGGGAAAACAAGTTAGTGCTAGCTATTATTTTTCCTTTGCTACCATGAGGGCAGAAAGTGCGTGAGCAATTGTGTCTATCTGGATACGTCCACCTTGTTCCATAAATGGAAATCCACCAAAAGATCGAAGTGAATATTTTTTTAGTACATCAAAACCATCAATTTGCATACCGCGAAGTACATGAGTGCCTATTTTAATTGCTGATTCTAACTGCGAGCACCGAGCTGATTTTTTACATGAAGAAGTGTTGGCAAAAATTGCACGTAATGCTCCCGCTGCTTCAATGTGAACAGCAAGAGAAGAAGGGTTACGAGATATGGTTCCGTCATCAAGAGTTTCTTCCTCGTTGTTAATAAAAATACCGTAGTTTATATCATGCGGATCAGTCAACTGCACTGAAAGCAGTCGATCAGTCGCCTTGTTAAGATATTGTAGCTCGTTTATGTTTGGAACAGTTTTGGTTACCATGTAATACTCCTCTAACCCAATCCAAAACCAATGATGAAGATCGTAGTCATTTTGAGAGATAAGTTCTTTAAACATTCTTTGTTTTAGTGTGCTGGCTAACCGCAGGTAACGATCTTCACGCGTTGCTTCGTAGAGCAAGCTCCAGGCAAGAAGTACTTGCCCGTCTTCGTAGCGTTTACCCTGAGCTGACAAATTTTCTTGGCTGGTAAATGAATTCTTTGTAAATGATGAAGATAAAAATGTCTCAAGTTGGACAGCTTCTTGGGTATAGCCATCTTTTAAGGTTGGGTCTCTTTGTATGTTTGTACTTTGGAGGTAAGCAGCAATTGAAAGAGCATTTGCACCAAGACGAGGTTTTTCGTATGGAAGCATAACACAGAGATTTGTTGAGTTTTTTGAACAAGGATTGGTGTTGGCAGTAAGAAATGTCAGTGAATTATGTAGATCATTCAGAAAAATCTTTGAATAAAAAACTTTGCCTTCAAGATAGTTTGCAAGTGAGTAGGTTGTAAGTGCGTGACGTATACTATTGTATTCGTACCCTTCGAAATTATCTTGTGGAAAGTAAGCATAGGTATATGAGCCATCAAGCTTAGTGTGCTGCTTCAAATAAATCAGTATTCTGACTTCTCCTGGATATAGCGCCAGATAAATAAGAAAAAAAATAACTAAGAATGCGAGCGCTACGCAAAGAATCTTCTTCAATGCTTTATTAGTAAGGCTTCGTAGAGATTGCATACTCATGTTTATGTTTTAATAATATCATGATAAAAACAAGTAATTACAAAGCGAAGCTAAGTTTTAATTATGTGGATTATAGCGACAGGTTGACAAAATGTAATTATGTAGTATATAATCAATACTGGATCAAGGTCTTAACCAAAACGTATCGGAGGTAGCAAATGAAGATCGCCAAGCAAGCCTTGCAGCTCGCTGCTGCCAGCATCCTTCTCGTTGCTTCGTGCGTTTATGCACAAGAGACGCAGAAGCTTGTATTCGAAAAGTACGGATTTACTATGGAGGTACCAAAAGATCTTGGTCTCCATTGTGATGAAAGCAAGATTGAAACTTTTGCTGAAGCGCTCAGCAAACAGATAATTTCTGGCCCAAGGGTTTCGGACACGGTTTGCACAAGTCCATACAGGAAAGACATTGTTCTTAAGCTTGGGTGGCGAGCAAAGAACTTTCCTAACAGTGAGTTCTCTGTGAGAACAATTTCCGAGTTTGTGGGTTTAAACATTGGCGCTGGTAAGCCTTTCGAGTATGTTTGCGACAATAATACAGGAGTTGATGAAAAGTTAGTTGCAAATAAGTATCCAGTTGGGGAGAAGTTCGATACAAGAACTTTTTCGTGTGATGTTTCAGCAACGGACACAAGTTATTTGCCGCCACAGCAAAGTAAATTTACAATTTACTTTTTCATTTTCTATTCTGGTAAGAATACCGATACGGTCAATTGGATAACTGTGAGTGATTATGTAAAGCCAGGTTCCGCAACGGCCGATTATGTTCTCAATATCACAAGGACGATAAGGAGGACTTCGAATTGACTCGACCCCCCCGCTGCATACGCAGCGGGGGTTCATTTTTAGCTGCAAGTTTATAGTGTCGTGGTGTATAATTATTACATTATGAACATTATCACAAACAATCAATTTTTTACTAAAAGAAGTATAGCAATTGGGATTGGAGTTATTACTATTATTGTATTGGTTGCCGTATTCATATTGAATAACCCTAAGGCACATGAGCAAAACCCTCGGTTGCATAATTTTGAACGGTATGGTTTTAGCTTACTTGTACCAGAGTCCTTTGATGACGTTGTTTGTAATAATGAAAATATGTTTGTTGCCAGTGATACTGTTGAAAAACCAGAGTTCAGCGCATTTTGCAAAAACGATAGCACAAGGAGTGCTCCATTTGTTATGGTGGGATGGAAGCCTAAAGTCTTAGAAAATGCTGAATTTTCAAAGAAAATTATGGCATATTTTACAGGAAAGTTTTTTGGTGAGGGAAAAAAATTTAATTATACATGTGACAATAAAACCGGAATGGTTACCGCTGTTGGTTCTGGGATTGGCGCTAGAGCATTCTCCTGTGCTGTTGTGGTTGATGGTGGAAAGTCATTCACTGCTATCTACTATATTTTCTATACGGGCAAAAATGCAGATACAACAAACTGGATCATTATGACAGATGTAGCTAATCCAGGTTCTACCAGTAAGGAAAAAATGATTTTGTTAGCTAAGGGAATAAAACTTGAAGTGAGACAAAAGCAGTCAATGATGATTAACGCTTTCATACAGACGGTTCACGCAGATCCATCTGATGGTGATGGTGCAGAAGGAGGTGCTGGAGGTGAAGGTCCTTCTGGCGGGAATGGTACGGGTTCGTTAGGAAGTGACACCTCTACATCTGGGACCGTATCAGATAGTTTCGGCGGAACTGTTGGAAGTGGGTGTGGTGGATGTGCTTCAGGACCGGGCGATGGTAGTGGCAGTGGAAGCGGATCGGGGGCTGGTGTAGTCAGTGGAACATGTTCTGTTGCTCATTATAATTGTTCAACTGGCACTAGTGCGGACAATGTATCTGCAATTTCAACATGGACATGGACATGTAACGGGAGCGGAGGCGGGTCCAATGCATCATGTTCAGAGAGTAAACCAACCCCAACTGGAACGCTCCAGGCATCGCCGATTTCTTGTCAGATTGCAACAGGTGCATCTAGTTGCCAATCAACACTTACCTGGACAACAGCTAATCCTCAAGGTACCTCAGGAATTACTCGTGATGGTACCGCAGGGCTTCTTTTTTCTGGTAATAATGATACCAAAGTAACAAATGTTCCGTATGAAGCAGACGGCTCTGTTACTTACAGGCTCTATAACAATGGTACTGAGTTGGGTAATGCAACTATTGCTGTCACCTGTGAATCAGGAAAATATGATAGTTCGAGTGGTAAGTGTGCTGATCCGCGTGTTGATAGTGCTGTAGTTGGTGGAGAGTACTATCCACCAGGAACAATCACTCTTACATGTTCAAACGCTAGTACCTATAGTGTGACTCTTGACGGTAATCCATTTATTGCTGAAACAGCATACTCTGGGCCAGTTACTATCCAGAATGTTATGCAGGAAGGAAATTATGTTATTAAATGTATTCAAGGCACTGTGGTTGATCAAGTGACACGTTTCTATGATGCGACCCCTCCTGCTTCAACGATTCAATTAGAAGTTTCTCCGGTAACAATAGGAAAGGATGGCAGAACAACAGTATCCTGGAAAACAAAATTCCCTGCGAATACTTGCAACTTAACTGCAAAAGTTGTGTGCCCGAATAATGCATGTACAGCAGCCCAGACATCTTTTGAAACTTCTCTTAACAGCAAGCTCCAAACAGAAAAGACAGATGTAAATGACCCTGCTAGTTCTCGGTTAATTACAACAGCAGTTAAAACAGTAGCCCCGGGGCATCTTGGAATTGATTGGTTAGCTCTTGGTAGAAAAACACTTCAAATATCATATACAACTGACATGGTCTATGATTGTGGAAATGGAAATAAAACAACGAAAAGAATCCAGGTAACAAAAAGTGAGCTGCAATAGGTCACGTGATTGAAAAATGAGGTGTAAGGAATAAGAAGAAAGGGGCGGCCTACGGCCGCCCCTTTCTTCAGTTCTCTCGACATCGCTTCATTTGCTATACTTTACCTATGAAAATTATTTCTTTTAATGTTAACGGTATTCGTGCGTCACACAAGAAAGGTGCATTTCAGGAACTGATGGCTCTTAATGCTGATATTATTGGTGTCCAAGAAACAAAATCAACCCCCGACCAGCTAAGTGAGGATGTTATCTCCCCTCCCGGGTATCTCTCATACTTCGATAGTTCAAAAGAGCGCAAAGGATATTCCGGTGTTGCAGTGTATACAAAAGTAAAACCAGAATCTGTGCAGTATGGTTTAGGTGATGATTCGTATGACATAGAGGGGCGCTGTCTCACTCTTATCTTTAAGGACTTTGCATTTGTAACTGCGTACTTCCCTAACGGTGGTCGTGATGAAGAGCACTTTCAGTTTAAGTTAAAGTACTACGATAAATTCTTGGAGCACGTGAAGAAGCTGGAGAAAAAGCATACAAATGTCATTTTCTGTGGCGACTTAAATGTAGCTCATCAAGAGATTGATATTGCACGTCCAAAAGAAAACGCTAACCAGATTGGCTTCCTCCCTATCGAACGAGCGTGGGTAGATAGAGTAATTGATGCTGGGTTTATTGATACATTTAGAACTTCACGTCCAACTGAAGTGAGATATAGTTGGTGGGATCAAAAATCAGGTGCAAGAGCAAGAAATGTAGGTTGGAGAATTGACTATGTCTTCGTAAGTAAGTCCCTTAACGGTAAATACAAAGACGCAACCATCATGGATGATTTTTTAGGAAGTGACCATGCGCCAGTAACTATCGACTGTGCGATATAATTAAGGGATGCTCCCCTCCTCTCAGTTTTATAATGCCCTAGCAAATGAATATGAAGAGTACTGTCGCGCATCTAATATTAATCTATATCTAGAACAGGAGATTGATCTTGTTCAAAGATTTAACCCACAATCAATTCTTGAATTTGGTATTGGTGACGGCAGATTAGCCCGGGCGTATCTTAAGAACAATTCTAAGGTTTATTATGTGGGAGTTGATAATGCAGAGGAAATGCTTACGTTTGCAAATGACTCAGGTGCCATACTCGTTTGCACTGATTTTGGTGAATATTTAGAAAAGGTTATTTCTGAAGGTGGGCGATTCGAGTGCATAGTTGCACCATATACTGCGATTCATCATATTGCTACAGATGATCAGGTTGCACTCTTTGAAAAGATGAAAGAAGTTGCAGACATTCTTATAATTAATTGCCTCACAACTAAAGAAGAAAAAATTTTTGAAGATAAGGATGAAACAGAAGTTACCGTTCAGTTATCGGGCGGCCACGCAATTACAACAACTGTCTACCGGCTTCATCCAGAAATTAGAGCACAGACAAAGGTGATATCAGAAAGCTTGCATCGAGAGTACCTTGTTTACCTTTAGCTCTAAAGGATACATACGTATTATACTTTACATAGTAAAGCATTATGCTACACTTTTTATATAGTAAAAATTAATAATACAAAATATGAAGCGTATTTTAGCTACAAAAGATGAATGGGTAGGACTTGTTACTCGATTAACGATAGGAATTATAATTCTCCCTCATGGCCTCCAAAAACTTTTTGGAATGTTTGGAGGATTTGGATTTGAGGGAACAATGGGATTCTTGACTAGTACTGTTCACCTCCCTTGGATTATTGCGTTTATTGTAATTATGATTGAATCAGTTGGGGCGATGTCACTTATTGTTGGGTTCGCGAGTCGTATTTGGGCTGCTCTAATGATTGTGCTTATGATTGGTGCAATTAACGTAGCCCGCCTCTCAAATGGATTCTTTATGAATTGGTCAGGTATGCAAAAGGGTGAAGGGTTCGAGTATCATCTACTTGTAATAGGACTATCGATAGCAACACTTATCGTTGGTAGTGGAAAGTACTCTATCGATGAACTTATCGCTAAAAAGGCGTAATTAAGTTTTGTTATAAAAAATAAAAGACCGTCGTATGACGGTCTTTTATTTTTAATTAAACAATGATTTTATACTTTCGAATTTATCTTTGATTGTTTCCTTGAAAGATTTTGATTCAACAGCTTTTGTGTCAGCGGTTTCAGTTTCTGAACCCTTTTTCATCATCATTGTTCTTGCAGTAGGCACTTGTTCTTCCTCGGCTTTTGTCACTTGGGAAGCATCATCAGTTACTTGTTCAAGATCTCTGCAGGCCTTAATATCATTATCAAATGTTTGCCAAGCAAGTTTGCGTGCCTGAGTAAGAGTTGCTTGTGCAGTCTTAGCTTGATGTTTATAGGTTTCGATAGAGGCTTTTATGGCATCCTTTTTGTCATCTTCATCAAGTATTGCAACTGCTGCTTTTTCACGGTTCTTTCGCTCAGTGAGAGCATTTGCCATAGCTGTGTTATACGTAAGACGTGATGCTGCAATCTTAGTATCACGTGCTTCGATAGCCTCTTGAGAACAGGCGGTGAAAGTTTTAATCGAAATAGTTGTCGTGGCTTCCTCTTTTGTACTTGTTGCGACACCTAAGACGGTCTGTGGAAGTTCCTCTGCATATCCGTATAGTGGAAGTGCAAAGAGAAATCCTGCTGCAATTGTTAGTAAATGTTTTTTCATGGTGGTTACGTGTATATATAATAGTATAAAAATCGACCAATATCTAGGTTTTACAAGGAGTAGTCTTGTAAACTGTGTGCCGAATCCTCGTCATCGAGCTGTTGCTCGAAGGCTTCTATTTGCTTGTCAGTCTCATAGTATGGGTTACTTTTTGCGTCATCTGTTGGGGTGACGTAGCCTGGAAGCACAGCTATAACGATAGCTGCAAGAGTAACCATCTGTGTAATTGCCAACCATCTATACGGGGAACGTACCGCACGTCCCTCTTTAAGTTTTTGTTGCTCTGGTATTTGAGAAAGTATTGCTTGAAAATAGGTTTCTGACGGCGATACGTTCTCCTTATACATGGCCAAGGATTTTTCAATTCCTGTTTCTATATGAGATTGTGGGGTTAGATTAGTTTGTTTCATGGAGATGTTCCGTAAGAATACGAAGTTTTTTGAGCGCACGTTCTTTTATTTTCCTTATGTACGCTTCTTCTTTTTCTAATACGTCACTAATTTCCTTATAACTTAACTCTGCGTAGAAGTACATACGTACCACATCTTGCTCATCGCTTGTAAGTGACGGGAGATAGGTGTTGATAGTTTCTGCTAGATTTTTGACGTGTGTTTCATCTAAAATGCTTGATTTACTATCGTTGTACGTGTCTAGTAGAGTTTCATCAAAAGATTCAAACGTCTTTTTCTCGCTGTGGTTAATTAGAAGTCGTTTTGCTATCGTAAAAAGATACGCTAACGGGGTTTTGTCTGGTTCATAGGAGGATAATGCCTCATAAAACTTAAGAAAAACTTGTTGACTAATATCTACAGCAAGTTCCGGGTCATGACATTTAGAGATGACGTATCTGTACAGAGGAACATAGAGTGCCGTATAAAGTGCTCCGAAAGCTTCGGTGTTGCCACGTTTTGCTTCTAGAATAAGCTTTTTTAGGCCATCTGTGTCCCCTGTACTTACTATAACAGAGTAGGAATTATTTTGTGACAGCATCTATACCAGGTAGTGTACCAGATGTTTTATATGCATGCGAAAATAATTAAAGTTTAAATTAAAAGCTTCTGCGTAAATATGACAACAATAAGAATTGTTAATTTTAGATATAATTCGCGAATAAAATCTTTAAATACATTAAGTAAATTCGGTGATACACTATATTTACTCATGGTATCGTACAATTTAGTTAAAATAAGTCTTATTTTATTAACAGTATCTAGTGCTCTTTCAATGTTTGTATTATTTTTTAGTGAACTTCTATATATTCTTATAGTAGGCTTGAAAGTAATTCTTTATTTTCTGTGTCCTCTTCTTCTGTATATTTATGTCTCAAACAATTCTAGTTATGAAGCATCAAAATTTACTCGTTTTTGGTCAATTCTCGGTCTATTTTTTGCCGTTCTGACTTTTTACATCTCGAAATCATATCAAGTGGCTGCACTTGTAGGTTTTCCGTGGCAGGTTGTTGCTATCATCCTACTCATTAAGAATTTTTCACCAAAACACATACTTGTCGACGAGAGACATGATTACATAAAACCTAAACAATCTGTATAGCTTTATTTTGTGACGGCATCTATACCAGGTAGTGTGCCAGATGACAGGTAATCAAGCATCGCACCGCCTCCCAGAGATACGAAATTGAATTTTTGAAGAAGTCCTAACTTGTGTGCAACCGTAACTGTGTCACCTCCCCCGATATAAGAAGTTGCGTTAGCATCTGCCAAGAATGTGAGAATCTTCTCACTCCCTGCAAGCCAGCCTTTTTCATAGAGACCAAGTGGCCCATTTGCAATAACGGTATTAGAAACGGTAATAAGCTTAGTAACAGCTTCTACTGTCTCTGGCCCACAATCAACAACAACACCATCTTTTGGAATTGAGCGCACAGGCACCTTGTCCCCGTTTTCTAGGATTACATCAATTGGTGTTATAAGAAGTGGATGATTAACAAAATCCATCGGTAATCGGTATTCAGGATCATAGAGGCTCTTCCCAATGTTTACTCCTTGTTCGAACCAGATATTATGAACCATGGCACCACCAACAAATACTTTTACTCCCTGATCAAGATATTTTTTAATGAGCTCAAGTTTTGTGGCGATTTTTGCCCCACCTACGATAAGAAGTGCAGGCTGAACTGGAGTAAGTGCTTTTGTTAAATTTTCAAGCTCTCGTTCAAATGTTGGGCCAAAGTATGAAAGTCTACGCTCAGCAAGTGCGACCACACTTGCATGCTTTCTGTGTGCAACAGAGAATGCGTCATTAATAAACACGTCTCCAAGAGTTGCGAAAGAGTCCGCTAGAACTGGGTCATTGTCAGTTTCACCCTTAAATAATCTAACATTCTCAAGAAGCATTCCGTTGCCGTCAGCGAGATCATGAGAAGCTTTTTCTAGTTCAGAAAAATCAAATGATTGATTAAATGAAATAAAAGGTAGGTTCTTTGTAACATATCGTGCAACATTTTCGAGACTGTCACCTTTCTCACCGAAATGGGTAAGGATAATTATTTTTGCTCCTGACGCTGAGAGGTGTTGCAAAAACGGAACACTTACCTCAAGCCGACTTGTGTCGGTGATCTGTCCATTGTTAACTGGAACATTCCAGTCTGCTCTTACAATAACCCTCTTTCCTTTTAATGTTCGTAAATCAGGCGCACAATGATCAGTCCATGATGTGTTCATACAATTGCAAAATTAAGATAATAATATAACTCGCTATTTAACGTGTGATGCTGATAGTATATCAATAAAAGAAGTTACTTCTTGTGAGGCTCTGCCAATGAGTAGTCCGTCTACCCCACCTTCTTCCAAAAAAGTCTGCACGGTATCTTGTGTCACTGCTCCTCCGTAGAGTATGTGTACCTTTTTTGCGTAATCAATCCCACCTAATGATGCAAGTGCGCGTCTAATAGCGATCACTGCCTCGAAGCATTCTGCGGCTGTTGCTGGCTCAGGAGCGCCGATTGCCCATACTGGCTCATATGCAACAATAAGTTCGCCAAAGAGTTCTCGTTTAACCTCAGATAGTGTATGCTTTATATCATTTTCTAATTCTTCGAGGTACTTCCCCTCCTTATCACGAGTTTTTTCTCCTAAACAAAAGATTGTGGTGAATCCAATCGAAAGTGAAGCTACTACTTTCTCGGTTCGTTCTTCTACTGTTTCGCCTCGAGCACGCACTTCACTGTGTCCTACAATGGTAAATGCAGCGCCGCCTGATTTTAGTTGTGTTGGGGTGGTTTGACCTGTTATCTGACCGAGTTTTGTACCGTGAACTGTCTCTGCTCCAATAAAGCCATGTTTAGCTAGCGGAGAAAGCGTAGGAATAAAAATTTCAGGCACCGCAATGTAGTATCCCTTTTTAGGAAACTTAAGTTTCGGTGAGGATAGCTTTTTTTCGAGTTGCTTTATAAATTTTACTCCATCATCAAGAGTTTTTGGTGTTGATTTCCAATTGCCAACAATGATAGGTGCGGTACGTTTTGCCATAAAGAAGAGTATATCATGTCGACTAACTCTCGATAATTTCTTTATAAAACAGTGTCAATGTGTGACCTCCTGTGTATGATACTCTTTCGTTCATTGCGTAAGAGCCTGTATACTTGATAGTAATGTCTGAACTTGTTCCACAATCAATACAATCTACTGGGGATACAAAAAATCCTGAGGCGAGTACCCCCTTTTCTTTCCGGGAACATCCGTTACCTCAAGTGGAAGATTCGTTACCAACAGTAACTGCCCCGAGGATACCTGGTTCTTTTTTCAGTCGCCATAAAACATATTTTGCTTTTCTATTTGTGATGACAACACTTATCGTTTCTTATACGTATTATTCACAGCCAAAAAATGATGTAGCTACGTATACAGTAATGAGTGGAGAAATCAAACAATTCGTAAAGGTTTCTGGTGCTGTAAAAGCATCAACGGATGCTAATCTTTCATTTCAGACTTCTGGTGCTGTTGCATTTGTTGGTGTAAAAACTGGTGATACAGTCGCGCAAGGAAAAGTACTTGTCACTCTATCAGCAGGAGACGCGCAGTCGTCAGTACTACAAGCACAAGCCAACCTAGCGAGCACTCAGGCGTTACTTTCACAACTACTACAAGGTGCACGTAAAGAAGAGTTAGCGTATAAGCAACAAGTAGTAGAGAACGCCAAGGATTCTCTTTCTCAGTCATATAATGCACTGCCTGATGCTATTCAGAATGTTGATGCAACAACTGCAGATATCATAAAGAATAAGTTCTCTTCACTTTTTGTTGTAAATAATGGTAAGTATATTTTGTCATTTAGCTCCTGTGATCAAAGGCTCCAAAGAGAAATAGAAGTAAAGCGTGATGCAGTCGAAGATACTCTTGCTGAGTTTCAGAAGAAAAGTTCAGTAATTACAGCTATTTCATCAACAGTAGCAATCGATACAACTTTTGAGCAAGGGTATCAGTCAGCACTTATTACTAATGAATTAGTAAGTTCTCTATCTAGCTTACTTCTTTTACCTTGCAGTCTTTCAAATACAAATTTAGATGTGTACCGCACAACCCTCACCGGTGTAAAAGCGTCGATGACGGCACTTTTTTCTGATATTACTATTAAGCGTAGTGCACTCATTGCGTCAAAGAATGCATACAATCAAGCAAGTAAAGATCTTGAGTTAACTCAAGCAGGAACTGACCCCTACAAGATAAAGGCACAACGAGCAATCGTACAACAAGCGCAAGCCCAGGTCGCTCAAGCAAAAACAAATCTTGATAAAACTATTCTTCGTGCGCCATTTGGAGGAGTAATAAGTAATGTTGGTGTTTCTCTGGGCGAAACAGTAAGCTTGGGTAAAGTTGCTGTGAGCATGCTTTCGGTAGATGGTCTTGAGATTGAAGCAAAGGTTCCTGAAATAGATATCGTAAAAGTAAAAGTCGGCTCCACTGTATCTGTCACGCTTGATGCCTACGGATCTGATGTTGTCTTTCCTGCAACAATCACACGCATTAATCCAACTGCAACTATTGAGGGAACGGTTCCTGTCTATAAGGTGATTGTAACGTTTACAAAAAAAGATGAGAGAGTTAAGCAAGGAATGACAGCAAATGTGCACATTGTTACAGAAGATAAACAAAACATCCTAACATTACCTGCTCGCTTTATTCGGGTCATTACTCCATCTCAAGGTGAAGTGTTTGTGCAAAAGGACGGAAAATCAGTTAAGAAAGCTGTCACATTAGGAATTCGTGGAAGTCAGGGAGAATTCGAAATCAAGGATGGAATTGTTGATGGGGATGAGGTGCTCCCTCTCCCATAGAAAGATACACCAAGGAGATGATAAACTGTGTGCACTCGTATGAAGCAATTCTTAAACACGCTTTCACTTGGATTTTTTCTTGCCATTCGTCAGGTAACACGAGGAAGTAAGTGGGCAACCGGGCTCATCATTTTTATTATGATGTTAACGTTTCTAAATCTTGTTGCAACAAGTGGTCTCCTTGTTGGCATCGTCGATGGTGCAGCAAGATCGTTTAAGGAACAATGGTCTGGGGAGCTTTTTATTGAAACTCGTAATGAAAAAGACTATATTGAGCATACAAATGACATCGTGAATGTTCTCGCCTCGTTCCCTCAGGTCACTGCTTACTCCCCACGAATAATTGCTGGTGCAAAAATAGAAGCAAATTGGGAACAAAAACGAAAAGCATCTGACGAGAATTCAGTATCAAACCAAATTGCTGGTATAGACCCACAAAAAGAAGATGCAACAACTCACCTGGGTAAATCTGTTGTCGAAGGAGAATGGTTACAACCCGGAGATACACAAGGTATTGTTATTGGTGCAGGGTACTTGGCAAAATATAGTCGAGTATCTGATTTGGTAGCACTCTTACGCGACGTAAAACCAGGTGACACTGTTCGCGTAACCGTAAGTAGAAAAAAATCTCTCGTTACGGCAGAGCAAAACTTTGCTGTAAATCCCGATCTCACCACTACTGATTCTGTTACACAAGATTTTATTGTTCGAGGGATAATTGACTCTAAGGTGCAATTCGTGACATCACGTGCATATATTTTGGATAGTGAACTTAAGAAGATGCTTAATAAAACAGATGGAGAAGTGTCTGAGATTGCGATTGTTATGAAGCCAGGAACAAATCCGTACGAAGTAAAGAATCCACTGGTTGCAAATGGCTTTACTGAATATGCGAAAATTAATACTGCAGAAGAAGGGTCGCCTGATTTTTTAGTTAAGATAAAACTTTTTTTTAGTATTATTGGAAGTATCCTTGGTTCAATCTCGATTGTCGTTGGCCTTGTGACAATTTTTATAATTATCTATATAAACGCCCTTACAAGAAAGCGTCAGATTGGTATCCTAAAGGCAATCGGGGTTAAGGGGTTCGCTATAGAATTTAGCTATGTATGCCAGGCGCTCTTCTATGTTATTGTAGGTTCGCTCCTTGCTACGGTATTAATTTTTGTAGTAATTAAGCCGCTTATTGATGCTCATCCGATTGATACACCGTTTGCAAGAATCGTTCTCTCAACTCCGCTAGACACAATCGCAGTCAAGTTTGCGCTAGTCTTTATTGTATCTATTTTTGCAGGCTATTTACCTGCACGAATTATAGTTAAAGCTAATACGCTTAATGCAATTTTAGGCAGAAACAAATAACTTATAACGTATGCAAGAAACTACAGAAAAAAATATCATCGAGGCGCATGGCATTGTTAAAACTTTTACTGACGGTAAGACTGTTGCAACAGTCCTTAAAGGAATTGATTTTAGTGTGAAGTACGGAGAGTTCGTTGCTATCATGGGGCGCAGTGGTGCGGGTAAATCAACTCTCCTCTATCAGTTGTCATTACTTGATATTCCGACTGACGGAAATATTGTGATAGACGGGGCAAATGTTTTAGAGTTATCTGAAAGCGAAAAAACTACATTTAGATTGTATACACTTGGATATGTTTTTCAAGATTACTCATTGTTACCAGAACTAACGGCACTCGAAAATATTATGATCCCCCTCTTGATGCAAGGAGTGTCACAAGAAGAAGCAATGCAAAAGTCACTAGAAGCACTTGATCAAGTAGAGCTAAAGGATCATGGGAATAATCTTCCGTCAGAACTTTCTGGAGGTGAACAACAACGTGTTTCAATTGCAAGAGCTATAACACATAATCCAAAGATATTATTTGCTGATGAACCAACTGCGAACCTCGACCTCACCTCATCGCTGCTTGTTATGGATATTTTTAAGCGGCTTAATAAAGAAAAAGGTATCACTATTGTTATGGTGACTCACGAAGAAGACTACGGAAAACTTGCAGACAGGATTGTAAAACTTTCTGACGGCCAAGTTATTTAAGAAAAAAATCGACACACAAGAGGTGTCGACTCTACAAAACAACGGACTACAGTAGTCCATGCTCACAGGTAACTTTCTGGTTTAGTGAGGCTAGCTCTTCGCGTACAGGGCATTTTTTTGTATTGTTACAAGTTCCAGGGTGGTGTATTTTTTTAAGGTGGACAACGTCACACCGACACACTTCTTCGCTAAACGAAGCACCCTCCTCGTTCGCTCGAATCATTATCGGGCAATGAGTTTTGGGTGATAGGACAATCACTGTAGCATTACGATGCTGCACAAAGGTATCCATGTTTTTCTCCTTGGCAAGGTTCAATTGAGAAATAGTATAACATGACCATGGAATCCTATTTTTTAAGGACTTTTTTTGTTAAATACCAGATTTTGAAACGCTGAATTATATTTCTATTTCCGAAATATAAATGTGTGCGTTTCATCTTCGCAACATACGGATCGAAGTGAAATGAAACTGGCGCACCTTCTACTTGTTGGTTATCAAGCAGCTTACATACCATTACTCCCATCCAGTCAGCTGCGGCAAGAGTACCTAAGACTGATGATGGTGCAAGGTGAGATTTTGTATTTATTTTTTCTGGAGCAAAATATGCACGCTGGAGAAGTGCTGGGGCAAGACCTATACCAAAAAGTAAAGGCTTCAGCTCCTGCTTCGTCGTATCATTAATCATAAAATAGTCATCGAAACTCATGCTGTCTTTTGTAAACACGATAACTGATGAGCCGAACCCAATCGGTGCAGCGGTGATAACAGGTATTCCGCGCTCATACGCTTTATTGAATATTGCACGACGTATATCAATCTCGAAAAAATCTATCCCATCAACAACTATGTCAGCGTCTTCCAAAAAAGCATCAATAGTTTCTGATGTAACATATCCGCTTGTTCGAATATCAAGATATGGGTTGATATCTTTTAGGGTTGCACGGAGGACTTCTACTTTATCTTTCCCTACTGTGCTTAAGGACGCCTCCATCTGGCGGTTAATATTAGCTAGTTCAAAAGTATCGCCATCGGCTATTGTTAGTTTACCAATACCAAGTCTTGCAAGAGTTTCAGCGTGTATCTCCCCGACTCCACCCATGCCACAGATTGCAACACGAGTATTTTTTAATTTTTCTTGCAAATGTGGGGTTATGACCCCTTTGTTTCGAGAAAATGCCTGAGTGTAGTATTTTTTTTCTGTAGAGGTGTCTGACATAGTAAATAGTATACCTTACTGGTGTCTACTTATTAAGCAGAATACCAAAAATCGGAGTCATAGTAGACATAAAACATAGCTTTAAGCACAATCTTTAGAAACTTGCTTTTTTCTGTGTATATGATATAATATAAGGGTGTTTGGATGTGAATTGTTGTGTGTCGGACCCTTGGTCCGGCCATTTTTATTATAAAATTTAAAACAAGTATCATAAAAAGCCTTTTAAAATAAGCTTTTTATAAAACTTATTACCATAGTATGTTAGACATTAAAGCGTTAAAGGTTGCCCTTGAGCAACTCGAACAAGAAAAGAAAATTTCTCACGAAAAAGTAGTTGATGCAGTAGAAAAGTCTCTTGCAGCAGCATACCAAAAAGAATATGGAAAGCGCGGACAAATCGTTCGTTGCCAAATTGACTTCGAAACAGGTGAAACTCATTTTGAACAAGTGAAGATTGTTGTTGACGAATCAACAGTTCGTATGCCTGTGGAAGGTGAGGAAGAAGAAGTTCTCCCTACCGGTGGATACCACCAGAATTATCAACCTGAGGTGGAGCAAGAAGGACTTCTCCCACGTTATAACGAGGAGCGCCATATTCTTCTTTCGACTGCTAAGCTTCTTAAGAAGAATGCAGAACTTGATGAGGAGATTGTGTTCCCTCTTGATAATCAAGATGACTTCGGTCGTATTGCAGCTCAGACTGCAAAGCAGGTGATTGTACAAAAGCTTCGTGAAGCAGAGCGTGAGAGTATTGTTGGTGAATTTACTGACAAAGAAAACACAATCGTTTCAGGAGTTGTACAACGTATCGAACGCTCAACTGCGTTTATCGATCTTGGACGTACAACAGCTATTCTTCCTTTTGAAGAGCAGATTCAAAATGAAAGACTTCGACCTGGCGAGCGAGTTCGTGCGTACCTATTCTCTATCGAGGAGGGATTCCGCGGACTTTCTATTCGCCTTTCACGTTCACATCCAAAATTCTTAATTGAGCTTTTCAAGAATGAAAGCCAAGAAATCGCGCAAGGTGTAGTAGAAATCGTTGCCGTAGCTCGTGAACCAGGTTCACGTTCTAAGATTGCTGTTAAGAGTAATGATGAACGAGTTGATCCAATTGGTGCATGTGTTGGTCAGCGTGGAGTACGTGTTTCAGCTATTACTGAAGAACTTTCTGGTGAGAAGATTGATGTTATCGAATGGTCAGCTGATGCTCGCCGTTTCATCGCAACAGCGCTTTCTCCAGCAAAGGCTATTTCTATTGAACTTAATGAAACAGAGAAGAAAGCCGTAGTAACAGTTACTCCAGAAGAACAGTCTCTCGCAATCGGTAAAGGTGGACAGAACGTTCGTCTTGCTGCGAAGCTTACTGGTTGGAAGATTGACATTGTATCAGGTGGAGAAATGATTGCTGAAGCTGATGAAGCAGGAATGCTTACTGTAGAAAGCACAGTAACTGACGAAACAATTACAGAGGAAGTGTCAGAAGTACTCGAAGCTCTTAACGTAACAGAAGCTGATGCACCTAAAAATGCAGAAGTGGAAAATGCAGTTGAAGAAGAAGTTCCAACTACTGAAGTCACAGCAGTAACAGATGAGGGTGAAAAAATAGTTGAAGCGGTTGAAGATACAAAGTAATATAGTAAACTGTGTTTAATCCCACTAACAACTAGAAACTAATAACTAATAACTGCCCATATGAATTTACTTCACGATATTACACCAGGAAAAAAAATTCCAAATGAAATTAACGTTATTGTTGAGATTAACAAAGGTTCAAAGAATAAGTACGAGCTCGATAAAGAGACAGGTCTCATTATGCTTGATCGTGTGATGTATACATCACAAGACTATCCATTTGATTATGGATTTGTTCCACAAACTCACTGGCATGACGGTGATCCGCTTGATGTTGTGCTTCTCACAACTCACCCCCTTGTTCCTGGACTACTTCTAACAGCACGACCTGTTGGAGTGTTCGATATGATTGATGATGGAGAAAGTGACGCTAAGATTTTAGCTGTCCCTGTTAAGGATCCACGCTTTAATGACATTAAAGATCTAAGTGATGTTAATCCGCACACTATTGAAGAGATTAAACACTTCTTTGAGACATATAAGCAGATTCAGAAAAAGACTGTTACTATACCAACAATTCGTGATGCAAAGGCCGCACTAGATATTGTTACTGAATCAATCGAACTCTATAAGAAAGAATTTAATAAAAATTAATTAGTAAGATTATTGTTATTGCTTTTGGTATTTGCTAAAAGCCAATAGCTAAAGGCTACTAGCTGTCCACATATGAAGATTGAAAAGAAAGACTTACCAAAAGGATTGGTAGAATTTAAAATTATTGTTGATACTGAGGAGTTCGAAAGTTATCATGCTAAGGCTTTTGCTGTTGTTCAGCAGTCAGTTGAGGTTGATGGTTTCCGAAAGGGAAATGCTCCAGAGAACCTTGTTGTTAAGAAATATGGCGACATGATTATTCTCGAAGAGATGGCGAACTTAGCGTTACGAAAGGCATATGTTCAGGCTGTAGAAGAACATAAGATTAATCCAATCTCTGAACCACAAGTAACTATTACTAAGATTGCAAAAGGTAACCCCCTTGAGCTCACTATCACAGTCCCTGTGATGCCAGAACTTACTCTTCCTGCATACAAGAAAGTTGCTAAGGAAGTTGTGAATGATGGTGAGAAGATCGAGGTTACTGATAAGGACATTGAAGATGTTCTTGAAGAACTTCGTAAGGGTCGTGCTAAGGAGCATGAGCATGCCGGACATTCACATGATCATCATGACCATGATGGTCAAGGAGCGAAGAGCGACGAAGATGTCGAAAGCCAGCAGGCGTCGACTCACGATCATAGTGCACACGATCATGATCACGACGGGCATGACCATAATCACAGTCACTCACACGAAGCAACAAAAGATGATGAAACTAAGCCAGAGGTTACACTCCCTGAACTTAACGATGACTTTGCTAAAAGTTTTGGTGATAGTTTCACGAGTCTAGTTGATCTTAAGAGTAAGGTTGCAGAAAATCTTAAGCTTGAGAAAGAACAGAAGCTTCGTGAGAAGCGCCGAAGTGCGATTATGGAGAAACTTGTTGCTGAGACTAAGGCTGACATCCCTGATGTGATCGTTGAGGGAGAACTTAACAATATGCTTCATCAGATGAAAGCAGACATCACACGTTTCGGTGGTACATGGGAAGAGTATCTCGTGCACACCAAGAAGACAGAAGATGAGATTAAGAAAGACTGGATCGAGGATGCGCACAAGCGTGCTATGAGCCAGCTTATCTTACATAAGATTGCTCAAGCTGAGAAGCTTACTGCGACTGAGGAAGAAGTGGAGGTTGAGCTTGTGAGACTGCTTGCGACGGTGCAGGATGCGGATGAGGAACGAGCGAAAGCTTACCTCTATCAAGCCCTCACGAACGACAAGGTATTGAAATTCCTTGAAAGCACCGAAGCATAAATGAGCGACCTACTCGTAGTTTTTGTAAAAATATGTCTTAACGTACAACCTAGTACGTCTCACCATATTTTTACAAAAACTTCTTCGTAACTCATCTCATTTCTGCCTCGGCTGACGTAATCGTTTCTTAAGTAATAAATAATAATACAATACAAAAGCGGACCCGTAAGGGTCCGCTTTTGTATTAGGTTTGGTTTGCCGGTAGATACTCACTAACTTCCTTTTCTGATTTTAGTTCTACGACTTTCTCCCAGTGCTTCTTTAGTATTTTTTTATAACACACATCAGTCCTGTCATATTCTATATATCTAAAACCTAAAACAAGCAAAATTCTTCCAAACAAATTTTGTTGTTGTAAAATCCCCTGCCCCCAAATTCTTTTAATAAATCTAAAAAATCTAACAAGAGGATGAATATTAAGATAAATAATTACATCAGCTTCTTCTAACCCAAGTCTAATCCAGTCTTCTGTGTAAGTGCCTTCAATTACCCATTGTGCTTCACTGCACCTCGATGCGAAAAGAGCGTCTCGCTCTTTCGAGTCTCTTTCTTTAATTGATGAGTTTAAAAAAACGATTCTATCTAAATCATAGTGAACAGAACATGTAGATTCCGAAAGCTTTTTCGCTAGATAACTTTTACCACTTCCTAATCCACCGATGATATAGATTCTTTCTTTCATTAAATTAAGTATATAGGAATATTAAAATAAAAAGCGAGTCTGTAAGAACTCGCTTCGGTTTTTTGTAGATGAACCCCTGAAGGGTGACTTCGTCACTTACCCCACCTCATCATCATGCTGGCCCTCACCGCCATGCTCACAGATATGAGAAATGCAATAAATGAGTCTATCCAGAACACTTGAAGAGATGAGAAGACGCTTAGCCATAATGCCCCTGCCACAATAAGTCCAGCGAAAGACTCAACGAGATCGAACTTAATCTCAAGAATGTAGCTTGCATGACTCGTACAAGTGACATCGTAGCAATTAAGCTTCCCGTTATTACTTGTACTGGATAGTTCGTGCTCAATTTCATGTAACTCTGGAAAAAATTTCTTTTCCAAAAGAAGACATGAGATGAGGGCAAAGCTGGTCCAGGTGAGAGCAAACTCATTGGATACTTCATGGATATTGTCCTGGACAAGTACGGTAGAGTACACGTCATTTGTTACCTTGAGAAATGTCGCAACTCCAGCAAGAGCAAGTAGGAGTGGTGCAGTATTCCTAAGCACTTGGTTTTTACTCAGGAATGTTCTGAAGTCTGTGGATGTGATTGCAAAGACTGCTACCATTCCGGTCAGCAGATGTGCAACAGAATGAGTCATGAGCGCCCAGCTTACAGTGCTACTAGAAGCTGATTGCGCATACCAGGTTATAGTACACGACAGAAGACAAACAAAAAGTGAAAGAAAAAGCTTCGGCCTGCTTGGTGTAGGCCTGATAAGTGAAGTAAACATGAGGCTCCCCAAATGTCGATGGAAAATATCTTCGCCAGATGCAAAGACTCTTGTTGTATCCTATATAATTTTGGCGTTGTTGCCAAGGAAAAGGAGTAAATAGCCAAAAGAAAAGGCGACCAGTAGGGTCGCCTTTTTTTAACAATCTAACTATTTCTTATGTGTTTCGCAAACACCATTTTTGCAGTTCTTGCACATACCGATTGGGCACTTACCACAATCACATTGCGCAGAGAGTCCCAATATACCTCCGATAATTGCTAAGTTCTTAAGCGCCATTACAAGATTCATACCAACATTAAGATGACCATGAACCATAACAGTAACGATTACGGTGAATGCCATAAGGATTGCTCCCATGATGCAGGTTCGGTAACCCCATGCAAAAGCAAGCGCTACTGGGATTTCGATAATAATTACTATGAGAGTTGCGAGTCCTGCAAGAGGAATATCAAGAGATACTACTGACTTTACTGTGTCAGAAAAATGCATCAACTTCTGAAGTCCTGCGACAACAAAGAGTAGTGCAATGAGTGAACGAGAAACAAAGGCAATGTTCATTTTCATAAAAATCAAATATATAAAGTTATAATGAGAGTCACCACAAAGGGCGCCCAGTATGAATATTGCAATTCAACTACGATTTCAATCTTGTTAGTTAGTTTGGTTTCTGCCAAATTATAAATAACATAAAGAAATCAGGGGCCTCTCGTGTATCCTTAGTGTAACACTCAGATAGCTATTTTAGCTGTGGAAGCGGAACATCTGTAAACAGGGTCACTTTTTATTTATATAAAGCAGCAAGTTCTTCGATAACTTCATTTGTTATGGTAACAATAACCTGCTCAAGTTCTGGGTGATTATGGTTAAGCATGAGTAAAAATGCTTCAATGTCACCCTCTTCTAGTTGCTTGCCGGCGAGTCTCGCTTCTTCTTCTGAAAGTGTTTCAGCAATAATGAGCATAGTTCGCTCAATAATAGTGTCACCGACATGAATAAATACTTCTTCTTTCATCTCCTGTGAGACGCCTGTCAGGTTAAGTCTTTTCTCAAGTGTTTGGGTTAAGGTGCTGTAGTCCATAAAATTAAAATTATTTTGTAAATGCTTTTGTTAAGTCAACTATTTTCCCTGCTTGTACTTGGTTAATATTAGTATATGCATCTGTGCTTGCTGGAAGTTTCGAAAGCGCTTCCATTATTTTCGCATTCTTCAGTTGAGCATCGCTAATGTCATTAAACCCATCAAAATTGTACTGTTCCATCGTGTGCTTAATTACTGACCAAAGACTCTCGCCGGGGAGGAGTGTTGGATGTAATGACTCTTTAGGAATAGATGTCACAAGTGTATCAACTATGTTAGGCAGCTCTACAGGCGGAGTTGGAGGGATTATAGTCATTTCAGGTATTGGAACATTAGCTGGTGCGTGCAGTACCTCTGGTACTGACGGTAGGTTAGGCGTACTACCTCCAAAGTTAAATAAAGTATCATTAATTAGCGGCACATATTCAGCAAGAACATCGAAAAGTGGCTTAGCAAGATATTCTGCAGCTAGTTGCCCAACAATTGCAGCACCCACTGCTCCTGCGAGAGCAAACGCAGTTTTTTCTGCATCAGTAAACTTCATGTCTTTGAGTGGGTCTTTGTCGCTTCTGTTTTGATTACGCTTTTCTTCTTTATTTATTTGTCCGTCCATCAGTCGTTTAATCCCAACATATGCAGCACTTGCTCCTGCGACACGTACGCCGATTCCGGCAGCAGTGAAAACAGCAACAGTCCCCATAACAGGGAACGCAGATAGGCCGATCACACCTGCTGCCGAAAGTGCGATACCTATAGTAAGTCTTGTCTTTGCACCAACGTACTTCTCGATGAAGTGTGCTGCTTTATCGAATTTATCGAGGAATTTTTTACCTTCTGGGCCAAGTTTCTGTTGAACGACTTCTCTTTTTTCTGCAGTTTTCTTTGTTAATTTACCAAGTGCGATACGAATAAGCGTGTCTTTGCTCAGTCTAAATTCAGGCTTCTTTTCAACAAAGATTGATCCGTACTTATTTTCTTCGATTTCTTCTTGTTCTACTTTATGCTGGCTACGTTCTTGCATCTCTCTTTGCATGACGATATCAGCGTTCGACATAGGCTTATTTTTTGAAAATACTGAAAATAGTTTACCCTTAAGAGTTTTCTTAGGTGGTTCTTGTTTTTTATAATGTTCCTGCCAAGCGCGCACTTCTTTTGTGTAGGTGTGCAGGTCAACTTGTTTAGAGTTTTTTAACAGCTCAGGATCAAGTCCCTCAATATTCTGTAGCGGGTTTCTTCTGAGGTAATCATTTCCCTCTTCCTTGCTTTCCGTATCCTTTTCCTTTCTTGCGGCAATTTCATTCTCAACGATAGACTTTGTCCTCTGGTCCAATGAAAGATCTTTAAGCTTACTAAAAGCGCCTCTTTTAAGTGTAGGCATGTCTATGATCTCTGGAGAGCCAATATTTTTATCAAAGAAAGCATCAAAATTGGCTTCATCTTTGTAATCACCCCAATCTTGCTTCCTTTTTTCTTCAATTTCCCTCGCTTTATCTTCTCGAGCATACATCTCGCTCTCGAGCGCCATTTTTGTTCGGTGATCAATTTTGTTGTTCCTAAATGCAGAAAATGCAGAAGAAAGTTTTGTCGTTAGTCTACCGATGTTACGGAGCAAGCTTCTGCTCCTTAATGGATGTCTTTTGTGAAGAACAGGTTCAGGTGCATCCTGGCCAAGGATCATAGTATCAGCAAAGTCCGGGTCGCCTCGCCTCTTTTCTTCCTGGAGATCGATAAAATGTTGTGCGATGTCGCGAGTATGCCCTGCGTTTTTTATTGCGTCTTCTTTCCTGTGTCGATTTAGAGCCGCTCCAGCAATTCTTATAGCATTAGTCGGGTCATATTTTTCTGGTGTTTTACCAAGTACAATTCTTTCGTGCGATTGACTATCAGCCCCTTGGTCTTCGGGTGTGTGAAATGATAGTTGTGCAGGGGTCTCTTCTGGAGTTTGAATAAGCATATCCCTTACCGTAGGTATCTCATCAAGGTTTTGAGGTCCTGGTTTTGTTGCATGAAAATGTGTACTTCCATCAGGTAAAGGGTCTTGCGAACGCAAAGGATCTCTTACAGTGCTCCACTCAGTTGTTTGTATGGTGTCACGAGCTTCACCTGGTTGTGTTGCATGAAAGTGAGTGCTGCCTTCAGGTAAAGTGACCATTTCAGTATCTCCCTGTGTATTCTGAGTGGTGTCACCGTCTTCACCTATTTGTGTGTCTGCGTAAGCACTATCCTCAGACTGTTCTTGTGCTACTTGATGCTCATGGTTTAGGGTTACCGCTCTTGGTGCAGGAGGAATAAAATTCTCAAGACTCTCACTCGCAGCCTTAAGTGCCGCAAGCATTGCTAGCCTGTTACTTTTATCAGGGGTTATTGCGACTGGTCTCGGAGAAATTTCTGTCGTTAGCTCAGTAGCTCCTGAAGTTGTTGTTGGCTGGTCACTAAAATCAACACCTTTTAAATGTTGGCGTAACTCGTTAAATTCCGCAGGATCATCAATATAGAATTTTTTATCATCTAAATCCCCTGGTGCTGTATCACCCGGAGTATACTCTTGTTTTTTTGGGGCAGGTGAGTCTGGTTGACCTGGAAAGCTCATGTCAACCAGTATACAATTGTTATACCAGTGTTGAAAGGAATGAACTCACAATTGCAGCGGTTTCTGCACGTAATGTCATTGGTCCAAATGATATACGTACAAAAGAATTAGTCTCTAAAAATTTTTCTTCATTTTCTGTCCATCCACCCTCAGGTCCAATAATAAACGCACAAGGTTTATCTGATCTCATAGGTGAGTCTAGAAGAACTTCCCAAACAGGTTTGCCGAGAAGTGTTGTTGCGAAAGTCCTTTCTTTGCTAACTCCATACTTTAAAAGCTCCTCGGTGATGTTGTGTAACGATATAGGCTCGTGGAGGGTTAGCACATCTCCCCGACCGGACTGCTCAGCTGCCTCTTTGGTGATGAGGGATAAACGTCTCAGATCAAGTGGCTTCCTCTCTGTGCGTTCAGTAATAAGTGGAACAATATCTGTAATACCAAGCTCCGTTGCTTTTTGAGCAACGAGTTCAAAGTGGTCTTTCTTAATGATAGCCAGGTATAAGTAAGTCTTCTTTGCAGTAACAATAGATGGTGAACTAGATTCCTTTCTTAATATGCATGAATTTTTAGATACTGAAGTTAGGGAATAACAATAGTCATACCCATCTCCATTAAAGAGGATAACAAAATCACCCACTGTATATCTAAAAACTTTTGTCCACTGATTAATTAAAGAAACTTCGTCAATAACAACTTCTTCACCAAGGGGTTGTACTACATTGAAGCGATGTAATCGCATGACTACTAGACTACGTTAAGCAAAAAGACATTGCAATACAAAGCAAAAGACAATAATTTACAAAGAGTAGATTGCATATAAAAGACACATAAATAATTTGCAAAAGATAAAAGACAGTTATCCACAGTTATCCACTTGCACATAAAAGACATTGTAGTATTATTAAGGACAGGGTAGAAGTAGTTCAGATAGCGTGACCAAAAACGCTTACCCGTGCGTTAATCGGGACATCAAGTTTTGCGCACAATATCTAAACGCCTCTACACCCAGCCCTTTCCATCGCAGGTCAACAATATAACTATTACGACCTGCAAAATATAGTCAAAACCCAAAAGGTTTTGCATGAAGTTTGTTTCTCTTTATGTTAGCGAAGTATCTTGTCTTTGCTAACCCGAGTTCTTTTATAAAATAAGCAAATCTGAGTTGTGAAACTTATGTAGTCCTTATTTATTTTCTCAAAAGCCCTCTGCATTCTGTGTACGATACCCATTCGTATGTAGAACGCAGGGGGCTTTTTTCATTCCCCGTTGAGGGGAATGATGTCGAAACTAGCAAGTTTCGACATAAATAAACCTGCACAATGATATCGTTTCTAGCAAGAAACGACATAAATAGATGTGTCGAGCACAATGCTGGCTAACTACGACATAAATAGACGGTATAGATACTAAGAGACAAATATACACAATAGAAACACCCTCGTTTTATTATTTGTTGTTTACATAAAAAAGGGCGGTCGCGCAGCGACCGCCCAGAGCTTACTCCTGATTCTCAGATTTCTTCTCTTTTTGGATTTTTTTCAAATCCTTTTCCTGCCAATGCCGGAATAGGTACACAATGAATGCCGCAAATGCAGCGATGTACCAAAGCATAAGCCCTTTAGTCGCCTCAATATCTTCGTCGTCAAAAAGCACGTCGCCGAACATAAAGAAGACAACTACCCCAAGGGTCATCACGGCAATAATGCCAGCGAATGTTACTGGGCCGTGTTCCCTCTTCAAGAATTCCATGAATTTCTCGAAAAGGACCACTGTTATTTGCTCTGCCGCTTTCCCGACCGCACCCCACCATCCGCCGATGGTTATGACTGCGCAGATTGCAGACACAAGCGAGAGTGTGAAGTTCCACCACTCATGGTCCTGTGAAGTGCGGTAAGCATAATATGCGGAGGCGATGAGCCACAAGATGGCCCATTTTTCGGTCACCAGCTCGTTTAGCTTGATGATGCTGTCGTTGATGACTCCCGACAGGTTCAGTGAGTCACTCACAGACTGCATCAGGGTGGTCCCTCCCTTGATATTCACTGGGTTGGGCTGAGCAGGTTCACTTGGGGCAGTTGGGACAGCTGGTTCCACATATGGCCTGACCACATAGTGTTCCGGAACATATTCCGGAACCACAGCTCGTGCTTTCACTCGAGCCAGTGGGTCAGGGATGTGGATCGCTTCCTCCTCATGCTTCCACTTTATGTCCCACGGTGCAACGGTCACTGCAAAGAACGTCAGTGAACCGAAGAAAAGGTGTGGCCAATACGTGTCAGCGCCTGCAATCCAGCAGACGATAGTCATGATGAGGGTAAACCCTGACAGACCAAGCGCGATGAGCTGGATACGGTTGAATCTTGGCATTTGAGGCCTCCAAAAGTTGTTGGTTGAAAGATCTTGGTAAATTGCTTGTTTTAAAGGCAAAAATACCGACAATATGTATTATATCATTTTTATGTATAAAAGTCAAGCTAAGTAGCACAAAAAATCGTTATATAATATAAGTAATTTGGAAATTATTAAAAAATACTAGCCCCCAATCAGCACTGTAAAGGTAGTAAGCGCACAATTTGCCTGTTCAAGTCCCCTGGCTGTTTCTATAAGGTAATAGCACGTGTCAGGTCCAGTCACTTTAAGCATTTGTCCAACCCATTCTAGTGCATACTGAACCCCATCAGCTCCTAATAAGAATCCATTATCGGTTACAGAAAAAGTTGGTGTCATGCAGAAATTAGAAGTTTAGGTAAAATATAAATAATACCTTTGTACTATCATATTTTTTATGATAGTGTCAAACGTATCGTAGACGCACAAGTTGCGTAATATGATATAGTTCAAGTAGTACCGAAACGCCAGTTACGACCGCCTATCCTTTCTTAACGATTTTGTTTCCGATTTCCCCTTTTTATTTATTGAAATTAATTTATAGTTTTTAGTTGCTAACTCTTCTCGATAACATTGTCGACGCTTGCTAGCTTACGACATCTTCGCAGCCAAGCTGCTCGAGCTAAGAGCTAACAGCTAAAGGCCAATAGCTACTTATGTTAATCCCTACCGTAATCGAAAAAAGCCAATTCGGCGAGCGTGCGTATGATATTTATTCACGCCTCCTTAAGGAAAGAATTATTTTCCTTCATGATGAAGTAAACCAGAACACAGCTTCTCTTGTTGTTGCTCAACTTCTTTTCCTTGAATCAGAAGATCCAAAGAAAGACATTACTCTTTATATTAACTCCCCAGGTGGAAGTATTCAGGCAGGTATGGCTATTATCGATACTATGCATCATATTAAGCCTGATGTTGCTACAGTTTGTACTGGAATGGCGGCTTCTATGGGTGCCATGATTCTTTCTCAAGGAAAGAAAGGTAAGCGATTCGTGCTTCCTAACTCTGAAGTAATGATTCATCAGCCGCTTACTGGTGTTGAAGGCCAGGCATCTGATATCGAAATCACCGCTAAGCACATCATGCGTCTTAAGGATAAGCTCTACGAAATGCTTGTTGACGCAACAGGGAAAACAAAAGCTCAGATTGAAAAAGACTCTGATCGTGACTATTGGATGAGTGCAGAGGAGGCTAAGAAGTATGGCATTGTAGATACTATTCTCAAGCCAAAAGCAAAATAACATGCATCTCACAGTACTTCTTATTGAAGGCGCTGTCATATTTATCATAGGTGGCGCTCTCGGGTATGTTATCCGTCATTATGTGGCGGTATCTCGTCGTGGGTCAATCGAATCTGATATTGAGGAAAAGCTGCTTCAAGCAAAGCGCGATGCCCGCGCCATTGAAGATGAAGCTCTCACAAAAGCTCGTGAATTGCGTGAAGAGATGAAACGCACAGAAGATAGAATCATGAAACAAGAAGAGCGGTTAGATAATCGTGAACAAGAACTTATCAAGAAAGATACCGATCTTGCGCACGAAATCACTTCACTAAAGGAAAAAGGAAAGGAACTTCAACAGTTAAAAGAAAAGATTGAAGAAAAGGAAAAGAGTATTACAAAAGAGTTAGAGAAAGTTGCGGGGTTGTCACACACTGAAGCTCAGGCGATTTTGCTTCGCAAAATCGCCCATGAATCCGAAGAAGACCTACAATCTCGCGCGCTTAAGCTTGCGCGTGATGGTGAAGCGCGTCTTGAAGAAAAAGCAAAAGAAATACTAGTTAGTAGTATTTATCGTATTGCTAATGGCCCAATTGCTCAGTTCATGACGCAGACGGTTATCATCGAAGATGAAGAAATAAAAGGAAAAGTTATCGGTAAAGAAGGTCGTAATATTAAGACCTTCGAAAGAATGGCAGGAGTTGAGCTGCTTATGGATGACATTCCTAACGGGATAGTGGTGTCATGTTTTGATCCAGTGCGTCGTGCAATTGCTGTGAATGCACTTGAAATGCTTATTAAAGATGGTCGCATACAGCCTGCGAAGATTGAAGAGTGTCTTGAGAAAGCGAAGCGTGATATTGGTGTTTTCATGAGAAAGAAAGGAGAAGAAGCGGTGCTTGCGTGTGGGCTTCTCTCTATGCCGGAAGAGCTTATTCCAATTATTGGGCGGTTATATTTCCGTACAAGTTATGGCCAGAATGTGTTAGACCATTCTATCGAGATGGCACACATTGCAGGAGTGCTTGCACAAGAGCTTAAGGCAGATGTGCATGTAGCAAAAGCAGGAGCTCTCTTACATGATATTGGAAAAGCAGTTGATCATGAGATACAGGGAACTCATGTTGAGATTGGAAGAAAAATACTTGCTAAGTATGGAGTCGATGAGCGAGTTATTCTTGCAATGCAAGCACATCATGAAGAATATCCATATGAAACAGTAGAGAGTGTACTCGTTCAAGTGGCTGATGCTATAAGCGGTGGAAGGCCCGGAGCGCGTCGTGATACAGTAGATCGTTATATCAAGCGCCTTGAGGATTTAGAGGCCCTTGCGATGTCATTTTCGGGCATTGAGAGGGTGTATGCATTACAAGCTGGACGTGAGATACGAGTGTTCGTGTCTCCTATGCTTGTGAGTGATCTTGAGGCTCGAGATTTAGCACGAAACATCGCACTTCGTGTAGAGCAAGAGCTACGATTTCCAGGCGAGATTAAGATTCATGTCATCCGAGAAAGTAGAAGTATTGAGTTTGCAAGATAAATAAATTGTAATGCAAAAGCGCGACACCGAAGGTGTCGCGCTTTTGCATTCTCGGCTTTATTATTTAGTCTAATCATCTAAAAAATGGTGCGGGATTCGCAAAGCGAATCCCGCACCAGATTAGTGAGTGCTATACCGCTCTAATAGAGAGGCTCCTGCTCGACTACTTTCTGAGCGACTTCGTATGACAAGGCCGTCTACCTATGATCATCTGACAATTTTAAAAAATAAAGGACTAGTTGTGGAAAAGAAAATTGGGTCCAAAACCTACTTCGGCACAGGTGATGTACGAGAAATTGGTAATGCATTACAAGAAAAAATTGAAGTTTTTTCAGAGCATGAAAAAGTATTTAGCACGATGCTTCCACAGTTGTTGTCTCAATCAAAAACTGAAGCACCAGTTATTAAGTTCGTAGAAGGAGTTGAGGGACTTCATTTTTTAATTCATGACGTGCTATGGAATAAAGGAGAAACTATTTATACTATGTGGCCACACGAAGAGATGCAAAAGGTTGTAGGTAAAGATACGCTAATTCGCTTTAATGACAAGCGAATTCGGGAAAAGATAACAGTGCACGCTCTTTGGCCAAAGACCATGAAACCAACTAAAGAATATATCTGGGATGGTAAAGATGCATTAACAAAAAGAAAATACGCACCAAATAAAATGGTGTGGTCAATGGGTTACACAATCTATGGTGACAAAGTATCATTCATCTCGTCACACAAGGAAGTCTTCGGATTTATTGTGCAGTCTTCTGAGTTCGCAACGCTGATGAAGATGCAATTTGATGTCTTGTGGGCGCAAGCAACAGATAAGTAAAATTTTTGACATATTGTGTAACTATTGTAATCTGACTTGCCAAAAAACCTGTGCGTACTATACTTATTGCATCCTATCGTATGCTTATGGCTACGAGGAGATTAATAAATTTATTTTTTGTTATCACGATCCTAGGAAAGCGTGGTAACAATAACATCAAACTCTATGAACAAAGCAGGTCTCGTTGAAGCGGTGCACGCTGTACTCGGCTCAACAAAGGTACAAGCAGAAGAAGTGGTAGACACAGTTTTCGGCACTATTGTTAAAACTCTCTCAAAAGGAGATGAAGTAGCTATCGCTGGTGTTGGAAAGTTCACTGTAAAGCTACGAAAGGCTCGTGAAGCTCGTAACCCAAAGACAGGTGAGACAGTTAAGGTTCCTGCAACAAAGGTTCCAAAGTTCTCAGCTGCAAAAGCTCTTAAGGATGCAGTTAAGTAATTAACTCCGAATCTCGTTCTTGTGGCTACGAAAGTAGTGCCACAATGAAAAACAAAAACCAGTCGCTTACGCGACTGGTTTTTGTTTTTTTGTATCTCTATCTATTAAAGATTTATACGACCAACATCATCACTTGGGTTAGGCGTTCTTGGTGGACGTTCTCTCGAATTTGGGTCACCGTTCCAATTAAAAGGTTCATCTGTGCCACCCATAGTTCTTGTTCGTCCAAGTGTTCCGAACTTTGGATCTCCTGAGTCTTGTGCACCCTTTCTTCCGCTTTCAAGATCAAATGCTCCAGAAGGTTTATTTTTAATGGCGTCAGCTACATCCACTTTCTCATAATCGATACCATCTCTATTTTTACCCATAAACTTTGAATCTAGAAGCGCACCTAATTTCGCTTTGTATGTTGCTAATTCTGCTTTATTTCCTTGACTGTCTAGCATGAGAATAAATTTCTGTAACTTTGATCTAAGTTCTGCTTCAGCAGATTTTCGAGCCGCAGGGTCTGTTATTTTAAGAAGATCTTCTTCTTCAAACTGAATCATGTTTTTCAGAATTCTTGGATTTTCCTGTGCTTTAAGTGCAACCTGCTGTGCTTCTAATTCAGCTGTACTTGGTTGCTGGTTAATATTATCAGGTGCTTTTTGCATGTTATTCATATAATTGTAAGTATATATCTCTTTTAAAATAAGTAAACATCTTTTTTAATAAAAAAGTAGTTTTCTGTCTAGGTGGCTAAGAATAAAAAAATGACGCAGCGGAACGCTGCGTCAGTGTTGGGGGCTTGGATTAGCCCAGAACTACGAGAACTGGCTTTTCTGCTGTCTGGTCAAACAGTCGAATGGCAGCATGTGCCTGCCCTAGCTGCTCTTTGACGGTGAACTGCCAGTTCTCCAAGAGTGTCCTGTGCCTCGGGGTCAGGTCCCCTGCAAGCGCAGCATCCAGCTGCTTGGACAAGCTGATCAGTTCAGCAGCTTGTTCATAGAATTTTTCACGCAGACTCAGGCTGAGGCGCGTGACTTGGTTCTGATTCATCGTGACTTGGTGAGTCATGATGCGCGAGTGCTAAGTTGCAGAAACTTGCTCGCCAGAGCACGCTGGGAAGCGGCATCGGCAAGGAGTGAGTCTCTGCGACCGGAGTTCTCCGGAAGCAGTGCGTCTGCTTCGAGCGACATCGCATCGCTGCGATGCTGGACAAAAAGCTTGTAGCTCTGTGTCTGAATATATCCACACGAAGTGTAGGTTTCTCCATGGGGTTTGTCACCCCCGAGGTTTCGAGGGTGATTGATCATGGGGGAGCTCCTGTGAGGGGGTGTTGTGAATATACACAACTCTAATAGAAACTATATCACAATTAATCAATAATGTCAAGCTTTTCTATGTATAAAAAGGGAATTTGTGGGTCAGTCTGATCTAAATACTTAAAGATTCAAGCTCTTTATGGTCACCTTTTGCGGCCTGTTTTTTGATTTTCTCCTCGTCTTCTTGTATTTGTTTAGCAAGATCCCGTAGGTAGCCCTCGTACTCTTGCTTATAAAAATCACCAAATTCCGTAGTGTCTTGTATAAGTCCTATTTTCTGAAGTAGCTTTTTATTTCTGAGTTCCTTTCGAGCTTTCAATTCTATCTGCAAAGCCCTTGCTCGTTGTTGTGATTCAGGGGTATTTTTTTCTAATGCATTTTTCAAACTTATTGTTTTTTGGGCAATAAATTTATTATCTTCTTCGATGGACTCGCTAAGAAGTTCAATAAACTCTGTTTGTTCAGGGGATAAGGCTAAATCTTTATATGGAGTATAAAGAGCACCAGGGGAACTATAGGCTGGCGTCTCAAGTACACCTCTTAAATCGTTATGTGTGCTTTCGCTTACATTAGTATCTCCAAAATCAGGAGCATTGTCACCTGGGTTGTCGTATGGCTGAATGACGGTAGGTTCGACAAGATATTTTTCATCCCCTGCCACATAATCTGGGCGCTCTCCACCTAGTTTAAAGTTCAGGATAGGTGGGCCATGTTTTTTCAAATGCGCGCTCAGCCTGCCTAATTCCTCAGTGCGTTCTTTTTTGTATTCAACAAGATTTTTTTTATACTGAATCGCCAATGCTTCTTCATCAGTCAGTTCTGTATGTGGAACTTGATTCCCCTGCCCTGGCGCCTTGTTCATATTCATATGATAAGTATATCACTTCTGAAAGTTATCTTAACCCTCTAATGCTTCAAGTAATCTCATTTTTACTGACTCTGGATAAATAATTAAGTCATCCAGCTCGTTAATTGGTACCCACATCGGAATATACACCTGGTTCCCCTCTTCCATTTCTTTTTCTTCGTTACTTCCTGGAGCAATTGATGGCTCACCGAGTGTATGCTTACATAGGTAATAGTATTCTTGGTCATCAATACTATCCTCTTTAGAATAGAGTAACTCACCAAGTTTTATTGTCATAGAAAAATCTCTAAAGGCCTCCACTAACGCAGATTCTATTGCCTCGTCACCTGCCACCTCCTTTCCTGGAAAAACAAAGTATTCTTTATTGAAAGTAGTTTCTTTATTAATTCTATGAACAAGAAGTACTTGCCCATCCTTTATGCATATCCCCCCCTACCCAGATTTTTGGAGTTACATCATCATTCATACATTAACTATGGTGTTCTTTAATAAGTTTATTTATTTCTGCTAGATTGCGTGCCTTCTTATCCTTCATAATGTTAAGTTGCATGGTGAAGCGTACGATATCTGCTGGAGTCCATTTAGCCTCCTTGTCATTCTTAAAGGTTTCAATGTCATCAGTAAGTCCTTTAATGAGGGCGTCGAGTGTTTTATTTTGGAGAATAAGGTCTTCGACATAGTCGCGCTCGGTGTGATCGAGAGGTGCGATTGCTGACCCTTCGCTTTCTGTGTGTGAAGTAGCATTATCTACTGACATGGTTGTAAATGTAGTGTAGCATTTTTTTGGAGGGAGAGAATCGGTGATGACTGAAGGTTGAGAGAATCGGCGATTGTTAAGGTATTTTCTTAGTTTAAGAGAATCGGTTATTACTTTGGTATTTTGCTTCATGCCTTTGGCATTTACAAAACACTCAAAGTTTTGACCTAAAGAAACGTCGACAAAACTACAAGAAAAGAAGTCATAGACCCAACTTCTTTTCTTGTAATTTCGTAGACCGACGTTTCGCTTCGATTCTCCCGTTTCAGTGCCTTAGCGCTGAAACTTTACTCCGCACAGAAATACAAAAAGCGAAGTCCCAGGACTTCGCTTTTTGTATTTCTGTGCGGCGTAAGAGAATCGAACTCTTGTCTCCTGCTTGGAAGGCAGGCATTCTACCACTAAACCAACACCGCATTTGTAATCTATATCCTATCACATTTAAAAAGTCTTTTCCAGAGTGTTACTTGTTTAAAATATTTGTTGCAATATGATTGCAAGAAATTTTGGTTCATAGATTCTGCGCTATAAGTGACTGGGTGGGTGTGTTAGTTTTGCTCCATAAAGATAATAAAAAACCACCACAACTTATTGTGGTTGTGGTGGTTACACAGTTTTAGATTACATCTTTCTCCCAGATGCCGCGATTGAACTGATAAGCGTGTATCTCACAGTTTTTTGCGTTGATAATCAGCTCATCTGCTTTATCAAACGGCACCTTTTCAGCCAGCATCTGAAACGCTCTCATTGTTCCGCCATGAGTGACTGCATAAATAGTCTTGTCACGGTATTTTTCGACAAGTGAAAGCATATGGAGAAATGTACTCACTCGATCCATGACCTGAATGAAACTCTCCCCTCCTGGTGGTACCGCGAACCAATTCCCCTCGAATTTCCAGTAGTCATCAAGATACGAAAAGTGCTTTTCTTTTTCAGCTTCAGTCAGTTCGAAGGCGTACCCCGCATCTCGTTCACGCAGAAGATGGTTTTGTTCAAGTTCAACAGTTAGAGTGTGACCATCTAGTTCAGAGCGTGTAATCATCTCATTATGTATGATTTTTGCTGTCTGGAGAGTTCTTGTGAAACCAGAGTGGAGAATGACATCTGGTCTACCGAACTTGCTATATAAGACTTTTGCCGCTTCCTTCGCCTGACCCTCACCCTTTTGGCTAATTGGGAGGTTGTGGTTTGGTATACCGATTTTTTCTCGGTCATTCCGGTAGAATCGGTTCCCTTTGAAGAGAGCGTTTCGAACTGATTGTGCGTGGCGGATGAGTATTAGCTTCATAGTTTTCCTTTTGAGTTGTAAAGAACTATTCAACATGTACTATAGCTGGCAAAGACATTTATGTCATATAATAAATGATTATTTGTACACTTTATTCTTTAAATATCTATTACGCATTTATATACAAGTATTATTTGCAATAAAAAAGTGTATACTTATTATTACAAATATATGAAAAAGTCATCCCCACTTGTACTTCTTGGTCTTAGCAGTGAAGATGCTCGTTTGTATGAGGAGTTAATTGTAAGCGGCCCTTTATCCCCTACTGAGCTATGTACAGTTACGAACTTATATCGACCAACGGTATATGCTAGCCTTAAAACCTTATTAGAAAAGAATCTTGTGAGTATCGTCCCTGCCGGCAAACGAAGTAAGTATGTTGCTAATTCACCAAAACGACTTAAAGAATTATCACAAGATCAAGAAAAGATTATTCAAGAAGAAATAATTCGACTCGAAGAAGTTACTCCGAATGTGAGTGATCTTCCAAAGATTGTTGTGCGAGAAGGAAGACTAGCGATTCGGATGATATATGAAGAAGTAGTGCAAGAGTTAAAGAAAGGTGATGTGTATTATCGCTATCAGTCTATCGATACCGAAACATGGGTACCAGGATTATATATCACACCAAAATCAAGACGTATTAGAGATGTAAAAGATTTACAACGCTTTGTGATTACTAATGATGAGAATAGGAATCGAAAAAGTAGTCACCCCAATCGCAGAATTAAGGTTCTTCCAAAGAAACATGATTTATTTAGACATAATGTTGGGCAACTTATGTTTGCGAATAAGACTGTACTTATCGACTACAACAAGGAAGTTGCAACAATTATCGAAAGCCAGGCAATAACTGATTTTCAAAAGGCGTTATTTAAGACGTTGTTTCATTATTTATAGGGATTCAATCACGAGTTACTAATTGCGCTAACTATTCAAATTTCTGGGATTCGGCTAAAATAAATTTTTTTGCAATAATTCTCTTACTGAGCAATAGTACACATTTTATTAATACACTTAGGGACCCCTCTTGGTGCCAGGTCACATTGATACTTTGGGGGGTGCTCTCTGCAGTGCTTTTCTTTGTTGGTCACAAGTTCAGTTCGAGATGATGTGGCAACAGCTTCAAGTTTGCAGTCTTCACAGTCAGGTGAATATAGGACACAATCAGTGTCAGCTACACAAGCTCGACTTCCGTCAGTAATTGCTAGAGCTCCTCCTTGAAGACTCAATAACAAGTAGAGGCCAATAAGAGAAGTAACTATGACGATAGAGCTAATTACACCTAATTTAGACATTTACATAGTATATCACTATAGTCCTTATCAAAGTGCAGGGAATTTCTCCGACAAATACTAAAAAGAGCAGTTAATAGCTGCTCTTTTTAGTATTTGTCGGAGTGCAGGGATTCGAACCCTGAGTCGCTGGTACCCAAAACCAGAATGTTAGCCGTTACACCACACTCCGTGGTATTTATGTTATCTATCTTTTTACAAACCATCATCTTGCTTATTGAAGTTTGACTAATGTTAGCCGTGCAGAATTTCTTTTGCACACTCCGATGAATGACAATTAATATATTCAATTGTGTAGTAATACTACCATATTTTTTAAAAAATGCATGCAGCTGATTATTCCATACTAATGTTTTGCATGAGCTTCACCCTCCCCTCCCTTTTTTCGGTATCGATATAAACACAAGCGAGGTCTATTTGATACAGTGTTTCATGTGGCACGTTTTTGTGATTAAGATATGTCTGTATAGCAATATGCAGTTTAGACCATTTCGCAGGAGTTAAATTTTCTTCTGGTTTGATAGCAAGATTATCAATGTGATTACAATCTCTGACCTTTAGACTTTTCACTTCCACAAAATGTAGAGTACTGTCCTTTTTGGCAATAATGTCGATTTCACCCTGGAGTATCCGGTAATTCAGCTCAACAATGCTAAATCCCTGTTTCATAAGAAACGTTTTAGCTATATTTTCTCCAATTTTGCCTATTTCATTATGTTCAGCCATGATTTATTAGACAAAGACAATTATTGTTTCACGTGAAACGAATGTCCTGTATGTACTTAAATAAAAGTCAATAATTATCAGAAAGTCTATATTTTACAATACAGTATAGGTATAAGAGTCATGTTGATAGGACGTCTCTGATTCATGACTTTGATGTCTCTTATCCCCGTTACTCACAGACTTATCCCCAGTTTTGTACTTTTGGGGATAAGAATAGGGGATACCAAAACCTATTTTCGTCTAGTAAATTAATTGTTAACTAGAAACAGGATAAGTATACCTTATTCTCACGGCTGTCTTTTCAATAACCGTTGATTATGTTAGTATTATCACTAATGCGGTGTTGGTTTAGTGGTAGAACACGACCTTGCCAAGGTTGAGACAGGAGTTCGATTCTCCTACGCCGCACAGAAAAAGAAAATGCGAAAGCTTTTTCTTTAGCGGCGTAGAGTAAAAGTGCTTAGGCACTGTTACGTGGGATGACCAGCAGGTCACGCCGGGAGGCGCTCGAACGAAAAACCGGTACACAAGAGAGATTTTCTAAAAGCTGGGCTCATGGCTTTTAGATAATCTCTACTTGTCGGTTTTTCCCGGGGCCGAGGCTACGTGCCGAGATGAGAAAGTGTAGCCTTTCAAAGCGAGCCGTAGCGGTGGCCGATTCTCCTGTTCAACCACAGAAAACGGGGGATTGTTACATGTGTAACGGTGTTATACTCACTTCATGAGTAGAAAATTTATTATAATTTTTATTTCTATTATATTTTTAGTTCTGACCGCTATATATTTTTTATGGTATAAGCAAAAGAACTACGTCGCCAAAGGTAGCGCATGCATGGTTGTTAATTTTCGTTGCTTCCCTGGCCAGAAATATTTTAGGGATAATATTGGCTGTGGTTGTGAGTAAACAGGGGACTGTTACATGTGTAACGGTTTCAAATGAATTTCCGCCAGGAATTTCTCCGAGAAATACTGCCAGGATATTCGGTCACCAAACATATCTTTTTCTTTTCGTCCTTTGGACTCGACAAAAAGATTGTTTCGCGACCCCGAGAAAAACCGAGAAGGAATCCCGCCAGGAGTTTCTCCGACAAGTAAACTTTCGCCGTCGCAAAAGTTTCTCGCCGGCCGCCGCTCGCTATTTTTGTTGCTACAAAAATATAGCTGCGCGCTTCGAATCCTGACGAAAGCCAAGCAGTTGGCTTTCTGCGGGAGCACAAAAACTCCTCGCTTTGCTCATATTTTTTGTGCTCCCGCCAGGATTCGAACCCAGAATAACGGTTCCGAAGACCGCTGTGATATCCATTTCACCACGGAAGCATGTGATAAACTCTATACTAACACATTTATGTCAGAAGAACAGCCTATATATCAAACAGAAATACCAAAGGAAGTAATGATGGTCATTGCGGTTCTTCAAAATGCTTCCTACGAGGCATATTTGGTCGGTGGTTGCGTCAGAGACATTTTTATGGGGAGTACTCCAAAAGATTACGACATCACTACCAATGCGACTCCTGAGCAGATTATCTCGCTCTTCCCAAAGACTTTTTATGAAAATACTTATGGAACGGTAGGAGTTGTTACTTGCGGAGAAGATCTTGGCACTGTATGTAGTGATGAAAGCGTGAAGATTGTCGAAGTAACACCATACCGCCTTGAATCAACGTATTCCGATAATCGCCACCCAGATACTGTGAAATGGAGTAATAATATTCTAGATGATCTTGGAAGACGTGATTTCACAGTGAATGCCATGGCATATAACCCCGTTACACGTGAAATAATTGACCCGTATAATGGGCAAAGTGATATTGAAAGCAAAATTATTCGTGCGGTAGGCGAAGCTGACACACGTTTCCAGGAAGATGCGCTCAGGCTTATGCGCGCGGTTCGCTTTATGAGTCAGCTAGATTTTGATATTGAAAGCGTTACACGTGAAAGTATTTCCAAGAATTCAGCGTTACTTAACAATGTTTCACGTGAAAGAGTTAAGGATGAACTAGTTAAACTTATTATGACGGATTATCCAATGCGAGGCCTTGTTATCATGAAAGAAACAGGGCTTCTAGAATATGTTGTACCAGAACTTCTTCGTGGAGTAGGGGTTACACAGAATCAGGCCCATATGTATGATGTTTGGGAGCATAACTTACGTACTCTTCAGCATGCTGCAGATAAAAAATGGCCGTTACACGTGAGACTGTCTGCTATTTTTCATGATATTTCAAAGCCTGAGACCAAGCGTTACTCGAAAGAGAAAGGGGTTATTACTTTTTATGGGCACGATGTAGTAGGTGGACGCGTTACACGTGAAATAATGGAGAGATTAAAATTCCCTAAAGACCTTACAGATCAAGTGTCGATGTTTGTACGCTGGCATATGTTCTTCTCAGATACTGAACAGATAACACTTTCTGCGGTGAGGAGACTCATTACTAATGTTGGTAAAGAAAACATCTGGGATCTTATTGATTTACGTATTTGTGATCGCATTGGAACAGGGAGACCAAAGGAAGAGCCTTATAGATTAAGGATGTATGAGTCGATGGTAGAAGAAGCACTCCAAGATCCGATATCGTTAAAGATGCTAAAAACAGACGGGAAACGCATCATGGACGTTACACACGAAACGCCTGGTCCTAAGATTGGGTATGTTTTGCATGCATTATTTGATGAAGTGCTGGATGATCCACAGAAAAATACGGAAGGATACCTAGATAACCGTGCTCATGAGCTTATGAAACTTTCAGTTGAGGAGTTAAAATCTCTCGGTGAGGCGGGTAAAGAAGAGATGCATGAAAAGAATGTTGAGAAAGTAAAAGAAATCAAGAAGCAGTTCAAGGTGAAGCCAAATTAGCCAGTAAATGTCATAAAGGACATTATTTTATAAGGATTATATAGTTGTCCTTTATAAAGGACAATTCTCTTGGGTACAAAATCTTTTGAGACGCAAGACAATTTCCTGACAGAAAAATATTGACATTTTTATTAAATTATGGTATATTATAATCTAATATATGCCCTTTCACAACTACAAGAAATATTAAGGAAAATAATATCATGATGTAGTCATAGCGATAAATGTTGAAGATTTATCTTTAGATTATTGAATATTTATCGCTGTGACTATCGTCATAGCCTTCGCTTCGAGCAGAAGCATATTTTTCCGATTATTAATCGGGAAAGGAAATCAAAATGGCAAAATATCAAGGTCTGACAATTGGTCAGGTGGAAGCTGTGGTCAACAAGATGGGTGGAGTGGATATGCTGCAAGCGTTCCTTCGTGGTCAGTATGTGTTGACGAAGGCCACTCCGACAATTGACAAAGTTGTGGAGAAGTTCACCAGACTCGATTGCAGCTTCAGGCTTAAAGTCGATTCACTGGTTAACTCAGCGGAGTTCTTCACAAATCGTAAAGGTCTGTGGGTTGATGCAAATTTCCAGGCACTCTTTGTGGATTGCAATGTGTGGGTGTCTGGAGGAGGAGGGTATATGCCGCGCCTGTCAACCTATACAAAAGAAAAAAATGGGCGTGATAGGCAAATTGAGAAAGAACTCCCTTTTGATCATGTCTTTAAGGCACATGAATTTTGTCAAATTCTTGCTTGCTTACTAAACATGGAGTGGAGTGGGAAGAGTGGCTATCTCAATCATTACGGCAGTATTTTCTATGTCCATTCTGTGGACGAGAGGAAAGTGTTTGCGGTCATTGTCCATAATAACCACGATCATGGTGAGTGGGTCGTGAATGTTCAGTCACGTGATGTTGGTCAACATTGCGGCGAGTATTTGATATTCTCTCGACACTAAATTGTATCATTGAGGCTGGTTCGCTTTGGTACTAAAGAGCTTCTGATACGTTGTCAGAAGCTCTTCTTTTTATTCAGTGCTTGGAATAAATTAGAACAGTTCTCTGGTATACTCTATCCCACATGAGTTCATCTTCTTTTGATAGTACTAAGCTTCATCCGATAACTAAAACACTTCTTGAAAAGAGGGGGGTTATTGGTGATAAAGAGATACAAGACTTCCTTTTCCCGTCATATGAAGAACATATAGGGGATCCGTTTGGGATATATGGAATGGTGCAGGCAGTGGATAGAATAACGAATGCGATACGAAATGGCGAGAAAATAGCTGTCTATAGTGATTATGACTGTGACGGCGTACCGGGTGGGGTGCTTCTTCGTGAATTCTTCGATACTATTGGTTATCCGGTCGAGATGTATATTCCACATCGTCATAATGAAGGGTACGGGATACATACACACGCAGTGGATGCACTTAAGAAAAAAGGGGTCACACTTATCATTACGGTTGACCTTGCGATTACTAATATCGAGGAGATTGCCTATGCGAAGTCAGTTGGGGTTGACTTTATTGTGTCTGATCACCACTTACCGATTCATGGTGAAGATGGCGTACAGGTGGTGCCGGATGCTGTTGCGGTGATAAATTCTAAGCAAGATGTGTGTACGTATCATGATGATATGTTATGTGGATGTGCGGTTGCGTGGAAGATAGCATGCGGGGTACTAAGTCGGCTGAGAACAGATATATCACTTGGCACAGTTCATGAGACAGCTAAGAATCTACCAATAGGGTTCGAGAAGTGGATGCTTGACCTCGTAGGGGTATCAACTATCTCGGATATGGTGCCACTAGTAAAAGAGAATAGAGCGCTTGCTCATTATGGCTTACGAGTGTTACAGAAGACAAAGCGGCCGGGACTGCTGCATATTTTTAATGAACAGAGGATGAAAAAAGAATTTCTCACTGAAGAAGATATTGCTTTTACTATTGCACCACGCGTGAACGCTGCGAGTCGTATGGGTGATCCCATTCAGGCGCACATGATGTTGTATGAGAAAGATAGAGATGCAGCTGAGGGGTACGCGAGAGATTTGGAATTATTAAATACACAAAGAAAAGCAGAGGTTAAAGATATTGTGTCGGGCATTTCTTTTGACCATGCCGTATATCAGAATGAAGCGGTGGTCGTGGGAGATATGAGTTGGGGGCCGGGAATACTTGGACTTATTGCGCAGAAGATAATTGATGAGACAGGGAAGCCAGTTTTTGTGTGGGGACAGGGGGACGACAAGACTTCAGTGAAAGGGTCATGTAGATCTCGAGGAGATGTGCATGTTGTGGACTTGATGGCACACGTTGGACACGATGTATTCTCGCACTGGGGCGGGCATGAGCAAGCAGGGGGATTCTCGGTGCTTGTTGAGAATATCGATATGTTATCAGACGCACTGAACGCATCGATTAATAAAATAGAAAAGAAAGATATAGCTTCACAGATAGTGGTCGCTGATATAGACCTTTCGATGGATGATATTAATGAAGTGACGTATAAAGCAGTGGCACCACTTGCACCATTTGGTGTTGGTAATCCTAAGCCTGTATTTAGTTTTAGTAATGTGACGCCGCTTTCTACAAAAAGATTCGGTAAGAAAAATGAGCATCTCGAGATTGTGTACCCAACATCAGGTGGTGGAAAAGTAAAAGCAATTCAATTCTTCGTCAGTGACACTACCGAAGAAAAAGCGAAATCACCGCATACACTCCTTGCGAATCTGGAGAAAAGCTATTTTGGTTTTAAGGTGGAGCTGAGACTTAGAATTGTGGACATACAATAGAATTTTTGAATATTCTAAATTAACATGCCGGTGTTGAAAATATAAGAAATACTTCGTATTTAGAAGCGTCTTATTCTATGGTAAACTATAAAAATACCAAAATATGATTTTTTAATAACTGAAATTTGTGGAATAAATCTATCATTGTAAATAAATACAATAGTAATAAATATAATATGAACAAAGAGCCATCTTTTCACCAATATACTGAAGTAAACCCAGTTGATGGTTCACAGAGGAATCCCAATAGACTAGAAATTATAGAAAAGCGTAATGAGTATATAGACAAGGCAATAACTAGTGTTTTAGATGAATATAAAAGTGAGCTCTTAGTTTACCCAGGACTTATCGTGCCTAGAGTTGAAGAGAATCTTCAAAAAAGTTCAGCATTCGATTCTCTAACAGAAGAAGAGAAAGCTAATTTTTCAAAGGAGTTCAGTCGGACGGTAATTGGAGAAAGGATTTTTTTGTTTTTTGGGGAGCAAAAATTTATAGATGATGAAATTGTTCTTCAAAGAGCACTCAGTGATTATTATAGTACTAAGTAGCGTTTTCTTAAACGTTACTTCTGTTAATTGAAAATAAGATTAGTCCTTGTAATTCTTCGTCAGTGATGCAACCGAAGAAAAGGCGAGGTCTCCTCACACACTTCTAGCGAATCTCGAGAAAAGCTATTTCGGTTTTAAGGTGGAGCTCCGGTTGAGGATTGTGGAGGTGAGGAATTATTTGAGGTAGTATTTTTTAAGTACAGGAGGTAAGTCACTTTTCGACGTATCTCCATTTTCTAATTTTGTAAGTATTTCTTCGGGTGTTAGCCAGAAGTACTCGGTGAAGTCTTCGTGATTATACTCAGGGACGATATCGCTCTCTATTTCATACACCGTCATAAATGCTCCGACAGCATCTGTGTGAGGATTCATTGTGCCCACTATTTTATAATTTGTTTTTGTTATATCGATAGCAAGTTCTTCCCATGCTTCTTTTTTAAAGGCCTCCTCATATGTCTCGCCGCTTGAGACATGACCACCAACGCTAAAGTCCAGAGCAGAGGGGAAACTTTTTTTGGTAGGTGTTCTTCGGGGTATCCAGAGTTTACCTTCGCTGTTTTTAATAAAACAATTTACAACACGGATAGTATGGAGTTGCTGTGCATACATTTCACTTCTTGATATTGTGCCAATCACCTCATCATTTTCATTTACGAGATCAAGAATCTCTTCTGTTTCAGGTGTCATATTGCTTCAGTATATCACTTTAGATTTCCCCAGTTCTGTTCTATAGAATTGTGGTTTTGGAAAGACTACAATGAGGGGATGGATGACACCACTGTTAAGGATATAGAACAAAAAAGACCGACTCATCGCGAGAGGGTGATTTTGCATATGGATGGGGATGCATTTTTCGTGGCGGTGGAAGTCGCGAAGAATCCTGCGCTTAAGGGGCTCCCGGTGGTGACAGGACAAGAGCGTGGTATCGTCTCAGCACTCTCGTATGAAGCAAAGGCTCTCGGAGTCACTCGAGGTATGCCTATCTATACGCTTAAGAAAAAGTTCCCACAGGTGATTGTGATGTCTGGGGACTATATATCATATATGAGATATTCAAAAGCAATGTTCGAGATTGTGCGCAGGTATGCTGATGATGTGGAGGAGTACAGTATCGATGAATGTTTCGCAGAGTTAACTGGACTCGATAAGCCACTCAAGATGAGTTATCGTGAGATAGCAGAGAGAATTAAAAAAGAGGTTAATGAGGAGCTTAAGGTCTCTGTCACACTTGGTCTTGCTCCAACTAAAGTACTCGCAAAAGTTGCGTCTAAGTGGGTGAAGCCAAATGGTCTCACGATTATCACACGAGATACTGCACCCGAATATCTTGCAACATTTCCGATAGAAAAGATCTGGGGCATTGGGCCAGCGACTGCGCGAGCTCTTAAGCAAATGGGAGTCGAGACTGCAGGAGACTTCACGAGCAAGTCACGTATATGGGTGAGAAAATCTTTCTCGAGTAACTACGATGCTATCTGGAATGAGTTACGTGGAGTCTCCGTGCTACGACTAAATCCAGTTCTTAAGAACAGTTATGCATCTATGCAACGTAGTCGGACATTCCACCCCTCTACAAGTGAGACAACATTTCTTCTTGCGCAACTTGCTAAGCATGTAGAAGAAGCGTGTGCTAAGGCTCGCCAGTATCATCTGATGCCGAAAAAATTTTCACTATACCTTCGTAACAAAAATCTCCAGTACTCTTCGTATACTGTTGTGCTTCCACAACCGACATGTTCTCCTGAGATAATTATCAGTTATATAGAAGAGAACTTCCACTATGTTTATTTTCCTGGCATGCTGTATCGTGCAACAGGGGTCACACTTCACCATCTTGTGCCAAGTGAATCTCATCAATCAACGCTCTTCGATGTAACAACTAAGTCAGATAAATTCGAAGCGATACATAAGCAACTCGACATCCTCGAGCACAAGCTCGGTAAGCATGTGGTGCATCTTGGTGCGAGCCACAGTGCACGAAGTGAGATGACAGAAGATATTGATTTCGACAGTGAGGAGAGGAATTTACTTTTTGTATAATTTCCATTTTTGTTCTATAGAATCGAATATATCAAAGTGTTAGACTAAAAATATGCAGAAGAAAATGACAAAGAAGAATACTAAAAGTAATAAGAAAGGCTTGAAAAATGACGTAGTCATTTTTCAAGCCAAGAACGGAGCCCTCGAACTAAAGGGTGACTTTACTCATGAGACTGTGTGGGCGACACAGGCACAGATTGCTGAGGTGTTTGAAGTTAATGTCAGAACAGTAAGTGAGCACCTTGTTAATATCTTTAAAAGTAAAGAGTTGGAAAAAGATTCAGTTATCCGGAAATTCCGGATAACTGCCTCAGACGGAAAAGCCTACGAAACACAGCTTTATAATCTTGATGCCATTATTTCTGTGGGCTATAGAGTTAATAGTAAGACAGCAACTCTCTTTCGTCAGTGGGCAACAAAGACAATTCGTGAGCATCTTGTGAAAGGTTATACACTTAATAAGAAAGTAATTCTTAAGAACTATGATCAGTTCATCAAAAATGTATCTGATATCCAGGCACTGTTGCCAGAGCATACAACCTTTGATCCAAAGGCAGTTCTTGAGCTTGTAAAAGAGTACGCAGTTACGTGGTCTAAGCTCGACCTCTATGATAAAGATGAGCTTAAGCAAGAGGGGGTCAGTAAGAAGAAGATTACAATTGATGCAGATGAACTTCATGGCGCAATAGGACAACTCAAGACTGAACTTTTAAGAATTGGGGAAGCAACAGATATCTTCGCCCAAGAACGAGCACGAGGAAATGTAGAAGGGGTTCTTGGAAATATCATGCAGTCTTTTGGGGGTAAGGATGTGTATGCGACTCTTGAAGAAAAGGCGGCGCACCTGCTGTACTTCATGGTGAAGAATCATCCCTTCGTCGACGGCAACAAGAGATCAGGAGCTTTTACATTTATCTGGTTCCTAAGACGTTCTGGAGTGCGTGGCGCTAAGAATATTAATCCGTCTGGACTTACTGCTATTACACTACTTATTGCGGAGAGTGATCCAAAGCATAAAGAAAAAGTTGTTGCACTTGTTGTTGAGTTGTTAAAGACGAAATAAGTTCAACTAAAACGAAAATGTTGAGTAAATGACCAGTGTTTTTTCTAATTTACTTGGTCATTTTTGAGCTATACTTTTAAGCATATTGCGGAGGAGTTTGAGTGTAGATATTTTTAGTTTTGTTTTAGATGGTTGTGTGAGAGAATGAAACAATGAAAGACGAAAAAGCCCTTCAAAATCTAGTAGATAGAATAATAGCTTTTCGTGACGCAAGGGATTGGAAGCAATTTCATAATCCAAAAGATCTAGCGCTATCTTTAGTCCTTGAAGCCAGTGAGGTGCTTGAACACTTCCAGTGGAAGAACAATAAAGAAGTGCAAGAGCATGTTCAAAAAAGTAAGGAAGAAATTGGAGACGAGTTAGCCGACGTACTCTATTGGGTTCTTCTCATGGGGCATGATTTAGATATTGATGTGTTACAGGCACTTGATAGAAAGATGATAATAAATGAAGAAAAATATCCAGTAGAAAAAGCCAGAGGTAATCACAATAAATACACTGAACTTTAGGTATGTCTAAAATAACTTCTTTTTTATTTAATGAGAATGATTTTGAAAAAATCAAGAAGTTTGAGCATGGTTTAAATTGGCCAGTAGTTTACTTGATTGAGAATGGTGAAGAGTTATATATAGGCGAAACAACAAGCGTAGCCACGAGAAGTAAACAACACTACGAAGTAGAAAGAAGAAAAAAATTAAAAAATATTCATATTATTTCAGACGATGAATACAATAAATCAGCTACCTTAGATACAGAGGCACTTCTAATCCAATATATGTTTGCTGATAGTAAGTTTATTCTACAAAATGGGAATAACGGTCTATCAAATCATAATTATTTCGATAAGCAAAAATATACAGCAAAGTTTGAATTACTTTGGGATAGATTGAGAGAAATGTCTCTAGTAAGACAAAGTTTGACAGATTTAAAAAACACAGATCTGTTTAAGTATTCTCCATACAAAACGCTTACTGAAGAGCAGTTACAAATAGTCTCTCAGATCATTCTTGATATGACTCAAGGAGTAACGCAAACTTTTGTCATAAATGGAAAGCCTGGAACAGGTAAAACAATACTGGGGATGTATTTAGCAAAATCCTTGCTTGATAATGAAAAGACAAGACATCTAAAAGTTGGATTAGTTGTCCCGATGACATCACTACGTAAGACGCTTAAAAAAGTAGTTGCAAAAATAAAAGGCATGAAGTCGAGCACGGTCATTGGTCCGGGGGAAGTTGTTAAGGATACTTATGATATTTTAATTGTTGATGAGTCACATAGGTTACGGCGTAGAAAAAATATTAATAATTATAAGTCGCACGATGATGTTAATAAGAGTTTTGGCCTTGGGAATGAAGGCACTGAATTAGATTGGGTTTTAAAATCTTCAAAGCATCAAATTTTCTTATATGATGCAAATCAAAGTGTCCGACCCTCAGATGTGTCTGGAGATGTATTCAAATCACTAGACGCTACACACTATGAGCTTTTGTCACAGATGCGAGTACAAGGGGGTGAAAAGTATCTTAATTTTGTAGACTCTCTTTTTGAAGGAAAATTAGTGACAGATACAAATTTTCAAAATTATGATTTTAGGATATTTTCGGACGCTGGAGAGATGTTTAACGAAATAAAGAAAAAAGATAAAGAATCTGGGCTTGCACGCATGGTGGCTGGTTATGCATGGCCGTGGGTTTCGAACACTGATAGTTCTGCGTATGACATAACAATCAATAACAAACAATTCAGGTGGAATAGCGTAACTCAAGATTGGGTAAATTCTTCTAATGCAATTAACGAAGTTGGTTGTATTCATACTGTTCAAGGGTATGACTTAAATTATGTGGGTCTGATTGTGGGGCCAGAATTATCATATGATAAGTACAAGAAACAGATAATGATAAAGAGTGAACACTACCATGACGCAAATGGATGGCGTGGTGTTGAAGATCCGGAGGAATTAAGGAGATACGTTATTAATATTTATAAAACTTTAGCTACAAGAGGAATAAAAGGGGCCTATATGTACTTCGTAGATAATGATTTAAGAGAATATGTTAACTCATTACTTCATTTTGAAAAAAGCAATATACAGACTGAGGTTAAGTTAAATATTTCTTCGCCATACTCCGGAAGTTATGTTCAGTTGCCAGTATTTGATTCTATTGGATGCGGAGATTTAATGCATGCAGATAGTATGGTACAGGAAATGATATCAGTTAAAGAAAGCATTGTTTCAAAAGGCTCTAAATATTTTATATTAAGAACAATTGGCGATTCTATGGATAAGGTTGGTGTAAATAGTGGTGATCTTATTCTTTGTCGAAAAAATTATTCACCAAGTGAGGGAGATAAAGTTATTGCGCTGATTGGTGATGATGCAACACTAAAAGAATTTCATAAAACTCGAGATTCAATTATTTTGAGACCAAGATCCTCAAATCCTCGCCATAAAGATATTATTTTAGGCGAAGATGATGATATTAAAATACAAGGTGTGATGATCAAGGTTTTGAAAGGTGAGGATATTTTATATTAGCTTTACTAGTTTTAGAAAAATATTTGCAAATTAACCGGTGTCTTATATTCTAAAATATAGGGGAATTTATTATAACCATCCCCACATAAATCTATGGAATTAAAAGAATTTATTAAAGATGTCTTAACAGATATAATTGAAGGTGTTGAAGAGGTTAGATTAACGTCATCTAGAGATTTAAGGATTCAAGGAGATAAAGACGGCCGTGCTGTAGAATTTGAAATTGCGGTCACAGTTGAAAATACTGATTCGAGCAACAAGGGAGGGAAAGTCAAGGTGATGGAATTGTTACAAATTGGTGTGGAAAAATTAAACGACCAAAGAAACTCATCTGTTAGTAAAATTAACTTTGGTGTACACATTGATTCAATAACTAAAACTGAAAATCAACGAACCCGTCATGAAAATAATCTAAACCGATCCACTCGATATCAAAATGAGGCTTTCTAGAAAGAAAAAACAAAAACTATAATTACCGGCTAGGAGGGGCTGGGTACTTGGTAAAGATTTACAGCGTTACTTAATAGCCCGCAACGTTATTTATAGGGTCCGCTTGATGCGGACTTTTGTTATACAAATTAATGGTGCATAATTTACAAAACTGCATATATACTTGTCAAATTGTAAAGGCGTGATAGGATAAGGGTATGACTACATGGATATATACAAAACGTAAAAGTGCTGGACTTTCACAGGAAGATGTCGCTTCTGTACTTGGTATTTCTCGTCCAACCTATATGAAGCTTGAAAGTGGTGAAGCTAAGCCGACAGAATCTCAGAAAGATATTTTGGCCGGTGTGTTTGGAGTTTCTCCTGCAAACTTTAGAAAACATGAAGAGGCCCCAAAGGTTTCTAAAAAGGATATTGCTATTAAAAGTATTCATCCAGAGGATGTAGAGAAATTTAAGCAAGTACTTTTATATATCGTGAGTAAAGTTGGAAGTCGTCCAAATATTGGTCAGACTGCGCTGTATAAACTTCTCTATTTTATTGATTTTGATTACTATGAGAAAACTCACGAATTTTTGACTGGAGCAACATACATCAAAAATACACATGGACCAACTCCTGTATCGTTCGCCAAAATTGCACGTGAGTTAGAGATGTGTGGTGAATTGGTTGAGGTAAAGAGTAAGTATTTTAATTATGAGCAGACGAAGTATATAGCAACGAAGGATCCCGTTGTCTCACTGCTTTCTGCACAAGAGCTTAAACATATCGATGATGAACTGGAAAGACTTGCTTCGAAAACTGCGAAAGAACTTTCAGACTTGTCACATATCGATACACCATGGAGAGTTGCCAAGGAAAAACAAGCACTTAATTATCAGCATGCTTTCTATCGTCCTGAAGAAACATCTGTTGCACCTGAAGACGATGAACTTTAAAAAAATACCAGAGTTTCAGAAAGAGTTTAGTAAATTAGAGAGGAAATATCCTAGCCTAACTAAAGATTTGGAAGATCTTGAAGAAATTTTACAAGCATCCCCAACTGGTATTGGGAAGAATTTTACAATCATTCATTCAGATAATGATATAAAAGTTGTGAAAGTGAGACTTCATTGTGAATCATTACGTGCAAGAAATATACGTCTTATTTATGCATATCATGATGATGGAATTGAATTTGTGTATATTGAAATTTATTATAAAGGTGATAAGGAGAATCACGATTATGAAAGAGTGGAGGAGTATTTGCACTCTTGTGTGGAAGGCTTTCAATGAATGAATAATTAGTACTAGCGATTCCAATGATACAATAAAAAGCAAGAATATGAAGTGATGCTGGGTAACGTTTAGGAAACATTATGTCTACAAAACACACTACAACTACTACAACTCATACAAACGTGAGGTCACAGAGGCAGAGTGAGGTGACGCTACATAATTGTCAGTGTCATACGTATATGGAGGTGATCGGGTTACTGATGAAGGCGATTAAGTGTGATGAGACAACTGCTATACGTTATGCTGTGACTGCGGAAGAGTTCGGTTCTGTTGTGGTATATAAAGGTACGAAAGAAGATTGTGAAAAAGTGGCGAGCATATTGGGGAGTACGGGGCTCAAGGTGAGTGTGGTGGGGTAGTGGACAGGTAGAAGAATAAAAAAACCGGCGCGAAAGCGCCGGTCGGGTTGTTTGGTGGGAACGGGTTGTGGTGTGCTACTTCTCAGGTTGTGGGGTTGTTCCTGCCTGTTCGAAGAACGGTCTTTGGAGAGACTCCAAGGGTACTTCTCCTCGTAAACCCATGATGTGTTCTTGGGCAGTCCCTGGGATACCACGCACGAGACGCTCCTGAGCTTGTGCGCTCCACTTCACGTGTGTGTCGGGTGCTTGGGGTTCGATAACTTCAACTTTGCCATTCATGCGGACTTCCTCCTTTTGTTATGGGTCCGTCAGTCAGTATACATGATAAAAGAAAAAGGCCCGCGAAGCGGGCCTCTGGCATATCTGCTCTACTGGTCAGGTTCACAGAAATCTGAAGTTGCGCCATCAGACGGCAGAGAGCTTGCTCGAATGATTCGTTCAAGCTCACGGTACTCCTCTAGAGTTATCTTACCGAAAAAGAAGAGCCTCTCAGCTTCCGCCAGTGCTTCCACTTGGGTATTGAGGAAGTCAGATATTGGGCCGTTCCCGCCCATGATGTATCCGCGGCGACCCTCTTCCGGCACAAAGAACGATGCAGTTGCAGTTACCATGTAACCCCTCACTTGTTGTAATGGTAGAGTTATTATCCTACCACTATTAGATTTTTATTTCTAGGCTCACATATTACGAAGTCTGGCATAAAAAGAGAAGACCGGCGCGGAGCGCCGGTCTGAGCAAAGTGTCACTTCAGTGAAGAATTTTTTTCGAACCAATGTCCGAAGGCTTCATTACCTGATCAGCATAGCTGCTTGCAGCATCAATTTTCTGCTGCATCATTTCCATTTCAGGAACGGCCTGATCTCGGAAGCCTGTGATCAAGAGAGATGCTTCGTACTGGGTAATTTCACCAGAAGAAACTGATTCTTGGACCTCCATTCTGACATCCTCCGGAGTGAAGAGTTTCGTACCCTTCCTTTCACCAGAGAAAATGATATGAGCATGTGGGTGATCGTCTTCTTCACAAGAACAACACACGACCATGCTTGCGGGTGTGAAAAGTAGACTCATGGCAACCTCCTTTGGAGTGGAACAACTTTTTTATTCTATATATTTAGATAATCTACGTCAACCCCTTTAAATTATTTTGGATTGGAACAACGTATTCGTATATTTGGTATACTCATTAATAATTATGAAAATCACGATATATACCGATGGATCAAGCAGGGGGAATCCTGGGCCAGGAGGATGGGCTGCCATTCTGATTACAGAATGTAAGCCGTTAGCTCTTAGCCATCAGCAATTAGCCACTCAAGAATGCGAAGATGAAATCATTGAACTTGGTGGGAGAGAGAACATGACAACGAATAATAGGATGGAGTTGATGGGAGCAATCAGAGGGTTGGCAGAAGTGGCAGATATACGTCATCAAAAAGATGGTGGAGAAAAAATAAAAGAAGTTGAGCTGTGCACAGATAGTCAGTATGTGAAAAAAGGAATGACAGAATGGATCGATGGATGGATCAAGAAAGGGTGGAAGAGTTCAACGAAGAAACCTGTTCTTAACCAAGATCTTTGGGAGGCACTCAAGAAAGAAGAAGATAGATTAAAAGCAGGAGGCGTGCACGTTACCTGGAAATATGTACCAGCTCACGTTGGGATAGTTATGAATGAACGAGCAGATACCATAGCAACAATGTGTGCCGATGATGCGAAAGAGTTGCAATTGTATAGAGGGCCGAAGAGTGAATACACGGTCTAGCGATTGGCCATTAGCTGTTAGCATTTAGCTCTTAATTCAGATCCATGACAACGCACATAAAGACACTGATAGCACTTGTGGGGATGATTGTTGGAGTCGTGGTGAGTGAGAAGACAGAGTATGCAAGTGAAGTGGGAGTCTTTATGCTGGTGCTTGGAGTTATGCAGCTAGTAATATATTTTTTTGAAAGTAGTAGGTGGAAAGTTGAAGGTGGAAACGTAAAAGCGAATAATGAGGTGAGACGTTTTTCTATCCCGCTTGCATGCGGGATATTTTGTATCATGGTATTCCTCATGATACTTCGAGTGCAACTAAGTAATGAGAAAACTAGTTTAGTATGTGAGAAGTCCTGCACAGTAGCAGTTGAAGTTGTAACTACTCCAAAAATTAAAAATGAATATCAGATGTTCGGAGTGCGACCAGATGATATGCAGGATACATATGACATACAAGTTAGAGCGCCACTGTACCCGAGGTATGAAGTAGGGGAGAAGTTGCAACTCGTCGGCAAAGTGACACCACCACACGACGCGATGCCTCACGACGGTGAGAAGACGTTTGACTACGCGATGTATCTTAGAACACACAACCTTGGAAGTGAAATGTACTATCCGAAAATAATAGTGAGCACAAGTAGTGGAGAAAGTACGTTTACAAACTCACTCACACATCTTCGTGGGACACTTGTTAACAATATTAAAAGCTATGTTGATGCACCTGCGTCGACTCTTGCTTCTGGAATGCTCTTTGGTGATGACTCAATGTCACAGGAACTCGTGGCAACATTCCGCGCGTCAGGTATCTCGCACATCGTGGTGCTCTCGGGATTCAACATTGCTATCTTAATTAGCTTCGTACTTCTTGTACTCCTCTTCGTACCACTCTTTCTAAGAGTCATTTTTGCGAGTGTCTTTGTGATACTTTTTGTCCTTATGGTTGGGGCAGAGGCAAGTGTTGTTCGAGCGACTTCGATGTCCTTTATCGGATTGCTCGCGCTCGTTATCGGTCGTGGGTATGTCGCTCGTCAGGCGCTTCTTCTCTCACTCATTGCTATCACATTCTATGAGCCGATACATTTACTTCATGATGTATCACTTCATCTTTCATTTCTTGCTACCGCTGGTATCGTGTACATGAGTGATGTCATACATGAAATGTTGAACAAGATACAATCGAAGTCATACAAAGAAATTCTAACTACGACACTTGCTGCATATCTAGCAACTCTTCCGTATGTTATGTATACATTCGGTACAGTGTCTCTCTATGCACTTCTTACTAATATCATAGTGCTACCTCTTGTGCCATTGATGATGCTTGTGACTTTTTTGGTGGTACTCTTCGCCCCAGTTTCACACATAGTTGCACTCATATTTGGGTACATAGATACAATACTCGGAGAAGTAATTATCTTCGTTGCACACACTGTAGAGAGGCTACCTTTTGCATCCTTATCTGTATCTGTTTCATTTATGATGATGTGTACTTTATATGCACTAATCATAGGAACATATGCGTATAACGTAAAACGGTATCTGAGTGCGAAGCGTGATGAAACGTTACCAACAAAAAGCGATGAAATTCTATCCGAAATAATTCTTTATTAATTAGGCTTTTTCGCTAGCTGTTTTTTGTACGCCTGATAAACGAAGAAGACAACAATTGCACCTATGATAAGTGAAACGCCTGAGATAGATTTTAGTGATGCATGTTCACCGAAGAAATAACCGATAGAAGTTATCATGATGGCCCAGATAGTGGACGCGATTAAGAAGAGAACTGAGGTGAGATATGTCTTAGTATTAGCGAGTCCAGCAACGATAGGGATGAATGCTTTAACGGATGGAATGAGCTTACCAAAAAAGATGTACCACATGCCACGTTTAGAAAAGACACTATGGAGCGCGCTGTGAATTTTGGTAAAGGTTGCTTCATCTACCATGAGTAGTTTTCGAGCAAAGGGCTTGTCATACTTTTTAACGAGAAGAAAGGTAATGATGTTACCGATAGTGTTACCGAGCGCACCAGCAATCACAGTTGGGATGAACATGAGCGAGCCAGTTGATACGAAGTAGCCGCAGATGACGTAGAGAAATTGTGATGACGGAAAGTTCGCTACACCGTTAGTGAGCATAAGAATAAAAATTGCCAGGTACGAACCTGAGGTGATGAGTGAGTGGAGATCGAGCATGCGCTTAGTATAGCGCATGCGGCCTTTAGCTGTTAGCAGTTGGCATTTGGCAAATACGAATTACGGGATGAGAAAGGGTGGGCGCCGAAGGCGCCCACCCTCAGTAGTTCATAATCCAAGTGCTACACTTAGAGCATGTTAAACGAGTGGATAGATGACCTCAAAAAATCGTGTAGAAGATTTTTTGATGACTATGGAAAGGTGACGATAGTTGGAGTCTTGTTCGTCGCCAGTCTCTGGTCGGTCAGTCTGATAGTCTCACACGCAGCTCCTAAAAAATTACGAGTATCGTTCTTAGACATCGGACAAGGGGATGCAATCTTCATACAGACTCCAAGCGGTCATGACATGATTATCGACGGTGGAGTTAGTGATAAGGTCTTAGAAAAAGTATCTTCGAAGATGAGCTACTTCGATCGGCATATCGATGTCATGATTGCGACACATCCGGATGCAGACCACATCACCGGACTCATCCCTGTGCTCACACAATTCGAAGTAGGTGCGATTATCACGTCACCACTTAGTGGTCATACCGGAGTCGCCGGTGAACTTACTAAGCATGTTGATGATGAGTATGCGGTTGTGCATGTGGCACGTAAAGGGGACGTGATAGATTTTGGTGATGGGGTTGTTGCACACATCTTGTACCCTTCGAAAAATCTTCACGTAAAAGAAAGTGAGACTAACAATGCATCAGTGTCACTTGTCATTACCTATGGTGAAGAGTCAGTGTTACTCACGGGAGACCTACCAACAACTCATGAGGGAGAACTTTTCGGAAATGTTCTACCGAAGAGCGTTACAATTTATAAAGCAGGACACCACGGAAGTAAGTATTCAAGTGGTGAACAACTTCTCTCATATATCAGACCAGAGTACGCAGTCATAAGTGCAGGTAAAGATAATAAGTACGGTCATCCAAACCCAGAAGCTCTAGAGCGATTAACAACGTACTCGAAAGAAATTATTTCGACAATAGATAAAGGCACGATAACATTTCTACTAGATGGGAAATCAGTTGCTATAGAGACAGAGAAATAGACACTAGTTAATGCAAAATGTTTGCATAATTAGTTAGGTAGAGTAAATACAAAAGGGTGACCTATGGCCACCCCTTTGCATTTACTTCTTGATACTTTAATTTAGCAACTTGTCTTCTTCTTTCTTAAGTAAGCAGAGTCTTCCTACTAAAATAATAACTCCAACTAAAACCCAAAGATTTACGGGTGAGTATGTGTTGAGTAGCTCCCACACAGTAATGAGGCTGATAGAAACTGTACCCTGAACTGTCTCTACGTTGTCTAAGAACTTTGTTTCTTGCACACCTAAGTTAGTGAGTGTTGTTCCAAGACTATCAAGTGACATACCTAACCCCACCATCTGAGACTTAAAAATTTCTGTCGTGTTACTTATTTCTGAATTGTAACTAGCAACTTGTTGATTATAAACTTTTCTAGTTTGACTCAGAGTGTCTAGCTCCCTTTGGAGAGCGGCTATCGTATTCTGATCTGTAGCTGAGTTAATTGCAGTTTCATTTCTGGAGATACTCTTATCAATTTGTGAGATTTGCCCCTGCACGGTTGCAATCTTATTCTTAATATTATTTATTTTTAGAGTGTAGTCAGCCTCAACTTGCTCTTTTTGTTTCTTAATTGAATTGAGTGATTCCTGAGTGGTGTTTTGATTTTGCTCTATAGATTGCTTTTGACTAAGGAGGTTTTGAGAAGACACTGTTTGGGAGTATAGTTTTTTGCCAACAAAGGTCCTCATCTGGGTTTCGAAGCTATCAAAGTTACTCTTAGGTACCACAAAACTGAAGTATGCATTCCTCTCTGAAATGTTTGAAGAATCTATGCGTCCACCTGAAGATTTAATTAGTGTTTCAGCTTTCTTTGCAATTTCCTCAACTGCTCGAGTTCTTATGGTTGCAGAGAATGTTTTTTTGTTATATTCACGAGTGTCAGTTACATTACCGTTATTATACGTATCGTAATAGCCTGGGTATCTGCCAATGGTCATGGATGCGGTTGGCATCTGTGGAGTAAGCACTGCCCCGCCCATACCAACACCGTAGATATTATTTCTAAACATTCCGTAGACCATCAGAAGAACAAAAACAGCCACTGTCGTAACTCCTCCACGTATCAGCTTCTTTTTATAAAGCGCTCTAAGATCGTCACGCTTAGTAGATGAAAATTTATAAGCATACACTGTCCCCATTACCACTACGTACAGACCAATAAGTAAAATAATTTCTTGCATATGACCTAAGTGTAGCACTGTATGTATCGACTTTTGTCTAGTTATAAAGTTATAAAGGTTTTACATAGAAAAGAAAATGCAGGCTATTGCCTGCTTGTGTACCCTATGGCGGAGCGTTCTCACTCGGAGAATGCTGCTATCCAGGTTGGAGGTACGGTAAGAGGTTTGGAAACCTCTTTTGTAGTTTTGTTTGGAATTTCGCAAAGTGCTCTCTCCATCGCTTCTGCAAGTGGAGAGATGCTGTAAGTGGTCGGAGGTGAGACCACTTTTCGTACTGTTTGAAGTTGTTCCCATTCGGGTGGACTAAAGAAATTCATAGAGCTATCCTCGGGTCGGCTATGATTCAGTTTACATCCTGGTTTTGTATTTACACAATCGGCACTTATTCACCGACGTAACAGACAGTTCTTCCGTTCTTCATTGGAACGATGTAGGTCGTCACTTGGCCGTAGAGATGGCCGGTCTCCGAAAGTCGCTTCTCCTCAGCATCTTCAATGTTTTTTCGAGCCTTCCTCGCGAGCTCTTCATCAATGAAATATATCGTGCCCGGGTAGTCAATGGCACGTTCCACAAGATATTTTTCTGAAATCTTTTTGCCGTAGACGAATCCTGTGCATTCTTGAAGTCTTGCTCGAAACCCGCGCACATGCCCCAAGATATCCTCGTATCCATCCAAGTCCTCTCCATAATCAGAGACGGTGCATGCTTTGTCCAATTCTGGATCAATATGACCCTCATTAATCTCCGCAATTAGATTATGGAAAACCTCTTTTTGCCCGCAACGGGCGCAGCGCAATCCGTACATGTGAACTCCTTTTCTGACGTGAAGGTGTCAGATTTAGCACTAATCCTACCTTGCTTAGTTCTGTAAGTCAAAGTAATCACTGATATTTAGAAAAGTAGGAAAATCAAAAACGCGACCGTAAGGTCGCGTTTTTGCAGAATATTTCTGGTTATAGCTTGATTTGGAGGTGGATACCTTTCTTCATGCAAGAAGTGCAGATCTTTACACGTGGTCCATTAGGGATACGAGCCCATTGGAGGTTAGGGTATACACGACGTGAACCGGTAGGGTTGAACTTGGTAGCACGAACAGAGTTAGAGTAGCCTCCAACAACTTTTGATCCTTTTTCGCAGAGTGGACAGATTTTTGCCATAGATTTCTAGTTAGTTGTCCTATCTTACTATAAAACGAGACTTTTTGCAAGACTCACTCTACAAGACCCTGAAAGCGTTTCTTGAAATTATGATGATGTTAGAAATTAAGACTACTGGTTATATGGTATGCTGTTTGTATGAACGAATTAGTAGGCATTTCACAGGGAATATTTCCGTTTCTCATCATTATCTATTCTATTATCCTCCATGAGATCGCTCATGGCTATGCGGCCTATATACAGGGCGATAGAATAGCCGCTCGTGCGGGGCGACTTACTCTAAATCCACTCCCTCACATTGACCTCATAGGGTCCGTGTTTATTCCGTTAATGGCGTTTCTTAGTTTTGGAACATTCTTTGGCTGGGCAAAACCCGTTCCATATAACCCGCATAACATTAGAACCAATCTAGGAATAGCTTTTGTTGCTTCTGCAGGAATTCTTACGAACTTATTGCTCGCGCTCATTGCAGGGATTATCTTTAAAATCCTTTTATTACAAGACATGCTTTCAATTGAATTAGGAAAAGCTATTTACACTATTATTTCTGTAAACGTTTCACTCGCATTCTTTAATCTTATTCCAATCCCACCTTTTGATGGAATGGCTATTATTGAAGCATTGTTCCCGAGAATCAACATTACACGAAACTACTCCTTTAATCCGTTATATATGATTGTTGCGATTATTATTGCCACTGTCCTTTATGGTATGTTTATGCCAACAGTATTTAGTTTCATAGCACGTATTCTTGTTGGATAAATAGAAAATGGTGGAAAAGTGTCTTTTATTTTTGTCTCTTATGTCCTATACTGAAATGTACAATGCGATCAAGTCCCCATACGTTACATAAAAAGAATATTTCCTCCGGTGTTCGTAAAAAAACTGAACAAAAACAAGTACATAAAGATGTGCATCATGCTCAGACCAAGAAACAAAAAATTGCATCTCCATATGTAAAGAAGCTAAAGCGTTACGCAAAACAGGGAACGCGTGCAATGCTGCTCTCGCCGGTGTTTCATAGTTCGTTTAAGATATTAGTAACAGCATTTGTTGCCACATCTATGCTCTATGGATCGTATCTGTATATTGGTAAGACTTTTGCTAACGAAGTAGTAGTTTCACAGTCCGAAATTGTAGCTCGTGTAGGTAAGTTAACTTCTCTTCCCGCAGAAGAACCTTATGAGATTGTGAGAGTTCAAGATGAGGAAGATCTTCGCAAGCAGAATCCATTTTATAAGGACGTAAAGGAAGGACAATATATTCTTGTCTACAAAAACCTCGCAGTTATCTATGATTTACGAAATAACACTATCGTTGGGATAAAGCGAGACTAGGGGACAGCTTTTAGCTATTGGGTGTTAGCATTTAGTCAACCAGAATCATTATTTTATAGTATTTGATCTGGTATATGGTGGTGTAAATTTGTTATAAATAACTACTCTCTACTCTCTACACTCCATGTTCTCGTCCGATAAGTTGCAAAATAGTACTGTATCTGGTAGTATTGCACTACTATTCTATATTTTTAGTTTGTTTTTATGCCAACAATTAATCAACTCGTAAAGAAATCACGCTCACAAGCAGTCCGAAAGTCTAAGTCTATTGCTATGACACGTGGTTTCAATGCAATCCAGAACAAGCCTAATTTTTACAATTCACCATTTAAGCGTGGTGTATGTATCAAGGTGACAACAACAACTCCTAAGAAGCCTAACTCTGCGCTTCGAAAGATTGCTCGTGTGCGTCTTACTAACGGTCTTGAAGTAACTGCGTACATTCCAGGAGAAAAGCATAAGCTTCAGGAACACTCAGTGGTTATCCTCCGAGGTGGACGTGTGAAGGACTTAGCTGGAGTACGTTATCACATCGTTCGTGGACGACTCGATGCAACAGGAGTAGATGCTCGCCGACAAGGACGCTCACTCTATGGAGCAAAACGACCTAAGGCTGGAGCTGCTGCACCAAAGAAGAAGTAGTAAAACAGCTGTTAGCAATTAGCTTGTAGCTTTTAGTTACAATACATAAATCAAAAGCGCGACCGTCGGTCGCGCTTTTGTTTGTCGTGATATGGTACAATCATATTTATGAAAATCGCTACGTATAATGTAAGAAATTTATTTGATCCAGGGACTTTTTTGGATGAACGTGCAGAAGATGCGGTGGATGAGGGCTTTTTTAATCAAAGAATTGATTATTTAACTGAGTATTTTAAGAAGCTTGATCTTGATATCATTTGTCTTCAGGAAATTGGAGGAGAAAAAGGGTTACAAATGATAATCGAAAGACTTCCATATAATGTTTTCTTCGCAAAACCTAACAAGCGGGGTATTCGTATGGCGGTACTCTATAAAAAATCTCTCAGTGATGTAATTACATGTGAAAGTGTTTCTCTTGGAGAGCTTAGTATTCCAAGTATTGTAAGTTCTGGTGACACGGAAGGTTTGGCTAGAGTAAGTAACAGGCGTGATGTGCTTGTGGTGGATGTTGCCTATCAAGGGAAAAGGCTTAGAATTGTTACATTCCATCTTAAGAGCCTACTTCCTGAGTACTTTGAGGGTGATGATATTGAAAATGATCGCACTGCGCATGTTGAGGCGAAGTTCAGATGTATTCTGTACAAAATGCTTGAGCTTAAGTCACTCAGGACGCTAGCAGATAAAAGTTTAGACGACGGACGAGATCTTATTTTCCTAGGAGACTTTAATGATAACAATAATAGTAGTGGGCTAGATATTCTCAAGTCGAGCAATAAAGAGGAGTGTATGCTCTATGATGTGATGGTTGGTTTTGAGGGAGACAAAACTACACATTTTCATCGGGGGAATAAACTCACATTTGACACTATGCTTGTCTCAAAAGGTGTAAAAGAATTGATTCAGAATGTTGCTGTAGAAAATAGCTCACTAAAAGATTATAGTATTCTAGGTCCAGGAGAAATTGAGCATGAGATAGAAAGTGATCATGCGCTTGTGTGGGTGAAGATTTAATTTATCTAAATTCGACAGCGTTTATATTATTTTTAATATTTTTGGTATCATTTACATTATGAACATCATTATTGTTATAGTACTAGTAGCTGCCGCAGGGGTCTATCTGCATAGGATGCATGCTCTAAGTACAAGATTAGATATCCCGTTACTGCAGTTGATGACTCCATTTTTAAATGATTGGCACTTGATCAAAGTTGCAAAAATAAATAAGTTGTGGTTTTTTGTAAGTATTACTAAGTATGTATTTATTATTGCTTATATTATTTTTGCATTAGGAATGCTCGCAGGACCGTATTTAGGTGAATCTTTGGAAAAATTAATTGCACCACTGTTTCATTATATAGTTTTATCTACTATTGCCCTTGTTGTTAATCCGATAGGTATTGCCGGGTTGCTTTTCCTTATGTATGGACATGTTTATATTACTTCTAAGTTCAACAAAGAACTTGAAGTAATTGCTCCGCGTACGACAATAAATCAGTAATAGTGGTGGTTTAGGTAATCACTCTGGCAAAGATTGTGTTATTGAATGATTTATTGTAGTATAGAGAGCACTCGTTATTGAGTAATGAAGCACTTACTGAAATAATATCTTGTGGAGTACCCTCTGCTTCGGGGAACAATAAACACAAGAAATCCTCAGCTTTTAGCCCTTAGCATTTAGCCTTTAGCCATACGGATGCAATTCGTATTAGCTAACAGCTAACAGCCAATAGCTATTAGCTGCCCAAAAGCCATGCGTCGTAAAGTAAAAAATCGAAATATTGTAGGCCCAGATGCCCGATATAATTCAACAAAAGTTTCTAAGTTTATTAACTATGTGATGGAAGGAGGGAAGAAATCAACGGCACAAGATATCGTCTACAGTGCTTTTGATATCATCAAAGAAAAGCTTAAGGTTGAAGATCCTCTTGAGACTTTCAATATGGCTCTCCAAAACGCAGGACCTGTAACTGAAGTTCGTTCACGCCGTATTGGTGGAGCTAACTACCAGGTTCCACGTGAGGTTCGTGAAGATCGCCGCTTCATGCTCGCACTTCGCTGGATTCTTGAAGCTGCTAATAATAAGAAAGGTAAGGCTATGAAATTCAAGCTTGCTGATGAACTTATGGCAGCTGCTAACAACGAAGGTTCAGCTGTGAAGAAGAAAGAAGATACACACAGAATGGCAGAGTCGAATAAGGCGTTCGCGCACTTCGCTTGGTAATCTACGAAGTAGATTACACCCATGAGCAAAATGTGTGTCCCGAAATTAAAATGCCCGTTGGGGCATTTTAATTTTGTGGACCGAATGACGCTTGGTAGTTCACAAAGTGAGCTGCATCCATGAGCTAAACCTAGCAAGGTTACGTCCTGGACGTTATTGTGTGTCGAAGCAAAAAAGTGCCCAATGGGCACTTTTTTTGCTTCGACACATTTGTCTTGTAGTATTTTTATATTTGCAGACAAATAGTAAACGTTGTAGTGTTGCAGCAGGTGTTCGCCACTCGGTAGGACAATTATTAATTTTTTTGGAGGTTTCCACCATGAGAGTTTTTACGCAAATCGAACTTGCGGATAAGCGTATTCCGAGACCTTACCAATTCTTGGAAGTCCTTTCTGACCTGAGGTATGCATTTAAGCAACAAAAGCAAGGTGACGAGATTGACCCTGACAAAAAAGATCTTCGTCTGGCTGGTGCTGTTGTTATTGGCAGCATGGCGCGCGGTTATGACATGATGTGCACAAGTGATATAGACATTCTGGTGTTTTACGATGATGCAGATGTCACCACTGAATTAGCGCTGCAATATGCACAAAGGAACCGTACCAGATACGTTGGAGCACTTCAGAAAGCTGTTCACTACAACGTGCCGGTGAATATCTACAACATTTATGCAGGGAAACTCGCAGCACGGGATACAAGGCATACACATCAGTTTCTTAGCCATGCAACAAGGTCAGTTGATGGATTCGGAGGTTCCTCGCAATCCGGACTCCTTGCGGGAGATGTAGAAGCTGTCATGAAGATCATTTGCACCGCAGGTGGTTTCAACTACAAACTTACACTCCGTTATGTTCGTGACAAGCGCGAAAAACTTCGTGACGGTTATCACTCATGGGGTGGTCTCAGTCAAGAAGCTGCTGCCAGACTTTACGGAACTATTTTCACAAGTCCGTTCCACGCTGTCAGGCAATACCTTTTTTGTGACGGTCGAGAGTATGTGGATACAAAAGGCGGTGTTGTCGATAGTTTTGCAAAGTACACAAGTGAAAAAACTGCAGAACCTCTTAGGAGGCTGCTGCGTGCTTCTACTGTGTACGGGCTAGAGTGCGGCGCGTATCGTGATGATCTGACCAGTAAAGTTCAGTCACCACATCTTGATTTTGACCAGCACTTTGCTGATGCATACCAAGTGCTCACGAGTATCACTGAACTCATTACTAGTTGGTACCCGACAAAGGTGATATCGTTTGCCTAAGAGAGAGTGAGCTATCCTGCCCCGATGAAAGTCGGGGTGGTTTTTTGTATAAAAATAAAAAGTCGGGAGGCAGCAAGCCTCCCGATAGAGTTACTTCATTGTTCCACAGCTGATTTATGCAGTACGTCTTCTGGTACCCGTAGTGTTTTCTGCTGCTGACAATGGTTTGTATTTTTCTGTACGCACATTTTGAGTGACTTGGTGTGCCTGACTTAGCAACTTCTGTAGTGCATCAAAATCCCTCAAGAGTGAGTCAACTTCGGTCGTGGATTTACCCATGAGTAGCCTTGTGAGCCATTCTTGGTAGTCGGGCTTTTTTCGATCACCGATCAGGCGCTCAAATCCGCGTGTTGCATGCTGCAACGTTGTTTCAAGAAGTCGAACACTTACCCCCGGGTCTCTGCCGCGGATTTTTTCACCTTTGCCTGAACGAATCTCCCGTGTGCGCTTGATGATGTGGTCATAAGCTTTTTGTTTGTCGTGCGGGAAAAGATCTTTCGCTTCTTGCAACGTAGAAAGCTGACTTTCTCTTGGACCTCGTGCGAGTGCAACTGCTGCACTGAAAGGAAGTGCGTTGTCGCCAGTGCTGTCCACAAGCTTCATCAGTGTGTCGTCAAGATTGATGAGAGCCGAATAGTTCTGTATCCAGGGAAGACTTTTGCCAAACTTGCGCGCAAAGTCCATCTGCACAACAGCAACTGCAACTTTCTTGTCTGCTCGACGACGTTCAACTGCGTATTCACGAAAGAGGACCACAATTTCGCGATGAGTGTGTCCTGCTCGATTGATATTTTCGGCAGCCTGGTTGATTTTCCGATCGATGTCGTGATCACCAGAGTAATTTTCACCATCGATGACATAGCTTTTTACCGTTGGGATTTCCAGACGGCAATGAGCTGTCCAACGACGCTCGCCATATTTGATGTAGTAATACTGGATTCCATCTTTGATGTACGCTTTGTTGAGGGTAATCGGTTGATGTAGTCCAGCATTCTTGATGGAGGCCATCAGTTCTTGCATCTCCTGCTCATCAAACGTTTCTCGTGGCTGATGCGGATCGGGGATAATGTGTGTAGTCGGAATTTCAAGAACCTAGCCCACACAGACTGGCTGGTACATTGCCTCGTTGGAGGCATTTCTTGCTGGCTTTTTAGGCATGTTTGAACTCACTTTCTTGCAAAGAGCAACGCCTCCTAGGATTAGGATTAGTAGAATACTACTCCTTATTTATTGATAAGTATATATTGTCTAGCTACTCATTATGTGGTCATATTACAATTGCGGAAAAGTCCTTAGTGCGGTAGAGTTTTGTAATGTACCTTTTAGGAGAAAATGATGAAAACGTGTCGAATCAGTGTTGATGGAGAGATGCTTGGTGGTGTCGTCGGGCACTTTTCCATGGTTGAGATTGGGGCATGTGTCCTGCCTGCACCAGGCGGTTCCTACCAGGAGATGAAGACGTTTGGGCAAATTATTGCGCCATCTGCTCATTTTGCAGCAGCATATGAGCATGGAGCAAGAAAAGTCCTCCGTCGAAGCTTCGAAGAATTCCTGAAGATGGGGCGTTCCCCACAAGATGTTGCCCATGAGTTCGTTGATTTTTGTGATGAAGCACGTGGTGAGAACGGGAAAGTTGAACTTGTAGGGGTCAATATCGCATTTGATTTTGGATTCATTCGTGAATATCTCTACAGGTTCTGCCCAGATCGTTATGAAGTCATTGGGCATAAGGGGTATGACATCACTTCCTTTGCTGCTGGGGTACTTGGTTTTCCTCTCGGGGATATGAGTGCCAAAAAGGCTTGGCTTCATATTAGTCAGGTTAACCGAGAGGTTTTCGACAAGTATTATCCTGGTGCGCTTACCCATAGTGCAAGTCAGGATGCGATTGATCAGGCAAAACTTCTTTTGGCACTTGAGGAATTGCAAGCAAGGCAGTCGAAACGATAGGTACTTTTTGTCGTTGTGTCTGTGAGAAATGATTGCCCAAACACCGCTTTTGTGGTAGCATACTAGCTACTGCACAAGCGGTTTTTCTTTTCCCTAATTTATATGTAAAGGAGGGGAAAGAAGCGAATTTGTAAAGCTTATTCGCTTCACTTAAAACTATTAATCTAAAAACTATTAATTACTCATATGGCACGCGACTATCCACTTAATAAAACACGTAACTTTGGAGTTATTGCTCACATCGACGCTGGTAAAACAACAACTACTGAGCGTATTCTTTTCTATACTGGAGTTTCACACAAGATTGGTGAAGTTCATGATGGAGCAACACAAATGGACTGGATGGAACAGGAGCGTGAGCGTGGTATCACAATCACTTCAGCTGCTACAACAGCTTTCTGGAACCCAACATACATGCCAAAGACGGATGTTTCTAAGAAGTGTCGTTTCAATATCATCGATACACCGGGACACATCGACTTTACAATTGAAGTAAAGCGTTCACTTCGCGTGCTCGACGGTGCGGTTGTGGTGTTTGACGGTGTTGCCGGAGTAGAGCCACAGTCAGAAACTAACTGGAGATACGCGTCAGATGCTATGGTGCCTCGTATTTGTTTCATCAACAAGCTTGACCGCATGGGTGCTAACTTCGATAAGGCGTATGCATCAATCCTTGACCGTCTTTCTAAGAAAGCTGTTCGTATGCAGATGCCGATTGGGGCTGAAGAAAACTACAATGGTATCATCGACCTCCTTACAATGAAGGAAATGACTTTCACAGGGGAAATGGGTAAGGAAGTTGGAACAGCAGAAATTCCAGCAGAGCTCCTCGAAGAAGCTAAGAAGCGTCGTGCTGAAATGGTTGAGAAAATTGTAGAGACTGACGAAGACCTCATGACTCAGTACCTCGAAGGAAAGGAATTTTCTATCGAAGTTCTTAAGGAGACTGTTCGTAAGGCAACTCTTGCTAACGAGCTCTTCCCAGTATTCTGTGGATCTGCGCTTAAGAATAAGGGTGTACAACTCGTTCTCGATGCGGTTATTGACTACCTCCCATCACCACTTGATATTGCAGCTCCTAAAGGAATTGATGCAAATACTGGTGAGCCTACAACTGTTGAAGTATCTGATACTGCACCGTTTACAGCGCTTGCGTTCAAGTCTATGGCGGATCCTTTCGTAGGTCAGCTAACATTCTTCCGAGTATATGCAGGAACGCTTGAAGCTGGTTCATATATCTATAACTCTACAAAAGAGAAGAAGGAGCGTGTGTCTCGTATCCTTCGTATGCATGCTAACGAGCGTGAAGAAGTAAAGGTTGTGTACGCTGGAGAAATTGCAGCTGCGGTGGGACTCAAAGATACTGTTACATCAGACACTATGTGTACTGAAGAGCACCCAATTATTCTTGAGCGTATCGTTATCCCTGAATCAGTGATCTCAATGCGTGTTGAACCAAAGACAAAGGCTGACCAAGAAAAAATGGGTATCGCACTTTCAAAGCTTGCTGTTGAAGACCCAACATTCCGTGTTGCGTCAGACCCAGAAACTCTTGAGACAATTATTTCAGGAATGGGTGAACTCCATCTTGATATCATTGTTGATCGTATGAAGCGAGAGTTTAACGTAGAAGCTAACACTGGTAAGCCACAAGTTGCGTACAAGGAAACAATTCTTGGATCTGCATCTGGAGAGGGTAAGTACATCAAGCAGTCAGGAGGTCGTGGACAGTACGGTCACTGCAAGATTAATATCAAGCCAATTGATTACTCTATTGATAAAGAAGATTTACCTAAGAACACAAAGCGATATGATGGATTCGAGTTCGTTAACTCACTTAAAGGTGGTGCTATTCCACAAGAATTCGTACCAGCTGTAGAAAAAGGTCTTCGTGAATCTATGGATCGTGGAACACTCGCTGGCTTTAAGATGGTGGATGTATCATGTGAAGTGTACGATGGATCTTTCCACGAAGTGGACTCTTCAGAAATCGCCTTTAAGTTAGCTGCCGGAATGGCACTCGCGGATGCTGTAGCAAAAGCAAAGCCTGTTATCCTCGAACCAATCATGAAAGTAGAAATCGTTACCCCGGATAAGTTCTATGGAGATATCACTGGTAACCTATCGTCAAAGCGTGGACAGATTGAAGGAATGGATGAACGAGGACAAGATAAGGTAGTAAAGGCAATGGTTCCACTTTCAGAAATGTTCGGATACGTGAACTCACTTCGTTCTATGACAGAAGGACGTGCGACATTTACGATGGAATTCGGGAAGTATGATGTGGTGCCGCAGAACATTGCGAAAGACATCGCCGAAAATAAGAAATAAATTAATTCATCTACTTCGTTAAAAGCCGTTTTCGCTCCCGCAAAGTACTGCTCGTACATCTTGGTCGCGAAAACGGCTTTTGCCTTGTATCTAAAGCAATTTCTTTCTTATTTTATCGTATTGAGAATTTGTGTTTAATTAAAAAATAAATACAACACAAAAGCGACCTCTTACGAGGTCGCTTTTGAATTTTTCTTCACTATAACTTCCGCTATTTCTCTTAAAACTTGCAAAATGCATAAGAGAGAGACATACTTAAGGGTATTAGAAAAGCTGCAATTAAATATCAAACACATTTATGCAAACAGGCCAACCGGGGAGTGCCCCAGGTCCAGA
>JACCDG011465056.1_pt1 | contig 95450 bp, 106 predicted proteins | sample 7442471 | NCBI WGS metagenome assembly JACCDG01 (sample SAMN15323444, study PRJNA562643) | freshwater metagenome | isolation source: river surface water | place: USA:Blue River Watershed | collected 2017-08-17 | reverse complement strand
GAATGGATTGATATAGTTGAAACCATTCTTTTTACAGACGAAACATTACTTAATGAAAGAGAAGAGATAATTGACCTCTGTCCAATATTTGCTTGATTAATGAAAATTGGGCGAAAGTATATTCGCCCACATTATTCAGCTCATGAAATTTCGTGGGTTGATAGTGAGAGTACATTGTTCATTCAAAACTAAAATATGAAAAAACTAACTGTTGCGAACTTTCGCAGTGGCTTTGATCACTTCAGAAATGGACTCCAAGCATATTTTGGAAATGCTACGCATGAGGTATTGAAAAACTTAATTGAAGAAACAATTGAGATTGAATTCAATGGAGATAACCCAAAAAACTTTGATGAAGCAGCATTTGCTGAATACAAAATTGATTTTCTTTTCCTCAATCTAATTTTTTGCACAGAAACTACATGCAAAGTAATAAAAAGAATTAAAGTAATAAGCCCGGGAACAAAAATCATCTTTGTAAGTAGTGTAGCCAAGAGTATTTCACAAGAAATATTTTCTGCTGGCGCAACTGCTTGTATTCAGGGGTAAATATTTTCAATTCAAAAGCCGATTCATAAGAGTCGGCTTTTTTCTTTTTAATAATTTTTATTGTCTTGGTTTAAATAAATCAGGTTTGATTGCTTTGATGGAGAGTGAGAGTTTGCCGTTCTCAGCGCGGATAATTTGGACCGGCACGATATTGCCTTCATGAAGATAATCACTCGAGCGTTCGACTCGAAATGGTGCGATTTCAGAAATATGAATCAATCCCTCAGTGCCTCCACCTTCAAGCGCTGCAAAGGCGCCGAAGTCCATGAGTTTGATTATAGTCGCGTTCACGATGTCGCCAACTTTGTATTCTTTCACGAGGCTCTCAATTATTTTCTTGGCGTGATCAGCACTATCACCTTTGCCGACAATATAGACCGAGCCATCATCTTCGATGGTGATTTCTGCACCCGTCTTCTCACGAATTTCTTTCACAGTTTTGCCTCCCCCGCCGATAACGAGTCCAATTTGATCAACTTTGATTTTAACCAACACAATCTTCGGTGCGTTTGGCGAGATGTTCGCGCGTGGTGCGCTGATAGCTTGATCCATAGCATCGAGAATTTTGAGTCGAGCATTTTTTGCAGCAATGAGTGCTTCAGAGAGAATAGTAATTGGAATGCCGCCGACTTTCACATCAAGCTGAAGTGCAGTGACGCCCGTGCGTGAGCCCGCAATTTTGAAATCCATATCTCCATAGTGATCTTCAGCACCCTGAATGTCAGTTAGTAGTTTGTAGTTGGTAGTGGATAGTTTTTGATTTGATATTGTACTATCCCCTATAACCTCTTCGCTATTCCCTAACATGACCCCCATAGCAATGCCGGCGACTGGTGCTTTGATTGGTACGCCGCCATCCATCAGTGCAAGTGAGCCTGCACAAATTGAGCCCTGTGAGCTCGAACCGTTTGATGAGAGTGTTTCGGAAACAAGTCGAATGGTGTAGGGAAATAATTCTTTGGCAGGAATGACAGGCGTGAGTGCTTTCTCAGCGAGAAATCCATGACCCATTTCGCGGCGATTGAGACCGCCGACGCGTCCCGTCTCGCCTGTTGAAAATGGTGGGAAATTATAGTGATGCATGAAGCGTTTCGCACCACGGATTTCCATACCCTCAATTTGTGTCGCATCATCTGGTCCACCAAGAGTGAGGACTGAGAGAATGTGCGTTTCACCACGGTAGAAGATTCCCGAGCCATGGAGTACAGGAGAAACTCCACCAGCTTCGGCGTAGAGCTCTCGCACCTCATCGAGCGCACGTCCATCGACACGTTTGTTTTCGGAGAGAAGTGCGCGATGCACCTCGCTATCAATTTCGGTTTCAAAATAATCTTGTCCTATTGATTGCACGAGAGTGTCTTCCGGGAATTTCTCCTCGAGAGCGCCTTTCCAGGCGCGCTCAAGTACGCTGATGTTTTTGTTGCGTCCGACTGTGAAAATAGTTCCGAGTTGTGGTTGGATGATTTCTTCAAACATAGTTTTGATTTCATCGGGGAGAGCAGGTTTTGGAGCTACGAGTTTCTCTTTGCCAACATGCGAAACAATTTCTTGCTGCCACATCTGAAGTCTATTTATTGCTTCTATCGCGAGTGTAAATGCCTGCGAAACCACATCTTCAGAAATCTCATACGTCATTGCCTCGATCATATTGATGAGTCCGTCTTTACCACAGACGGTGATATCAACTTCGGGTGAAGATTCACTAGAGGCTCCGTGGTAGTCATTGATGAGTAGTTCACTTGCGCCAAATGCGCGGCTTATCTGTACACATCCAACAGGTCCATCCCAAGGAATCGGCGAGAGTGCGATGGCGAGTGACGCGGCATTGACGCCAAGAATTGTTGGATCCGCTTTACCGACGGCGAGTACTGTGATGATGACTTGCACCGCATTTTTAATATGGTGAGGAAAGAGAGGGCGAATTGTTCGATCAATGACGCGTGATGAGAGGACTGCTTTGTCAGATGGTCGGCCTTCGCGTTTATTGTACTGACCACCACCGATCATGCCAGAGGCATAAAACTTTTCCATGTACTCAACTGTGAGATTGAAGAATCCTTTGTTGTCTTTGACATCATTTGAAATACACGCAGTTGCAAGTACGACCGTCTCATCAGAGGTGAGTATGACCGATCCCCCTGCTTGCATAGCGAGATCAGAAATAATCGCAGTGATCTTCTTCCCTGCGAGCTCGAGTGTGAATTCTTGTTTTTTCATAGTCTAAATAGTTCCTCTCCAAGCGATACCATTGAATAGTGATTGATCAATGTTAGGCGCCTGAAGACGAAAAATATTTGTAATAGAAAAAGTATATCAGAGATCAATAATAAAAATCATAAGAAAATGTTACTTGACTATTGATATCTATTGTAGTATTATAACTATAGTCAATTACTCGCGTTTCCTAGCTTGAAACACATTTGTAGAATGCCTCGGGGTACAGCATAAGCAAATCCATGGTGGATATATTGCCCCTACAAAGAGAGTAATTGCGTCGACCTAGATTTAGCGGTTTGCGAAATAATTTCACACAGCTAGGTGTGGTTTCGTGAGCCGGGCTGGTTTTCATTTCTTCCCAACCAAAGCAGAAATGGGAACCAGTTTCGAAGCCAATTGGAGACTCGTATAAAAGTGCGAGCAAAAAAATGAAAGTAATAGTTTGTTCTTTGGTCAAAATTCAGAAAGTATTCAATGAGCATGCAGTACACATTGCAGAATGTGAATGTAATAATATTGGTTTGATTACCAAATCGATTATGCTCTTAAATATGAGGACGATACAATTTGAGTTTTATGATTGTTGTAAGGACGATTATATTCTCGAAGTTCTCAGAATACTTTTTATGAATCTTGGCGGAGTAGATGTCGATTGGGATATTTTTAATGAACCGATCACCATCTACTAAGAAAAAAGCTTGCTGCGTTTGCTGCAAGCTTTTATATTTTTAGACGATTTACATAGTTTCAACCTGCCCGAATGATCGAGATTATTCGATCGGGCGGGCCTTCAACATCTCACCTCACAGGCTATCTCCCAATCAAATATTTCTTTGGATTTTCTGAGAGATCAGTAAATGAGTCTGCAACTTCTTTTAATTTCATTGATGTTGATTTACCAAATGAAATCACTTCCACTTGCGTGTGACCTTGGAGATATTCGACGAGCGGGATGAAATCACCGTCGCCTGAGACAATCACGACGGCATCGAGTTTTGGTGCCATCATGATAGCGTCAACAGCGAGCCCGACATCCCAGTCAGCTTTCTTGGCGCCACTTGAGAAAATTTGTAAATCTTTGGTCTTGGTCTCAATACCCATCTTAGTGAGCGCTTCGAAGAAGGCTTTCTCATCCCCTGCTTCACTGGTGATGACGTAGGCAATGGCGCGGACAAGACGTCGTGTGCCCACGGCTTCTTTTAAGATAGCGCCGAAGTTTACGCGCGCATGATAGAGGCTTTTAGCACTGTGATAGACGTTTTGTGTATCGATAAATATTCCGACACGTTGTTCTTTGTGTTTAATTACACTCATATGTAAAAGTTAATAGAAAATAAAATCTTATAAAAATATAGAAATACAAATATGAAAATACCTATACGAATTTTAACATAAAATCCGCATCGATGCGGATTTTATTAGTTCTTTATTTAAGTCCGAGTTTTTTGACGAGTGCGCCGTACTGCTTCGGATCTTTCTTCTCGAGGTATTTCAAATGGGCGCGACGATCAGACACCATTTTGAGAAGTCCGCGTCGTGAGTGGTTGTCGAGTTTGTGTTTCTTTAAATGAAGGGCAAGTTTATCAATTTCTTCTGAGAGGACTGCTACTTGGACGACAGATGAGCCAGTATCCTTCTCATGTACTTGGTGTTTTTTGATAATTTCTTGTTTTTTCTTGGTTTTAAGCATAGGAAATGAGGGGTATGATCAAATATAGTAATCTAATCCCGTGAAGGCATAGTAGCATATATTCCTTATTTTTGCAAGCATTTAGGGGTCTTTTGGGGTAAATAAAAACCCGCAACTTATGATTGCGGTTTGTTCGGTTCCCTGAGATCCTCTTCGCTTGGTTTTGGGTCATACATTGTACTTGAAAGCACAAGTGTCCACCATTTACCAAAAAAAATGAACATGAATAAAGTTAAAAGGAGAGGTAATCCAATGAGGAGTTCATATTTGTAACTATGGCCAAATTCTTTCCAATCGTTACTCAAACTGAATCCAAGGCCGGAAAGTAGGATTAGAATGAAAAATATTGCAAAAGTAATAATTGCCATTCCGAGAAACCTGAGCAGTTTCTTGAAACCTTCACTAAACATTAGTTTGAACATCGTTGATGATTTTCTATTTTGATTAAATACAATTGTGAGCTATCTGTCAAATAAAAAATCCAGCATAACTGGATTAGGCGCTCTCCCACATTTCTTTTAAAAAAATCTTAATATCTCTTCTAAGATCGCTAACGAAGAGTGAGAGTAATGCTGAAACTGAAAGCACTTTAATAAACCACCTCCTTCTTTTGAGGAAACTTCGACCAGCGAAGTATCCTATTAGTACCAGGAGCGGAACCTTCACTGGCAAAAACAATAATGCCAGCATCCAATTAATAGTTTCTCCGTGCTCATAGAGATACCCTGCAATCGCAAAGGGGGTCGCAGAGAGAAATAGTACAAGAAAAAGAACGGCTGTACATCTATCTTGTGAAAGTTTCATTCAGAATTTTTTCTTGTCTGAGACTACAGGCATTCATAGTCATTGTCAAAATTATTTTCCGACACTCAGGTTTGCTATACTAATTGAAATGGCATCTGAAATTGAAACACTCAAACGTCAGTTTCTCGAATACATGGAGATCGAACGTGGTTCGAGTCTCAAAACGGTCGCTAACTATGAGCGCTACCTCACACGATTTTTCGAATTTGCCAAAGTCGCCTCTCCTCACGCTATTACCGAAGACATGATTCGGGAATTTCGCCTATCACTCAATCGCGCGCCAGGGATTCATGTGCGTGGCCAAGCGAGTGCCACTATGAAGAAGAATACTCAGAATTATTACCTCATTGCTCTTCGAAGATTTCTCAAATATCTAATGAAACGCAATATCAAAGCCCTCACACCTGACACGATTGAGCTTGCCAAGACCAAAGGCCGTGAGCTTGATCTCATTTCAAGCGCTGAACTTGAGCGCCTTATGAAAGCCTCAGAAGGCACTGAACTAAAATCACTCCGCGATCGTGCGATTCTCGAACTCTTCTTCTCAACAGGGCTTCGTCTCTCTGAACTCTGCTCGCTTAATCGCGATCTTGATCTCGGCAAAGATGAGTTTTCAATCAGAGGGAAAGGCGAGAAAGTCCGGGTAGTGTTTCTCTCAGAGAGTGCCAAGAACGCAATCAGAAACTATCTAAAAGCCCGCAAAGATATGGATGAGCCACTCTTCACCCAGCTCTCGCATAGGAAGAGTGAGAATAATTCTACTCGCCTCACTCCCCGCTCGATTGAACGCATGGTGACCTACTACGCGACCAAGGCTGGCATTTCCAAAAAGGTAACACCGCATGTGATCCGCCACTCATTTGCCACAGATCTTCTCTCAAACGGTGCCGATATCAGAAGTGTGCAAATGATGCTCGGTCACGCCAACATCGCGACGACGCAGGTGTATACGCATGTTACCGACAAGCAATTACGTGAAGTACATAAAAAATTTCACAGTAAATAAAAGTAATTGGGTATATAAATAATTAGGACTTCCGTTGCGGGAAGTCCTTTTTGAAAAGATTGATATTCTTTTGTGGTCGGTCGACTACTTTTCATATATCGACTACCGTCCGGCCGGGCTACATCATCCTGTGATAAGCGTTCCCCCGGTAATTACCTGTTGCTGTTGTCTTAAAATTCTTTTCTGCACCTGCAATTGTTTTTGCGTATAGCATCGGAATTTTCTGTGGCGCCGGTGTTTCTGCAAAATTTACACGATCATTTTTGATGGTACCGTTCTCTTTTTCATATACGGCAGGCTGGTAGCTGTCTGTGTTAAGAGCTACCGGTAAATCCGTTGGAGAAATCTTCACCTCCTGGGAAGTTGTTGCTGCAGGTGTAGCTGATACAGGGATGATAACTGATGTGATTAACGCGGTGGTTATAAGCAACACTGTGCTTAGCAACCATTTGAAAGAACAGTTTTTCATGGTAGAGGGCTTGGTTTTGTTCGCCCTATGAAAGTAAGATTACTACTTTTCATACTTTTGTCAATATTTCACCAAAACTGTGGAAAACCTTAAAAAGAATGAACCCCGCAGTTTTTAGGCTGAGGGGTTTGACCAGGAGGAGACACTGTTACCAAAAGCAATTCTCCTGGAAAGTTGTTTAAGTGTTTTCTTTTTCACTTAATTTTTTTTGCGCTCGTTTTTAAACTCTTCGCTAATATAAGGCTAGTGAAGCCTTCCTGATGAAATCTATACTATCCGTGGTTAAGGGAAAGCAAACTTCACATTAGTGAGTTTTGAGCGTGTGAAATTATGGGTGTACGTACTAATTGCTGATTCTATCGATTATTAAACTATTGTCAATCACGATGTGGGGATTCCAAATTCTACGAAGCATAACAATTATTCTGATATACTTAGAGAAATGGAATCTAAAAGTTCACACGATTATTTTGCCCGTGCCTACAAAACTGGTTCTGATATTTGGACGGGCATGGTATTGCCCGAGAAAGGAAGTGAACTTCTGACACTCCTTCCGAAAGATGCACTTATCCTCGATCTCGGTGCTGGACGCGGACGATTACTCTTTGATCTTGTTGAGCGAGGATTTCGAGTGATTGGATTAGAAAATATTCCTCATGTCGTTGAGAAAGGTAATGGCGAGATCAAAAATCGTGGCTATGCGTCCAAGGCTCGCTTTCTCGAAGGTGATGCACGGGCAATTCCACTGGCGGATGGGAGCTTTGATGCGGTGATTGATGTGGGGCTTCTCCAACATCTCGCACGGGACGATTGGTCGCAGTACACAAATGAAGTGACTCGAGTACTCAAATCAGGTGGAATATATTATGCGATAGAGTTTGCTCGCGAGACGCCGAAATTTCTCACTTGGGTTCCACGTGAGAGTGAAACGGGAGATTTCACCTACGAAGATACTCCTTTTCACTTTTTTGCGGAAGATGAGATGGCGAAACTCATGGAAAGTAATTTTGAAATCAAGACACTCACAACCGTGCAAGCAGAGCTCGGTCTCGACAAGCCAGTTTTCATCAAAGGAATCTGGAAGAAGAAATAAAAAAGTTCCCATTAAGGGAACAGTGATAATAATAATAAGCTAATCTCAATCCATCGATGACGGATCACCGAAAGCATTTGATTTACAGTGTAAATCAATATAAGCAACAGTGTAATCACAAGATTTGCAATAACCCATGCTTTAGTAAATGAAACTATCGTCCAAAATGTAGTATGGGTGTCTTCGCTGAAAAAAGTAAAACACCATACCCAAATTGCACCCAGGCCTCCTGCAAAAAATACTAAAAATATCTGCAAGCATAATCCATCAGCAACCCTTTTCTTTGTAGTTTCAGGGGTATTGGAACTCATGTATCCGACCGTGAATCCAATAATTTGAAAAAGGATAAACAACACACCGTAGGTGTGTGTTTCGAAAAAAAATGGCACGAAATTTGTGCGGAGAAATTCTCCAACACCAAGTGGATTGAACAATAGAGAGAGACCAAGGAGAATCAAAACAAAGGCAGTGCCGAACATTCCTACAAAGCCAAGTATCTCCACGGGAGTCAGCTTATTATCATGATCGTTCATAGGTTAAAGTTTTCTGACCATGATATTACTCCTCTTAATTTATTGCGCAAGTTGTGAATTCACATGTCAATTTTTTGAAATATAAATTAGGGGAACATGCGGGTATAAAAATCAACAAGCCTCAATCATTACGATTGAGGCTGTCTTCCGCGATTTTTTAGGTTATTACATTATTCAATGTGTCATAACGAATTTATGATTCGTGAGAAAATGATGGTAAGTTGGGTCCCGTATAGGGTGAGCCAACAACCGGAATGGCATTCGTACCACTACCTACGGTTTTATGATGAGGGCATGGAAGCCCGGGAATTACTGAACTGTTAGTATCTTAGCATGTCTATCTGTTCTTGTCAAGTGTCTGATAGAATCTCAGAATTGTAGATATGCTACACTTTTGTCATGAAAATTATCTCGTGGAATGTTAACGGCATCAGAGCGGTGCACAAAAAGGGTCTCTTTGTCCCCTTCGTACAAAAACATAACCCTGACATTATTTGTTTGCAGGAAACCAAAGCTGAGCAGCATCAGAGTGAAGTTGATCTTCCGGGTTACGAGGAGTATTGGAACTCAGCTCTGCGCAAAGGCTACAGTGGTACTGCTATTTTCACCAAATATACACCACTTTCAATTACACTAGATATCCCGGAAACTTTTGTGAAGAAATTTAGCATTATCGATGATGGATATGGGAATCCTAACACTGAGGGTCGTGTAGTATCACTTGAATTTGAAGATATTTTTGTCGTGACCGTCTACACACCAAATGCTAAAGACGACTTATCGCGAGTTCACTTACGTCACAAGCACTGGGACCCAGCGTTTCTTGCCTATATGAAATCGCTTGAAAAGAAAAAGCCCGTTATATTCTGCGGTGACTTAAATGTGGCACATACTCCAGATGATCTTGCACGGCCCAAGGAGAATGTTGGTAACAAAGGATTTACCAATGAAGAACGCGAAGGAATTGAGAAAATGATTAGTGGTGGATTTATTGATACATTTCGAATGTTTACCAAAGGCAATGGCCACTACACGTGGTGGAGTCATTTTGCCGGAGCACGTGCGAGAAATGTTGGCTGGAGAATTGACTACTTTTTCGTCAGCAGTGCGCTTAAAAAGAAAGTGAAGAGCGCGACTATTTTGCCTGAAGTGTTGGGCTCAGATCACTGCCCTATTATGCTTGAGATCTCCTAAATTGCACATTTGTCCAAAAGGCGCTAGAGTTTCCTTAGAAAATTATTGACTATGACAGAACAAAATCTAAGGTTTTACTCAGGAGGAGTATATATTCCGCTTTCTGAATCAAAGATATTTATTCCAAGGAATATTAGTTCCAACTGGTTCTCAAAAAGACTTTTTCAAATCCTTGTGCCTGTATTTCAAAATGGTACAAAGGGTATAACAGTTAAAGTAATACGAATTCCTCTCGGAGTTTACAGAACACATCTAAAAGTCCTTACTCGTGCAACACAGGTTCGCATTTGTGGAGATAGTATTGTGAGTATTCACCATAATGTTCGTGGATGTGAACTGATTGAGTATCAGTACATGAGGAAAAATTTACCCATTCGAAAGAGTGTCTATGCAGTCATGAGCGAACAAGTAGAGGTCTTTTTATACGCACGAGTGAAATTAACATATGCTCTTGCATTAGCTGCACTCATTTTGTCGAATATAGGCATTGCCTCTTTCATTGATGATTTCGGACTCATGTTACTTACGATATGTCTCTACGGTAGCATTATATCGGTCGCATTCCTCAGTCGGATAAGTCAACTTCATGAAAAATACAGAGAACGCTGATGGATTTCCCATCAGTTTTTTATTTGAAAATAAAAATCCCTTCAGAAATGAAGAGATCGTTTTAAAGTTGCTGGCGAGACGAGTTCCCAGACTACATAGGGAGCATACTTTTCTTCTGAGGAAAATATACTGAAAAATATCAAGAATTTCATCATGGTAAACTCTTTTTCTGATTCGCATACTAGCACAGTGCTCTATTTTGTATAGCTTAGGCTAATTGGAATGTCTATTGCTTTCTTGGAGTGATCGAGCTAATCTTCGAATAGAAAATTAACAATTATGAGGAACGAAAACATTTTGTTCGAGGACAAAGTGTTCTCGAAATATCCAAACAGCTTTGGTTTTGGCTCGTATAACGATGACGATCTCAGGTATTCTCGTGATAATGAGGTTTTTGTGCCACTTGAGAACGTCAGAATTTTGCCGATTGAGATTCGTCCAGATCGTTCAATGATCTACCAGTATGATCCTATTGAAACGTATTTCCACGATATTCGTCTTAAAGAAAGGAAAAAGAGTAAGGTCGATCTGACATTTGCACGCCAGGTGATTGCTGATGAACATTATCCTACTCATGGAGAGTATTGGTTTAATCCAGTACTGAGAGAAGATGAATGGACTGGAGAAGAACGAATGGAAGACTCAGAATGTATGGAATGGGGTCGCTGGTGCCTTCTCGATTTGATTGCCGCTTGTCGGCATAATGCTGCGATTCCTGAGCTTAGAGAAATAATTCTTCACGACGACTCAAGACAGATGCGCACAAAGGCCCTTAGAGTATTAGGTGTGCTTGATCAAAAAAAAGCTAGTCAGGTGGTCAATGAGGCACTTAAGTTCTCAACGGATAGATTTTTTATTATGGAAGTTACTCACTATATTAGAAACAATCCAAGTAAACTATTTATCCCGAACCTACGAGAAAAATTCGAAGAGTACTATCTTGACTACACAAACAGTCCACTAGCTCGACGGTACTTCTGTACTATTCCGCAATCAATTCTGATCTATGCGTGTGCTCGTATTCCTACACTCTCATCGCTTGAAATCATTGAGTTAGGACTTAAGCACCCATACCCTCATGTTGAGTCCCATGCATCTCACGCATTACATTGGTGGCTTGAGAGAATTGTGAAACAAAAAGTAGTAAGCGAGCGAATTTTCAAGAAAGTTTCCGAGTTGCGGCACAAGTACGATTTTGGGAATACAGAGGCATGGAAAGCCTTCAAAAAACTTCCCATTGCCGGTCCATACTAAACGACCGGCTTTTTATTTTCAAAATATGACATCGCTATTGCGTCTCAATTCTCCTCTGCTACACTGACCATAGAAAACTACTCTCACTATGAAAAAGATTCTTCTTTTCGTAGTGATGATCTCTTTCACACTACGAATTTCTGGCCAGTCACTCGTCATCGAGAATAACAAAAGTCCATGGAGTGACACAGTCTCACAATGTCGTGATACTACTGTGTATATAATCCTCCACACAGTTGAGGGGCTCTGTCCGGGATGTTTGGTGAATATGCACCAAAATCTCCACACACAATTACTTGTCACTCGTGATGGCAGAGTAACTAGACTTTCTGAGGAAGATCGACTCATTAATCATGCGGGTTATTCGCTCTGGGATGGCGACACGGCACTTTGGAGAATTTCAGTCGGTATTGAATTCGAGGGGTGGCACAACCAACCGCTCACCGAAGCCCAATATTATATTGGTATGATACTGATTGATTCGCTTCAACGGCGATATCATGTGAATGATGAACATGTACTCCCACACTCAATGGTCGCTTGTACCAAGGATTATTGTTTTCGTGGCCGTAAGAAAGGTTGCGGACAGCAATTCGCAGACCCATGTGTTCGGCTTGAGCTTGGGATGCGCCCATTGCCAATTGACTGGTATGATCCTGATGAAAGAGAAGGCAAGATTAAATGGCCAACAAATAAAGTTGCGCAATTACTTAAGCGGAATCTTTATGGTGAAGGAAAGAAATGTATAGAGCTGCTCTCCAGAGATACAATTCAGAAAATTCCGAGCGATGCATATTTAATTGCTGATGGAAGCCCAAGCCATATGCTTTCGCATATAACTAAGAAGAAATATCATGCATCTCTTAGTTTAGAGAAGCAAAAAGGCTCCGCCTCTCGTGGCAAATCCTCATTCCGGTGAAAACTCACCGGAATTTTATTTTTAGTAATCAAACATTTTCCAACCGACAAATACTGGGGCGGTGTCACAGCCTAGTATGGTGTTGAGGAATTTGTTGGTCAGCTGTGACTTTGTTCCGGGCGCAAATCCACCCGGATCGAGAATGTAGCTATGAAATGTCTTTTGGAATCCAGTAAGCGCTTGTTCGAACTCTGTATCGAAGATTGGAGTTGCTAAGCCGTTATAGAATCCAAGTGCTCTGAGGACAGATTTTGCCTGAGTGACTTCATTTGAATTTGAATTGCGGTACGTTGCATTATATTCGGTGAACACTGGACATGAAGTGATGACTGCAGGTAGACATGAGAGTATGTTGATTTGATTTTGAGTGAGCCAGCCGACATTGCCGACCGGCAAGTTAATGCCAGGGAGTGTTGGAATTCTACCTGCATACTTTGTTTGGAAACGTTTGACTGCCTCGATGTCACTTACTCCAAATATTCCATCAATCGTGACTGATTCCTGTTCATGATCGCGGAGAAATGTTTCAAGTTTTCTGACTTCATCAGGATTATTTCCTGCACCAATATAAACCCGATCACGCAAATAAGGGCATGTTGGGGCGGAATCTTCAGAATTTTTTGCAGTTTCAGTGCCAAGTACGTTCCCGTCATTATTACCTGAGGACCCTCCTCCACCTCCACTACTTGGTTCGGTTGGAGTTTCTATTGGGTCGGTTGTTGTAGATGAAATAGGTGCAAGATTAGTATGCGCTGGTGGACAGCCTTCAGTAACTATTTGTGTGTAGAGTTTTGGAAAGAGATCTGTGACGATTTCATCCGTGTGTCCGCCCAAGTTATGTCCTGTGTTTGGAAACGAGAGAAGTGTGGTTGGGATACCAAAGGAATTCATTTTTTCCTTACTCGCGACTGCTTCGCTGAAGAATATTTTCGGATCTTCTTCACCGTGGTACATAAATGCAGCAGGGTCATTGGCATCAAGATAGTTATCAATTTGTGGATTTATTGCTCCAGAGAGTGTCACTGCGGCACAGCTCCATGATAGCTCGTCTGGATGCGTGGTATTGGCTTTCGGTTCAAGAAACATATCTGCGTCTTGGTTGTTGCCCATAACTCCCGCTTGAATCGCAGTAATTCCCCCAGCAGAACTTCCCATGAGGATTATTTTATTTGGATCAATACCGAGCGTTGTGCTATTTTCGCGCGCCCAACGAACCGCAGCTTGCATATCAGAGAGGGCAATAGTTTGGAGCTCGGCAGTAAATTCTCCTTGTACGTCTGAAGCACCTCGATAGTCAATACTTCCGCAGACATAGCCACGCATGGCAAAACGTTCGGTACACCAGAGCGTGATCGCGTTGTCATCTTTTGCACCTCCTCCACCATGCGCGAAAAGCACAAGGGGTCGAAGTGTTTCACTGTCATTTTCTGGTGCATAAATATCAATTGCAAGATCAATGGTTCCAGCACCTTCGGTAGCTGGAATATCAAATGCGTACGTATAGGTAGTTGTCCCGATGTCAGATTCATCAAATACGAAATTACAGTAGCGCTCACCCTCAGCGTTTGGATCAACGCACTCTCCATCCATTTTCTGGGCCGCTCCACTACTACGTGCACCGGTGGTGAGGGATTTCAGTGCGCCAAGCTTAGCTTTGATTGATTTGATGACGTGTGAAGAGGCAGATTGATGGGAATTAGCTGACTTTTTTTCAGCAAATGACGAGATTGGCACCACGAAAAGAGCGAGAATGAGCACTATAGCTAAAGAATGGATGATTTTCATACGCTCATACTATAGAAAACTTCAGACTTTGTCGAATAAACTAATTTTTATTTTGTTTGACATTTTTGGTACTTATCTCTAATCTATTTTTAGAAAAAGCAAAAACATGGCCAGAATAGAATACATTCAGATAGTCTCTGCTGAACAGCAAATAGCTGATCTGGATGTGTATCAACTCCAGGTCATTGCTCTATATGAAAAACTGTTAAACGAAGATGGTATTTATGATTTTTTGTTTGGATTTGCAAGGAGTGGTTATATGACATTCTTGGAAAAGAAAGATAATAAGATCAAATTTTATGGTCTCACCAAAGAGACTCTCGAAAGAATTAAGCATAGGGGAATTGATCCCTGGGGACGGAGCCCGATACAGTCACTATATGAGGATGCAGTCGTTGGCTTTTGTCGCAAAATGTTGACCCACTGGCATAAAAAAGAACCACTTGTTGATGGTTGGGGTAAAAAATACTTCATCGAGCTCTCTCATCAGCAACGCGGAATGCTGACAAAAATTTTAAAGATTGAGAACAAAAGAAAACAGTTCAAAGGGAGATGATTACTAATTAGCAAGGATCTGGTGAATTGCGATACAGGGCAGTAATTTTGATTGTCCAAGGTACCCAGAATGTAGGTTCATACCCTACTCTTCATGAACTGTCTGCCCCGGGAACTTCCTGGGGTTTTATTTTGCAATTTGTGAGAGTAAATCAAAGTGCATTTTCATCATGTCACTGAATTGTCGACTGTGGACGATAAATCCGTAGAGTTCTTTGTCTGCAGAAATGAATGCGACATTGTCATCATAAATCCAGTATGACATAGAGAAATCAATACCTTTGGGTAAATATTTAATCTCGCGTAAATCTTCTGGTCGTGTGCCGAGGTAGGGGTATTTCTCGGTATCAATTTTTGTATCATCAAACTTGCGAATTGAGTCGAGTGAAATATTTCTCGTAACCCTGCGCTTATTGTGCCATTCAAGAAATTCAGGAGTGATGACGTCAATCATTTTATGCATCGGCCATAGTGTGTAGGTAGTGATATCTTTGTACCAAAGAATATCGCGCATGACTTGCTGACCACCTTCTTTACCTGAGAACATTTTTATTTTGGGCTCCGTAACTCTCGGAGATTTTAAAAGTGTAGGAAGTAATTCTTCCAGGCCTTTTCTTGCTTGAGTAATTTCCTCTGATGTTGAGTCGAGGAGTTGTAGCAGATATTGAGGATTACTGATGGAGAATACACTCTTACCGTTTACCTCTTGAGAAATTACTAGCGACTTGGCTTCTAGTATATGAAGGGCATCATAGATAGTTGGTCGAGGTAGAGTAAGCTTCTTTGATAAAAACAACACAGATTGTGGTCCTGCTGATAGGAGCTCTAAGTAGACTCTCTGAGCGGTGCCAGTGACTTTTAATGTTACTAATATTGATTCAATTTCAATCATGAGTAGATAGTATCATATTTGTCGCTTTTCGACGACACAAAGACATCATACATTCTATACTATATAATTTTATATAGTCAAGTACACTCTTAAAACAAAACAGAGATGAACCAGATAATCGATTTGATCAAAAGGAATTTGGAAATGATATTTTCAAATTCGTTCTTTACTACTTTAGACAAAGTAGAAATTAGTGAAAACGAGTGGAAGCGGTTCTTTATTCAAAAATATGGCTCTGTGGGATATTTTTTAGAATTTCTTTTAAATGGATCGCGCCTCTCTGAGGTACAGTCAAAAGATCTTTCAGAAATATTCTTACAAAACTATAACGATGAAGTTGGATTTATTCAGGGAAAATTTGAGGAAAATTTTCGACATGAAGTTTGGCGTTTGAGATCACTGAATGAGTTTGGGATTACATCTGACCAATTGAAAAATGCTAAGCTCATATCCTCTACGCAATTGCATTCAGATATTTTAGCAACCCTACCAAGAGGAAATGATTTTCTTGAGTATTGCGGAGCACTACTATTTCTTGAGATTTTTGTTGCAAGAGAGATGAGGTGTCTCATTAAAGCGTTTGAACGAACTATGCCGGGACACTTCCCTTCTGGTGGATACGAAGGGGTCAATACTCCGAATAATACCCATGAGTACTGGTATAACCACGCAGAGCATGATCCGTACCACTTCAAAGCAATTAAAGAAGGTCTCGAGAAATTTATCTCAGATCATGAAGAAAAGAGGCTGGAAATATACTCGAGGCTTACGAGGGGTATTGAAAAATGTTTTGTTGCGAAAATGCATCTCTATGACGATGCGCTCATGCAACACATGAAGCATGAATAACAGAGGCAAAAGACCGGAATATATATTCCGGTCTTTTTATTTTACCCCATGTTTTTTACGAATTTCCTCTACTTCGGCTTGCTCAGCTTCATCCTTGGCGCGTCTTCCCTTCTCGGCGAGTAATTTAAGTTCAGCGAGTTCTAATCCAGCAAGTTCGAGTGCGCGTTTTTCAAGATGTTGTTCATTATTGAGATCAGGATTTTCCAAGGCTTCTTCGAGGAGGGCATTTAAGATCATACCAACTCGTGGTCCTGGTTTCTCATCGAGAATTTCCATGATACGTGAGCCGTCAATCTTGAGCATGCCGACTGATGTCGGACTACGAAGTGCTTCTTCGATCATTGAGTGATATTTCCGGAGTCGATATGGTGCTTCAGTTTTGGCCATCCCAACGCGATCACATTCGCGCACCTGCATGAGTTCCCAGATGTGTTCCCTACCGACATTCACAATTGTTCTCCGCACTGCAGTGAGCGTGATCTGATCAGGATCAGAGAAAAACATGTGGTAGCGCACCATTTTGGTCACATACTCGCTGGTTTCACGTGAAAACTTAAGTCGCTCCATGATTTTTGCAGTCATACGGGCACCAATGACTTCGTGGCCGTAGAAGGTAAATTCCTTCTTGGTACCGGTCCGGCGACTCTTGGGTTTACCGATATCATGAAAGAGTGCCGAGAGTCTGATCTCAAGTGGCCAGTTCTTGTCTGAGGCATGCTGGAGGGCGTGAAGAAGATGTTCGTAGACATCGTATTTGTGGGCGCCACCTTGGATGCAACCAATCCCCTCCTCGAGCTCTGGAATGATGTATCTAAGAAGACCAAATTTCTCCAGCATATCTATTCCCACTGCAGGACTCGGAGACATAATAATTTTTACAAATTCATCACGGATTCGTTCTGAGGAGATATTTTCAATAAGCTTGGCGTTTCGTACGATAGACTCCATAGTTTCATGTGAAACGCTGAATTTGAGCTCTGTGGCAAATCTGATAGCCCTCATGAGCCTAAGAGCGTCTTCCTGGAATCTCTCGTCTGGCGAGCCTACAGTTTTAACGGACATTACTTTTAGATCTTCTTGTCCTTTATAGAAGTCAATTAGCTGTCCTTTTGAATCACCTGCCTCATCGGCAGACAGGCTATAAGCCATAGCGTTTATTGTGAAATCTCGTCTTTTTAGATCATCCTCAATGCTATTGCTAAATTTCACATCATCCGGATGCCTGCTATCAGAGTATGTAGTTTCTAGGCGGTATGGAGTAACTTCAATTGTTTCATGTGTAACACTACTATTAGTTTCACGTGAAACAGTATTTTGTGTTGTTTGTTGTGTAACAGCTGATTCTACAGGAATCATTACCATTACAGTGCCATATTTGTTCTCGTACACTGTTTTATCAAATAGTGCTTGAATTTGTTCGGGTGTGGCATTTGTCGTTACATCCCAGTCTTTAGGCTTTCTAGAGAGCAAAAGGTCACGGACACAGCCCCCGACGATGAAAGCCTCAAAACCAGCAGCTTCGAGCGTATCTGTTACACGTGTAACGTAATCAGGAATTTGAGTACTTGATATTGATTGTGTTGGTTGTTTCATATGAAACAGTTTGTGCACCCGGAGGGATTCGAACCCCCAACATCTGCTTCGAAGGCAGGTATGATATCCATTTCACTACGAGTGCGGATAGTATTAAATTGACATTGAAATTATATAGTATTTAAAAGTAAAAGTAAATTTGTCTTTATTTTTCAACATATTTCTGGAAAATTGCACATAAAGTGAAAAAATACTATACTACGTAAGTTATTTTCAAGGTCGCATGAATAATCGCGGGCATGGTTTAGTGGTAGAACACGTCCTTGCCAAGGATGAGACGGGAGTCCGATTCTCCCTGCCCGCACAGTAAATTTCTTAGTATATTATGTTTTGAAACTACGTCCTTTTGAAAAAGATAGTAATTACAGTAAAAGTCAGATTTTCAAGTAAACTGTGGAAAACTCTGTGTATGATGTTTATAAAGGACACAAGTTAATGAAAACTGAAATGATAAAAGTAGAATGTGAAATTCAAATAATAACCTTATTATGTATAGTTATTTTATGAAGGACAGCATTAAATAACGGACTTGGTGACCTATAAATAGGATATATGTTTCACGTGAAACATATTTGTAAATTTAGATAAAAATGCCAAAAATTTTCACTTCTAAAACTCAAAAAAGAGGAGAGATTGGAGAGGAAATTGCAGTACTTTATTTGAAAAATAAAGGCTACAAAATCTTAGATCGCAACTACACACGAAAATGGGGAGAGATCGATATTATCGCTCTAAAAAATAGCGAGGTTCATTTCATAGAAGTTAAAGCAGTTATCATTAAGGACAAAAGGACAGGTAGCGACCATATCCAGCCTGAAGATAATATGCATCCAGCTAAACTTCTCAAGCTACAGAGAACAGTTGAGACGTATTTGATTGAGAAAAAAGCATATGATAAAAAATGGACTATTGATTTGCTTTGCGTCGCCTATAACCCCGACCAGATGATTGCCGACGTCAAAATGTATTTTAGTATCGTATAAGCTTTTTCCTTTTGACAAGCTGTGTTAGTATCTTGATACACAAGGATTTTTCGATGATCTATCTGGTTGGGGTGTAGTATATCGGTAGTCCTAAAAGGTTGCGATTTCCAACCACAGAGTACTGTGAGGAAATCGGGGATATACATGCTTTGAAGCTAAGTATAGTAAATGAATTGAGAATGTTCTTTTTGTCGGGGCGTAGTATATCGGTAGTATACATGCTTTGGGAGCATGGGAGCCGGGTTCGATTCCCGGCGCCCCGACAAAGAGCGCATTTACATAATCACATTAATAATTTATTTGGCATTCAGTTTTTATGAAAGGTTTTCTCAACTTTATTCGCGAGCAGGGGATAGTAGGACTTGCAGTTGGGTTTATTCTAGGTGGCGCAGTATCCAAAACAGTTTCTTCGCTAGTCGATAATGTCATCAATCCACTAATCGGACTTTTCTTAGGTAAAGTAAACTTGGCAGATAAAGCTCTGCTGATAGGGGAGGCAAGTCTCAAATGGGGCGCATTTCTCACGACCGTTATAGATTTCCTCGTGGTAGCTCTTGTCGTGTACTTTGGAGTCAAAGCACTTGGACTCGATAAGCTTGATAAGAAAAAAGAATAAATTATAAGGTAACTTTCGGGCTGTAGTACACCGGTAGTATTCACGACGCGCCCGTTAGAAATCGGAGTGTAGTATAGTGGTAGTATTCACGATTCGGGTTCGTGGGACGGGAGTTCGATTCTCCCCACTCCGACAATATTTCTACTCGGGTGAAGGTTCGTGAGAACCGAGTTCAATTCTCGGTAGCCCGACAAAAGCTCTTGTGTCAGTTGTAATAAATCAGTAGTATAGGAAGGTATCGCGGGATTAGTTAAATGGTATAACTCTAGTTTTCCAAACTAGTGTCGGGGGTTCGATTCCCCCATCCCGCACAAAACAAAATCCGCATGTTAATCATGCGGATTTTGTTTTCCCTGAACTAGAACACTTAATTATTTAAGTTCTCTAAACAGAGGCCGAAGAATTCTTCGGCACATTTCTTATCTCACTAAAAATCAATCTCACTCTGTGCCTGTGCGACTTGGTCGCTTTTTCCCATTACGTACTAGCTCTGGTGTGAAGTAGGCACTCCACGTGGCTAGATTTTGACGTATCTCGGGACAGTAAGTCCTTTGCGAAGTAATTCAAACAGATTGACCCGAGAAATCCTGTTTGATTGTAAAGACAGCTCATTCCGATAAGAATTATCGAAACTTCTTTGTGTTTTTAACGCCAAGGTCCCTTTACCGACCGTGCAACTCTTTTTCAAGAGATTCTTAGTCCAGGTTTAATTTTATCCGCCAATCAGTATCAAAGAGATATGGTGGATAAAATGTTCCTCGGGATTTTTTTCCGTGGGATCTAAGCATCAGAATCCAGCGGACTCTTTCTGCCTCAGCTTTAGCCGATGTATTAGCCTTCAGCATCCCCCAGAATTTATTCTGGTAATCAGCCCAGAGATAGTCGTATACTTTTTCTGCTGCCTGTCCCTGTACTTCAATGGTGAGCGAAGTCTCTCCGTAATTAGCCCATCCAATACTATGGATAAAAGTAATTTGGGTTGCCTTTCTTTCACAACAAAAATTGACGGCTAATTGCAACTCATCAAATTGTTTGCGAATTGCTGGTGTACCAGGCTCAGTGCAAGTTGCACTAAATCCTGAAAATGAGCATGTAGGTGTCCCTACCTTGATCTTAAATTTCATTTTTCCTCCTTTTGTTTTTAGTGAGTTTATCAAAGAACTGGTTATATTGTATCATGTTATATGTCAAATGTCAATTATAGATAAAGTCTTTGTAAATAAGGGTTTTTAGAGCTAAGACAAGAAAAAAGTCCGAATTAACGGACTTCGTCGAGAAGAGGTAGAAAGTCACTTCTACGAAATGTATGCAATTTGGTTTCGATTTTTACCGTGAAGAATATTCTTTGCCAAGAATTCACCACGGCAAATAGGGATTTAAATATTTTATGGTCAAACCCATGGCACGGCAATTGGTTAATTCCACGTGTTCCGTTTTCAATATATTCGGCACTTTCAATATAAAGTAAAATCCTGGTGTCTCCCGGTGTATGTGAGCTTGCGAGTCGCCATTCCTTTTTTCTCATCTCATTTTCGTGAGGAACCAGGTGGCCCCTACTCACCATGTTGTCCGAACCGATCTTTGGCGGATTATCGCGATGAAGCGGGATAAGGTATTCGGTACCACGGGCACTTGTGAGTACAATACCTCTCTTCATATTTTTTGACATCGAGATTTTTATTTTCGGGTGCAGTTTTGCGTCTTTCGATAGGGTCATGAGTATCATTCTCTAAGTTTTTCTATTCTAATAGTCGATGTTTAAAGAAGGGAAGTCAAGTATTACTACATGAGATTTTATGTATTGAAGTTATTCGACTATACTACGTGTATGAAAAAATATTTTACATTACTTATTATTTTGCTCGTAGCCGGTGTTGGGGCGTGGTATTTCAGTTCACACACGCCTGATGAAGCCGAAGTCACAGATTCCCAGGATTCCACACTGGTTACCTATGCGTGTAACGAAGACAAAGCTATCTCGGCCCAGTATGTAAATACTGATGCAGTAGAGAGTAATGCGGGCGGGCCTCCCATACCTACAGGAAGTGTAATGCTTGAGCTCAGTGATGGTCGAACAATGACATTAGTGCAGACTATTTCTGCTGACGGCGTCCGGTATGCAAATTCTGACGAGTCATTTGTTTTCTGGAGTAAAGGAAATGGAGCGCTTGTGCTTGAGAATAATGAAGAGAAAAGTTACATAGGTTGTATAAAAATTGCATCAGAGCCAGAAGGTCAGAATCTTCGTGAAGTCTATTCAAATAGTGAAATTGGTTTCTCACTTCGCTATCCAGTAGGCTATAGCATTGATCCGTTATACGAGTACCAGCTTAGGCCAGAAGAAACAATTAAAGGTGTGAAATTCACGATTCCGCTAAGTATGAGTGAGCCTACGAATCTCTCAAGTGATACGTACCTCAGTGTTGAGAATATATATCAGAGCGAAAGTTGTACTGCAGATCTCTTTCTCGACGGTACTCATGAGATAAAGGAGGTGGCAGAAAATGGAATTACGTATTCCGTTACAACTACATCAGATGCTGGTGCGGGGAATCGCTATGAAGAAACAGTGTATGTACTACCTGGTACAAATCCTTGTGTCGGTATTCGCTACTTCGTGCACTACAGTGTATTTGAAAACTACGAACCTGGCACCATAGAGGAATTTGATAAAGAAGCATTACTTGCCGAGTTTGATGCAATTCGTGACACACTGGTTATAAATCAGTAAGAGATCGGCATTGATAAATAAAAAATCTTGAATAGTTTTCAAGATTTTGAATCATAGTATTTCAATGTGATCACCCACATTGATTGTTCCGTCAGAGAGAATTTCCGCTCTCAATCCACCGCGAGATGTAAATGCTTCCTCGAATCCTTTCTTTTTAGAAAGCGTTGAAGGTCTTTGGCATGGGGTACAGTGCTCTATGCCAAACATTTCGACTACTCCAACTTTAAATTTTTTACCAACCAAATCGTTGAGGTTAACTCCTCTAGTGAGGATATTCCTCCGAGTCTCTTCCGGAAGAAATGGATCACTCAATCCAACATTTGCCTCATTTATTGCTTCTTTGGCAATTAGGCTGACTTGCCGGATTGTGATTCGCTTAGACTTAGAGTAGGCACCTTTATTAGTAGAATAGCGGTCACCTTCTAATCCAAGTCCCTTAATTGCAAGGACACTTTCTAGATTGACCATAGGCAATCCCATGTCTTCACAAACAAATATTTTCAGGACGTTTCCCATACATAGATGTTTTCTTGGCCTATTATGCATAAAATCACACCCTAATCAAAGCTCAAGCAATATTAAGCATCTTTGCAGTACTCACTTGAAAAATGTAATACGATGGATTTGAATAATAACCACTGTTACAATTAGCGCTATCAATCGTTTAATACTATATGGCACGCTGGAATAAAATATTAAGTCGAGGGAATGTCGTTGATCGAAGAGGATCTTCAATGGGACTCGGGGGACTCGGTCTTGGTGGTGTGGCGATTGTCGTCGCGTTCACGCTTTTGACCGGTGGAAATGTTTCTGATCTTTTACCACTACTCAATCAAGTAGAGCTTCCAACTGAAAATTCCTCAGATTTTGAAGGAGCGGATTCATATGAAGTCTTTGCTTCTACTGTATTAGGTTCAAATAATGATCTTTGGAGTGCCGCATTTGCAAAGAACTATGAAACCTATATTCCACCGACTCTAGTCTTATTCAGAAACGCAACAGAGTCGGGGTGTGGCCTAGCAACATCTGATGTGGGGCCACACTATTGTCCAATTGATCAGACGATCTATCTCGATGAAACTTTTTTCGATGAACTACAAAGTCGTTTTGGCGCAGAAGGCGGAGATGTGGCTGAAGCCTATGTGATAGGACATGAAGTCGGTCACCACGTGCAGAATCTTTTAGGAACTCTCGATGAAGTAGACAATCAGACTACAAAAAGTAATGAGAACGAACTCTCAGTAAAACTCGAACTCCAAGCTGATTGTTATGCAGGACTTTGGGCATATTCAATAAAAAACCAAGGCGTCTTTTTACCAGGTGAAATCAAAGAAGCGCTTGATGCGGCAGCTGCAGTTGGTGACGATCGCATTCAAGAAGCGACTACCGGTAGGGTACGACCTGAGACATTTACTCACGGCTCGTCGAGTGAACGTGTTTCGTGGTTTACAGTGGGATACGATACCGGAGAATTCTCTGCCTGTAATACGTTTGGCACATAAACTAAAACACCTGCTCGAGCAGGTGTTTTAGTTACATATGTAGATGTGAGATTTACTTTACAGCATCCTTAAGTGCTTTGGCAGCGCGGAATTTTGGTACGCGTGTCGCAGCGACCTTTACTGCTTCGCCAGTCTTTGGATTTCGTGCCATACGTGCTGCGCGGGCGCGTACAGTGAAGATACCAAGACCTGCAATTGAAACTTCATCGCCACGCTTAAGCGTGCTCATGATTGCCTCAATAATAGAGTCCATAACCTCTTCGGCCTGAACTTTCGTACCACCGAGTTTCTGGTGGATCATGTCTACGAGTGCTTGCTTGTTCATAGAAACATTTCTGTGCCAACCCAAGGGGGAATTTGGCGTTACCTTATAAACTCATGAGTGTATAAGCCGCAGAGCTATGAAATGAGCTCAACTGTAGCTTATAGGGTAAGTATAGCAAGAGCCAAAAAGCTCGCAAGCCTTATAAAATCAGGCAAAAAGATTGACTTTAAGTGGCAGTTTTGTACAATCAGACGTTAGAAAAACAATTGTACTCATGTCAGAAACTCAACAAGGACATTTTGCCGATATTCTCAAACAAAAAAATTACCTTATCATTCACCATAATGATAAAGAAAAGTATTTAGATGATTTTTTTGAAGTTTTGAACGCAATCTGGGATTTGAAATTTAAGGGAGTAAATCCTTTGATTGCTAATGAACTCCAAAGGCTTAATATAAAAGTCCATTACAAGTCACCGGAAAAAATCAAACTTATTTTTGATAGTATCCTTGCAAATAATCGTATCCATAGGGGTATATGGCCCCTCGCCACAGTTTCGATGGCTTCCGGGACTTTTACTGCAAACGAGCAGTATATAAAAGAAGCAGTATTTCCACTGCTCCACCTCAATACATGTAAAGAGAGAGGTGAGTTTTCCGGTGAGATTATATATTGGGGTAATGAAACTAAAGAACATAAGCATAAATATCTTCGTATATTCACATCAGAACACAAATCGTATAAGAATAAGCTCGAAAAAGGTCTTACAGAAGTTGCTGGAAGACTTAAGCAGAAAGAACCAATAGTCCTTGCCAGCGCATAATGCCTGGTTTTTTTATTTTCTCCACAATTCCCATGATTTGACAATCTAGGTGGATTCTATAAAGTAGCTATAGAAAATATCTAACTATGCAACAAACTTCAAGAGTACCTGCCACATTCTGTGAAATTGTACTACACATATTCTTGCAGAATAATTTCAAAATGTTCGCTGTTACCAAATATGGCGACATGAGGTTAAGGGAGGACTTGCTTAGAATGTTCGACAAAGAAACCAATTTCTTTGTAGTTAGCGAACTAAGAGAGACGCATATCTTTTATTTGCTATGGTTTTTTCCAATACCCATCTCAACCATTCGTTACTTTAAGAGGGCCCAACTGGTTATTGATGAGCAACTAAAGGTTGCCCGTCTTGATGTCTATGATATGAATTTCGGAAACGAAATCCGTAGAAAAAATTTGCATACCTTGCTCCCAGGCAACATGCTAAATTTAAATTTTCAGAAAGTGGATAGTGCTGTAGCATACAACCCGGCCCCATTTTATTATGATGAGCACTCAACTGTTACGTATAATCCTCTCACCTGATTAATCAATAGATTTTTATCCTGCTTGAAACGCAGGATTTTTTATTTTTATAACAATTCAAATCTAATTCGGTAGCGAATTCCACATTATTTCAAATAATTGTTTATGCATTTCTATAATTGACTTATTTTCGAGACTCACTGCAGAGACAGGTTCATCGAAGCTGAAAATAGTGACCTTTTGAGGAATAATTATGACATCGACGGCAAGTTCTGAACCTTTTGGAAGAATCCTGATTTCATGATTAAACTGTTGTGCAAATTTTTGCATATGGCGTGCTTGCTCGGTGTCAGTGACAATGAGTCGGGCCTTGGTAATCTTTTTTACGCGTTTGTTAAAGAAATTTTCGAAATATGATCGATCCATATCAAAAAACTTCTGCATATCGCCGATAACAAGGTAATAATCATTTGGACGCATTGGTTCGAGTATTGTATCGTAAATAGTTTTTATTGAGCCAAGGCCTTCATAATATCGAAGAGCACTCTCTTTGCCTTTCAAGTTATAGAGTGCGGTGAATTGGGGGAGTACTCTCTGCAAGGCATTTTTTCGCGTATCTAAAATCGATTCCAATTTATCAGGATGTTCGGCGACATAAAGCTGTTTCAATCCGGCTAGTTCAATATGTAAAAGCCCCTTTCTCTTGAGTGCTTCAATAACAGAATAAACCGTTGTTCGTCGGAGCTCTGAAGCTTTTGAGATGTTTACTACAGTCGTGGGGCCTAATGAAAGGCTTGCTAAATAGACAGAAGCTTCATTCTCGGTGAGGCCCAAATCCTTCAATATTTGTTCTAATTGTTCGTTTTTTGCCATAAATGTCAAAGTAAAAAGACAACATAATTATCATATAGAATAAAGATAATATAGTCAAATAGTGACATATGTCCGACAAATGTGACAGATATTGACATTTGTAATATAATATTGTTAGAAAATTAATTGTTCATCAAAAAACCGAATCACCATGAAAATCATAATGTTTGTCATTGCCATTCTTGCAGCACATACGGTAGTTGCACAAGACACTCTCAACCCTAAGAAATTGTTTCAAAAAGTATCAGGGGGAGCAATTTTCGCCGAAAGTGCGAGTACCTCATTCTCAAAAGAACAAAAACCGTTCACTATTGGACAGAATCTGCTTGCGAATGTGTTGGTTATTACACCGAAAACATTCCATAACTTTTTCTATAGTTTCGGGGGGAATAATATTGCAACACTTAATGGCTACTTTCTACCTCGTGGGTGGGATACATACGTCATCTATGCTAAGAGTTTGGATTCAGATGGAAATTATCTGGGACTCGGTATAGAGAAGATGGTGAAAGTACATGAAGGAGTGAACATTTTTCTGTTTACAGAGGTCGGCACAGGTTTTGCAGGAAAGATGTCAGTAACCTTCGGTCTTCTTCTTTCCGCACAGTGCAAGATTTGGGCGAGGAAATGATTTTACACCGGGTTCATTTGGAAATATGAACCCGGTATTTATTTGTTCGAATATTAAACTTAAAAATCATGAAAGAAATATTTCTAATGATTGCCCCATATAGTACATTGTTTTTCCTCACAACATTTCTACCAGAAATCATCAGAAATTTGAGGAAGAAAATATATGCAAGCGGCACACTACTCTCTTGGATATTACGTCTGATAATCTGTGTGATATTTGGTATCTACAGCCTAATGATTAAGGAAGATGTTGTAGGCATTGTTCATGTTATTGCGGCCATACTCATAATGATAATTATTTTCCAATGGTTTTGGTATAAGCATGCGAAGTAAAATGTACATTGAATCATAGCCAAAATAAAAAATCCCTAAGTTTTGTCTTAGGGATTTTTCTTTGTTCTATTATGGTAGATACCTATCTCGCGTACTCAATCACTCTATTCTCTCGGATCACCATGACTTTAATTTCACCAGGATATTTGAGTTCACGTTCAATCTTCAGTGCGATTTCACGAGCGAGTTCCTTGGCTTCAATGTCAGTTGTTTTCTCTGGAGTGACAAACACACGAACTTCACGGCCGGCCGATAGGGCATAGGTTTTCTCAACTGAAGCAAAGCTTGTCACGAGTGCTTCGAGATCGGCGAGACGTTTCAAATAGTTCTCAACAGTGTCGCGACGTGCACCAGGACGGCCACCTGAGATGGCATCAGCAGTTTGGACGATGATTGACTCAATCGTCTCATAAGGATACTCATTGTGATGACTCTTCATGGCAGTGATGACTCGAGGGTCGGCACCAAATTTCTGAAGAATTCTGATACCAATATCAACATGTGTACCCTGTACCTCGTGGTCGAGAGCCTTGCCGATGTCATGGACGAGTGCGCCTGCTTTGGCCACGTAGACATCCCCACCGAGCTCTTCGGCAAGCATACTGGCAATATGTGCCATCTCGATTGAGTGCTGGAGCACGTTCTGACCGTAGCTTGTGCGGAAGTAGAGGCGGCCGAGGATAGCAATGATGCGGGGATCAAAGTTGAAGATTCCGCACTCATAGACTGCTTGTTCACCTTTTTCTTTGATAATTTTGTTGATTTCAGCTTTGGCTTTCTCAACTTCTTCTTCAATCTTGGCTGGCTGAATACGGCCATCGAGAATGAGATTCTCAAGTGCAACGCGTGCAGTCTGACGACGTACTGGGTCAAACGATGAGATGATGATGGTGCCAGGTGTATCGTCGACGATGAGTTCAACGCCGGCTGCGCGTTCAAAGGCCCGGATATTGCGACCTTCTTTTCCAATAATCTTACCTTTGATTTCGTCATTTGGAATTGGTACTGACGTCGTCATGTATTCTGAAGCAGTCGAAGAGGCGAGCCGTTGAATTGTGGTCGCAAGAATATCTTTGGCGCGACGTTCGAGCTTGTCCTCGGTAGCAGTTTCAAGTTTCTGCATGCGTACAAGCAAATCCTCCTCGTATTGTTTCTCAAGATCAAGCACGAGAGAAGCCCGGGCTTCTTCACGCGTGAGGTGAGCGATTTTTTCAAGTGACGTTTCGCGTTCAAGCACGAGGGCATCAGCACGCTCTTTGATTCTCCTAATCTCCTCTGCTTGGAGTTTCAAATTTTCGACTTCCTTATCAATTTCAGTCTGACGTGCATCGAGGAGTTCTTCTTTTTTAATTAAGCGTTCCTCTGTACGCTTGAAGTCCTCAGTTTTCGCACGTTCAAGATTGCGCAGTTCGACATCTTTCTCCTCGGCTTTTTTCTTGGCTCCTTCGATGACACTCTGGGCTTCTTCTTTGGCACCCACGAGCATTTGTTTGATATCAATTTCGATTGAACGACGCTTACCGAGCGCAATGAAAAGTCGGGCATAATAGCCGACGACCGCTCCGATGCCTAGCGCGGCGAGCGTGACAATCAGTACAAATAATATTCGCATAAGCAATAATGTTGCTTACTCGATTCCCAAAAAAAGACAAAACTACGAACGGAATATTCGCAAAATCATTCTAAAGTTCCTAAGTGAAAAGTTGAAGTTTTGTAGGCTCATGAAAAACGAGTAATCAGCGGATGAATTTTTAATAGTCGATAGGTTGAGAATAGCAAATGGGCCAATCCTTGTCGAGGGACGTTCGTATTCAATTCCTTGGCCTATGTCAGAACAGCGGCCAAGGAATTGAATATTCGCTTAGGTAGAAATGAGCACCCATACTTTGGTTGAAGTTTGATTCATTGACAAGTTAATATAGTAGTGTTAGATTCAGATTAGAAAAACTTCAAATAATGCTAAAGAATGTCTTTTTATTACTGATTACATCAATCAGTTCAGTTTCTGTTTTTGCCCAAACGAGCAAACAAACACAGAAGTTGCTGAAAAAGAATTTCAGTCAGATTGATACGTTTTCACTCACATCATGCACAAGATTTGAGGATGGATTTGAAACAGCAGAATCATTTAACCAATTTATGGACACCAATGGGTTATATGCTGACGGTGAATATTATTACGAATTAAGGAATCGTGCGACAACAACGGACACTCCCTTTTTCGGATATCAGAACATATTGTTAATGAAAGCCAAGAAAAGAAATGTTGCCGCCTGGCTTGAGACAATGCAAGTAATGGGAGTACATCAGCCAAATGTATATCAATTATATCTTTTTTGGATATGTAAGCGTGATTCCTTGTTGGGTAGGTATGGCCCGTACCTCAGGGAGACTTTCTTAATTAGAAAACCTACCACTTTTGATCCTGGCTATAAACATCTGACATCAAAGCAGTGGGACTCATCATATCGATGGGACGATCTATTCATAAATTGTCCAAAAGGAGATTGCTATGATTCATTTTTCGGATATTGGATTGATGATGGAAACGATCGACGCCATTGGTATATGTTTTGGGAGAAAAAGTACCAGAAAGCAAGCAAATATACACCACATTTTGTTGTTGTTCTGCAGTAATTAAAACCCCTGATTTATTCAGGGATTTTTTATTTTCTTTCAGCTCCCACCTTAAACCTTTCGGCTAGTTTTTGGCTTTCGAGATCACGTCATCAATGAGTCCATATTTCTTGGCTTCATCGGCTTCCATGATGTTGTCGCGATCGGTGTCTTTGTCGACCTTGTCGACTTTTTGTCCCGTATGTTTGGCGAGAAGTTCATTAATTTTCTTTTTCCATTTGAGAATTTCGCGGGCATGAATTTCGACATCTGAAGCCTGGCCTGATGCACCACCGAGCACTTGGTGAATGAGAATGCGAGAGTTTGGAAGAGCGAAGCGCTTATTTTTAGCGCCACCAGCAAGGAGTACTGCGCCCATTGAGGCAGCCATACCGACACAGAGTGTGCTGACATCTGGTTTGATGTACTGCATGGTGTCATAAATTGCCATACCAGCGGTAACTGAACCACCTGGAGAATTGATGTAGAGCTGAATATCTTTCTTTGGATCTTCATTGGCGAGGAATATGAGTTGGGCAATGACAAGATTGGCTGTGTAGTCGTTGATTTCATCGTTGAGGAAAATGATGCGATCACGAAGAAGGCGAGAAAAAATATCATAGGCGCGTTCGCCGAATTGGGATTTTTCGATGACTGTGGGGATTAACATAGAAATTAGTAAATAGTTAGCTTGCCCGACTGAAGGACGAACTCAGTCATTCGGGTGGGTAGTAAATAGTAAATAGAGTTTAGAGTGACAGGACGGCTACTTACTCGAGCAGAGTATAGCAGAAAAGCGAAAGGTTGATAACGCGTCACACGAAAGACTGTAACACGTTATACTTAGCATGGTCTTCGTCGGGCCTTATTAATAAAAAATCTATCTTACTTAATATGAATTTAAAATCATTTACGATCCCACTCCTAGGCCTCGCACTCTTTGCTTCATCAGCAGTCGTCGCTTTTGCAGCCACACCTATGGATGCTCTTGGCCGAATGGATGAACTCAATACTCGAATTAACACAATCGAACAGCGTTTCATGCATGTTCGTGATTTACTTGCGAACCGCAAGATGGATGTTTCTGCTATCAATGCTGAAATCCAAGTAGTCGAACAAAAGAAAGCACAAGTTATGACTGATCTCGAAGCATTTCGTACACTCTATAACGCTGACCCAACAGGTTACCAGCAAAGTGCAACCAAGCGTGCAGCTCTTGAGACTGCTGCAGCGAAAGTAAAGACAAGTCTACAAGCATACATTACTGAACTCAAGACACTCCGGGATGTGATTTCACGAGTCCTTGAAGCAAACGGATTCAATAAATAATTCTGACCACGTTGGATGAGTTATTATTAAATAACATATTGATATTATGCGACAAGGAGAAAAAGGAATTTTGATTGGAGTACTTGCGGTAGTACTCATTGTGGTTATCATTCTGGTTACACGGAATTCTGGTACTTCCATGATGACTACTGAATATAATGATGCAAGTGGTTCGCTTGATGGGACCTCGGCAGATGGAATTGATACTAGTTTCAGTGGTACAACTACTGGTACGACAACAGGTGGAACCTCTGATGCAGAAATTCTTAGTGAATTTGGTGCAGCAGGAGCTTCGCTTGATGGAACAAATACAGACGCTATTAGTACAGATTACTAAAGCCAAACTACAATATAAAAACACGCGAAAATCGCGTGTTTTTATATTGTAGTCATAATTTATGAAGAGAGTGTCTCGATAAATTCAAGGACTTTATTGCGAGTGAGTACTTGCCGGATGTATGCGCCAAGTGAAATGAGATCAGCTTCGGGGTATGCTGTACGCGCATGTTCGAGCTCTTTCTCCATCGCCTCTTTATCGGGCTCGATGCCTTCAGTTTTAGCAATGGTCTCGAGGATGAGTTCAAGTTTTGCTCTTTTTTCGGCATCATTTCTGAGATCATTTCGCATGTCTTCCTCAGTCTTCTTTACATTTTCAAGATACTTAGGAAAAGTGAGTCCCATAGCTTCCATGTCATGTTTCATGCGTGCAAGCATTGATTCGATTTCATAGCCGACTAATACTTCAGGGACTTCAATCGTAAATGAAGCGATAAGGGTGTCCAGAAGTGCGAGACGTTTACGTTCCTGATTCTTGTATTTCTTCTCAGCAGCTAAATTGTCTTTGAGCTTAGCTTTGAATTCATCAACAGTTTTGAAATTACCGAGGGTTGCGACGAATGCGTCATCAACGAGCGGAAGGTTTTCATTTGTGAGTTCAGGATGATCGTGATGATCATGTGGTGCTGTGGCACTTGCGTCATCATGCTCGTGGAGTTTCTGGTGTGCTCGATATTTTCTAATATCAAGCAATGCCTCATCTATTTCCATATCAGTCACTGCTTCCGCAAGCGCTTCAAATTTCACAGATTGCAATCGAGCTTTGTAGTCTCCGAGTTCAATCTTTGGGAGTGTTGCAACCTTTATCTTAAATTCTAGCGGGTTACTTCGAGCAAGCTTTGTGATCATGATTTCTGGCTTGCCGATTGCGTCAATTTTGTGTTCAGTAATAATGTTCGGATATAGATCACGAAGCGCAATCTCTGCCGCACGTTCAAGTAATGTGTCAGCCCCAAGATGAGCTTTGGCCACGTCTTCTGGGACCTTGCCCTTACGAAATCCAGGGAGTTCAAGTGTGGTAAGTAATTCAGTAAGTGCGGTCTGCTCATATGCACCAAACACCTCCCAAGCCAGACTACCTTCTATCTCAAGTTCGCCTTTTGGTAATGTTGTTATTTTTATATGTTCCATGACGGACATCCTAACAGTACTCAGCCATAGAGTCAAAAAATCCCGACATATGTCGGGATTTTTCAAGTAAAAGTTTAAGTATTACTGAACGTTTGAAGTACTGTCGAAGTCTACACTATTGAGATCTGACTCGATACCTGAAAGGTCGTCTGACGAAGAATCGAGCTCGGCTGAGATGTCACTATCACTTCCACCTTCCATGTCAGTAGTTGCGGTGCCGTTCGTATTTGTTGGGGCAACCACAGTGCTACTTTTTTGACTCAGTACAAGTGCAATGATAATGATAAGAATAATAACGACTGCGATAATGATTCCTCCTTTACCTTTCTTTTCTGGCATAGTGTTCATTGAAGGATTTGTGTTGTTCATTGGTTCCATAGTATATGTGGTGTTTTAAATTTTAATAAATAATATCTAATGAATGCTTTCGTTTAACGTAGCGGAAGTTGTACTTTGTGATTGAACCCCCACTGCATCTTTAATTGATTGTACCACATTCATAAGTGTGGCACGAGTGTCGGTAAGCGCATTGCGAGCTTCGAGAGCAAGTGCCTGAACAGATTCCTTAGTCGCACTAGAGTCTTTGAACAGTACTTGAATCTCTGAGACTTTCTCCTTGGCAGTGGCAAAAGAGCTATTGGCTTCACTCATGAGCGCATCAATCTCTGCGGTATCTTCTCCGGCATTTTCTATTTTATTAATGCGTGAAGAGAGACGCGTCATAATATTTTCTAAATTATGTAGTCCCACTTCAAAATTCTTACTAACACGTTCTCGAACTACTGTGCGGTCTTCCGTTTGGAGAGAAGTAGTGTGTTTGGTGAAAGGGGTAAGAAGAGATCCTTCACGACCTTCTTTGTGTGAGGAAAAGAAGTCTCGTACTCCATGCTTGTTTCTCTCTATCTCTGGCATGTCGCGTCGGATTACGTCGTGCACTCCAATTGGTGCAATATCACTTCCGCTCTGAGTTTCTATGGTAGTTTCAGAATCACTCTCGAGAACAGTGCTCTCTTCGAGAGTTGTACTAGTTCCAACATTTTTCTCAGCATGCGCTACAAAGAGAGGTGAAGCAAAAGCGAGAAATCCGATGCATAGTAAAAAAGTAGATAATTTCATTGTTTAGTATTATTTTTCTAATAAAGATCCACAGGGATCAGACCATAGAAGTATAACAGAAAAGAGGTCTTGGAAGACCTCTTTTTGTGGAAATTCTAGAAACGTATTCTAGCTATTCAAATTTGGAAGCGTATTCACGAGTATAGCGATCTGCACACTCTCGAATTGTCTTCATGGCCTCATCTTTGTCAAAAAATCCAAGAGGCTTACACGTCCCTGGCTTCTTGAGGTCTTTATAGTGTTCAAAATAGTGCTCTATTTCCTTGAGTGCGTGCTCGCCAAGATCGGCAAGACTTTTGATATGATCTGAACGCTTATCATCGGAAAGTACTGCAATTATTTTGTCGTCACGCTCTCCGCCGTCTTCAAATTTCATGACACCAATGATTCGAGCTTCTACGAGAGAGCCTGGTACGAGCACTTCAGTTACGCGAGGGAAAATAATGTCGAGCAAATCATTATCTGCATCCCATGTTTGTGGAATTGCACCATATGCGACTGGGTAGTCGAGCGATGAGTAGCCGACGCGATCAAGCTTAAGCGTGCCACTTTCAGTGATGAATTCATATTTATTGATTGATCCGGCGTTGATTTCCATGAGCGCATTGGCAATGCCTTTTTCTTCATCAACAAAAGGAGGAAGCACATGCAAGAGATTGAGCATGTACTTTGAAGGTTTGTGATTTATGTTAGCCATACGAATTAGTAAATAGTTAATAGTAAATAGAACTATTCTTTGGGTTCGTTTTCGGAAGTTTCTGTTTTAGGCTCAGTAACCTCTTCGGTTATTTCGATAGTTTCGGGAGCAGCTTCTTCCACGGCGTCACTAGTCTCGACAGTCTCACCGTCACTTGAAGCAAATTCTTCACCTTTAACGCCTTTGATATCAATGCGCCAGCCCGTGAGCTTGGCAGCCAGACGAACATTTTGTCCACCTTTTCCAATTGCGAGAGAGAGTTGGTCAGCGTTCACTTCAACTGAGGCTTTGTGTTCGCGCTCATCAATTTCAATCGAGATTACTTCGGCAGGTGAGAGAGAGTTGGCAACAAATTCTTTGACATCGTCACTCCAAGGAATGATATCGATTTTTTCTCCAGCGAGTTCACCCATGACTGCACCGACACGCACACCGCGTCCGCCAACACATGAACCAACGGGATCAATATGTTCGTCAGTTGAGTAGACAGCAATTTTTGAACGAGAACCTGGTTCACGAGCGATTGATTTAATGACCACCACACCGCTGGCGACTTCTGGAGATTCAAATCCAAAGAGAGCTTCAATAAATTTTGGATGAGTGCGAGAGAGGCGAAGCATAACACCACGAGCAGTTTCTTCGACAGAATAGAGGTAGGCACGGACACGCTCCCCTCGTCGGTATTCTTCACCCGGAATTTGTTCTTCAGGACTAATCATGCCAACCGTACGATGGAAATCAATATAGACAGTGCCACGATCAATTTTCTGAACGACACCAGAAATTACTTCGCCTTCTTTGGTGCCGAATTCATCAAGGATACTTGAGCGTTCTGCTTCACGAATGCGCTGGATTACAACTTGCTTGGCAGTTTGTGCAGCGATACGGCCAAAGTCTTCTTGGTTTTCGAGTGGGAAGATAAGTTCTTCATCAAGCTCAGCATCAGCTTTTATTTTCTGTGCATCAACTTGCATGATGTGCTTCTCAGGATTAAATCTGACGCGTTCATCACTCTCTTCATGTACATCTTCGGTATCTTCGGCTACGATTCGAACCGTTGAATCATCAACAACTATTTTGACTTGATAAAATTCAGTGGCACCTGTATCAGTATTGAAGGTTGCACGAATAATTTGATCGCGCTTCCCGTATTCTTTTTTATACGCTGCCGCAAGGGCAAATTCGATTGCTTCGATTATTTTCTGTTTTGGTATTCGGCGCTCCTCTTCGAGTTCGTCGAGGGCAGCTTTGAGGGCTTTGAGGTCTAGTAACATATTAAGTTGTGTTTATTTTAAATAAAAAGTCGGGCGTTACCGACCGACAGAGACACTGATACTATAGCAAAATTGACAAATCGAGTCAATTTAGAGAAAGAAAAAACCCAGGACTCGATAGCCTGGGTAAATTAGGGGCGAAGGAGCTCAATGTTGAACAATGAAAACCTTGTTTAGAACTGCGCCATCAAATGATACACGAGCGAAGTACTGACCCGCTGGAAACTTAGTTTCGATGAGAGAGTTTGTGACTCCTTCAGAAACGATTTTACCCAACAAGTCGTAAATCACTACATGTCCATTTGCCGGACCTTTGATCTCAATGTGATCATTGGCAGGATTTGGGAACAGATTTATTTCAAAGCTACCTGAACTCGGCTCATTTGTACCAGTAAACTCTGGTATGTCAGTCCCAAAGACAATGATCTGTGTAAACGGAGATGGTTCAGTTTGTGTTAGAAATCCAGACACAACTGTCCATTTTCCGTTCACTTCTGTCTCGATGGCATATCCTATTCCGGAGGAATAAGAAGCGAAAGGATCCATCCAGGTATCTCCATCATACTGAGCAACGAGTGGGCCAACCTCAACATTATCGATGCCAAAAAACATACCGGTAACATAAAGATTTTCACCATGAACGCTCATCTGGTCTACTCCAGGACAATCATCACCGTGAGTGAAGCTTGTCCAGTTCTCCGAAGTCGGAGAAAGGGTGACCAGTTCGGTATGAACACCATTGTCAGGGATAGTGGCGACTCCACCTAGAAGCATTAATTTCCCATTATACCAATCCAAGTCGGTCATGTAGAAGAGCTTCGTCACGTAACCCATATTCATCTCTGTTTTTTCACCCAATGTTCCATCAGCGGCAATTTTGTAAAGCCTCGACTCATAGTTCATAAATGATGTGCCTGTACGTTCGTTTACATAGAACGAGCCATCCATTGACGTATGGTTGAAACTTACGCATTGTGCGATGTGTCCAGAGTCTGCTTGAAACCAATTGGTTGCATTGGACTCATTCATGATCAAAGTGCCTTCATCAGTTGAGATCACAATTTTGTTAAAAATCGTATCAACGTCGTTTATCTTTGACGTTATCCCAAAATATGAATCTGGAATCCAATCGGATGAAGGTGAGCCTAGATCATATGTGTAAAGGTATGGAGCCTTCTGAACCGACGCGAATAAAATATTTTCGATCCAGGGGACAAAAAACAGATTATTGATAGTGTCGGGTAAGCCACTACCTAGTGAGAAAACCTCACCAGTAGCAATATTTGTTCCAGCGACATGAGGATACGGTGAATCAAATTCACCACCTACAATTACAGTGTCACCTTTAAAAATCACAAGAGAGGTTACTCTCTTGTTGGCCTGAAGGGTGATGGTTTTTGTCTTTTGGGCAATTGCCAGAAAAGAAAAAACCAACAAAAAAATGCTTAAAAATACAAGGTTTTTCATGTTCTGTCAATTTTTCTGAGTTCATTATACCACTTTGCCATTTCTTTACAAGGGTTTTCCACAGATCTGGAAAAATGGAATTAGGCAATGTTTTTCAATACAGAGTATAATGAGTAGCAATATATATGATTGAAAATAACTCTACTAATACTACAGTCTATTCTAAGGCGCACTCCAGTAATGGAAAAAAGATTTTGGTCGTGATACTTCTTCTTATCATTCTCGGGGCGATAGTGTATTTCCTTAAAACTCCAAAAGAGAATGAACTTTCAGAAGAAGAGAAGATGAGAATACTTGAAGAGCTCTCAACTCAACATACTGGTCCTGATCTAACAAACGAAGAAAAACAGATAATCCTTGAAAATATCGGAACGCAATCAACAGGCCCTTCGCTTACTGAGGAAGAGAAAATTGAGATACTAAATAATTTAGATAATTCAAAATAAACATGAATAGAAAGCAAAAGTTGCTCATTGGGTCTACAGCACTTTTTCTCATGAGTGCATTTTCACTGTTTTTCATCCACACGGTAATACTAAAGGCCGATACCTCTTCGAATAAGGTCACTGGCTATGCGTGGGCAGGTGATACTATTGGTTATATTTTTATGAACTGTTTGAGTCAAACATATGATGACGGTACCTTAGAGGGCGGAGGTGGTGAAACAGGTTTCAATACTAAAATTCAAAAGAAGTTTGCTTTCCGTAATCTATTCGTCAACATTGCGCATGCTGATAGTGCGATGTGTACACATAGTAATTACGGAGTTTCGGTAAATATGACTACGTTTGAACTCTCTGGTTTTGCTTGGGCACCTCATGTTGGCTGGGTTCAATTTGGTGGCCTCTCAGGATTTCCTACGACTGGTGAAGCGACAACAAACGCAAATGCAAAATTCGTACTTCAATCTGACGGCAACTACAAACTTACTGGCTGGGCAAAAGTGCTCTCAGGCGATCAAGTAAATGATGGTTGGGATGGCTGGATAAGTTTCGATGGAGAAGTTAAACCAGGAACCCAGGAAGAAAATCCTGGCTCAGAGAAATCAACTGGCGGAGACAGAACATTTAACTTTAATCCATTTAGTGCCAAAAAAGTATTTGCAAAAGAGGCAACTTACCAGATTATTATTGATGTGTATGGGAAAGTGGATCCCTCTGGTAATGGTAGTCGCTATGGATGGGCAGGAGGACAGCAAGGAGATGTTATTGGCTGGGTAGATTTTTCACAAGTAGTTTTCCCTCAGATGCCAAGTGGTCCAATTATTACACTGACTGCTACACCAAGTTCAGTTGCATATAGCACCACTGCACCAAAAGTGAAGCTTTCTTGGATTGGTCAAAATGGCACATTCACGACTTGTAAACCACTTGATGGAGTGAATACTTCAGATGCTTCAAAAGTCAGTAACTGGCCTACTCTTACGCTCCCAGTATTTGATATGAGCAATCAAAATAATAATTCTAAGGCAGGTGTAACTGTGCCCGGAATTCCTGGTACAACCGTGCAGTATAATATCGAATGTCTCGATACGATCTCCGGTACATGGACCCAGGCAATTCAAACAGCACTTGTGACGATTACAGGACCAAGTGATTCATTTACACTTGCGCCGTCCTGTATCACTGAAGCAAATGTCGCGCTCGGTAATAACGAAGTGACACTGAACTGGAGTTCATCAGGAACTTCAAGTTGTTCGATCACTAACTACAGTGGAAGTGTCAGCGCGCCTGGGTCTGGATCGGGAACCCAGGATGTTACACAAAGTACTACCTTTACACTCAAATGTACGGGTAATAGTGGAGAAGCGCTTACGCCAATAAGTCATACGGTCAGTGTGGCACCGCTTTGTACATCAGCTGGCACTCCTACCATCCCAATTATCAAAGAACATTAATAGTAATTGCATCGGATTGATTCCCGCGCTAAACTGTACTTATCAATTAACAAACAACGTATGATTTCAAGAGACATGATACAAAAAATAAAAGGCATCTTACTAGGACTTATTTTAGTGCTGGGAATTTCAGTTGCAGTGGCGAGTTGGAATCCGCCATCTGGAACTCCGTCGGCGGCAAACAATGAACAGGCCCCTGTTAACGTTGGCTCTGTAACACAAGATAAGAACGGAACCCTCGGAGTAACACATATTAGTGGTTGGGATACGGCTCGTTTTTACGGTGATGTTTATCTTGGCAACACGATGGAGTCACAAGGGCCAGTCTCATACTCTCCAGTAATAATTGCAAGCTTAAGTAATGCTGGATCAGGAGTTTTTGATGACGATAAACCGGTGTGTGCAGATGCAGAAGGCGTATTAAAAATATGTGGCTCAATCGTCCCTCCACCACAAACACCAACCGTAAATCTTACAGTTGATCAGCCAACAGTTACTACATCTGAAGTCACTTCAATATCACAAAGTGTAGAACTCGCCTGGACAACGAACGATCTCGTGGGCGCAACCTGTACAGGTACACAGAATAATGGAGCTTCAGGATTTACTACGAATCCTTCATATGCCGGTGGTACCGATAGTGCGACTGTGGAGAAATTTGGAATCACAACATTTACTATCACTTGTACGCCAACCTCTGGTTCACCGGTTAGTGATACTGCTACAGTTACTGCAACAGGCTTGAAGACTTTTGTTTCTGGTACTTCAACCTTTACTCCAAGTAGTTCAGAATTTAATAGTGGCACTTCGTATACTGTACAAGCTGTAGGAGGTGGCGGAGGTGGAGTGACATATGGTGGAGTAACAGGAGATTATGAAGGTACTAATGGTGGTAGTGGTACACAAACAACAGTTACGTACAATAGCTCGACAATTCTTACAGCAGCCCCTGGTGGCGGAGCGTCATTCACCACTTCGAGTGCGCCAACAGTAGGTGGGCTTGTTGCAAAAAATGGTACAGCTGGTGCTGGATCGACAGGCACAGCTCCTCTCTATAGTTTCGGAACCTACTTAAGTAATCAAACCTGTGGTAGTGGAGGTCCTACAACTGTTATGTATGGTGCAGGAGGCTCATCAGGCTGTAACTACAACACTAATAAAAAAGGTGGTGCAGGAGGCTCACAAACCACAACCTCAGTATGGGCAACAGGTCTTGGCTACACGTTCTCCTTTGGTTCTGGTGGTACCGGTCCAAACAATACTACTGGTGGTGGCCAAGCACAAAATGGAGGAAACGGAGCAGTTCGATTCATCTGGTAATCATCAAATAGAAAATAAAAATCACTCCCTAAGGAGTGATTTTTATTTTCACACAGTGTAAATGTTTTTCTCTGGTATACTTAGTGGAAAGAAATGCAAATTAAAAAAGATCAATTAAAAAAATTCATTATTGAGTCAAGTCTTGTTGCGAAAAAAGATATTGATGAAGCGGAAGCGCTCGCGATCCAAAAAGGAACAGACATCGGAGACGAGTTAGTAGGGCTTGGTAAGCTCAAACATAGTGATCTCAAACGCATCCAAGCCTATGTAGTAGGTATTCCCTTCATCTCACTTATTGGTGAGAAAATTGATCCGAGCATTCTCTCGCTTATTCCAGAACCAATTGCCAGGAACTATAATATTATTGCGTATAAAAAACACGGCGATGAACTTGAGGCGGCCATGCTTGATTTTGATGATTTGCCACGACTAGATTTTATTCGGAAAAAAGTTGGTTTAAAAATTCTTCCGCGCCTTACTGACACTGCTTCAATTAAAGTCGGACTCGCTCAATATAAACAGAGTCTCAAAGCTGATTTTGATGCGATTCTACAGAAAGAAACCGAGTCACTGAAAACTATCGCTGAGGCAGCAGGTGATGAACCTAAGACTGAAAAGGAATTGAAGGAAATGGCTGAGGATATTCCAGTCGTTAAGATTGTTGATACGCTTATATCTCACGCAATTTTACAAAACGCTTCCGATATTCACATTGAACCACAAGAAGAATCACTCGTTGTGCGCTATCGCATTGACGGCATCCTTCATGACGCGATGATTCTGCCCAAAGAAACGTCAGCTGGAATTATTGCCCGCATCAAAGTCCTCTCAAATCTCAAACTCGATGAGAAGCGTCTGCCGCAAGATGGTCGCTTCAAAATCAACAATGAAGAACAGCGTGTTTCATTTCGTGTTTCGACACTGCCGACCTACTATGGTGAGAAAACTGTGATTAGAATTCTTAGAGAAAATGCCAAGGGTTATTCTCTTGAGGGTCTTGGATTCCATGGCGATGGTCTTGAGCGTATTCATGATTCACTCAAATTAAAAACTGGCATGATTCTCGCAACAGGTCCAACTGGTTCTGGTAAAACGACGACGCTCTACACTGTGCTTGATATTTTAAATACACCAGACGTAAATATTTCGACTGTTGAAGATCCAATTGAATATCAGATGCCACGAATCAATCAAACACAAGTGAAATCTGAGATTGGACTGACATTTGCTAATGGTCTTCGTACACTTTTGCGTCAAGACCCTGACATCATCATGGTTGGTGAGATTCGAGACGAGGAAACTGTTGACCTAGCTATTAATGCCTCTCTCACTGGACACCTTGTGCTCTCAACGATCCATACTAATTCTGCGGCTGGAGCAATTCCACGCATGATGGATATGGGTGCAGAAGCATTTCTCATTATTTCAACAATTAGAACTATTATTGCGCAACGTCTCGTGCGCAAACTCTGTCATGCACGAGAACAATATACGATGGAAGAAGCAGAATTTAATGCACTCGCAAAAATTGCTGATATGGATCATGTGCTCGATGCACTGAAGGCAGAAAAAATAGTTGAGAAAAATGCGACGTGGAAAACCATACCGTTTTATAAACCAATACCAGGAGAGGATTGCGAAGATGGATATAGTGGGCGAATTGGTATTCACGAAGTACTCACAGTTTCAAGCACCATCAAGGAACTCATCCTGAAAGGCTCAAGTGAAGATGTGATTGCAGCCCAAGCACGAAAAGAAGGAATGCTTACGATGGTCGAAGATGGTATTTTCCAGGCCGCACAAGGACTTACAACAACAGCTGAAGTTCTGAGAGTTGTTTCAGAATAGTCCATCCCCATAATGTAATGTTATAAATATGCAATTTACATACACTGCTACAAATAAGGTTGGCGAGAAGACAAAAGGAGCTATTGAGGCGTCGGATCGATTTGATGCAGCACATCAATTGCGTGCACAAGGATTGGTGCCGAGTACACTTACCGAACATCGTACAAAAAATAAAGAAGTAAACATACCACTACTGTCTCCGCTCCTCAACCACATTGGACTTCAAGAGAAAATTGTTTTTACCAGAAACCTTGCCGGCATGCTGACTGCTGGTCTCCCGCTCTCTCGAGCGCTCGGCGTACTGGAAAGGCAAACCCGTAATGTAATTTTCAAAAAAGTACTCAAGTCAATCGAAGATTCAATCAACAGTGGCGGTACGCTTTCGGACGGACTTTCGCTTCATAAAGAACATTTCTCCACATTATTTGTATCTATGGTCCGCGCTGGTGAAGAGTCGGGGACGCTCGCGAAGTCACTTTTAGAAGTGGGGCGGAATATTGAGAAAATTTATTCACTTCGCAGAAAAGTGAAAGGCGCGATGACGTACCCACTGATTATCGTCTTTGCAATTTTTTTGGTTGGAACTTTAATGCTGATCTTTGTGGTGCCAACGTTGACCGAGACCTTTGTTGGACTCGGCGTGAAACTTCCAAAGACCACACAATTTATTATTTTTATTAGTGATCTCGTTTCCAAACATACTCTTGTATTTTTTGGTACAGTCTTCGCACTGGTCATAGGGGTAGTGGCCGTGTCTCGTATCAAGGCGACTAAGAAATATGTTGATACATTTATGCTTCATATTCCCGTCATTAAAAATATTGTGAAGGAGTTAAATACGGCGCGCACTGCACGGACAGTTGCTTCACTTCTCGCATCCGGCGTTGATATTACTCGAGCGCTTGAAATTACTAGAGATGTTCTTCAGAATGATCGGTACAAGAGTGTTATAGATGAAACCATTATTGCTGTACAAAAAGGTGTGCCCATCTCGACAGTCATCGAACGCTATCCCAATCTCTACGCACCAATGATGACTGAGATGGTGGAAGTGGGAGAAGAGACAGGGCAACTGGCGAGTATTTTAACCAATGTTGCAGAATTTTATGAGGAAGAAGTCGATAATAAAACAAAAAGTCTCTCAACCATTATTGAACCGGTGTTGATGATTTTTGTTGGAGCCGCAGTCGGATTTTTTGCAGTTTCGATGATTACACCACTTTATTCGATTCTCAATACTATTGATTAACATGAAAAAGACCGCAGGACTCTCTCTTATAGAACTGGTGATTACGGTCGCGCTCATTGGAGCACTGTCTGCAATTGTTGCAGTTTCATTTCACCAATTCCAACGTCAGCAAATTCAAAAGTCGACTGTCGATACCATTATCTCAATGCTTGATAGTGCTCGAGCCAATACACTCTCTGCTCGGAATCTCTCACAGTTTGGTGTGCATTTCTCTTCCTCTGCCGTCGTATCATTTGAAGGAGGAAGTTATGTGAGTGGTGCAGCTGGAAATGCTACCTATACACTTGATACTCGTGCAACACTCGGATCAATTTCACTCAATGGTGGAGGTACAGATGTTATTTTTTCTCGCCTTACAGGGGACACTAACAATTATGGTACACTCAATGTCATAGTTACTGGTCTTTCTCCAAATAAAACTCTTACCATCAGTGGGACAGGAATTGTAAGTAGTAATTAACAAATATGTCTTCTCGATCTTTTACAGCATCATTTCAAAATACGAGAAAGTCCTTGTTGGCCAAGGGAACTTTTTTGATTGAAGTCGTTATTGTGGTTTCCATTATCACACTGATGCTTCTTGCTACGATGCAAATTACTGCACTCTCAACACGTATTAGTCGTCGCGCACTTGCCGAAACACAGGTTGCGTTTCTTGCCGAAGAGGGCGCCGATGTCGTGCGTCTCGTCCGTGATGCTGGTTGGGGCGCATTTACAGCGCTTTCAACTTCAACCCCGTACTATCTCGTCCACGGGACGGGTGGGTGGACGTTGACGACCAGTCCTACAATAATCGATTCAGTATTTACTCGCACAGTGGTCTTTGAGACAGTAAATCGTGATAGTAATGATGATATTGTGACCAGTGGAGGTACGATCGATAGTGGTACACGAAAAATTACAATTACTATTTCTTGGAATGATGGAGCAGAGACGGTGACAAAAACATTAGCATTCTATTTAACTGATATCATAAGTTAGCGTATGAAACGAACTCAAGGCGGTTACGCACTCTTGGAAATGCTCGTCTATATTGTAGTGCTTTCACTTGTCGCGAATGTGACGGTGAATGCACTTATTATTATGACTCGCTCATTTAATGAGAGTCGAGCAAACCGAGACCTCGCTTCTAGTGGCACTTCAGCAATGGAGCGTCTAGGACGAGAAATCAGATCAGGAGTGAGTATCGATGGGGCTGGCAGCACATTTATTACATCTCCAGGCGTACTTAAACTCAATACACTGGATGAAAATAATATCGCGCACACTATTACCTTCACGGTTTCCGGTTCGCCAGCCCAACTTATGCTTACTCGTGACGGCACATCTGTGGGAGCGCTGACAACAGTGCATGTGGCAGTCCAGAGCTTTATTGTGAGACAGATGGCTGTGGGAACTGAGAGTGCAGTGAAAGTTGAACTGACACTTCAGGCGGTGCGTGCCAAAGGAGGCAAGAGTGCAAATTTTTATAACACAGTAATATTACGAGGAACATATTAAAGTAGACCAGATGAAAAACGAAAAGATTAAAATTATATTTTTATATTCTCGATCATTTTGTGAGTATGGTAATTCAATGCATGAATCACGAGGTCAGGCGCTACTTATTTTCTTAGTATTTTTCCTCTTCACATCGCTCGCACTCATTTTTGGTCTTGTAACTCCTTCAACCGGAGCGTTTCAAAGCGCACAGGAGACAGTACGTTCTCGCCAGAGCTATCTCTTAGCTGAATCTGGTGTTGAAGATGTTGTCTATCGACTTCGAAATAATAAAAGTGTTTCGTCTTCAGAAACACTGACACTCAACACAACTTCTGCAACCACAACGCTCACTGATCTTGGAAGTGGGCAAAAGCAAGTCGTCTCGCTTGGAAATGTTTCCGGACGACAGCGCACAGTAAAGGTCAAAGTGGTTACAGGAAGTGGTATTTCATTTAACTATGGTATTCAAGCTGGACAAGGAGGACTTGATTTAGATGGTAGCTCAGGAATTGTGGGCAATGTCTACTCTATGGGCCCTATAACCGGATGTTCAACTTGCTATATTACTGGTTCAGCAATTTCAGCCAATAGTACAGCACTCTCTGCTGATCAGACAAACGGCACGAGTGGTACGCCACCGAACACGATTGTATTTGGAAACGCGTCAGGTACTCAAGACCTCGCGCAGAGTTTCAAGCTCACGGCTGAGAATCCAATAAATAAAGTACAATTCTATATCAAAAAAATCGGTGCACCTTCTGACGTAACGGTGCGTATTGCTACAGACAATAGTGGAAGTCCAAGTACGACATATCTTGCTTCCGGTACTCTTTCGGCATCTCTGGTTACTACGTCTTATGGTTGGATTAATGTAGTCTTTACTACGAACCCAACACTTGAAGCGAATACTACGTACTGGCTTGTTCTTGACGCATCCACCTCGTCGACGAAATATTATACGATTGGTTCAAACACAATATACACGAATGGTGCTGCAAAGATCGGACAAGTTGGTGGCACATGGAACAGCACGACCCCTTCAGGACTTGATGAATATTTCCAATTTTATTTAGGAGGGCTTACTGGTTCGATTAGTGGTGAAAGTCAGTGGAATCAACTTCCTATCGGTACTGTCTCAGGATTGGCTCAAGCTCATACGGTCAATTATGTAAATGTTTCTGGTGCACTTAATTGCCAGAGCGGCACAGGGAACAATAAAGCATGTAATAACACGCTTCCAGACCCTACCCCACAGCCACTTCCTATTTCTGAGGCGAATATTGTCGAGTGGCAGTCCGATGCGGCCGCAGGCGGTACCTATACCGGATCTTGTACTATAGGCGGGACAACACAGGTTTCAATAGGATCAAAGAAAATTGTTTGTAATACTTTTCAAATTACTAATTCAGCCGTCGTCACAGTAACAGGGCCATTATGGATTACAGGAAACATCATCATTGATGGTGCAGGTATACTTAAGCTTGCAAGCTCATATGGGGCTTCGAGTGAAGCAGTGATCGCTGATGGAAAGATCACAATTGGCGGAAGTTCTCCAGTTAATGGTTCAGGTACGACAGGGAGTTATATTCTCATGCTTTCAAATTCAGATTGTCCGACAACCTCAACCTGTGGTACTTCAAATGCGATTGATATTTCAGGCTCCGCAGGTGCAGTAGTGCTCTATGCTGCAAATGGGACGATTAAGTTCTCGGGAAGCGCGAGTGCGAAGGAAGCAACGGGGTATAGAATCACACTTCAAGGAACGACCAGTGTGGCTTATCAGAGTGGTTTGATCAATCCGAACTTTACGAGTGGCCCTTCGGGAACCTATGCCATTCAGTCTTGGCAGGAAACGCAATAAAAAGGTTTGAGTCTTATTTCATGGTAGAATGTTACCTATATGACTGACGTCCCAATCTTCGTACTCAACTGGAAAACTAATCCGAGTTCACTCAAAGATGCAGAAAAACTATTTGCAAAGACCAAGGAGCTTACTAAGAAAACTAAAGCTATTTTCATCACCTGTGCGCCATTCCCGTATCTCTACCAATTGAAAAAACTTGGTATTTCCAAAAAAATGTATCTCGGTGCGCAGAATGTAGCTACTATTCTCGATGGAGCAGAAACAGGCGGTGTTTCAGCGATCTCACTTCATGAAGCAGGTGTGACTTCAGTGATTGTTGGCCATTCAGAAGCTCGAGCACTTGGTGAAAACAATATGATACTTAACCGCAAAGTTATCACTGCACTTAAGGGCGGACTGACACCAATTCTCTGTGTCGGAGAAAAGGAGCGAGATCATGGTGTCTGGTATCTTCATGAAGTTAAAAAACAACTTGAAGAATGCCTCGTTGGCGTCTCAAAGAAAGAACTTAAAAATATAATGATTGCATATGAGCCAGTCTGGGCGATTGGGGTTTCGGCCGTGCGCAATGCAACCGTTGAAGAATCACAAGAAATGGCGATCTATATTAGAAAAGTCCTCTCTGATTTATTTGATGCGAAGACTGCCTCGGGGATCAGTATTCTCTATGGTGGGTCAGTAGATGGGACTAATGCTAAAAGTTTTCTTACCGATGGCGGTGTACAGGGATTACTTATTGGACGTGCAAGCCTTGATCCGAAAAAGATAGTAGCTATGGTTTCATAACCAATTATTTGTATGAAATCAATTCGAAGTCTCAAAAATTTGAAAGGAAAGACCGTGCTTCTCCGCACTGATTTTAATGTGCCAATTAAAAATGGTAGGGTCGTTGATGATTTTCGAATTAAGAAATCTCTCCCTACAATACAACTGCTCAAAAAACTCGGTGCATCAATTGTCATCATTTCTCACTCTGATCTCAAAGATAATACCGAGTCGCTTGCCCCAGCCGCTCGCGTACTCGCGAAGCACTTAAAGCTTCGCTTCATCAAAGAAACATTGCCAGATAGAATCAAGCTTGCACCTGGAGAAATCGTACTTCTTGAAAATCTCAGACGACATAAAGGTGAGATGAGTAATGGAATTGCATTTGCTAAGAAACTTGCCTCCTATGCCGACCTCTATGTAAATGATGCCTTTTCAGTTTCCCATCGCCCACACGCGTCATTTATCGGTGTGCCCAAATACCTCCCTTCATATATAGGACTTGAATTTGAGGAAGAAATTACTCACCTCAGTACTATTTTTCAGCCAAAGCGTCCATTTTTTATTATCCTCTCGGGCGCTAAGTTCTCCACCAAGCTTCCGCTCCTGAAGAAATTCCTCTCGCTTGCAGACCATGTCTTTGTCGGTGGCGCGCTGCTCAATGACCTCTTGCTTGCTGCTGGATATGAAGTAGGAGTTTCACGAGTTGAGAATAATAAAAAGACCCAAACAGTTCTTAAAAAGTTATTTACGCATCCTAAGCTTATTCTACCTGAGGATCTACTTATAACACGGGCAGGACGCGCACAAAATGTAGCAACAAACGAAGTCAGAAAAGGAGATCGAATTGTCGATGTCGGTACGCGTACCACAGAAACGCTCTGCGAGATTGGGAAAAGTTCAAAACTCGTGCTCTGGAATGGACCCCTTGGTATTTATGAAGAAGGATTTGATAAAGGCTCACGAATTCTTATGCAGACCATGGCTTCTTCCAAGGCTTGTACCATTATTGGTGGGGGAGACACGGTAGCACTAGTCACCAAAGCAAAGCTCGAGAAAAAGTTTGAGTTTGTCTCAATCGGTGGTGGTGCCACGCTAGAATTTTTGGCGCACGGTAGCTTGGTAGGGATTAAAGCATTGGAGTTTAAAAGTAAGAGAAATAAATAATTATGGAAAATGAACCTAGAGAAGAAGAGGATAAAGACCTAACTCATTTGAAACGAGTAACCGCGCGTATTCGACGAGGAGGTAGGTTTATTCCTGAAATTCAAACAGCATTAAATGAACAAGAAGAAGGTGCCCAAGAAGTGAACGAAAACTTTCCCTCAAAAGGAAAAACAAAAAAGTAAATAAATTAAGATCAGAATTCGGCAGCAATTTTTGTTCGCATAACCTCGGCCTCACCCGCAGAATATTCTTTGGTTGGAAATCCGGGAAGCATATCATTGAAAAATCGTGGAATAAGATGAATATGAAAATGGGGCACATCTTTCCCAACAATTGAAACCTGTACATAATCACAAGAGAGACTTTTCTTCATCGCTTGAATGAGGTTTTTTGTTTTTATCATCATAGAACTAAGTAGTACGTCTGGTACTTCCTGTATCCATGGGATGTGCATTTTAGGGATCAGAAGAATATGTCCCGCTGCCACAGGATGAATATCGAGGAAGGCGAGCACCTCCTCGTCATCAAATACCTTGTGTGCCGGGATTTCACCATGGATGATTTTACAAAAAATACAAGTATCCATTCATAAATTGTAGCATGTAAGAATACGAATGAGGAAAATAAAAAACCTCCCCTTATTCAAGGAAGGTTTTGCTTTTATGAACTCGGTTCAGTTTACTGAACCATGATTTTTGCTGTGCACATTTCGCCATCAGCCATAAAGGACTCAAGAAGATACGTGCCTGGAGAAAGATCATTTTTACTTAACGTAAGTGATCCCTCCTCGATAAATCCAGTTGCGACAGCTTTACCAGTCATGTCCATTAACACGAAGTGTGTTGGTAAGATTCCACTAAACTGTACTTTGGTGCAGCTAATCATAGGATTCGGGTAGACACTAACAGTGCCCGATCCATTATTAGCAGTGACAATTTCATCATTTGTTCCGAACCCGTCTACCAGCTTCATAATCCAGATATCGCTTTCACCCTTGTTTTCAGGTATGTCGCCACCGACTTCTCCCGAGTGTCCTACAGCAATAAATGCACCATATTCCCATGGTATTGGACTTATTGCAGTAATCCCATCATTACCTGGACCACCAAAAGTTTTTTTCCATAAAAGATTGGAAGAACTTTCTTCTGAAGTTTTTCTTATAATCCAGGCATCTGATCCGCCGTGGTTATTACTTACCTCTATGTCATTTGACCAGGTAAGTCCTGCTGCAATAAAATCGTTTGAGTCGCCACCTGCTTGGGACATTGTCGTGAGACTGTCATTCATTGTCCCTCCGTTTGAATATTGCCACCACAGACTTCCTTGATTGTCAGTTTGTGTAGTAAGAAAATCTCCTTCCCCCAAATTACCACCATATCCATCAGGTGAATGGCCTGTGCCTCCAAGCTGATATTTGCTGTTAACTTGTACAATAGCGTTGAAGCTTTCGTTTGCAGTACCTCCCCAACATGAGAGTATGCTTATCTCACCGTTTGAAGTGCTAACATCAACACTGAGACCATCATATCCTCCGTTGTTGTAGCTCCACTCTTCAATGTTGCCTGAAGAAGATTTTGTTTTACCTACAGCAGTATATTTTGTCGGATCTTCATTGGAAACCATAATTTTGGTGAAACAATCGTCATCTTCTCCTCCATAGGTCTTTGACCATATAATTTCAAGATTTTCATCCAAAACAAAAATCCAGCCATCCTGACTTCCATAACTTGGTGCATTTACATCACCATCAGTCGAAGTTGTGGCTCCTGCTATGACAATATAGGTGCCATTGAGTAGGACGCTATAGGCCACATCATCTCCACTTCCACCAAAACATTTTTTACTGACGATTCCTCCATTTAAGTCATTAAACACAACGAGCCAAACGTCTCTTCCTCCATGGTTTCCGTTCACCTGCCCATCTGTCGAGGCCGTTGGTCCAATAGCCAGATAATTGTCACCATAAGGGATAACGGCCATGAATCCTTCGTTTGAAGTACCGCCATAATTTTTCTCCCATTCAATGATCATCTCAGGACTGAGTTTTACGACCCAGCCATCATTTCCTCCTTTGTTATTTGAAACATCACCATCTCCCGATGCTGATTGTCCGCCAATAATTACAGAGCCGTCAGAATTTAAAACAAAGTCAAAAGCCTGATCTTTATCGGATCCACCGATTGATTTTTGCTGTTGAATGTTTGGTTGTGCCATCACTGGCACAGAAAACAGTACTGCGAGGCAAGACATGCTTACCGCGACAGCAATAAAGAACATTTTTTTCATTTCAAAAAACAGTTTTTTATGTGAATAGCTATTTCCGGCCTTTGGTCTACCCATCGTGCACGAAAACAGTCTGGTTGATTTATACATTAGTCTTACCATGAAGTCAAATACATCTATTTGACAAATAATTTGTATATGATAATACTCGGCTTATGAAAATCACATTTTTTGGGGGCCTCCTGGCAACATTAGTACTCACATTAGTTTGTATTAGTCCAAATATTGCTTCGGCAGATGATGAAAGTCTTCTTCCTTGTACCATTACCTCATTTAAAGCGGTGCCGGCTTCAATTACTTCTGGTGCATCCTCATCTCTCAAATGGGTTACACAGAACTGTATAACCAATTTGATAACTCAAGATTCTAATCCTGTGATCTCATCAGCGCTTCCCTCCGGCTCAGTTTCTACCGGACTTCTTACTTCTACCAAAACCTATCTCCTCACCGCAGTTGGTGACACAAATAGTGCAACTGCGTATGCTACCGTCACTGTGGGCACAATCCCAGCATGTAGCATTACTACCTTTACTGCGAACCCTTCATCAATTCAATACAATACTACGTCTACACTTTCATGGACCACAAATAATTGTACATCTGTGTCTATTTCACCGACTATTGGTACTGTTCCGGTTAATGGTTCTGTGTCTACAGGCAATCTTACGCAAACTACTATTTTCACACTCAATGCCGTTAGCGGTAGTAATGCTGCTATAGCGAGTAAGACTATTACGGTTATCCCGGCGCCACAGTGCACGATCACATTATTTAATGCCACTCCACAAAATATCATTGCTGGGCAATCTACACTGCTTAATTGGAAGACGACGAATTGTAATACCGGATCAATCAATCAAGGCATCGGGTCAATCACATCAACTATTACTCAGGGTTCAGTATCAACTGGAGTACTTATGAGTACGAAAACATATAAATTGACCGCCGAAGGTATTGCCAATACTGCATCAGCGCAAACAACAGTCTCGGTTGCGCTTTCATGTGTACCAAATAGCTGGACTCAGAAAGCAGATTTCGGTGGCACAGCGCGTTATGATGCAATAACTTTTGTTATCAGTAGTAAGGGGTACCTAGGAACAGGTTCTGAAGGTTACAATGAATACCAGAAAGACTTCTGGGAATATGATCCAGTTACAAACACCTGGACGCAGAAGGCAGATTTTGCAGGCCTTGCGCGAGACAGTGCTGTAAGTTTTACTATCAATAATAAAGCATACGTAGGCACAGGAAATGGATTAAATGGAGTCTCCTACAAAGATTTCTGGGAATACAATCCTACCTCAAACACCTGGACTCAGAAAGCAGATTTCGGTGGCACAGCGCGTAGTGGTGCAGTGGGTTTCTCGATAAACAATAAAGGATATGTAGGAACAGGAACTGGTGGTGCAGGTCAAAAAGATTTCTGGGAATACAATCCTACCTCAAACACCTGGACTCAGAAAGCAGATTTCGGTGGCACAGGAAGATACGAAGCGATTGGGTTTGCTATCGGCAGTAAGGGGTATCTAGGAACAGGATTTGGTGGTGGATTTAAAAAAGATTTCTGGGAATACAATCCAACTTCAAACATCTGGACCCAGAAAGCCGACTTTGGGGGCACAGCACGCTATCATCCCGTTGCATTTACTTTAAATTCCAAAGGATACGTAGGAACTGGTCATGATGTGACCACTCCATACTTAAAAGACTTCTGGGAATACAATCCATCCACAAATGCCTGGACTCAAAAGGCAGATTTTGGGGGAACAGGACGACACTTTGCAAAAGGTTTTGCAGTGAATGGAAAAGGATATATTGGAATTGGAGAAGATTCTAACTGGATCAATACTAAAGACTTCTGGGAATACTGCCCGTAATTAATTTTTTATGAACACCATACACAAAATAATTCTCATCATCATTTTTCTTGCAGTCATTGTCGGAGGAGCTTTGTATCTTGATTCAAATAAAAAGAATCCATCAGCTGGCGAAGCAAACCCGTATGCAGATTCTCTCGTTGAAGCTAAGCTCTATCAAAACGAGGACGAGACTTGGGGTTACGACATCATGATCGATGGCAATATCTATGTCCATCAACCGACCAAGCCTGCGGTCGGTGGCAATACTGGCTTTGCAACTGAAGTCGAAGCGCAGAGTGTCGCCGATCTCGTGATTTCAAAAATCAAAAATAATATTTTACCTCCCTCAATCACCCCAAGTGAAGTCACTGAGCTAGAAGAAAAAGAATAGATATATAGTGTAAGTAAAATTCTCAACTCGATATTGAGGCATATGCTACAATCTCACAATGCACTCAGCTGAACTCCTTGAACTTCTCCTTACTAGACGCAACATAACATCCGAAGAGAAAGATATATTTCTTAAACCATCTTATGAGCGAGGTCTCCATGATCCGTATCTGATGCGTGATATGGAGCGCGCCGTCGTGCGTATCTATGAAGCCGTTGAAGCCAAAGAGAAAATTGTAATCTACTGTGATTATGACTGCGATGGCATTCCAGCGGCAGTAATCATGCACGATTTTTTCAAAAAGATTGGTTATGAAAATTTTTCAATTTATATTCCAGATCGGCACGACGAAGGCTATGGACTCCATGCTCTCGCGGTTGAAGGATTTATCACCGAAGGCGTCAAACTCTTAATTACTATCGATCTTGGTATCAGTGCAGTGAAGGAAGTCGCGACTGCAGAAGCCTCCGGCATGAATGTGATTATTCTCGATCATCATTTACCAAAAACGGATCTGCCTAGAGCCTACGCGATTCTCAATCCCAAGCGTGAAGGTGATACGTATCCATTCAAAGAACTCTGTGGCGCAGGGATTGCGTTTAAACTTGTCCAAGGGCTCATAACAAAATATGGTGAGTATTGGAAGATTAGTCGTGGATGGGAGAAGTGGCTCCTTGATATGGCAGGACTCGCCACACTCTCAGATATGGTAGAACTGCGAGGGGAGAATCGTGTGCTTGCCTACTATGGGCTTCTCGTACTCAAGCAATCGCGCCGGCCTGGACTTATGCAGCTATTTCATACGCTCAAAATTGATGCACGGCATCTGACTGAAGATGATATGACATTTATGATTTCACCCCGCTTGAATGCAGCGTCTCGGATGGATTCACCAATGCGGGCATTTGAGCTTCTCTCTGAGTCAGATGTGAAAAAAGCTGGTGCACTGGCAACACACCTCGGCAAAATAAATGATGAGCGAAAGGTTTTGGTGGCGGGCATTATGAAAGAAGCCTACAAACATTTAGAAAAGCGAGAACTCAAAGAGGTGATTGTGATTGGCAATCCATCGTGGCGCGTTGGCGTGCTCGGACTTGTTGCTTCTAAAATTTCTGAAGAATATACACGGCCAGTATTTGCTTGGGGAAGAGAGGGTACAAACGGTGGTTCGGTGATTAAAGGTTCATGTCGATCAGACGGGAGCGCGAGTGTGGTGGCGCTCATGAGTGCCACCACTGATATGTTTCTTGAATTTGGCGGCCACGCTCTCTCAGGTGGGTTTACAATCAGTGAAGATAATATCCATTCCCTCGAAGATTCACTGGCTGAGATATACAAAAATCTTCCCCGACTCGCTCAAAATGAAAATTCGAAATATGATGTCGCGCTCTCACTCGCCGATGTGAATCCGCAAATCTCTCGCACTATTGAAACACTGGCACCGTTTGGCATTGGCAACGAGAAGCCAGTTTTTTTATTTCCACATGTCACCATTAAAGTAATCAAATTATTTGGCAAAGAGAAGAATCATCTTGAGCTTATGCTTACCGACGGAGATCACACTGTGAAAGCAATTTCTTTTTTTGCGACAGTATCTAGCTATGATGTCTTACTTGAGGTGGGTAAAGAAGTAGACGTGATCGCAACGATAGAGAATTCACACTTCGGCGGACGGCAAGAGGTGCGCCTGCGAATTGTTGACATATTATAGATAAATGATACAAAGATGTTAGAAAAATTTTAAGTATGAAAAATTCTGCAATAAAAATAGCCGAATACATTTCGGCATTTTTCTTTTCTTGACAGCAAATGAATAGTAAGTAAGCTCAAGTAAGAAAAAAGAACTAAATGTTTGGGATTTGTAGTAAGAGTAATGGACCTTTCCCAGTAGTGATACTGGGCCTAACTTTTAAAGAAAGAGAACGACTTCTTCAAGGGAAGGAAATAAAGGGAGAAATAGTTAAAGTCACTGAACAAAAATCAGTGATTGAGTTGCTCTCAGTAAAGAAAAATGAGGGCAATCAGGCAAGAGTTACTTGGGTGGTTGGCCCAAGCCCAGAAGTGATTTTTCGAATAAACGATATCTACTCCACTGAGAACTTTTATTTAATTCAACCAGACGAGCGATTGTATCAAATACATATCGCAATAACTGATTTTTCAACTGAGTACCTTGAGCGTTTCAACACACTCAAGGCTACCGCGAAGACGTTTGTCTCCACCACCTGATTGCCTCATAGGCATCAGGTTTTTCTTTTGCTACTATAGACATATGGAAAAACTTGTCGTATTCACTGATGGAGCCTCTCGAGGTAATCCTGGAAAAGGTGGTTGGGCGGCCATTGTAATTACGAGTTTCGATTTACGAATTAAGAATAAATCCAAGGTTATTGAGCTTGGTGGTAGAGAAGAAGGTGCGACCAATAATAAAATGGAACTTATGGCGGCGCTTGAGACATTTAGATTAATTGAATCACGGTCATTACTGGGTGATATTGAAGTTCACACTGATTCTGCCTACCTTGCCAACGGCGCTACTGGTTGGGTCTATTCCTGGGAGAAAAATGGTTGGAAGACCAAAGAGGGAGAACCAGTCTCCAATCAAGAAATTTGGAAGGAGCTTGCGATGATCCAGTTTCGTTTAAAGCTTCACCGCAAAGTCTCCTGGCAAAGAGTGGCAGGGCACGCCGGACTACGGGGTAATGAACGTGTGGATGAGCTTGCGACACGCTTTGCTGATGGAGAAGCGGTTCCGCTTTTTGTTGGGAGCCTCACAGACTATGAAAAAATAGTTGGAGGAGATCTCTTTGACGAAGAATCTGGTGAGCGCGATGCAAAAATGCGCTCCAAGCTTCCAGCCTATTCATATATTTCAAAAATCGGTACGATGATTGAACTTCATAAAACTTGGCCCGAATGTGAAGCTCGGGTGAAAGGTAGGGCAGGTGCGAAATATCGCAAAACTATTTCAAAAGAAGATGAAGAAACATTGATTGACCTCTGGAGTAAGGAATAAAAATTCTGCAGAGCGTTTTTCTGAGACGTGTAAGTATCATACATATGTCGAACCGCTTACTGTACGTTATTGTTATAGGTTTTGCAGTTGGAATATTCATCCGATCCTATATCGTCGTCCCGAACTACATACTTATAATTCTAAGTGTAGCGAGTGTTGTAGTTTTTTTACTTGCGACTTTTCTTGGGAAACAAAAACAAGGAATTCTCGTGGCTTTATATATCATCGCACTTCTCTTGGGAAGTGTTCGTTATGAGCTTTCTCTCGAAAAAGAATCTGAAGTCATAGAGGGGTCTGTTGGAGAGAAAGTAACTCTTAATGGAATTATTATTGACGACCCAGAAAATCGTGAAAGCACACAAAAATTCACTATTTCTAGCGATGATACACATATTCGAGTGAGTACTGATCGATATCCGGAGTTTTCGTATGGTGATGAGGTAGAGGTGCGAGGCACACTAGAGGAACCAGAAAATTTCACAACGGATCAAGGCAAAGAATTTGATTATGTGTCGTATCTTTTGAAAGATGACATTTCATATCTTATTTCGTTTGCACAAGTAAAAGTACTCTCTAATGGACATGGCTCGAGGATTCAAGCCAAGTTGTACGAATTTAGAGCACAGATTATAGAGCATTATGGACATCTTATCCGTGAGCCAGAAAGTTCGCTGGTTTCTGGAATAGTGCTCGGTGCCCGGAGTGGCATTTCTCATTCTCTCCGCAACGAATTTATAATTACCAGTACAATTCATATTATCGCGCTTTCTGGGTTTAATATTTCTATACTTGCGTCTCTCGTGAGAGATTTCTTTGCATTCTTCCTGCCGCGTACTCTCTCACTCACGTTTGGTGGTGTTACCGTCATTCTCTTTGTGCTCATGACAGGCGCTCAATCAACAGCTATCCGTGCAGGTATCATGGCGCTCATCGCACTCTTGGCACGAGGAACGGGTCGCTCCTATGAAGCATCCCGAGCGCTTTTTATTGCAGTGTTTTTTATGCTCATCTGGAATCCGCGGCTACTTGCATTTGATGTATCATTTCAGCTTTCATTTCTCGCGACCCTTGGTCTTATCTATGTCACCCCACTTATTGAAAAGAAATTACACTGGATTCATTACAAGTACCTTCGCGAAACTATTGCCACAACACTTGGTGCACAGGTCACCGTGTTGCCACTCATTCTCTATACGATGGGCACTCTTTCATTTATTGGCATTCCCATAAATATTCTTATCGCTCCTTTTGTACCAATTGTAATGTTCCTCGGACTTGGGTTGGCGGTACTCTCCTTTATCTCGATGACTATTGCCTATCCTATTGCGTTTGTCACTTCTATTTCTGCAACGTTGTTACTATTCTTGATTCATATTTCGGCTCAAGTACCCTACGCTTCAATAACAATTAGTGCGTTTCCGCTGGTCCTCATGATAGGGTTCTATATGCTAATCTTCACTTTCGTCTGGAAATTGAATAAACGAAGTCTCGCTAAAGACTCAAATTAGGACTATACTAGCACTGTCACAATAATTCTATTGTGACGTTACTAGGTGTGTACGCACGAAAGCGTACTCAGAATCTCTATTAATCAGATTAACTAAAATATATACTATGAAAAACAAACTACTTATTGGAACACTCGGACTTCTTATGACTTTTGGTACAGGCGCAACTGCGTTTGCTGCAACCAGTGCAAGTGACATCGTTACTCGCATGGATGGCATACAAGGCCGAATCGGCACTATTGTTGAACACTTCTCTAGCCTCGTTGATCGTCTCGATACAGCTGGACGCGACGTCTCAAGTCTTCGTGCAAAACTCGCTACTGTAAATGCTGACCGCGAAATTGCGAAGACCCAAATGCAAGAATTCAAGGCCGCCTATGCTGCTGCAGACAATACAATGACTGCCGAAGTAAGAAAGGAAGGTATGGAAGCTCGCAATGCACTCAAGACATTCTTGACTGACGTGAAAGGTTTGCGCGATATGGTGATGTCACTCGTTGGTAGTGAACGACCAGAGCCAAAAGCAGTAGGAAATGTTTCTGGAACACCAGTTTCAAACATTCCTGCAGGAATTGGAAATGCACAAAGTGCAATTCAATAACTTCTAGATTGAAGCATTAAATACAAAACGCCTCAAAAGAGGCGTTTTGTATTTATCCACCAATACTATTGAATTGACATGGTAGTATTAGGCTCATAATTGTCGACACATTTTTTAATCTTAACTACAGAAAGTTAAAATATCTTTCTCGCATAGTTTTTATGGATAGTATAAAAGATCAGCAATATAATGCAGTCAAAGTAGTACTTTTAATCGTTGTAATAGCTCTCGTCGGGTGGTTTATTGTTGGTAAAACAAATACAGGACTTAAAGGTCAAATTTTATCTGAAAAAGGTCCAAGTAATGGTTTTTCGACTGATTTACAGGGACCAAATGTAGTCTGCAATGGCAATAAGCCTTCACTTACTTTTGTCAGCCCACGAAGTGGGCAGGTGATAAATGTTGGTGTGGAATATATTTTTAAATGGGTTCCTTGCAATTTGCCAGCCAACGGGATAGCGAGTCTCTCATTGATCAATCAGCAAACTGGTATGAATACTTATCTACCTACAGATGGCTTAGGTATTAATGAGAAAGTTTTTTCTTTTAAAATAAATCCCTATATGGAAAGTGGTAGCTATTTAGCACGAGTGTTCTGTGGTGTACCAAATTCTGAATCCTATTGTACTGAAATTGGCTCGGAAGACTTCACTGGATCATTTACAGTAAATGCGCCAGTACTTTCGCCAAGCATTACTTCAACATCTGCCACGAGCATCACATCAGAAAGTGCTCAGATTAATATTGACTACAGCAAAAATGATGGCCAGCCAAGTACAAGTCAAGTACACTATGGAATAGGAAATACTAATTCTGTTATAAACGGTGCAACGCTTGGTAATACGGTAAGCGGTACGATGACAGTAATGCTTACAAATTTGAACCCAAATACCACATATACGTACAATGGAACACTTTCTACTCCTACGTACGGTACTACTCTCTCAACGAATAAAACATTTACTACACTTCCGTAAAAAAATGTAGAACAAAAAAATCCCGCTTAGAGCGGGATTTTTTTGAATAGATTTTATCCAATTGCTTCTTCGAAGTTCTTTTCGATTACTTTCCAGTTAAGATTGGCGAAGAAATCTTCAATGTACTGTTTCTTACCACTTGGCTGGTAATCAGAGACATAGGCATGTTCCCACACATCAATACAAAGCACAGGCGAGAGACCAATAAGTTGTCCGATATGTTGCTCATCAACCCACTGCGTGAGAAGTTGGTCAGTGAACCGATCGTAGTAGAGCATTGCCCAACCAACACCACGGGTCAGTGCAACTGCTTTCATGCGTACCAGGAAATCTTCGTACGATCCCCATTGGCGCTCGAGCGCAGCTCGGAGAGCGCTTTTCTCCGGAAGGGGATGGGCACCACCTTCGAGAGCACTGAAGTAATACTCATGGTTACGCATACCAGAGAATTCAAATGCAAAGCGGCGTTGTAATTCACCAAGTTCGTAGGCCCATTTTTCTGAATCTTTTGAAAGCTCACCAATCTGTGTTTGGATATAATTAGCAAATTTCACATAGCCAGCATAGAGCTTCAAGTGCTCCTCGATATTTTTCTTGGAAATTCCAGCAAGATCAGGAATTTCAAATGTTTTTGCTTCGAACATGGGAATTGTGGTTAATAATATACTGTCTATTTTACCATAAGTATAATAGGCTTACCCCAATCAATATACTTGAGGAGAGTATAGGATTGGAGTTTTTCTTTTTGGTATACTTTCTGTATGAAGGTACGATATTGTATATATCTATCCACTCTAATTTTACTCGTCCCTATTCTCCTACAGGCAAAGGGCAGTCAAAATCTTCTTCAAATTTCTTTTCTCGATGTGGGACAAGGTGATGCGATATATATAGAAGCGCCAAATGGTAGGCAAATGATTATCGACGGGGGACCAGGAAGTGCGCTCGAGCGTGCTCTTGCCGAGGTAATGCCGTACACCGATCGCTCGATTGATGTCATTATGATTACCAATCCAGACCTTGATCACTATTCCGGATTTATTGATCTTCTTGACCACTACGATGTGGGAGCCATCATCGAGCCAGGAACAGTTTCTAAGACTGCAAGTTACAAAGTACTTGAATCAGCGATTACTGCAGAAAATGCACCGCACCTCCTTGCTCGTAGTGGTACGCGAATCACCCTCGACCAAAATGCCGGTGTGTATTTTGAAGTACTATTTCCTAATCAAGACGTTTCTGGTTGGACTACAAATGACGGATCCATTATTGGCAAACTTATATACGGTAATACGAGTGTCATGTTTACCGGGGATTCGACTAAAAAAACTGAGCAGATCGTACTCTCAACTTTTTCGCCTCAAGATCTTCACGCAAACATACTTAAAGTCGGCCATCATGGCTCGAAAACTTCTTCAAGCCAAGCATGGCTTACTACAGTCGCACCAGAAGAAGCAATAATTTCTGTGGCCTGTGAAAATAGCTACGGATTACCTGCTCCGATAACTCTCACGACTCTCACATCGCTTAGCATTCCATACCAAACAACGTGTGATAAAGGTACCATCACTCTCATTTCTGATGGTATAAGGTTTACCGCAAGAAAATAAAAAATCGCCTGTTTTCAGGCGATTTTTTATTTCACAAAGACTTTTATTTTGTTGCTACTTTAATTTTTGTTCCAGACTTTATGATTCCTGCCTCACGGAGTGCCTTGTAGGCGCCATTTTTAGCGATAGTGCGGAGGCCTTGAGTTGATACAGTAATAGTGTAGGACTTATTGAGTTCAGGCACAAAGACCTTCTTTTTCTGAAGATTTGGGTAGCGACGGCGCATGCCGACGGGATTGAATTTGGTTGCACGAGTACGGTTTGAGTAGCCGCCTCCCATTTGTGAACCTTTTTTAGTTATTTCGCAGATTTTTGCCATATATATTCTAGTGCTTAGTGACTCGTATGGTATCATAAAGTCATTATTTGATCAAGCTCTATGGATATTCTCGATTCAATTATATACGTCGCCATACTCATTTTCTCAGTCGCATTACATGAAATTGCTCATGGCTATGCGGCGTTGCACGAAGGTGACGATACTGCCCTTCGGGCAGGCAGATTGACACTCAATCCGGTTGCACATCTAGATATTTTTGGTTCAATTATTTTACCCTTTCTCCTCATAGTTTCTCATACTGGATTTGTGTTTGGCTGGGCCAAGCCGGTGCCGTATAACGAAGCGCGATTACGAAATCGTCGCAGTAGCACACTCCTCGTTGCAGGAGCAGGTATAATTGCAAACTTAATTATTGTGCTCATATTTTCGATTTTTATACGCATGAGCATGGCGTTCGGTATTGGAGTCTCGCTTCTGCCAGTATTTAGCAGCATAGTACTACTGAACATTGTGTTGGCAGTGTTTAACCTCGTACCCCTACCGCCACTCGATGGATCTAAAATTCTTTTTGCACTTTTGCCAGAACGTTTCAGAAGCTTTGAGTTTACGCTGTTGCGTTACAGTTTCGTATTTGTTGTTATTTTTATATTTTTCCTTTGGAAATTCATTGCACCAGTCGTCAGTATTCTATTCAATCTTTTTGTCGGTTCATAATGCGTACATTTTTTTTGATTATTAGCATATTCTCACTTTTCTATTTGTCGGGATATAGTGCCTTTGCCTCTCCAACAAACGGAACTATAGATGCAACCAACAATACTGCTATCTTTCTTCAAGATAGCAGTATCATTTATTTTCTGACACCGCTTTCCAGTGGTTCGACGATCCATATTACTGACAGCGGTGTGACGGGGAGTGCCTGGAGTGAAGAAATGGGTTGGATTCATTTTAATCCCACAAATTATGGTGGTGTTACTATGACGACACTGGGCAGTGGAGTGCTCACGGGTTCTGCATGGGGAGAAAATTTAGGTTGGGTGTCATTTAATTGTGACACGGGAACTAACTGTGCAAGTAATGATAATTATAAAGTTACTATTGGTTCAGATGGGAAATGGTCTGGATATGCATGGGCTACTAACTATGGCTGGATTCGGTTTGATTGTGGGAATTCTGGAGAATGTGTCCAAACGGACTGGCGGCCAGCATCTGTGCGTGCTGAATGCTCTGATCTTGTTGATAATGACGGAGATGGGGCAACTGATTACCCAGATGATACAGGGTGCACGGATGAAGAGGATACCCAGGAGGCAATAATAAAAATTATTGGATCTGGTGGTGGCGAGGAGAATCCATCACTCTGTACTGATCCAAGCGCTCTCAACACAGGCGGCACACTACCGTGCCAGTATGGGACATACCTATGTTTCGATGCCGGTGCACTGAATTTTGGCGGGTCACTGCCGTGTCAGTATCCAGAAAACAAAAGTGATCTTTGTGAAGACCATACCGCGGACAATTATGGTGGCGCACTACCTTGTCAGTTTGCGTCCTGCTCTGGCGATGAGTGTACGCCCTCAGTTGAATGTGTAGGCGAAGACTGTATTATCAATCCTCCGGCGAATCCTAGTGAATCTGGAAGTTCAAGCTCGCAACCCTTAATTACTCCACAAAGTATGGGTAATATATTGAGTGGCTTTTTTACAAACACTACCGCTACAGCAGCACTTCTTACTAGTGGACTCCTCTCCCTTCTTGCTCCTTTGTTTCTCAACCCACTTTCTCTCAGTGAGCTTATACTTCTACCGACGCGCTTGTGGTCACTTCTCATGACTGCATTTGGACTTAAAAAACGCCGTCCGCCATGGGGCGTGGTCTATGACTCTGTGACCAAACAACCACTTGACCCTGCCTATGTAATACTCAACGACAGCGCTGGCAAAGAAGTTGCAACTGCAATTACTGATTTCGATGGTAGATATGGATTTTTTTCCATGACTGGTACTTTTACCATTGTTGCGAATAAAACTAACTATGAGTTTCCTTCAAAAAGATTAGCATCCCGTACCCATGATGAGCTCTATCAGAATTTGTATTTTGGAGAATCAATTAGTATTGATAAAGAAAGCGCATTACTTGTGCGCAATATCCCACTTGACCCTCTTTCGTTTGATTGGAATGAATTTACCAAGCGGAATCAAAAATTGACGAAATTCTATTCGAGAAGCAATCGTATTATGCAACGCCTCGCAGACATACTTTTTGTTGCAGGGTTTGTTATATCACTCGTTGCTACCGTGACGACGCCTGTACTGTACAACATTGGAATTTTCTGTCTGTATATTTTACTTGCGATTGCCAAAGGACTACGTGTGAGTCCGTATTCACTTGCTCGAGTCATTGAAAGAGAGACAGGTTACCCGCTCTCATTTAGTATTGTCAGAATTTATTCAGCAGGTATGCACCAGGAAATTGCCCATAAAGTAACCAATACCATTGGCCAATTCTATGCACTTGTCCCAAATGGCTCCTATTACCTGACAATAGAGAGAAAAAATCAAGATTTAAGTTATACACTCGTTCACACATCTCAAGTATTTCCTATTACACATGGATATATCAATAAAACATTTAGAGTATAATAGAAAGTATTATCTTAACTGATGAAAAAACGCGCATAGTTTTGTTTGCCAGTTTCCTTTTTAAAAGGAATAGGCTTTTAGTAATTGCGCTCCTTTTTCTCTTCACATGTTCTGTTTCGATCCGATTTGCAGTGAGTTATTTTGAACCTGGCACCACTCCCGATCCATCTTGTTCGCCAACGGATCCTACCTGTACTGTTTTGATATTTCCAGATCAAAGTTCACATGATGGTGAATTTCTATCTACAGACGGTACTACTGTCTCATGGGCAAGCGTAGGCGCCGCTCTAACTGGAAGCGGTACTACATCTCGAGTGCCATATTGGACTAGTGCTACAAACCTTGGAGATGAAGCTGGGTTTGAGTATGACGCCACGACAAATATTTTTAAATCTTCAATTATAAGTGGAACAACTGAATTTAGAGTTGGAACAGGTTTTTTTGGAACACAAGATACAAACTTGTTAAATGTTCGATTGGGTTCAGGTTCTGGTAGTGCCATTACTTCGGGTACTAATAATCTTCTTCTTGGTATCAATGCAGGTACCGCACTTAGCACAAGCTCATATAACACAATCATTGGAGTGAATGCAGGGACTTCTCTTACTACGGGCGGAGGGTCAAATGTCTTTATCGGGGAAGAAGCCGGCCATGATCAAACTACAGGATATGAAAATGTATTTATTGGACAAGGGGCAGGCAGTAATGTACTTTCAGGTCAACGAAGTATTGCGATTGGTACTTCTGCAGCGATTAATAGTACTTCGGCAGATAGGTTTACTGCGATAGGTTTTGGTGCACTTGGATCACAAGTAGGTGCAGCAGATAATGTCGGCATCGGCTATGCTGCTGGTACGCTCGCCACAGGGTCAAGTAATGTGTTTATTGGAAGTGGAGCGGGATATAGTACTACTTCTGCGCAATCTAATGTTTTTTTAGGGTACTCAGCAGTAATGACTGATATTACTGATTCAAATAATTTTGTTGGTGGTAGTTCTTATGCACCTATCTACGATGTCTTCATTGGCCAAGGAGATTTTAATGCTAGTGCATCAGCAGTCACCTACCATGGGACAGGCGGACTAGGTAGTGATAAAGTCGGTGGAGATTTTGTCGTAGCTGCAGGACAGGCCACAGGAAATGCACTTGGTGGGTCAATTTTATTTAAAACTTCTAATAGTGGAGTTTCTGGATCAACACTTCAGTCACTCACAACAAAAATGGCACTTACACCAGAAGGGAATTTCGGTATCGGAACTACTGCTCCAGAAGCGCAGCTTCAAATTGGCGATACTAATCCATCAGATGTAGTTGATTGGAATATCTATCTATATAATCCTTCCTTTCCACGCATTGGAATTGATGCAGGGAATAATAATAGTGCAGTTGAATTTTTAGATTCTGGAGTTAGGAAATGGGCGATCGGGAGTGATGACGGGACATTTGTCATTTTCGATACCCCATTTGATGGGCCAAGATTTTCAATTACTAATACAGGAAATGTCAGTGTGGGAACAGGAGTTGCAGACTACCTTCTCGATGTAGATAAAACAAATGTCGATACAAATATTTTTGCACTACATGATTCTGACGGTGAATGTCTTCATAATCCTGAATCAGGCTCAGAGACAGTCACATGCTCTTCGGATGAACGACTCAAGACCAATATTACTGATGCAAATACGATGTTGCCCTACTTTAAAGATCTCAGAATTAGGCAGTATGATGTCATTGCAGGAGGAGATCATCTTACGGGTGTGATTGCTCAAGAGGTCCAAGTATTTCATCCAGAACTTGTGACTGAGGGTCCAAACGGATATTTGAGTGTGGCCGCACCAAATACTTGGCAGTTGATTAAAGCACTTCAAGAGCTTGATTTAAAAATCGAGCCACTATCTTCACTTGATCTTGAAGTTTCTGGCTCGTTCGCATCACTTATCAAGACCTACCTTGAGAATGCAGCCAATGGAGTAGAAACATTTTTTGCTCACAAAATTCAAACACATGAGCTGTGTCTTGATGATGTCTGTGTGACCAAGGATGATCTCCAGAAACTTATTGATGAAAAAAACAATATCCAAGAACAACAGGACAATGACGAAGAAGATCCCGAGCTTATAGAAGATAGTGGCGATGATACTTCAATCGATCCACCGAAGGAGTATATTGATGACCCGGAAAAGCCCCCAGAGATTCCTGAGCCAATTATCGATGAAAAAAGTATTGAAGATCCAGATCTTACACCTGAAAATAACGTGATTGATTTGAATCCATTGTGATATATGTACGTATGTGTTGAGAGTTGTATAATTGCGTGATTTTTAAAAAAGAAATTCTAGAGTAGAATGTATAGATGTATGTTCGCAAGTTTTTTGCATTAGTTCTTATGCTCTTTAGCATACTTATTTTACCGGGAAATCTTCTTGCAGTGACAGGTACAATCAATCCGGATAATGATGATTCATACTTTGCAGAAATACTTCGAGATGAAAGCCAAATCAATTTTGGTTATTTCACACAACCAGGAATTGATGCCTACAATATAACTATTTCTGATACCGAGCTTACAGGATACGCTTGGGCCAGTAGTTATGGGTGGATTAGTTTGAACTGTAGTAATGGAAACAACTCGTGTGCAACTGCTGACTTTAAAGTAGCAAATAACCTCATTGATACTCCGAGTACAACAGTAAATACACTCTCTCAGCTCTCTGGCTATGCATGGGGCGAAAGGATTGGATGGATAAATTTTGGACCATTTGATAATGAAGATGCTGAAAATGAGCGAGTAATTATTACGAATGGTGAATTCTCTGGCTATGCATGGGGTCAGAATGTTGGCTGGATAAAATTTGGTTGTGACGATGCAGATTCTTGTGTAAGGACTGATTGGGGGACGCAATGTAATGATGGAGTCGATAATGATAGTGATGGTACTATCGATTATCCAGCAGATATAAGTTGTGATAGTACAAGTGGAAATTCTGAAGCTGGCATCGAGTGTGATGACCAAATTGATAACGATGGTGATGGTCTAGTTGATTTCCCAGATGATATAGGCTGCGCCTCATTGCTTAGTACCAGTGAAGATCCTCAGTGTGATGATGATATTGATAACGATAATGATGGATTGATTGATTACCCGCTTGATCCAACTTGTAGTTTTGCATCAAGTACTACAGAAGGAATTGATGATCGAGACCCTGTTGAGAGTAATAATCCTGTTAGCAGTGACGGAATTCCCGGCGTTCATCCAGCTAATCCGATTGACATTGGTGATGATATCCCAGTCGATGAGGAGGACCCTGTTGATGAAGAAAATCCCGATGACGTAATCCCTGACAGTACACCAGTTGATACAAATGAAGATGAGAATAATGACAGTGGAGGACCAGAGATTCCTGATGACTCTAACGAAATAGTAGAAGATGACAAAGGGCTAGGTATTTCACTTGATTTTTTACCAGATGGCTTTCAAAATGCTGCAGATAAAATAATTGGTGGCGTAAGTGATAGCCTCTCTACAAGTCTAGGCCGGAGTATTTCGACACTCGTTACTAGTGCAGGTGCAGCTATTGGTGTGGCAGTGATTGCCCCAACGCTTATTACGGTGTTCAATATTTCAGAGGTAGCACTCATTCCATTTCGTATCGGGTCACTGGTGCTTTCAGCGTTTGGGGTCCGTCGTCGTTCATGGGGCGTTGTCTATGACTCTGTGACCAAACAACCACTTGATCCTGTGTATGTGTCACTTCTTGATGTTAGTAATAATGAAATAACAAATGCGATTACTGATCTTGATGGTCGGTATGGATTTATTGTAAAGAAGGGAACATACAAACTTACTGCCAATAAAGCTAATTACACCTTTCCCTCAGTAAAACTCTACGGTGCGACTGAAGATGAATTTTATAAAGATCTCTACTTGAGTGGAGAAATTGTTATTGAAAATGATGGAGATGTGATTAATCGCAATATTCCCATGGATCCAGTCGGAAAAGATTGGAATGAAACTGCCAAGCGTGAGCGTAAGGTTATGCGTTTCTACTCAGCACGTCGTCTCTTCATGCACCGTGCATCAAGAATATGCTTCTACATAGGGTTCCTACTTTCAGTGTGCGCTGTCTTCATTATTGAGAAGCCATATACATTTGCTATTGTAGGATTCTATGTACTCATGTTCCTGCTCCGTCGAGTAGGTATAAAGGAAAAGGTTAAGGGCGTAATCTTCGAGAAAGGCACGGGGTACGGTATTCCATTTGCTGTCGTGAGAGTTTTTTCTGAAAGAACCAATACACAAATCAAAAACTGTGTCGCTGATGTGAATGGTAAATACCTCTGTCTTGTCAGTAATGGCAGATACTATATAAAGATTGAAAAGAAAAATCAGGATGGAAGTTATACCCCGGTGTATACTTCTACACCAATGGATGTCAAAAAAGGAGTCATTAATCGTTCATTTGAGTTATAATAAACTTGTGGATTATGTCTCAATGGTTTCTTAAAAAAAATCGTGTTCTTGTTCTTGCACTGACTTTCCTTGTTTTTTTCTCATGGACGGTTTCTTTTGTCTTTGCTGATCCACCTACGTCTCCGTATACTGCACCTGCAACACTTCAGCCAGACTGTGCTCCAGGGAGTAGTGTAAATTGTACGGTTGCAGATAACCTTGGCATAGGCTCAACTATTACATCGGCGACAGCTGGTTCAATACTCTTTGCAGGTACTAGTGGCGTGCTCGCTCAAGATAATACTAATTTCTTATGGGATGATGCTAATAACCAGCTTCGTCTCGGGGCAGGTACCGCATCGTTGCCTGCCTATACGTTTGCAGGGGATACAACTACAGGGCTTTTTAGTGTTTCTGCCGGAACAATTGGGTTTACATTTAGTGGTACCCAGCGTTATTCAATAAGCGGCTCATCATTTGCCTCAGGAACAACTGGCGGTTTTTCAATCGGACGTGCAATCGGCTCGGCAACTGCACCAACGTATACATTTACAGGTGATGGTAATACTGGTATCTATCGTGATGCTGCCGACACACTTGAATTTGCAACTGCAGGAAGTGAAAGAGCTCGCTTTGATTCGTCTGGTAACTTTGGTATTGGTGAGACAACACCCGCAAGTCTCTTGACGGTAGGCTCAGGTGATCTGTTTCAGGTTAATTCCTCTGGTGCCATTGCTGCAGCGACTGGTATTACGTCTTCAGGTACAATCAATTTCTCTGGACTCACCGCATCAAAACTTGTTTTCACCGACGGATCAAAAAATCTCTCTTCAACAGGGACGGTTCCTATCGATCAGGGTGGTACCGGACTGACGAGTACGCCAACAAATGGTCAGCTTTTTATTGGTAATGGTTCAGGTTACACACTGGCGACCATTACTGCTGGTACTGGAGTATCGGTGACGAGTGGATCTGGTTCAATTACCATCGCCGCTACAGGTTCGGCGAGTAATGAATTTTCTGATAATGTTTTTCGAATTATTGATAACGGAGATGCTTCAAAGGCAATTGCCTTTGAAGCATCTGGTATTACGACTGCAACGACTAGGACATTTACCGTACCAGATGCCAGTGGCACGCTTGCGCTCACTACTACTCCGGGAACATCAGGGACTGATGTGAACTGGTCAGCGGCTGGAACACTTAATATTCCTGACGCTTCAGCAACAAACCGTGGTGTGGTCAATACAACTACACAAACATTTATTGGTGACAAAACATTTAATAATACTGTAGTTGTAAACAGAAACTCTTCATCAGCACTTGCGGTTGGTACTACCAACTTTGCGTTTCGTACAACGAATGCGGGTTCGAATGTGACCTCACAGACTATATTTGATGTTGATAATGCTGCCGCAACTGCCGGAGCTCAAGGGTTTGCTTTTGAGACTGCAAATGGTTTCGTGCTGACAAGTGCCAATGGGACTCGTCGTATTGCGCGTGCCGCACTTAAGCTCACAAATTTAGGGAACACTGCAGGAAGTGAAACGGGTGATCTTTCATTTTATACAAAAGCCTCTGGTGCAGCTATTGCCGAACGATTTAGAATTGACTCAGCAGGAAAACTTTTTGTCACCTCTGGACTTGCTGCCTCAACAGGCACTCCTGATGCACTGTGTATGAATACTTCAACTTTTGAAATTACTCACAATACTGGTACCGCAACTTGTACAGTTTCCTCTGCACGATTCAAGCACGATATTGAGACCTATGAAGATAGTGGGCTCGATATTGTGAATGCACTTCGTCCAGTGACCTACGTTTATAATGACACTGAAAATCCTCGCATTGGATTTATCGCTGAAGATGTTGAAGAGGTTGATACGAGATTAATGTTCTATGAAGCTGATGGAGTGACGCCTCGCGGAGTCCGTTATGAAGACATCGTACCAGTACTCACGAAAGCCGTACAGGAACTCGATCTGAAAATTGAACCACTTACCTCACTGGATTTAGAAGACGAACATTCTCTCGGCAGCCTTATCAAACAATTTCTCGCCGATGCAAGCAACAGCATCAGTGATCTCTTCGCTCATCGTATTCACACACAAACACTTTGTGTGGGTGAGTCAGGAAATGAAACTTGTATTTCAAAGAGTGAATTGGATTCATTACTCGAGAGAAGAAATCATAGTAGTGGTGGGAGTGCACCAGATCCTATAATTGAAGATGAAAATCCCACTCCACTTGAAGATCCGAACCCTACTCCAGAAGAAGAACCAAATCTAGGGGATGATACGGGTGAAGATGGAGAACCTGATTCTAATAATGAGGATGTCCCAGGTGATTTACCATCACCTGAGCCACCTATCGATGATGGCACTTCAGTAGCAGATGATGATGGTACAGATGAGGTACCGGATACAACGGATGAAGGAGGCAATAGAGGTGAAAGTCTCATTGGAGAAGGCGTAAGTCCTGAAATCCTTCCATAATCTTGCATATTACTTAAATATATAGTACGCTATGGAGCACATAGTCTTTGTGGCTATTTATTTTTTATGGCACGAATTTCACAACTTATTCGAAAACCTCGCCGACGCATCGTGAAGCGCTCAAAGGCTGTTGCCCTTGCGGTTGGTTTCAACGTGCTTAAGAATCGGCCAGTCTACTACAACTCACCATTTAAGCGTGGTGTCTGTACCAAAGTTTCAACAACAACACCTAAGAAGCCTAACTCAGCTCTCCGAAAGATTGCTCGTGTACGTCTTACGAACGGTAGAGAGGTCACGGCATACATTCCAGGCGAAGGACACAATCTTCAAGAGCACTCAGTGGTCATTATCCGCGGTGGTCGTGTGAAAGACCTTGTTGGTGTTCGTTACCATATTGTCCGTGGCCGACTTGATGCACAGGGTGTTGAGAAGCGTCGCCAAAGTCGCTCACTCTACGGTAACAAGCGTCCAAAAGCTAAATAATCTTAATTTAAAATTTTTAATTCATACATTAAATGCGTCGTCCAGTCAAAAATCGAAATATTGCAGGTCCAGATCTCCGTTTCAACTCTGAGCGTCTTGGTAAGTTCATAAACTCAGTTATGTGGAGTGGTAAGAAAGAAACTGCACGTACAATTGTCTACCGCGCGCTTGATATCATCAAAGAACAAATGGGTGTTGAGAATCCAATTGAAGTGTTTGATACAGCTCTCAGGAATGCTGCACCAAACATGGAAGTCCGCTCACGCCGAATCGGTGGTGCAAACTATCAAGTTCCTCGTGAAGTCAGACCAGAACGTCGCCAAGCCCTCGCGTTTCGTTGGATTATCGGTGCAGCTCGTTCCGGGAAAGGTAAGCCTATGGCAGATCGTCTCGCAGCAGAACTTATTGCTGCTTCAAAGAATGAAGGTGTCGCAATCAAGAAGCGCGATGATACACATCGCATGGCCGAAGCAAATAAGGCGTTCGCACACTTTGCTTGGTAGATTCTCTCTACTACAATAAAGTAAAAAATCCCTTCAGGGATTTTTTACTTTATTGACATTTGCTGAATTTATAGTAAGTTCAGAATAGAAAATCAAAAAATAAATGAAAAGTAACTTTCCAAGTAGCGAGAAACTTTGCTACTATATTTATCTCGATTGGATAAATAATAAACCAGTATTTATTCTAAAAGTTGAGTCTCACATTGCGGAATATTTCATCAATGAACTTTTGCAAATTACAACCGCGGAACTCAATGGGCTCACAGACTATAAGTTTAATGAGAAAGAACTTAAGCGTGTAGCAAAGCTTGATGGAGAGTTTGGTTGGCTGAGTGGAATTCGGTGGAGTGGGAAAAATTTTGAGACCCATGAATTTACAATCCATGTCTCAAGACATGATCCGAAACGAACATTAGTGAATTTGTCACTGATGTTCACATTACTAAATCGTGCTGAAAATGTATCTCAGGCAGATTATCTTCAGCCGCTTTGGATCAATATGAAAACAAGTGGAGATCTACTGATTAGTGGCTTTGTACTTCCACACACGGGCAGTCAATTCGTTGAGTGGCATAAGTCTGAAAATCGTCAGCTCATAGAAAAGGTACAGGATTTCGCACAGTATCTGTGCGAATCTCATGCTGAAACCGATCATATTAAGGTAAATTACCAGAATTTTGAAATCGGAGGGATTGGTTACCATGCTGCACTCGTGCCATCAGAAAATATTGAGTTAGGTAAGGGATTTACATTCAATTCAAAAAATGTCGATCGCCCTGACCAGGCACTCATTTTGTTGGTCTGTTTAATGGAAATGACGCAATTTGAATATTTGCCAAGGAGATTTGAAGTAATTTATTAGCACCCAAAAGGGTGTTTTTTATTTGCATAAATCTCATATATACCGTATAGTATTTTCATCAGACTTTCGGGTCTTTTTATTTTACTCACTAAAGACTATAGACTAAAAACTAAGCACTAAATTATTTATGGAACGAGACTATCCTCTAGAAAAAGTAAGAAATTTCGGTATCGTCGCTCACATCGACGCTGGTAAGACTACGACCAGTGAGCGTGTCCTTTTCTATACCGGTATGAGTCACAAGATTGGTGAAGTGCACGAAGGTGAGACTGTCACTGACTGGATGGAACAAGAACGCGAGCGCGGTATTACGATTACTGCTGCTGCCGTGACCTGTACCTGGCTCCCGACGTATGCACAAGGTGATAAATCTAAACAACATCGTTTCAATATTATTGACACTCCTGGCCACATCGACTTCACGGTAGAGGTGAAGCGTTCCCTCCGCGTACTTGACGGTGCAGTTGTCGTTTTCGATGGTGTTGCTGGTGTTGAACCACAATCAGAAACCAACTGGCGCTATGCTGACGAAGCCAATGTGCCACGTATCTGTTTTGTAAACAAACTTGATCGTACAGGTGCCTCTTTTGAACACTCATACAAAACAATTCTCGATCGCCTCTCAAAGAAAGCTGTTCGTGCACAACTCCCCATTGGTCTCGAAGAGAATCATGAAGGCGTGATTGATCTTCTTGGTATGCGCGCATACTATTTCGAAGGTGAAATGGGTAATAAAGTAATCGAGAAAGATATTCCAGAGAACATGATGGAAGACGCCAAGAAGTATCATGCTGAACTTGTGGAACGCATTGTTGAGAACGATGAAGCCCAAATGAGTGCCTATTTCGAAGGCAAAGAGCCAACACACGCTGAACTCAAAGCGACACTCCGCAAAGCTGTTATTGCCAATGCAATCTTCCCCGTATTTTGTGGAAGTGCGCTCAAAAACAAAGGTGTACAACTCGTGCTCGATGCCGTCGTTGATTTCCTCCCAAGTCCGCTCGATATCAAAGCTATCAGTGGTATCAATCCCGACAATGATCAAATTGAAACACGTGGTCCAGATGACAAGGCACCGTTCTCAGCACTCGCATTTAAGTTGATGGCTGATCCGTTTGTTGGACAGCTTGTATTCTTCCGTGTCTACTCAGGTACACTCGAAGCAGGCTCCTATGTCTACAATCCTCGTACTCGCAACAAAGAACGTATTGGCCGCATTGTGCGCATGCAGGCAGATCAGCGAGAAGAAGTGAAGAAAGTTTTTGCTGGGGAAATCGCAGCGGCAGTCGGACTCAAAGATACCAAGACATCAGACACACTTTGTGACGAAGGTCATCCAATTGAGCTTGATCGCATCGTCTTTCCAGAACCAGTTATCTCACTTCGCATTGAACCAAAGACTAAGGCTGACCAAGAAAAAATGGGTATGGCGCTTTCACGACTTGCCGATGAAGATCCAACATTCCGTGTCTCAACTGATCCAGAAACTATGGAGACTATCATCGCCGGCATGGGTGAACTTCATCTTGAAATTATTGTTGACCGCATGAAGCGTGAGTTCTCAGTTGATGCCAATGTGGGCAAGCCTCAAGTTGCCTATCGTGAGACGATTACAAAAGATGCAGAGACAGAAGGTAAGTACATCAAGCAGACGGGTGGTAAAGGTAACTACGGTCACGTCAAAATCAAAGTTCGTCCAATGGATATGTCACTTACTAAAGAAGACATTGAGGATCTTCCAAAGAACGTGACTCGTGAAGACCACTTCGAATTCATCAATAGTATTAAAGGAGGTTCAATTCCCCAGGAATATATCAAACCCGTTGAAAAAGGCTTCCGCGAAGGACTCGAGCGTGGTGTGGTCGCAGGATTCAAACTTGTCGATGTGTCAGTTGATCTCTGGGATGGTTCATATCACGAAGTTGACTCCAATGAAATGGCTTTCAAGATCGCAGCGTCAATGGCAATTCAAGATGCGTGCCGCTCTGCCAAGCCAGTCATTCTCGAACCGATGATGAAAGTCGAAGTAGTAACTCCAGATAAATTCATGGGTGATGTCACCGGAAGTCTCTCAGGTAAGCGCGGTATTATCGAAGGCATGGAAGATCGTGGTATGAACAAAGTTGTTACTGCCGTGGTGCCACTGTCAGAAATGTTTGGTTACATGACGAATCTCCGCTCGATGACTGAAGGCCGCGCCGGATTTACGATGGAATTTGTCCGCTATGATATTGTGCCGCAAAATGTGGCTGATGAAATCATCAAGACTAGAAAATAATTTCCATAACCCCCCCCAATAAAACTCCATTCGTGGAGTTTTATTTTTAGTTTCCTATTTTATCCATCTCTGCTATGATCGATTAAGAAAATGGATACTCTAATGAATGAAAATAAGAAATATAAACCAGTCGTGGTGGTAGGCGCCACTGGTGGTATTGGAAGTGCAATTGCAGAGACTCTAGTTGAGTGGGGGTATGATGTTATTTTGGTAGGACGAAATTTGGAAAAACTCTTAGCACTGAAAGCTCATCTTGGCCCTCATACGACATTTTGGCAAATAGATTTTACAAAGGAGAAAGATGTTTCCGGACTATTTCCAAGTATCCATAATCATACGGATACTATTCGTGGACTCGTGCTTGCCGCAGGTGATTCAATTTCTGATGATGAAACTGACAAGAGTGGCCAGAAAATTTTTACCTCAGTAGAAGAATCAATTGCTGCGAATATTGCTGCAAATGTTACTACAAAGATTCCAGTCTTTGAAAATTTCCATCACACATTCAAAGCTACTGAGGAGGAAACCATCGTGGGTTTCGTCTCTTCACATGTAAATGACATTTTGACTCCCGACGTCATACGAGAACAGGGACAAATAGGGTATGCCACTGCCTCTGAGATGATTTCTTCATATGCGGAAAAATTAAAAGAGGACAGTGATGTGCGCTGTCATATTTATCTATCAAAAGCTGGACCAATAGATACGCCTCTCTTACAGAAGCGTTACGCGTTTATCCCTAAAGATAAACGAAAGACTCCAAAAGAATACGCAATTGAATTTGTTACTGAAGCCGGATTTAGAAAAAACTAATCCGGTTTTTTATTTGAATAAGATGATATTTCGTGGTACTCTCTCATTAGAAAAACAACAACGATGAAAATTCTTGCAGTTCTTTGCTTGTTTTGTGTGATTTTGTTTTCAAAAAATGCCCACGGGCAGTCCCAGTATATTGCCCAGATTAACAGTGATTCCATTGCTTATGGATCCTCAGCAGGCGTAGAGGGCTCTACTGATGTCTATATTACCGATGGCGTATCTTATTTTATAGACGATGAACCCGCGTATCTTATTTGGAAAGGAAAAGATTTGTTTGTCAGGAATAATGGACAATGGCTTCGCTTACATAAAGGTGGTTATGTTATTTATAAAACCATAAATGTAATTACAGAACCACAGGTAAGGGTTATAGCTACATTTGACACAGATCAAGGAGTCCTTGTTTCACAATGGCGATAGTGCCGATCGGAATAACCATTCCGATTTTTTTATTTCTTTTTCCACCCCAGCGAATCTCCTATTTTTTGGAACGCTGTTCCGACATAATTTCTCTATTCCAGCGAGTATATCTGTGCGAGACCGCTGTTCTTACATAGGTCTCGCACAGATATAGGAGCGCCATTTGACATATATTGGCGATTTGCTATAGTGATCCCAACATCGCTGGCTAATGCGTGTTTTTGTTTCACTTTTTTATTTATTAATTTTAAGCGAAATCTTAGAGGGAGGGGCTAGAAAATCCTGAACTTTAAGCAACCGCGACATATAACTATTATGGCTACAGAGGCATTCAATCGTAATAAGCCGCACGTAAACATCGGTACCATCGGTCACGTTGACCACGGTAAGACGACGCTTACAGCGGGTATTCTCCATGTCCTTGATATGAATAAGGACAAGGGTTATTCAGCTCGTGTCGAAGCAATCGACAGCATTGACAAGGCTCCCGAGGAAAAAGCTCGTGGAATTACTATTTCTCTCCACCACTCTGAGTACGAAACACCAAAGCGTCACTATGCGCACGTGGATGCTCCAGGTCACGCTGACTACATCAAGAACATGATTACTGGTGCCGCTCAAATGGACGGTGCGATCATTGTGGTTGCTGCAACTGACGGTGTCATGCCTCAGACTCGTGAACACATCCTTCTTGCGAAGCAAGTTGGTGTGCCTACTATCGTCGTCTTCCTCAACAAGTGCGACATGGTGGATGACAAAGACCTTCTCGACCTCGTCGAAGAAGAAATCCGCGAACTCCTCACGAAACAAGGATTCGACGGTGCCAACACTCCAATTATCCGTGGTTCAGGACTCAAAGCACTTGAATCAAAGTCAGCTGATGATGAATGGGCAATGAAAATCATTGACCTCATGAACGCAGTTGATACCTTTATCCCAGACCCAGTTCGTGATACCGAAAAACCTTTCCTCATGCCAATCGAAGACGTCTTCTCAATTGAAGGACGCGGCACAGTGGTTACTGGCCGAATCGAGCGCGGTATGGTCAAGGTTGGTGAAGATGTTGAAATTGTTGGTCTCAAGGCTACAACAAAGACAACAGTTACAGGTATTGAAATGTTTAACAAAACCCTCAACGAAGGTATGGCAGGCGACAACGCCGGTGTCCTCATCCGTGGTACCAAGAAAGAAGATGTCACTCGTGGACAAGTTATCGTTAAGCCAGGCTCAGTCACTCCTCATGATTCATTCGAATGTGAAGTCTACATCTTGAAGAAAGAAGAAGGTGGACGCCACACTCCATTCTTCAAAGGTTACAAACCTCAATTCTACGTTCGTACAACAGACGTGACGGGAGATGTGATCTTGCCAGAAGGAACAGAAATGGTGGTCCCAGGTGATACAGTTAAACTTACCGTCAATCTCGTCGCCCCAGTCGCTCTTGAAGAGCAACAGCGCTTTGCGATCCGTGAAGGAGGCAAGACTGTTGGTGCAGGTGTGGTAACAAAGATTATTAAATAGTGAGTAGTCTGTAGCCAGTAGTTTGTAGAAATAACATTCTTTTCTACTCACTACCAACTACCCTCTACCAACTAATTGACATGGCTGAAAAAGCAAAAACAAAATCACGCAAAACAAGCAAAGAAGAGGCAGTAGTAAAGCTTCGTATCCGAGTGCGCGCCTACGAGAATAAAATTCTCGATGCATCAGTGAAACAAATCATTGATACTGCGCGACGTTATGATGCTACTATCGTTGGCCCGATCCCACTTCCAACTGAGATCAAGAAATATACCGTCAATCGTTCGACATTCATTTACAAAAACACACGAGAGCAATTTGAAATGCGTGTGCACAAGCGATTGATTGATATTCTAAATCCCAACGCCAAAGTGATTGAAGCCCTTACGAATCTAGCGCTTCCTTCCGGAGTTGATATTGATGTAAAAATGATGTAATACGTGAAGAGCAATGCGAAAGAGAAAGTAATTTCTCTATCCGCTTTCTGCGACACCCTAATCCCTACCCATGAAATTTATCCTAGGAAAAAAAGAAAAAATGGTGGAATTCTTTACCCCAGAAGGTACGGTTGTTCCGGCTACACTTGTCTCTGCAGGTCCTATTACCGTGACTCAAGTCAAGACAGTTGATAAGGATGGTTATGCAAGTGTGCAAGTTGGCTACAATCCAATCGCTGAACGCAAACTTACCAAGGCTCTGAAAGGCCACCTCAAAGACAAGGGTGCATTTCGATTCTTGAGAGAATTTGATGCAGGCACAACTGGGGAGCCACTGAAAGATGGCGATACAATTGATGTCTCAACATTTCTCCCAGGAGATATGGTCTCTGTCTCAGGTATCTCCAAAGGTAAAGGTTTCCAAGGTGTGGTGAAGCGTCATGGATTCCATGGTGGTCGCCGTACACACGGACAAAAGCACTCAGAACGTGAAGCTGGTTCAATCGGAGGCGGACTTCGTAATCGTGTGCCAAAAGGTATGCGCATGGCGGGTCGCATGGGCGGAGATCGAATCACAGTCAAAAACTTGAAAGTTATTGCTGTTGATAACGAACAGAACACACTTATTTTAAAAGGTGCTGTCCCAGGGGCACGAGGAACACTTCTTGAAGTTGTTGCACAATAATCACACACGACATTATGGAAACAAAACTCTACAACCAAAAAGGTAAAGAAGCAGGAATGCTCACAATCCCGGATGCAATCTTCGGGCTCAAGTGGAATCCTGATCTCGTGCACCAAGTCACTGAAGCGATGCGTATCAACCGTCGTGCTGGTACTGCTAATGCGAAAGACCGTAGTGAAGTTCGTGGCGGCGGTAAGAAGCCATGGAAGCAAAAGGGAACTGGTCGTGCACGTCATGCCTCAATTCGTTCTCCAATCTGGTCTGGTGGAGGTGTTACTCATGGTCCACTGAAGGATCGCAACTACTCACGCAAGATCAACAAGAAAATGCGTGGTAAAGCACTTGCAGTTGTGCTTGCTGAGAAATATCGTAATGGTGAAATCCTTTTCGTTGATGCACTCGCATTCAAGGGACCAAAGACAAAGGAGGCAGCTCTCATGGTGAGTTCATTTGCGACTATCAAAGGATTCGAAAAAATTCTCGCACCAAAGAAGAAGAACACTATCATTGCCATTCCAGACAAAGACGAAGCACTCATGAAGAGTTTCCGAAATCTCAAAGCGACGGAAGTAGAACTTGGAGGAAATCTCAATCCACTCGCACTTCTTGAGCGTCGCTACTTGATTATGGTTAATCCTGACGCACAACTTAAAATGCTTAGTAAAAAACTTTCATAATAAGTATGACTACTACTCAATCAAAAGGAAATACGATCAATGTCATCACTTCACCCCGCATTACCGAGAAGGCGACGTACTTGGCTGAAAAAAATGTCTATAGTTTCAACGTTGGTCTTCATGCAACAAAGAGCGAAATCAAAAAGGCCATGAAAATTCTCTATGGCGTCACACCAATCAAAGTCGCGGTGGCTAATAGACCTGAGAAAGCGGTGAACTATCGTGGTAAGCCAGTTGTTCGCAGTGGAGGTCGCAAAGCGATGGTGTATTTGAAAAAAGGCGATAAGATAGAGCTGATTTAATTAATTTTTATGAAAAAGTACAAACCGACAACACCTTCCCGCCGTCAGATGGCAAACGTGGAATACCGTAAGCTTCTTACACGTACTACTCCACACAAGGCTCTCACCAAAGGTGGCAAGCGTGGTGTGGGACGCAATAGTGCCGGCCGAATCACGACTCGTCACAAAGGAGGTGGCAATAAGAAACGCTATCGTGATGTGGATTTCTATTATAATAAGAAGAATATTCCTGCACGCATTGAATCAATTGAGTACGATCCATATCGCTCAGCATTCATTGCTCTCGCACTCTATCGAGACGGCGAACGACGCTACGTACTTGCATGGAAAGGTGCCAAAGTAGGCGATACCTTTACAGTAGGTGAAAATATTTCTCCAGTTCCAGGCAACCGACTTCCACTGAAAAACATTCCTGTCGGTACATTTGTAAACTCAGTCGAACTCAAACCAGAAGGTGGTGCTAAGCTCGCTCGTTCAGCCGGAAACTTCGTCCAGATCGTGGCAATCGCCGATGGTTTTGCTCAGCTCAAGATGCCTTCGTCAGAAGTCCGCAAAGTCAATGAACTCGCTTGGGCAACAGTCGGAGAAATTTCAAACGATGAACATCACTTAATTAACTACGGTAAAGCCGGTCGCTCACGACACCGTGGTATTCGTCCAACCGTTCGTGGTTCAGCGATGAACCCAGTGGATCACCCATACGGTGGAGGTGAAGGCGCACAAGGACGTGGTACGAAGCGACCAAAATCTATCTACGGTAAAATTACTGGTGGACGCAAGACTCGCCGACCAAGTAAATACTCGGATAATTTCATAGTAAACCGAAGACGAAAAGGAAAGAAGAAAGACTAACTTAAGTTTTAAAAGAAAAATCCGAACTCTAAAGTTCGGATTTTTCTTTTTATTTGTTACGATAATGCTATGAATGAAAAGAATACACTCAAGAGTGAGCTCAATAATAACCCTTTTGGAATCAAGCACGCACTTAGAGGCCTAGGGATATTTTTCTTGGGACGCAATTCAAAAGCCCACCTCACGATATTTATCCTCGTACTTATTCTAGGAGTGTACCTTGGACTTTCCAAAATCGAGTGGCTTTTCATTGCCATTGTGGTAGGCATAGTCTTCATTACCGAAGCCATTAATACCGCCATTGAAATCGATATTGACCTGACCAGTCCTGATTATCACCCCTTTGCTCGTGATGCTAAGGACGTGGCCGCCGCGGCAGTGCTCATCTCGATACTTCTGGCTATAGTTGTTGGATTGTTTGTTTTTCTCCCATATTTTCTTGACTGTATCCATCAGATTAAATTTCTGTAGGCAAAAGTAAAATGCCCTCCTAGAAATGAGAAGGGCATTGAATGTGTCGGTTTCGCTCCATACTTTAAGAAATCGATCTCCGGCGCAAATAATTCTCGCCTATAAACTGAGTGGTGGATTGTACTGCAGCAGTAACCTCAACTACAATTTTTGTAATTGCTGCAAGTCCGCCAATCATCACAAGTGCTGCAGAGAGTGTATTTAGTGTGATTACATGTTCATTACACAGCTGCAGAAATGAAGTGAGGGCAATTGTGTAACTTGCGGTTGCAATAAACCTGCATATACGGGTGGAGTCTTCATCATCTCTCGGTATGAATTCAGTTAAGGAGGCAAATATCGCTCCTAAAATTCCACTCATAAAAATTGTTACGCCAATGTTGCCGTAGTAAGGGAAGTAAACTGCATTGATGTAGCCAAGAACGAGTGCTACTACGGAGGCCGTTGCTGATGTGATTCTTAACGTCTGTTTCATTTTATAATGAGCTGTTTTTAAAGCTTATAGTATTATACCATATTTATATGTAATATGTCAATACAGAGGAAAACCTACTATATAAGGCTGAAACAGCAAATTTGACTTTATTTCATGGTTTGTTAGTATAGCCAGGTAGCTCGTTAGGGGCTTTTTATTTCGCACCCTATTCGCTTATCGCTATTTACTTTCTACTAATTCATGACCCGATCACTCAAAAAAGGCCCATACGTTGATGAACGTGTGACCAAAAAGATCCTCGGCAAAACTCCTGCACAAGCTGGAGTTATTAAGACGTGGATCCGTGCTTGTCACATTGCTCCAGAAATGATCGGATTTACGTTTGGTGTCTACAATGGCAAACAGCATGTTGAGGTCTTTATTACTGAAGACATGGTAGGACACCGATTAGGAGAGTTTTCACCAACACGCAAGTTTATCCGCCACGGAGGTAAAATGCAGAAAGAACTTGAAGCCAAGAAGAAGGAGTCTGAAATCGCTGCTGCTCAAGCTGCCAAGGCTGCATCTGACGCCGGTGGAGATAAAAAGAAATAATCCCTATTCACTAAACACTTATAACTACTCACTAATTCATGAAAGCATTTCTTAAAAACCATCGAGGCTCTCCGCGCAAAGTTCGCACGGTGTCTAACCTCGTCAAAGGTAAGTCTGTCGAGGATGCACTTCTCGAGCTTTCATTTTTGCCAAAGCGTAACGCACTCCCAGTAGCCTCCCTTATCCGCTCTGCTGTTGCCAATGCACACAGTCTTGGTGTGACAGAGAAGAATTTATATGTGAAGAGTATTCGTGTTGATAAAGGCATTGTTATGAAGCGCTGGATGCCACGAGCCATGGGTTCTGCCAAGCCAATCAAGAAGAAAATGTCACATGTCGTGGTAGAGCTTGAGGAAAGAACTCCAAGTACGAAAGTTAAAAAGCCAAAAGCAGTAAAGAAGACTGCCGTTAACGCATAAATTTATGTCAAAAATTGTCCACCCATATGCTCATAGACTTGTAACTCTCCGAGATTGGAAATCTCGCTGGTTTGCTACAACAAAAAACTTTAAGGGTCTTCTTCGTGGTGACACGATCATTCGTGAATATCTTGAGAAGAGTCTCAAAGGTAAATATGTCTCCTCAATTGAAATTGAACGTAGTCAAAAAGTCTACCGTATCATCATCCGTACCTCACGCCCAGGCGTGATCATTGGCCGCTCAGGCGAAGGCTCAATCAAACTCCGTCAAGAAGTCATGGCACTCATCAGACGAGAGAAGCTTGTACTACCACAGGAGCTGAAAATTGATATTCTTGAAGTGCAGAACCCTGATGCAGATGCACAGCTCGTGGCTGCTAGTATCGCTGAGGCGCTCGAGAAGCGTATGACCTTCCGGCGTGTTATGAAGCAGACCATTGAACGCGTCATGGGTGCTCGTGGCGTCAAAGGAGTTCGTATTGTACTTGGTGGACGCCTCGGTGGTGCAGAGATTTCTCGCTCAGAGGAACTCAAACGCGGTTCAATCCCACTTCAGACTATTCGCGCGGATGTGGATTACGCCAAAGAGCGTGGTAATCTTCCATATGGTGTGATCGGTATCAAGGTTTGGATTTATAAAGGCGAAATTTTTGATAAAGACAAGAAATAGATTTTCTATACCCTATAACCTACCAACTATAACCTAACCAACATGTTATTCCCAAAAAAAGTTAAACACCGCAAGTGGAGCAAATCGAGAAAGAAAATCTCGAAGCTTTCTACTGAAACACGAGGCACAAAAGTGTCTTTTGGATCATTTGGTGTACAAGCTGAGACCGTGGGAAGAATCAAATCAAATCAACTTGAAGCTGCCCGTAAAGCCATGACTCGCGCACTTGGTAAAACTGGCCGTGTCTGGATCCGCATTTTCCCAGATCGTCCAATTACACAGAAAGCCGCCGAAGTGGGCATGGGTAAGGGTAAGGGTGATCTTCAGGGTTACTGTTTTGAGGTCAAACCAGGCCGGCTTATCTTTGAAGTCGACGGGGTTGAGCCTAAGATTGCCAAGGAAGCCCTTCGAAAAGCTGGTACCAAGCTCCCAGTGAAAACAAAAGTAATTGCTCGCACCCACTAATATGAAAAAAGCCAACGACTACAAAGGAATGGACAAAGGTGAGATTAATGTTAAGGTAGAAGCCTTGAGAGAAAAACTTCGTGTCTTTCGTTACGATACTGTGGGCGCACGAAGTAAGAATGTACGCGAGAGCCGAGTAACTCGAAGAGAGATTGCCCGAGCACTTACTGCAATGGGAACTAAGAAATAATATATGGAGAAAAAAACCAAAAAACTAAATACCGAAAAAGTAGTGGCACTCAACCCAAAGAAATTCTCTGGTGTAGTTGTTTCTGATAAAATGCAGAAGACTATCGTAGTGCTCGTCAATAATTACATCAAGCATCCAAAGTACAAGCGCTACTACAATCGCTCAAAGAAATACAAAGCGCATGACGAGAAGGGTGAGGCCAAAATGGGCGATCAAGTGACGATTGTTGAGACTCGACCTATTTCCAAAGACAAAACATTTAAATTGCTTTCGATCGATACTGCTAAAAAAGTTGTAATCTCTGAACCAGAGAGCAAATAATTACTATTTTCTATAACCTACTCACGATAATTTAACTCATATGGTACAAGACGGAACAATCGTAAAAATCACAGATAATGCTGGTGGAAAAATCGGCAAGATTTTCAAAGTCTTGGGTGGTTCTCGTCGTCGTTACGCGGGCGTGGGAGACGTTGTAGTTATCTCAGTCAAAGTTGCTGAGCCACGAAAGGGTGTGAAGAAGAAGGATGTGCACCATGCAGTTGTTGTCCGCACCACAGCCCCTATCCGTCGCAAAGACGGCTCCTACATTCGTTTTGATGACAATGCAGTGGTGCTCATTGGTAAAGCCAAGCAGAAATATGAACCAATTGCAGGACGCATATTCGGTCCGATTCCACGCGAGCTCGGAGAACGTGGTTACCAGAAAATTATTTCTCTTGCACAAGAAGTGCTCTAAGTGAACATATATGAATATCAAAAAAGGCGACAAAGTAAAAGTCATGACCGGTAAAGATGCAGGCAAAACCAGCACAGTACTTCGCGCATTTCCAAAAAAGGAGCTTGTATTACTTGAGGGACTCAATATCAAGAAGCGTCATCAACGAGCACGTTCAAGTAAAGAGCCTGGTCAGATTGTCGAACGTCCTCATCCGGTACATGTGTCGAATGTGCAAAAGATCAAGTCATAATTCCTATTCACTATCTACTAATTACTACTATGAAAACCGTTAAAGAACTCGAAACAAGTGCATATAAAGAAATGAAGGGAACTAGGCATTACAAAAATGCCATGGCTGCTCCACATCTCACGAAAGTAGTGATTTCAGTTGGTACCGGTTCGGCTATGAAGCGTGATCCAAAGCGTAATGATTTTATTGCTGATCGTCTTGGTAAAATTACAGGACAAAAGACCGCGCTCCGTGGTGCCAAGAAGTCTATTGCTACATTTAAGGTCCGCCAAGGAGATCCAATCGGTCTCATGGTGACACTCCGTGGTGCGCGTATGTATGGATTTCTTGATAAGCTTTTTGATATTGTTATCCCTCGCACCAAAGACTTTCGTGGTCTTGATATCAAGGGTGTGGACTCAATCGGTAACCTCACTATTGGTATTCGCGAACATACTATTTTCCCAGAAACTGCTGATGAAGAATTGCGTGACGTGTTTGGTTTTGCTGTGACACTCGTAACGACTGCCAAAACTCGCAATGAAGCTCTCGAATTTTTCCGATTGATTGGAGTGCCGTTTAAGAAGAGTGAATAGCGAATAGGTGATAGAGAATAGTGAAATGATAAAAACTGCTTTCGCGGTTTTTATCTTGACATACTTAAAATTTGACCTAATCTATAGATAGAAAAATATCCGCCATGATAGAGTTAGTCTTAGTACTCCTCCGGCCTTTCTATCTCAACAATTGGCTTCTTAGCCTCATAGCTTTCGGCGTAATCTTTATGTTACTTGCCTTCGCATCAGGAGGTGGGAATTATACAAATAAAGATACCCATAATAAGAAAGGCTAACCTTCGACAAGATTTTTAAGCCCTACAATCTAAATGCGTAACCAAGCGCATTTTTAATTTGACAGTAATCGTAGGCTAGTGTAGTGTTTGCCATAGAAAAATTATAGAGATGGATTCACAAAGCTTTAATGCGGAACTCATTAAGTATCTAATTGACGAAAAAAAATTCTCAATAACTAAGAATCACTCATTCTCATTAATACAAAATCTTGAGTTTGTTGCGCCAAAGGGTACTTCGACCGAAGTCGCCTGTAGTCATTTTGAAGATTTCCTGAAAAGACATGACGATCTCACTTTTGTGATTAAGAATAATAACTATAAGGTTTCAATAAAGGGCCACGTTGGCATTAAGCTCATTATAATAATAGCTTACCCTATAGAGCTAATGGATTACTGTTGTTTCGTGACTATCGCCGATAAGCCTGAAGCCAATTGACACCAATACAAAGCTTTGCTAATATCAGCAGAGCTTATTTTATTAGGCAAATCCACGTTTCTCCTCTAGCCCTTTACTCAAGTGTTTAGGATTGGAGAAAAAACGTGTGACATTACCTAAATAAGCATTTTCTAATGGCAAAAACATCAACCTGGGAAAGATCAAAAAAGACCCCTAAATTCAGTACTCGGGCAAAAAACCGATGTTTTCGCTGTGGTCGTGGCCGAGGATATATGGGCGATTTCGGAATTTGTCGAATCTGTTTCCGTGAGCTTGCCAATGAAGGCAAAATCCCAGGCGTCCGAAAATCTTCTTGGTAATTTCTCAAACCTAATCACTTAATCCTTCAACCTAATTAACATGGACAGAATCGCCGACATGATGAATATGCTCAAGATCGCAAGTGTGCGCGGACACGAGTCAATCGTCGTTCCTGCTTCAGCGATTAAGTTTGCGATTGCAGAATGTTTGGTCAAAGAAGGCTTTGTGAAAAGTGTTGCCAAGAAAATCCGCCATGGACGCGATCACATTGAAATCACACTTTTGTACGAAAATGGCAAACCAAGAATTGCAGACGTGAAGCGTATCTCGAAGCCTTCTTGCCGTGTCTATAATGGTGCCAAAGATATTCGCCAGATTAAAAACGGTCATGGTATTACTGTTCTCTCGACACCAAAAGGAATTTTATCAGGCAAAGTTGCTCGCAAAGAGCAGGTCGGCGGGGAAGTACTTTTCACACTTTGGTAATCATATTAGTGAACTATTATGTCAAGAATTGCTAAACAACCAATTGAAATTCCAACAGGCACAGACGTGTCTATTGTCGATGGTACGATTACTATCAAAGGTCCAAAAGGGACACTCTCTAGAGTATTTCGCAAAGAGATCTCAATTGAAAAAGTTGACAATACGCTCGTCGTAAAAAATACTTCATCTGACCCCATGGCAGTTGCTCTCCTTGGCACCTATGCATCACATTTGAAAAACATGCTTGCTGGTGTAGTCACTCCGTATGAGAAAAAGTTAATCCTCGAAGGTGTCGGCTACAAGAGTGAAGTCAAAGGAACTGATCTAGCACTTGCGCTTGGATTTTCACATCCAGTGAAAGTCGCAATTCCAGAAGGTCTTACAATGACTGCTGAGAAGAATAACCTCACCATCACGGGAATTGATAAGGAACTTGTTGGTAGTTTTGCAGCCAAAATTCGTTCACTTAAGAAACCAGAACCATACAAGGGTAAAGGATTCCGCTATGCTGATGAAGTTATTAAACGTAAGCAGGGTAAGAAGTCCGCATAATGAGATCAAGATTACTTAGAAAACATGAAAACAATTAAGAACAAAAAAGAAGAGAAACGCTCACGATTGAAGAAGAAGATCCGAATGAAAATTTCGGGCACTGAAGCTCGTCCGCGTCTCTCTGTTTTTCGTTCAAATCAATTCATTTACGCGCAAGTCATCAATGATACCAAGTCAGTGACACTTGTGGCTGCTTCAGACATTGCGCTCAAAGGTTCAAAGATTGAGCGAGCTCGTGAAGTTGGTAAGCTCATTGCCAAAGTCGCAAAAGAGAAGGGCATCGAGAAAGTGGTCTTTGATCGAAATGGCTTCACGTTTACTGGCCGAATTAAAGCGCTCGCTGATGAGGCTCGCACTGCAGGATTAATTTTTTAATATATGGAACACAAGAAACCACAAGCACATATCAGCCAGGGAACTGCTTCTCCACGAGCTGGTGGATCTCGTGATGGCGGAAATAGAAATCCTCATCGCTCTGATCGCCGTCCACGTCGTGACGAAGGTCCACGCAATGAATTTGAGCAGAAAATGCTTGGTGTACGCCGTGTGACTCGCGTGGTTGCTGGAGGCCGCCGACTTTCATTCTCAGTTTCAATGATTATTGGTGATCGTAAAGGTCGTGTTGGACTTGGTATTGGAAAAGCTGTTGATACCGCACTTGCGATCACGAAAGCCGTCAAAGCTGCCAAGAAAAATATGATCAAGGTTAATACGACCAAGACCATGTCAATTCCATTTGAAATCACTTCGAAGTTCTGCGCCTCATCGGTGACACTCACTCCAAACAAGGGACGTGGACTTGTCGCGGGAAGTTCGGTACGTGACCTTCTTGCACTTGCAGGCCTTAAAGATATTTCAGGTAAGATTCATTCTGGTTCCAAAAACAAACTCAACAACGCTCGTGCCGCATACTTTGCACTCAAAACACTTGGTACACCAGTCATTGAAAAAGTGAAAGAAACTGACAAGGTAGAAGAGTCTCTTAAAACTCCAATAATCCCAGCTGAATAACTATATGCAAATCCACCAAGTAAAAAGAAATAGTCCAAATCAAACACGTAAGCGTGTTGGCCGTGGTGGCAAGCGTGGTAAAACTGCTGGTCGTGGTACCAAAGGCCAGGGAGCTCGTGCAGGCCGCAAATTCCGTCCTGAACTTCGCGATAAGATTAAGAAGCTTCCAAAACTTCGTGGCTATCGTTTTAAGTCTCGCTCGGCTAAACCAAAAGTAGTGACCCTAATAAGTCTTGACCGAACCTTTCCAAATGGGGGAGAGATTAATCCAACAACATTATTTGCACACGGGTTGATTTCGCGTGAAAATGGTAAACTTCCTGAAGTGAAAATTCTTGGAACTGGTGAAGTTAAGGGTAAATTCACCGTCTCGCTCTCTCAAATGAGTAAGGTTGCTCAAACAGCCATCGAAAAAGCTGGAGGCACAGTAAACACACGCGCTGCATCGCTTCCGCCAAAACCAAGAGTGAAAAAAGTTGCGCAGATTAAAAAAGTATAATTTGCACTAGTGACAATTCTGAATACCACGAGCCAAAAATTACATCGACATGAACACATTTATACACAAATTAAAACTCGTTTTCACTGATCCATCACTTCGAAGAAAAGTGATCTTCGTACTTTTCGCGCTCGGCATTTTCCGTCTTCTGGCTGCAATTCCAATTCCTGGTGTTGACGCAGCTCGTCTCGGACAATTTTTTGCTGGCAATCAATTTTTTAGTATTCTTGATATCTTTGCCGGCGGCGGTCTCTCCACCCTCTCAATTGTAATGCTTGGCGTCTCACCATATATTACTGGTTCTATCATCATGCAACTTCTTACTATTATGGTGCCGAGTCTCAAGAGACTCTATTCTGAAGATGGTGAAATGGGCCGCAAGAAATTCACCCAGTACTCTCGCATGCTTACAGTGCCACTTGCGTTTCTCCAAGGCTACAGTCTTCTAATCTTGCTTGAACGTCAAGGAATTCTACCAGCCCTTGGACTTATTGATCTACTCACAAACCTTGTCGTCATCGTTGCAGGTTGTATGCTCCTCATGTGGGTTGGAGAGCTTGTCTCTGAGTACGGTGTAGGAAATGGCGTTTCTGTGATTATTTTTGCCGGTATTGTGGCTCGCCTCCCTCGAGATTTCGGGCAATTGCTTTTCTCATATGATCCAAGACAGCTCCCACTCTACATTCTCTTTGTAGCGATCGGTCTTCTTGTGATTGCGGGTGTGGTGGCTATTACTGAAGCAGAACGGCCAATTCCGGTCACCTATGCTAAGCAAGTTCGTGGAGGTAAAACTATGGGTGGAGTCTCCTCATATATTCCTCTTCGTGTGAATATGGCTGGTGTCATGCCAATTATCTTTGCACTATCGATCCTTCTCTTCCCACAATTGATTGGTAATTTCCTTTCAGCATCAACGCAACCATTTCTACAAAAAGTCTCTGGTGTACTTCTCTCATTTACCCAAACGAGTGTGCTCTATACCGTACTCTACTTCGCATTCGTGATTATCTTTACCTACTTCTATACTGCCGTGACATTTGATCCAAAGAGTATGGCAGAGAATCTTCAGAAGTCTGGTGCATTCATTCCAGGCATTCGTCCAGGTCAATCCACTGAGCTCTATGTCTCACGTGTGGTGACTCGCATTACACTTGTCGGTGCGATCTTCCTCGGTCTCATTGCCGTCCTCCCACTTATCCTTCGAGGGCTGACAGGTGTGCAATCGCTTGCCATTGGCGGTACAGCACTTCTCATTGTGGTTTCAGTGGTGCTTGATATCTTAAAGAAAATGGAAGCTCAGATTTCGATGAGAGAATACTAGGTTAGCTAAACTCTAAAGATAGAAGCAAAAATATTCGCATCAAGGCGAATATTTTAATTTATGTTTATTAGTAAATACAACATGCCTTACCCGTACACTTACTTTTGAAAAAGAAAGTCTACGGGTATACTTAACTCTATGTCTCAAAAAGCATTTCTTCTCTACGGGCGCTCTGGCTCTGGCAAAGGTACCCAGGCCGATCTATTGATTGAGTACCTCAAACAACAGGGCCGAACTTGTCTCTATATTGAAACAGGTGAGCAGTTCCGAGAGTTTATCAAACGTGATGATAATTTTACGGTACATAAAACTAAAGAGTTGATGGATAGTGGCAAGCTCTTACCAGCATTTCTACCAATTTACATTTGGGGCAAAGATGTGGTGGAGGGACTCAGTGGTAAAGAAGACCTGATCCTTGATGGCCTTGCTAGGAGAGTAGAAGAAGTGCCCGTGCTCGACTCCATGCTTGATTTCTACGGATACGCTGAGCCAATTGTAATATTTCTGAACACCAGTCCCGAGTGGTGTCTTGATCGCATGCGCGAGCGAGGTCGCTCTGATGATCATCTTGAATACGTGAAGCGCAGACTTGCCTGGTTTGATGAGTCAGTGATGCCTGCTATTAGACATTTTGAAAATAATCCTCACTATCATTTTTTTGATATTAATGGTGAGCAATCAATCGAAGAAGTGCACAGAGATATTATGGCGCTGGTGACTCCGCTTCTATGATTACCGTCAAATCACAAAAGGAAATAGAAACCCTTCGCCAAGGCGGTGCGCGACTCGCAGAAGTTATGAGAGCTGTGCTTTTGCGTGTGAAAGCTGGTGTGACGACTGACGAGCTTGATGAATATGCACTCGAACTCATACGAGCCGGTGGCGATACTCCGTCATTTCTCAACTATAAACCTGAAGGTATGCGGAGGATGTACCCGAAATCTATTTGCGTCTCTATCAATGATGAAGTAGTACACGGCATTCCTAGTCCTACGCGGGTGATCAAGGACGGTGATGTTGTCACAGTTGATATTGGGCTCATCCATAAAGGACTCTTTACTGATCACGCGAGGACTGTAGTTGTGGGCGAGGGCGACAAAGAAACCAAACGTCTCGTGCTTGTGACAGAAAAAGCGCTCAAAGAAGGCATTCGGGCTGCGAAGCCTGGCAACACTGTCGGTGACATCGGTTACGCTATTGAGAAGTATGTAAAACCATATGGCTATGGCATTGTACGTGAGCTCTCAGGACACGGAGTGGGCTACGCAGTGCACGAGGACCCATATGTGCCCAACTATGGCAAACCGGGTACAGGGCCAAAACTGGTACCAGGCATGGTGATTGCAATTGAGCCAATGCTTATCATTGGCTCTGATAAAGTAATTTTTGGAAAAGATGGATTTACCGTTCGATCAAAAAATGGCGCCATGGCTGCCCATTTTGAAGATACTGTTGTAATAACTGAGAAGGGGCCAGTGCTCCTGACAAAATAATATAAATTCTGTTATGCTAGCTAGATGAACGAGGAAGATATTATTGTCGCAGACCAACCACTAGAGACTTCAGAACAAAAACCAGTTAGTGAAGTTCTTCACCAAGATAATGAGAGTATTTTGCTTCAAGGACTTTCGCGGATTAATGAGAAAGAAACCAAAAGTCCTGAAGATGCTTTAAATCATATGTTTGAGAAGGTTAGGCTCTATGCGGATCTTGGCTATACTGCAGAATCGAAAGCACTACTTACAGACGCGGAGACATATTCAAAGTCTTCCGAGTATGTAAATTTTAAAAATTCAATTCAGACTGATCACAAAATCACAGAAGTTCATGCGAGTAGTGAATCTTTGGGTGATAAAAAACTAGATCCAGCTACTATTCTCAGTTCTCCTCTCTAGGGTTTCGTAAACATGCGTTATACTTAGAGTATGGAAACGTCTTTTGGCGCGCCGAAATTTAAGAGTCCTGAAGAAGAGCTTACATTTCTTCGTGAACATATATCTAAACGTGAAGCGGAATTAAAATCTCGTGGTATTGAGAGTTCTGGGGAATCACTCGCTCATCAAACTATCGAAGCCTATAAAACTACTCCTACCGAAACAGTACTTCATCAAAAACAAATAATCCCCAAAGCTGAACATGAGGCACTGACGCTCAGACTTAAACCCGAGACTCACGATACGGCGATGGAAGAACTTCTGGGCGTGCTTCTCTCTAAAGGCATCAAAAATGCACTTGATGCGGCGATGCGTCTCGCGAATCCTCATATTGATGCTGACTTCCATCGTTTTCTCGTGCAGTATCTTCTTTCAACAGAGAATGTACCGGGTCTCAAGGAGAAAACTCCAATTTCAGAAGCGCTAAAGATGCGCCTCTACGAAATCACGCTTCCTGAGAAAAGTGCGACAGACAACAGAAGTCTGAAGGAAATTCTCTCTGCCATGGAGCAGTTTTACTCAGGCATGGAATCAGTGGGAGAGAGTTATGGCAACAAAGACAAAAATTACTTCACACTTGAACTTGCACTTGAACATGCTGGTTCTCAAGTGACATTCTATGCTGCGATTCCTCACGGCAAAACTGATCTGTTTGAAAAGCAACTCGCGAGTGTTCAACCACGCGCCAAGATTCGGGAAGTGCCTGATGACTACAATATTTTTAATCCCTCTGGCGGTTCATCAGGAGCGGTTGCGTCGCTTGAGACTCATGAAGTCTATCCAATCAAAACCTATGAGACATTTGAATACGATCCGCTTAATGCGCTCATTGCGACGTTTAGCAAGCTCAAAAGTGTTGGTGAGGGAGCTTCAGTACAAATTATGTTCCAGCCTGCCGGCGATGGGGCAATCAAACGATTTCACAAATCACTTGAGAAAGTCAAAGAAGGTGTCAGTCTCGATGAGGCACTCTATGGTGGTGGGGCATTTGAAAAACACGTGATTGGCACCATGCGCTCAATTTTTGGTGCAGACGGTGAGGATAAGTCTAAGGAGAAAAAGGTAAACGATACCGCGGTCAAAAATATCACTAATAAAATTAGTGCCGCAATATTACCGGCGGCAATTCGTATCGTAGCCTCAAGTGGCTCGCGTGAGCGCTCAGAAGCGATTATTCGTGATCTTGAATCTGCCTTCAATCAGTTTGCCGATCCTACCTCGAACCGATTTAAGTTTGAATTAGTACAACCAAAAAAGCTCCAAGAATTTCTACACGATTTCAGTTACCGGTTACCACTTGAGAAAGAATTTCTCCCTCTTAACTTAAAAGAACTTGCAACTATTTTTCATTTCCCATCGCTCATAGAAGCTAATCAAGAACTCAAGCAGCTTTCAATGAACGCTGCACCTGCTCCACTTACCCTTGCGCAAGAAGGTGTACTCCTCGGTATTAATTCCTATCGAGGGACCGATACTGAAGTCAGGATGGCTCGGGAAGATCGAATGCGACATATGTATGTGATTGGACAAACCGGAACTGGTAAAACAAACTTGCTCAAGAACATGATTTTGCAAGATATCGAAAATGGTGATGGTGTTTGCTATATGGATCCGCACGGTACTGATCTCAAAGACATTATTTCCCATATTCCAGCACATAGGCTTGATGATGTGATCTATTTTGATCCATCTTACACAGCACGACCTTTTGGACTCAATATGCTTGAGTATGATACTCGTTATCCTGAACAGCAAACACGTGTCGTAGATGAGCTCCTCGGTATTTTCCGCAAGCTCTTTGGTGCTGTACCAGAGTCTATGGGTCCAGCCTTTGAACAGTATTTCCGAAACGCAGCGCTTCTTGTAATGCAAGATCCTGAATCGGGCAGCACTTTGATTGAAGTTGGTCGTGTTCTTTCAGACAAAGCTTTTCGTGAGCTTAAGATTTCAAAAAATAAAGATCCTATTCTCGCGCAGTTCTGGAACAATGCGACCCAGACGACTGGTGAGAGTACGATGGCAAACTACGCTCAGTACGTGACCAACAAATTTGACGTGTTTGTCACGAACGCCATTATGCGACCGATTATTTCACAGGAGAAGTCATCGTTTAACATGCGTGATGTGATGGATAACAAGAAAATTCTCCTCGTGAACCTCTCCAAAGGTCGTCTCGGTGATATTAACTCCAACCTCATCGGTCTAGTGTTGGTTGGTAAGATGCAACTTGCGGCACTCTCTCGTGTCGATCTCTACGGTAAACCAATCAATGATTTCTTCCTCTATATCGATGAGTTTCAGAATATTACTACTGACTCAATTTCTTCAATTTTTTCTGAAGCACGTAAATACCGTCTTTCACTCACCGTAGCCCATCAGTATATTACTCAGCTTGATGAGGGGATTAAAAATTCAGTCTTTGGTAACGTCGGCTCGATGGCGATTTTCCGAGTGAGTCCAGAAGATGCGGAAGTATTGAAACCAAAATTTGAGCCTACATTTAGCTCAAGTGATATCTCAAAAATTGAAAACTACAACGCGTATGTCTCAATGCTCGTCGGCGGTACCCCGACAAAGCCATTTAATATTAGGACACTGGCAGCACCGAAAGGGGATCCGACAACGGTTGCCAAAGTCGAAGAACTCTCGTACCTCAAATACGGTCGTCCACGCGAAGATGTGGAAGCCGAAACACTTGGAAAATTTAAGAAACTTCAGGATACTTAGTTTTTGAATACAATTCTCCTAATACTAAAACCCATGAGTACTTGATACTCAATTGGATATCCTTCATACTAATTGCATGAAGGATGAGTATGAAAAATTTGAAGTCGCAATAACTGCGATTATTATCAAACCTGCCCGACCGGACGACCCCGGTCGTTCGGGCGGGGATGCTACCTATTTACTTGAACAACGTTCACACAAGAAGAAACGTTACCCACTCCGCTGGACAGTACCAGGGGGACACCTGGATTTCAATGATTTCAAGTCTCTCCCACAAGACGCACATAGTACGTGGTACAACGTGCTTGAACGTGCACTCAAGCGGGAAGTCAAAGAAGAAGTAAATATCGAGATTGAAAATATTGAATATATTACAAGTTTGATTCTTTCACACGATGACGGCCATGCGAT
>JACCDG011923329.1_pt1 | contig 95465 bp, 86 predicted proteins | sample 7442471 | NCBI WGS metagenome assembly JACCDG01 (sample SAMN15323444, study PRJNA562643) | freshwater metagenome | isolation source: river surface water | place: USA:Blue River Watershed | collected 2017-08-17 | reverse complement strand
TGGCAGGGCATGGCGGGAAGATTGAGTTAGTTTCTGTTGAAGGCACGCGCGCGAACTTGAGGATGAGCGGTGGCTGCCAAGGTTGCGGCTCCGCAAAAGCGACGCTCAAGCAGGGAGTTGAGAAGATCCTGCTGGCCCAGTTCCCGGAGATCACCGAGGTGGTGGACCTAACGGATCATCAAGCGGGGAAGAATCCTTTTTTTAGGGGAATGGCGACATTTCTGGCGATGGCGGGACTGGCCTTGGGTCCAATCGCTTGGGCTGGCGAGGCGACTCGTGCAACAGTTTTAGCAGCATCGGATCTCTCGCTTTCGGCTGCTGGATGCCCACCCAAAAAGGCCGCAGCCTCAAAAAAAAAGTCATCTCTTTCCAAAAAGAAAAAAACAGCTAAGAGCACCGTCCCAACTGAGATCCCTACCGATAAACTCTTCCAGACCACAACGACTCCGTTCTCCCCCTCTACTAAGATTTTCTTGTTCGCAGGCAGCTCGCGCGCGGCAAACTTTGGCCGAGAGATCGTTGAACAGCGCAAGCTTTGGTTGTCGGCGGGATTCAAAGACAGTGAAATCGCCTGCTACTACGTCGTTCCATTTCAAGAAGATTTTATCGAAGACAAAGACCACTATTACCCGCTTCGAAATGAACTTTCAGTCTGTTACCCGGCCTACGTCAAACTCTTGCGCGAGCATCTGACTATCGCTGCGCGGTCCAATCCTGCGTTTCTCTATCTCTACGTGACCTCCCATGGAGACCGGCCTGTTTCACAACGAATCAAAGAAATAAAAGAGACGGACGAGGACTATTGGGCCGTACGGAGAGAGATGAATATTCCCGTCTACGATCAATACCACCTGATCGTAGAAGGCCTGCCCGACGGGCCTGCTACGGATCCACAGATTTTGGGCGCGCTTCGCGGAGGAATGAAAGAAGAAGATCTTTTTCTGACGCCACGAAACCTGAAAGAGATGCTCGCCAAGAACTTTGCCGCGACTTCTAAATACGTTGTCCTGCAAGGTTGCTTTAGCGGCGGATTTTTGGGCGAGTCAGAGCCACGCTTGATCCAAGACACGTTGGCATCACTCGAGAAGCTCGTGCTGATGACTGCCGCGCGCTATGATCGCTCAAGCTTTGGGTGCGATCCGGGTGAGCGCATGACTTACTTTGGCGGTGCTTACCACGATGCGCTCAAAAAAATGCTCGCCGATCAGCAGTCGCCTTTAAGTCTCGATTGGAAAACCTTGTACGATCGAGTCTCGAAGCGCGTTACCGAACTCGAAAAGGAGCAGAAGGAAGAGCTGCCCTCGCTGCCCCAGTTTGTGCAGCGCTGATTTAGATCGTGACAACGGCCTCGATCGCGCTGCGAATCTTGTCAAGCCCCTGCGCACTAGGTCCGGACACATCAACCGCCTGCGGGAGGTCCAGGCTGCTTGATGCTCCCTCTGGATCTGCGCTCACCTGTAGAATGAGACGACGGGTCATCTCGCGGCTGCGTTTCTCTTTATCTGAAAGCTGAGCATCGAGGCGCATTTGCTCTTGCGCAGAAGCCTGAGCCTCTCTGAGGGTTGCGACCAAGTGGGCCAGCCTCTCGGAAGTAAGCTTGGACTGCCTTTTCGAACCGACTTGAGCGCGCTGAACGATGCTCGCGTCCGGCAAGCAGCGAGTGCCATGATCATTGCGAACCATCGTCACGCGGCCGTCTGCATAAACCTCAACGCGGTCGACGCGCTTAGAGTAAGCGCAAGGATCATGAGGATTGCGCCCTTCTGAAAGGCTCATCGAGGCCACGATCCGTGGCTCAGGCGCGGCCTCTTCGATCACAGTGATCATCGCTTGGCTCGGAGCCACGTATATCAGGATCGCGATGACTGCTAAGGGCGCCGCTAAACTAAAAACGGTCAACATCCGCAATGACTTCATAAGTTGAATGCCTCCGCAAAAATCCAAGGAATAGCAAGGCGAGTGCCGACACAATGCGAACGCCGACTTCCGGAAATCACGACATTTTTATTTATTTATTAGGTAAAATACCGTCTAAGAAGTTGACGGATGCAGAGTAAAAAAAAAGCATCGGTTACCTTTTAAATCCTTTGAGCTCCTCGTCGGTCAGCTCCCTACTCTTCCCAACCGCAAGGCCTCCAAGCTCTAGCCCACCAAAAGCGATGCGCTTAAGGCGAGTGACTTCGTGGCCGAGCGCCGCGAACATTCGACGGATCTCGCGGTTGCGACCCTCGGTCAGAATCACCGTAAGATGCGACTCGCGCCCACTTGCTTTGCGCAACTCGACTCGATCGGCGCGGAGATGCTCGCCACCGTCCTCGAATCCACTCGCAAGTCGCGTGAGCGCCTCCTGGCCCACCAGCCCGCGCACAGTCACTAGATAAGTGCGCTCAACTCCATTGTCAGGATCTGTCAGCCAGGCAGAGAAGCGCGTATCATTGGTCAAAATCAACAGACCCGAGGTCGCCTGATCGAGCCTCCCGACCGCATGCAAATAAACACCTTCTTCAGGAGCTAGAAGCGAAAACACCGTCGCCCGCCCCTTCTCATCCTGCCTTGTCGTCACGAGCCCGCGCGGCTTGTGCAGCATCACTGCCCGAAACCCGCTCGACTCGGCCATTTTCCCGTCCACTTCGAATCGGGCCAACTCCGGCGTCACCATGAATCCAGGGTCTTTCCTCAACACTCCGTTTACCTTGACCCTGCCCGCCTCGATCCACTGGCGAGCTTGGGTGCGCGAAGCTATGCCGCGTTTCGAGAGCGCGCGCTCAAGTGGCACTTTTCCGCGTTGAAAAACACTTCTACTTTCTGGGCGGCCGCTGGGTCTAGACATCGCTCATCGGTTCCATACTCACCCTACCCCAAAGCCTACGCTGACTCCAAAACCTCATCGTCCACGGCCTCATGATCGATCACCTAGAAGAGCGGCCCGTTTTCCCACTCCACAATCTGTGCAACCTCTCGGCAAACTTGCTCTGCATCAGCATGGGAGAGAACCACTCATGCATCCAGCGTGAGCGCAATCCATGCAGATAGGAGAAAATTCTTTCGACTTAGACCGAGCATAGGCGGCTTTTATAATACCTGATTGCAAGATTCAACTACTATTACTTATTACATAATTTTAATTTATCGACCAAACTTTAGACACCTGCAAAGCACCGCCAAACATCAAATTAGCAAGCTCTTCAAGTATCGAGGCCTTACCCCCGGCACACCGCTTGTAATACCCTTGCTTATGCACACCCCTCTCAAAGCTCTCCTGATAGCGGCGACCTCGCTGCTTTCCGCGACCTCTGCTCACGCCACACTCGGTGAGACCGAAGCCTCGATCGAGAACGTACGAAGTGCGCTAGGCGGTGTACAGAACCAGGTCCCTGCACGCCCTTCATTAAGGGCGCGCCAGATCAGAATCCACGAAGTCCGCACCCGCTCTACGACCGTTCGGGAATACGCGCTGCCTTCAGGCACCGTCTTCGCGGTCAGCTGGAGTGGTCGAGCGCATCCTAATCTCTCCCAAGTCCTGGGATCTCACCACCCAGAGTACGCACGCGCCACCAGCACTCGCCGCCGAAAACTCGGTCAACACCGCAGGCAGGTCGAAACTAACCAAATCGTCGTAAAATTCTGGGGCCACATGCGCCACCTTCGCGGGCAGGCCTACATCCCCCATCTCATGCCAGCAGGAACAAGGCCACATGACCTCGAGTAAGCGCACCTTCGCAATCATCGTTGCGCTCCTGCTCACCGGTTGCGGTCCGCTACGCATGGACTCCGATCTCACGACTTCGAGCCAACCCGCTTCGAGCGTGAGCCTTCCCCCCTTGAGCGGGCCCAACGTAATGCCCATCACCGTCAACGGCGCACTCTGTTCAGCCGACTCCTACAGCAACAAGCCCTGCGTGAGCGTTACCGTCTGCTCTCCGGACGGATCCCACTGCCAAACCGTCACCGACATCCTACTCGACACTGGGAGCTACGGCTTTCGAGTCTTCAAGTCCGCGCTTTCGCCCGCACTCCAAAACGCCCTGACTCCCTCGATGCGTCCCCTAGCAGGCGGTAGCTCCGTCGAAATCGCCGAGTGCGTACAATTTGGAGACGGATCATCGGAGTGGGGCCCCATCGCTCTTGCTGGCATAGGACTGGGAGAAGAACCCCTCGTGCAGTCGCCGATTCAGATCATTGACTCGACCTACGAAACTAAACCCGCGCAGTGCTCTCAATCCGACGCGAATCCTAGCGCCGCCGGATTCAACGGCATCCTGGGCGTAGGCCTCTTCCCCCAAGACTGCGGCCCTGACTGCGCAAACTTCGCAGACAACCAACTCTATTACGGCTGCCGAGGAGGTACCTGCTCAGGCATCGCCGTACCCGTCGCCGATCAAGTGGCAAATCCCGTGGCTCTGCTTCCACTGGATCACAACGGAGTGGTAGTTCAATTGCCGGCAGTTCCGATCGGTGGCGTCGGCTCAGCCAACGGCTATCTCGTACTTGGAATTGGTACTCAGCCAAACAACACTCCAAGCGGCGTGACCGCATACTCCGCCAACGCGTTTGGCGAGTTCGAGACCACGTTCGAGGGAATCACTTATTCGAGCTACCTCGACACCGGCTCCAACGCGCTTTACTTCAGCTCGAGTTCAATTCCGCAGTGCGGAACCTACGGCGCCTTTGACTTCTCCGATTGGCTCTGCCCCAGTTCAACCGTCAATCTCATAGCCACCAACCGCAGCGCAGATGGCGTGCAAAGCTCGCAGATGACCTTCCCGCTCGGCAACGCGATTCAAGCGGGGCTTTCTGGAAACCAAGTCTTCGTAGAGCTTGGCGCGGTTGGCGATGGCTTTTCGTTTGATTGGGGACTGCCTTTCTTTTTCGGAAAGTCCGTCTACATAGGGATAGACAGTGAGAGCACTGGGCCCTACTGGGCCTACTCATCGACAAGCAATGATTAGCTCAATTATTCAATTTTATTAGGTAAAGGACAAAAGCATTGGGCTGTCGGTGTATCGCCCCAGGCGCAATGGCAGGGACTCTACATGACAGCACGGCCCAAAACAATTTCTGCAAAGCAAGATGCCATTCAGCGAGATAGAACATCCACCCCCACCTATTTGTTTCGCGTCATACAAAGCGTTCCCTAATACCTCGTTGACATCGTCAAGCCCCTGAATTAAGTCTCTGTGACATCCTGTTTTGCTCAATCGCCTAATTATGCGGGGGCGTAGTTGAGTCGGTTACAACGTCGCCCTGTCACGGCGAAGGTCGTGGGTTCGAGTCCCATCGCTCCCGCCATTTTTAACGAATCAGACAAATAGGTAAAAAAAAGAAAAGGGAATTCTGAAATCAAAACTCAGAGTTCCCTTCTTAGTTTGTGGGGTCGTGAGCGAGCCATATATCCCAGGATTTTGCGCGAGACTGGTATTGACGTAGTATCCCGTGCCCTCGAAAGAGGTGTTTAATAATTGAGTCAGTTGCAAGTGAAGTAGTAAATAACGAAGCCACCTGGTGTTTAAGTGCAGTTTCGTTACACTCACGTCCTTCCCTACTGGGATCTATCTTACCGGACTCCCGGTTCAGGAAGGCTTCTCAGGGAGATCAATGAGGCGTTGCGCGGTGATGTCCGTTCACGCCCCCCTCTTTTTTTTCACCAGAATTTCCAAGTCCGCCTTCGGGAATAGAACTGAGAGATACTTCACCAAACGGTCAATCGTGAAGTCATCGAAGTTGTAATGGACGATCTTGCTCATCAGGGATTCATCAATCCCAATCTTTTCGGCAAGCTCCCGCTGAGTTAGTTTGTGTTCCAGCAAATAGGATACGAATTGCTCGCAAAGCGAAAATTTCAGCCGTTCAACGGATGACGCATTAGGCGGCAACATCCTTGAAGCGGGGGCCTTATCGAGGACTGCCCTTACTTCTTTCAATTCTTTTTCACTTGGAAACTTCGTCATAGAATCCTCACTCATCCACTCTAAAGGCATTCACCACGCCCAAGTAATCATCGGTCAGGCAGAGCACCAAAACCACGCGGTAAGGTTTCTCAAGCCGGTAAACGGGTTCGACCGTGAAATACTCGTTTTCGCCTTGAATCCGTTCCGGCGGGAACTTTTTACCGTCCAGGGTTTTGACCAGATCCAAGATAATTTCGTCAGTCATCGAGTCGCCGTGTTTCAGCCTGTAATGCTGGTCGATGACCACCCGATTGAGATTGCGCCCGTTGATGGTGATTTTCACTGGATATTCTGGACGCTCACTCACAAGTTGAGTATCTAACTACTGGACAAATTTATCAAGTTGCCCATTTCGAGCAAGAAAAGCTCTATAGAATCAAGCCGCGTACTCCATACAGGCAGTTCTAAGCTCATCCTACCGATAATGCAGAGGCTCGCTGCTCTGAAGGAGACAAGGCGCACTACGCAGCGAGCGCCTGAGTGTGGCACCAGGTTCTGAACTCGGTCGCTTAAAGAACGCCATTCATTCTCCTTCTTGGGCATCGAGTCCCATATGGCTGATCATGGCGGCGTCCTTTCGTGTTTAGTCCGTTGTGAATTTCAACGCTCTACACGTTTACGTACTATGACCCTTGAGGCCCAAAATAACTTTGTCCCTCGAGGACATTTATGTCGTTACAGAGGGGACGCTGCTTTCTCTACATTGTCTTGATGAACTTTCACTGTAGCGAATCAGCCGCTCGCCAGTATTTTTTCAGCATGAGAGCAGAGAGCGGCAACCAGATCCTGGTGAAGCTTAGAATAGTACGGCTGGGTCCAGTGGTGCAGCCACACTGGGACTTTGAGAGCCTTTGATGGCTCAACAATTTCTAGATCCTTATCGCTCTGAACAAGATGCCGAGGAAGCACCGCTTGCCCAAGTCCAAGCTTTACCCCGTCGATCAAGCTATAAACCTCATCGAGATATCGTCGCCTATGGGCTATTTTATTCGGTTTGTTTTTTGGTGAGAACTTCTTGCAATACTGGAGGGTGATTTCGTCCTCTTCGTCGTGATCAAGGTACCACTCAGTGCTTTGAGATGAACTGCGCCGAGTAGATCGCACCAATACGTATTCTTCATTTCCCACGAAAATCGCCTCCACGCCCTCGCGGTCCATCTTCTCGCCTGTCAGAATCAAATCCACCTCCGCCCTGCGAAGCATCCCGGGCAGTTCCGAAAACTCACGGTTCATGACACTCACATGAATCGGCGCACGTGCTGCCAAGCTCGCTATAGCGGGAAGCAGTACCGAGCGAACCATCGAAGAAAATCCCGCCACTCGAATCACACCTGCACCTTGGGTTTTACTGGCGGGATGGGCCTCTGAAAGAAACTCGTCTTCAAGCCCATCCTTCATTTGGCAATAACGGAGTAGACGCTCTCCGACGGGAGTCAGTCGAACGCCTGATCGCTCCCGGATGAAAAGCGAAGTTTCAAGTTCCGCCTCTAAATGATGAATCCTCTGAGATAGAGCAGACTGCGTAATATGAAGTCGCTCGGCGGCCTGGGTGAAACTTTTGGTTCTTGCTGTGGCAACGAACGCATCGAGGTACAAAGATGAAAGACTCATCTGTGATTAGTTATTCTAATCTTCTTATAAGATCAATCAATTTTACTGATCCTACGATGTCCCCTATCCTTCTCAATGACAAAATTGAATCCGACGGAGAACGCCGTCGGAAGAACCTTAGAAGGAGATGACATGATAAAAACGATAGTGATGGTGCATTTGGGACTAGCTGTTTCCCCATACTGTTTTGCTTCGCAGTCTACGACTCACATTGAATGCGATGAGGTTGTTCAAGCGATGGAGGCGCAGTCCACTCTATCGATCTCCCAGCGCGATGACGGCAAGGCAAGCGTGGTCCTCAAAGATCAAAAAGGACTCACTCATCTGGAAGGAACCTACCGCCTCGTCGATAACTCGTTTTTCAGCAAAGTCTACCAATATGACTTGGCGGATGAATCTGGCTCGAAGACTCCTCTTCAAGTAAGTTGGCACACTATAATCGGCAGAGCTGGATGTGGCCGAGGTGGATGCCCTGGTGGATTCACCAGCATTGAAGCTTCAATGCATGTGGCCGGAAAAGAAGTCGCCTTTACATGCCATGAGAACCTCAATTAAACGGAAGATCAACCGGATTGGAATGGGAGCTCTATCGACAGGGCTCCCATTTTTAATTCTCGGCATGATCTTACTCCGCATCGATAGTCCCATTCACATTGAGTCACTTGAATCAAAAACCATCTCAGGAGAACCTGTTTTCAATCGAATCAGGTGGCTCCCAGGCTGGAAGCAAGATGTCTGGATGATGCAACAAAGCCATCGAGGCCTCGGCGATGGTTTTGACCAATGGGACCGGCTTGCTATTGTCGTTGATAAAACGACCTTTCCGAGGACTGCGCGCTATTATCAATTTGAACCCGGAAATCTGAGCTGGAACTCGAAAGCTCTAGCGCGTCCTTTTCGCGCTGCCTGTTTCATGTGTCACAGCAATGGACCTCGAGTCGTTCGTCCCAATCTCGACTCTCCTCAAATCAAAATATCGACTTTGAACCAAGCAAGACTTTTCATTTGGGCATTGCGGATCAAAACCTATGGACGAGTGGTTGCCGATCCAGTCCACGATGTTCTCGGAGAGAACAAAACATTGATAACCACTAGAAGACCGACCCCATTTCGGTATCCAGGAAAATACGAGAATGAACCGCTCACTCTTTCGGCATGCAACAAGTGCCATAACGAGTCGTGGTGGGGCCGCGGCTCACTGACCCGGCAAAATCTCCTAGCCATTGGATTCATGGTTAAGCATGGCTTCATGCCCCCTTCCGGATTTCATTTGAATGAGTCCGAAAAAAAAGCCCTGAATTATGAAACCGCTGGATTGTAAGCGGTATTGCCTTGAACTTGGTGGCATCGAGCCCTCAAGCTAGAGAGAGAAGCAGACGAGCGACTCAAACAGGTCCCCGATCCCCAATCAATCTCCCGTCAGTTTCCCATTTGATTCTTTTTGGCACTGATCAGTAGACAATCGGTTTAGGCCTTGCATTAATCATGGTGTGGGACCCAACTCAAACGACGCCTCTGAAGCTGGCCGCCTTTACGTAAGTCGGAAGTCGATTTCTAAAAATCTACTGCGAGAGCCTGTGTATCACGCTTGGGAAAGGTCTCACCTCCAGAGAGCGGATGCTCTTGCCTTAAAAGCAGACCGCTTATCTAGATCTGATACTGAGCGCAGATGGACACAGAGAGCAGAATTGATACGTGCGGCAGAACCTTATATGAGAGCCCTCTCGGCGGCTGCTGGATCAGATCATCATGCTGCCATGCTGTCAGACGAAAATTCCGTTCTACTTGAAGTGAGAGGGGATTCGGAAACTTTGGGAAATCCAAACTTTCCGAGTGCGGGCTCACTTCTGTCAGAAGCTACAGCCGGCGCAAACGGTGTAGGAACAACGGTTGCCGAAGCCAAATACATAGAACTCATTGGTCACGAGCATTTCATCAGGGGGTTTCATCCGTTTACTTGTCAGGGCGTACCAATTCGAAACACTAAAGGTCAAATGATTGGAAGTATCAGCACGTCCGTGCGAAAGCCGGAAGCTTCAAGGAGATTAAGAGACATATTCCTGTGCGCTGCTCACGGGATTGAGTCGGAATTGATGCACAACGAGATTCAGTCTTCTATGATTGGTACAATCAAAGCTCGCGAAGATGAAGAGTCCCTAGACAAACTAAGACAAGACATCATTCAGGCTCAAGCTTCCTCAAGACTCAAGATTCAACTAGCTTCCAAAATGTTATCCACTAAGGCTGAATATGCCATTAACTTGATCAAGGCAGCTCAGGATGCAATGGAAAAATTTAAACTGGAGGCAAAACTGTGGCGAGAGATGGCGGAGTCGGATCAAGGTTATCTCGAGTCATTCTCGATCACTGGAGTCATAGAGCAGCTACTGGCGTTACTTCGTACAGAACTTTCGCTAAAAGGGGCCACTATCCAGTGGAAGTGGAAGGATGAAGTATCGACCTTAGGGTTCCGCAAGCCGATGACAAGAAATCTCCTCAGCGTGTTTTTAGAAGAGATAAGAAAATCGGATGGAAATCTACAGGTAGGTGTCAGGGCCTCAAAGGATCAGACTAGGCTGATGATCGGCTCCTACGTTCAGATTTTTGCTCGCAAAACTCCTGAATCTTTGCCAAGACCTCTTCAATAGAAAATGGTTTTTTGATTAAAATGTCTGCGTTCTTAATAGAGCTCGCGTTTTGAGCTGCTGATATAATGGCAACAGGGATGTTCTTCTTGGTTTCATCGCTCTTAATAGTCTGGATAAACTCGTCGCCATTCATAATTGGCATCCGCAAGTCGCAGAGCACAAGACACGGTTGGCAGCTCATTTCATTCAAGACTCTGATTGCTTCTAAACCGTTGCAGGCTGTCCGCACGTCGTAGCCCTCGGCTTCAAGGAGCTCTCGAAGAGTTTCTCTTATCGCTTCATCGTCGTCTACGATCAGCAATGTGGCGTCCAGCTTACACATATGCACGTCTAAAAAGTACTGCAAGACCATACCCAATCAGCAGCGCCTGTATGATCAGCTGGGAGGATGCGGGACTGGTACTTAACCTGGAAGGACACCGCATTGCCCTTCCAGGTTTTTTCTAACTACAAAACAAGAGAACGAACGTGCTGTGCACGATCAACCTGAGAGCTCTCAGCGATACACTCAGGATCTAACGCAGGACTTTACGGCTTCGGCCATACCTTGAAGGGCCTCTAATTTTGAAGTCTTTAGGTCGCTCAATGCTTCTGAAATAGCATCCCATTTTGATTCGCGGGAAGAGAGGGCGAAATCTCGAATCGAAAGCAGGTTGGCAAATAAAACGACAGCGGTCTTGCTTACTTCAGTATTTGCACAAGTTTCCAAGTCGCAATAATTTAGAATCTTTTTAACACACTCTGCGTCGCCTCCGATGAGGCCGCTGATCTTCTTGGATTCATTCGAAATAGCTATGCCAGCCTCTCTCGTGCCAAAGCTAATGCGATTCAGAGTCAGGCGCTCAGCATAAAGGACAGCTTCTGCGGTGATATCGTCAAAAATCTGCTCTGCCAAATCCAACGCTTGATCGTCAACTTTATGGTTATCGCTCTTTGGCGCAACCGCCTGGTCGGCAATAGCCGGCAATGCATTCATGATACCCAAGAGAGCGAATAGACCCGTCATTTTTGCAAAATGAGCATTTTTAGAGGTCGTTGTTTTCATGGATCATTCCTTTAGAAATTAAATTTTTTTTATGTATACTTGCAGCTACTAAAGATTAGATGAGCGCGGCCCAATTAACTCACCACACGCTGCAATGCAAGCAGCTAGAAGAGTCAATTGCAGTGCACTGCTCTAACTTATACTCCTATACGAAAGGACCCATCATCCTGTGCGCGAACCCACTCTGCCGAAGGCGCCTCGCTCCATTCAGAAAGGGAGCTCCCTAAAGGATTTGCTCTCCGCTGAGGCTATCGATTGCCTTGCCGCTAACATCGCAATCGTGCACAAAAGATTTCCATCCGAATCTTTTGTCCAGATGGCTAACCAAGGACTCGACCCTCTAGGCATTCTTGATCGCGGGCACCACCTCGCGCGAGCGCTAAAAGCCCACCTGCCCGGGCGTTACGAAAAGGCAATTGGCATCTTGATCGCCTCGCTCACTCCCCCTCTGAAGAAAACGGATGACCTCGGTTTAGGCGTGTTCTTCTATCTGCCGCACGTATGTTTTGTTGGAAACTACGGACTTGATGCAGATTTTAACGGAGGATCAGATCCCTTTCGAGCATCGATGGACGCACAATACGAACTGACTCGTCGTTTCAGCGCAGAGTTTTCAATCAGGCCTTTCTTGATTCGATGGCCAGAGCGCACCGTTAGTCAACTTTTGAAATGGACGCAAGATAGAGACCCTCATGTACGACGACTCTGCTCAGAAGGTACGCGTCCAAGACTTCCGTGGGCCATGCGAATTCCAGGCTTCGTCAAGGACCCACGCCCCGTGTTGCCGATTCTGGAGGCGCTCAAAGACGATCCAGATCTGTACGTTCGCAGAAGCGTGGCCAATCACCTTGGAGACATTGCTAAAGATCATCTTCAGCTCACTTTGCAAACTTGCAGCACCTGGCTAAAAGATGCTTCGCCTGAACGCCGTTGGGTCATTAGGCATGCGCTTCGATATCCATTTAAGAAGGGCAACCCACGCGCGATCGAGCTGCGTCGACTAGCCAAGTAAAGAGTTATTTTTTACGGATTTCAGATGAGATCCGCTTAAAACGATTCTCCCTAACGAGGTCGTTTTCGATCCATTAATTAACGTGTAACGCAAAACATGAACCCAGAGGCGAAAAGCCAATCCTGTGGCATGGCCCCAGCATGGAGAATATGCGCAAAACTTCTAGCTCCGCCTCCGAGCGACTGACGCGAAACACAACAAAGATCATGAAGTATTGGGAAGAGCGGGCGCGTAGAGAGGTGGGAGCCGCTTGCCATCAGGAGTCGCTTGCGCTGCGAGACTCTCTTCCAGAGATGCTTCAACTGCTTGCGACCGCCCTTTCAACTACGGTTGATCGAAGCGATCTCCGCATATTGATCGATCGATTTGAGAGTGAACGAGTCGGGAGAAAGCATGGAAAAGAGAGGGCAGGAAGCCTCAACTACTCCATGGATCAGTTGATTCTGGAATACCACATTCTCCGACAGACGATTTGCGAGGTCATGGAAGAAGAAGCAATTCTCACTCCCATAGAGCGCGAAGCCATCGTAGCTTCTATCGAACAGGCAGTGAACGATGCCGCCACCCAGTTCAGCGATACTCTTCGAGACATTCAAGAGAAGCTGACTCATACATTGGCTCACGATCTTCGTGGCCCTCTCACAGTAGCTAAGACGAGTGCCCAGCTCATCATGAGGCGCCCTGATGACGAGAATCACTGCATCAAAGCCGCTAGCAGGATATCCAACAGCATGGATGAGCTGGACTCCATGATTCATGATCTTCTGGATGCAAGCCGGATAAGAGTAGGACAGGGACTGACGCTTGAGTTTGACGAGCTTGATTCGGATCTCATCGCAAGACAAGTGGCGGATGAAGCGAATCTGACCTATGGAAACCGTTTTGTCGTAAAATCAACCACTCCATGCTTTGGGTACTGGAACGAAAATGGTCTACGCCGTGTGATGAGCAATCTGACCACTAATGCCGCCAAATATGGCGCTCCAGACACTCCTGTCACGATCAGTCTGATTCAGCATGAGGACTCTATCTCGCTCAGCGTTCATAACGAAGGCTCAGTGATCCCAAAAGACGAGCAAGCGATTCTATTTGAGCAGTTTAGACGCAGCCGCACAGCAGGAACCGCAAAAGGATGGGGTCTTGGCCTTACGATTGTAAAGGGAATGACCGAAGCTCACCACGGCACGGTCCGCGTGGAGAGCGAGGCGGGAAAAGGCACGACTTTTACGATTGATCTGCCCAAAGATTCGCGCAAATTGGGCTCTAATCACATCAAACATGCGTAACTGATAAGAACGCCCAAACGCTGCAGGATAATATGCGGGCGACTGAGTCTTGGATTCTGATTTGCAGCCCTGAATAGGCTATGCGCTGCCACAGAAATCTAGTCATTGAAGTCAGCGACGAATTGAGAACACCTCTCGTCATACTATGAATGAAGGGGGAGCCGCCTGGTGATGGAGCTGATTCGCACGTTCTTCTCGACAGAGGGCTTCATGCCTCACGGGCACTGCTACCTTTGGAATCCCGCGGTCGTCTGGACGATGTTTGTCTCTGATCTATTAATTGGGATTGCCTACACATCTATCTCTATTTGTATCTACTCGCTTCTGCTGAAAATTAAGCTCCCCTTCGGTACTATGTTCGTGGCCTTTGGACTCTTTATCGGGGCCTGCGGGATTACGCACTTTATGGAAGTCTGGACCCTCTGGTCCCCTCAATACTGGCTTGCCGCCCTTTTTAAAGTGATTACCGCCGTCGCTTCCGTGGCAACCGCATACTTTATGTTCACGGTTCGCCCCAAAGTCCTTCAGGTGACCGAAGCGGCCAAATCATCGCAAGATAGGCAAGTTCAGCTCGCAAATCGCGCTGAAGAATTGACCAAAGCCAATGCAGAGCTTAAAAAACTTCAAGAAGGACTCACCGTCATCGTCGACGCCGTAAAAGACTATGCCGTCTTCATGCTCGATCCCCAGGGCTATGTCGCCAGTTGGAACGACGGGGCCAGACGGATCATAGGCTACGAAACCAACGAGATCATGGGTCAGCACTTTTCCACCTTTTTTCTGCCCGAAGATGTTCGCATGAAAAAGCCTGAGTGGGAGCTCAACGAGGCTGCTACCACAGGCCAATACGAAGACGAGGGCTGGCGATTAAGGAAAGATGGCTCCCGCTTTTTGGCCAATGTCGTGATCACAGCTTTTCGAGATGACCATGGAGCGATTCGAGGTTTCTCCAAAGTCACCCGTGACATCACAGAGAGAAAGCGAGCTGAAGAGAAACTCAAGATGGCATACGAAAAGAAATACCGAAGCATCTTTGAGTCCCAAGCCTTGGGTATCGTGGTGGGCGACGCTTCGGGCCGCTTATACGACACCAACGATTACTTTCTCAACCTAGTGGGATACACGCGCAAGGAGTTCAACGAAGGGCAAGTCCGATGGGACTTATTAACGCCACCCGAGTATTTGAAGCAGGATTGGCAGGCTATCCGAGAGATTGAGGAGAAAAATGCTCCAAAGCCCTATGAGAAGCCTTATCGACGCAAGGACGGGAGTCTTGTCTGGGTACAAGTCCACTTAGTAGCTCTCTTGCCCGAATTATCTAAACTGATCGCCTACATCATAGACATCACAGATCGAAAGAGGGCGGAAGATCGGCTCACTTTTCAAAAGCATCTTCTTCAATCCATCACGGACAATGCCGCCTCCTGTCTTTTCATGATGGATGAGCATGGGCGCCCCACTTTCATGAACCCAGCCGCAGAAGATGCCACGGGCTACAAGCTCGACGAAATCAAGGATCGGGCTCTTCACTACTCCATTCATCACCATCACCCAGATGGAAGGCTCTATGCAATGGAGGATTGCCCCATTGACCGGGCGCAAACTGAGTTCGTCGTTCGAAGAAACGAGGAAGAGGTCTTTGTCAGAAAAGATGGCTCCTTCTTCCCTGTTTCATTCTCAGTCTCCCCGATTGAGCAAGAAGGCAAAACCGTGGGCTCTGTGCTTGAGTTTAGGGACATAACTCTACACAAAGACGCCGAACGAGTACTGAGAGAGAGCGAGGCACGCTTTAGGCTTTTTGCAGAATCTATCCCCCAGCTCGCATGGGTGGCCCAGCCAGATGGCTTTATCTATTGGTACAACCAGAATTGGTATCGTTATACGGGAAAGACACCCAAAGAAGTTGAAGGCTGGGGATGGCAAAGTGTTCACAGTCCCGATACGCTTCCAAAGGTTCTCGAAGGATGGAGAGCTGCCCTCGCGTTGGGAGAGACCTTTGAGATGGAGTTTCCACTCAAGGGAGCGGACGGAAAATTTCGCTGGTTCTTAACTCGAGCCTCCCCTTTAAAAAACGATCAAGACGAGGTGGTTCAGTGGTTTGGTACCAATACTGACATTGACAACCAAAAACTAATTCAAAAGGAGCAGGCCTTCATGGCTGAGGCAAGCTCACTTCTGGCTCGATCCCTGAACTACGAGGAGAATGTGAGATCCGTCGCGAGGTTCGCTCTGCCCATGCTCGCCGATTGGTGCGTGATTGACCTTCTGAATGAAGATCAAACGATTCAGCGGATCGGAGTGGCTCATGGAGAATCTACAGAAGAAGGTCTGGACCGAGAACTGAAGAAGCACCCGTCAAAATCGGATACACTTCAAAGAGTGGGGAACGTCGATGGATTTGGAGAACGAGCCCTATCGATCAGACCCCAGCATGAAGAGAACCCTCGTATCGCCCAAGGTCTAGGGACTGACACCGTTGCCACCCTACCACTGGTCTCGCGGGGCAAAAATTTGGGATCGATCTCCTTTTTTCGCTCCGGATCAAATAGAGCATTCACTCAGGAAGACCGTAGATTGATTGAGGAGCTTTCGAGCCGCATAGCGATCGCTGTTGATAATGCAAAGCTTTATCAGGAAGCCAATACTGCTGTTCAAGCGCGCGACGAGTTTATGTCAATTGCGTCTCATGAGCTCAAGACCCCCCTCACTTCACTCTACTTGCAGCTTCAGATGCTATCTCGAACACTCAGAAAGCTAACGCAGACACAACCACAGAAAAAAATAGCTTCCTCTCACCCGGAATCATCTCCCACAGGAACAAGAATTATCGCGACTCCTGAATATCTTCTCGAGACCGTAGAGCTTTGCGAGAAGCAAGGAAAGAAGCTAACCGATCTTCTCGAAGAACTTTTTGATTTGACTCGCATCAGGCTCGGACGCCTTGAGTTGAAGAAGAGGCTAGCCGACCTAGTGAGCCTCTCAAGAGACGTAATGGAGAGATACTTGCCAGATGCTGAAAAAAGAGGGGTTTTGATGCAACTCATAGCCCCCGAGCCTGCGATCGGCCTTTGGGATTGCATGCGCATAGAGCAGGTTGTTTCGAACTTAATCTCCAACGCCCTGAAATACGGAAACAACCAGCCCATTGAGCTCACGGTGGAGCGGGACTCGCTCGCCGGTGTGGCAAGGCTTCGTGTGCGCGACCAAGGAATGGGCATTCCGATCGAGCTACGGGAGAAGGTCTTTGAGCGTTTTGAAAGAGCCGTTGGCGGGCAAAAGATCAGTGGGCTAGGCTTGGGTCTATATATCACTCGCCAAATCGTGGATGCGCATGGAGGAAGAATCTGGGTGAAAAGCGAGCTAGGGAAAGGATCGACCTTCACAGTTGAGCTCTACTTGGCGTCCAAGGCAGAGCTTGCGGCCACCAGCAGGTCAGAGCATTTATCCGATCTTAAAGACGCATCTTCACAGAAAGGGAGAAAACCATGACCGTCAATGAGTCTTGCGGAACAGTCCTCGTCATTGAGGATGATGTGACAATCCGAGAAACGGTGAGCGAAGCCTTGCAAATGGAAGGCTATGAGGTGCTCACTGCCTCAGATGGCGAGGCAGCATTAAAAGTTCTAAAAAAGTTCCCCAATCCCTGTCTCGTCTTGCTCGACATGATGATGCCCATTATGGACGGCTGGGAGTTCTTGGACGCAATTAAAAGGGACAGAGCTGATCAGATTGCCACTCTCCCAATCGTCATCGTTTCAGCAGCAGGCGAAAAAGCCAGTCGGACAGCTAAGGATTGTCATGGGTTTATTAAAAAGCCGATTGATCTCGAACTACTGCTCTACACAGTCAAAAAGTTTTGTGGGTAAACAAAAGGTATCTTCAGCTTTCGCTCAAACTCATCCCAACACGCGGACAAAGAATGACGAGAAAGGAAAGACAAAAGCGAAACTTCAATTGAAGGCGCAGAAAGCCCGACCGGCCTCTCCAAGATGATCTCACCGTTCTGATAATTCTCAGGCACAACTCTCTTCAGCGCCTCGCCTAACTCTCTCATCACTGCAGGCGGAGCCTCTCCACCTACCACGATGTTGATTTTTCCACCGCCCGCACTATTGGGCACCAAGTCAATGGCAAACATCGTTTTCCCAATCGCTGTGAATCCGAGCCTTCCCTCAAGCTCTGACAAAAGCGCCTTCTCTACACCCTCTGCCTTCACGATCAAACTCGATCGTTCAGAGACAGGGATCACTTTTCCATCTGAGTACTTGGGTGGCAAAAACGTCACTCTTAAGCGCGCTCCTTCGGGAGTGCTCGCGAGACGACCTACAAAACGAATCTTATCAGCCCTCTCAAGCGCTCGCCCCTCGGGCATGAAAATGCCGTCGTCCCCAGAGAACTGAACCGATCGCTCCTTGGGAGCAAAAACAGTCGCCACCGAATCAATCACTTTCGCTCCAAGCGCCTGCATCTTCTGCGTAGCTCTGAGCTCTCCCGCACGCGACGCATTCATTGCGCTGGTCATGTCTGCGCCGGTTTCATGAACTTCGCTCAGTGCATTCATGGTTTCATGAATGTTACGAGCGCCTTGACCGGCGAAGTCCACGGAGACAATCCCTTGATCCGCTACAGAGAGATCGATCACCACCCTTTTCTCCTGAAGCAGCTTGGGAGAAAACTTGTCTACGAGATTGTAGTAATCTCCCATCTCGATCGCGAATTCTCGCGTGAGTTCTATTTTGAAGCGTTTTTTGAACCTAGCCTGAACCAGCGACACATACTCATCGAGGTCTTTTGCGCTGACTTTTCTAAGAAGCTCGATCGCTTCTACGGAGAGAACCTTTCGGCTTGAATCGCTTCTAGAAGGGACCATGACCTTAGAATCGCTGGATGGGTCATTCTGCAGCTTTGCTCGGATCGTTTCTGCATCCGCTATCCGCCGGGTCAGTCGTTCTTTGTAATCCGAGAACTTGCCCAACTTCGAAACCTTGCCGGACTCGTAATCACTCCTCAACTCACGAGCCACAGCGGCTGCCTCATCAATCGTGCTTCCTGTGCCTGCCAGATGCCAGTTCGCAGGATCACCGCTCAATCCACGCTGCCCTTCGACCAGTTTCGACACGGGGGACTTAGTCACCGCGTCCGCAAATGACTTTGCCACATCTGCATGCAAGCGATTCAGCGCCGTTTGGATCCTGGGCGAGTTATCATTTAAGGCGATTCCCACTCCCTTGAAGTCTGAGTACCTGGCAATCACAGCGCTCGAGAGTTCAGAATCGGCATGAATACGATCAAAGAACATTTTCTTGTACTGATTCGAGAGCGCCGTCACCACATCTTTATTATGAAAAACCTTATCGTTGAGCTGTTTAAGAACTGCGTTTTCGACTTCAACGACGAGCTTTACATCCGGGTTCGCCTTGGCCGCTGTTTCCATATAGTTTTTGTTGTCTGCTGGCTTGACCTCGTTAAACGTCTTATGCTGCTCCCAAAGTTTTCTGACATCGGGGTGAGCAAGGGCGCGATGCGCGTCTTCGGCCGTATTGCCATCTTTGCCCTCTCCGACTCGACGATCCTTGAGGCTCTGGGCGCTTTCGTATATCGGACCGCGCTCATCATCGATCGAGATGTTGCCTTCATATTTGCCCGCGGTTTCGGCTGCAGTTTTTTGCGGCAAGTCTCTAAAAACAGCTTCAACTTTGCCTTTTTCGATCCATTTGAGTGGAAGCTCGATTACACTTTCTTTGCCACCTACCGCACCTGTCGTGCGAACTTTAAACTTTCCTCTTAATGTTGTGAGAGGCTTTCTCACCCCAGTCTTGGGATTGGGGGGGCCGTACTCGAGCTTGCCCACCACCTGATTGCCCTTCTGATCGGTAAACTGGTAAGCCTGATCGTCTAAGTGAGAGAGGCCATCCTTGAGCGCCTTTCTCCTTGCAGTCCCCCCCTGCACTCGAAACAGCCCGGTAGTCGTCGCGACCTGGAGAAAACTTGCGCCCGCATCTCGACAGGCGAGGCTATCCTCAGCGGACTCGCCCTTCTCATCCAATCCGCAGGCTTCTTCAACTGCCACATAGGCCTCAGAGAGCGTATAGCCTTCGATCGCGTCCTGACCGTACCCAGCAGCTTGGTGGAGCCTTTTGACTCGGCCCGAGCTCAACTGGGCAACTCGTGCGGCCTCCGCCCCCCGTGACAGAGCGCTCTTTACCGCCCCCATCACTTTCTGCTCTGCAATTGCCGCTGTCGCGACTGCTTGAGCAGTTTTTGCGCCTGCCTTCTCCAAAGTCTGTGCGACCATTGCCGCTTGAGTAACCTCAGACAATTTTGCTACGGCCGGGATGGCAGCCAACGCAGCTTGCAGCCATCCCAGCTTGGTCTTGATTCGAGCCGAGGATTGACACTCCTCAAACTGCTGGGTGATCTCTTCGATGTCTGCAGGCTGTTTTGTGTCGTCCGTGCAGAAGCGAGGCGTCTCGATCGCCTTAAGAAAACCAGCTTTGAGTCGCTGATCTTTGCCGTTTACAATCTCCTTGCTAAGCTGCTCGCAGGGTCTGAACGCGGGGTTGGTCGCGGCATGATAGACAGACTCTGCGAGTCCCACCATCGCTGCCAAGGTAGTTGTCCCCATCGTATACGGAGTGAGGACTAACGTTTTGGCGAAATCGTTTCTAACCTCGAGTGACTTGCCCCCAAAGACATCGGCTTGAAGCAAACAGAACCCACGCGAAAGCAAGGAATAGTCGAGTCCTCCCTTGATTCCGTCTGCAAACACTTTTTTGCCGCCAAAGAAAAGATCGAAAGCCTCCTTCTTAAGGCCGCCGTTTTCGGGGTCTGCAAAAAGAAGCTCTTCTGCTAGCTCTCGTTTCTCTCCACCCCCAGTCAAATCCGAAAAAACAGAGTTGTAGTACCCAGTGTGAAGGCGGGCGTATCGAGTCTTTTGCTTTTTGACTTCAGCTTGTGCGCGAAAACTCGCCACTTTCTGGTTCGCAACGACACTCTCGAATATCCCACGCGCTTCATCTCCGGACTCGACCTGACTTTTAGTGGGAACCCGAAACGTGCAGACCGTGACAGAGCACTCGACCAGGCTTTCGAGATACTTCAGAAGCTCCGCACCCGATCCCATCAGTAGTGGCTGGGTTTCGGCAAGCTGCCGCACTCCAACTTCGAGTTTCTTCACCGCGTCCGCAGGAAGCTGGCCCCGCTTTTTCGCGTTGAGCGCCGCCACAAGCTCTGGCACTTCTTTGGCTTGCTTCACGATTTCAGCAACTGCGCCTGAAACCGAGCCACGAAGTTTTTTGACCACGGGCGACCCGCTCTTAAAATCGCTAATCTTGCTTACGTATTCATTGAGGCACTTATAGTTGGTTTCGGCCTTATCTTTTGCGTTCTTGACGAGAGCAAGCAATGCAAGGTTGCTCTCGTGCCGATCTGGGTCGACGCCTGCGTCCAGGGCGCGAACATCTTCAGGTTTGATATTGAAGTGCTGCTGAAAAAACCTGTCGGCGCTGAACGGGTCCAGAATGCAATGATGCGCATTCTGGTAGTTTGATGTGTCGATCGGATACAGGACCCGGTCTGCCGACTTTTGGTGAGCCTGGATCTCAGAAAGCGTGGGGGCCTTGGTTTGAGCGCACGCACTGCGCGCATTCCCAGCCGAGTCGATGATCGCTCGCAGCGTCAGCTGTTCATGATTCTTGCCGATGTACTTGTAGCCTTCAATAACCTGGGTCTTACCCGCTTTGAACCCTTTTTTGACCGTGTCAATAATGCCGTCCGCGCGCGAGTCGACGCCCGGAAGTAACAGTCCTAAGCAGAGGACTGCTCCCAAATAGTATCGCGATTTCTGCCATCCTTGGCGCGAAGTCACCTCACCCCACCTACTCACATGATGACATGGGCGGACTCAGAGAACCAAGCCTAAGCGGCACTCGGGTGAGCAAACTCCAAAAAGCTTTGGTAGGTTTTTGACTTAGGGCACGCTGCAAAACTAACGAGAGATGCGAAGCCCGTGGGCGGCGCTCCTCTCAGTCAAATTCATTACGTACCCTTAGGAACTTTTTTCCTAAAGCCACTCAAGACACAAAGCAAGAGCAGCCCCCAAAAGCCCCAGAAATAGGGGCTATTGCTCGAATGAAAATCAATCGAAGGCAGGTGAAACCCATCCACTATGAGTTTAGTGCCTACCACCAAGATCATCCAATAGGCCGCGGACTCAAAATTAGGAAAGCGGTCCAGGAGCCTGATAAAGATCGACGAGGCATATCGCAGCATCACGACCCCAATAAAACCACCGACAAACACGATCCAAAGCCGATTTGACATCGCGACAGCGGCCAGAATCGAATCCACCGCAAATGCGATGTCGGTCAGCTCGACCATCACGACTACTTTCCAAAAGCTGGCGACAACAGGCTTCGCGTCAGAGTGTTCAACTTCTTTTTTCTTGAGCAGATGCTTCAGCGCGATCCAAAGGAGGTAGCCACCGCCCACCCACTTGATCCAGTGCCACTTCATGAGATGAGTCACGAGTGAGAGCGCGATGATTCTAAAAATGACTGCGCCGACAAGGCCATAAGTCAGAGCTTTGCGCTGCTGTTCCTTGGGAAGACCGCGCACCATAATGGCCAAAACTAGTGCGTTGTCGATCGAGAGCAGCCCTTCGAGAAACGCGAGCACCAAAATTAGAAAAATGTCTTCAATCATCGGCCTTGTCTTACCCCAAAACTGGCAGGAGGCGTTTAGAATACTCGTGCGTCAGGACTTCCTGCATAGTCTCAAGCACGTAGTCGTAGATCTCTTGCAGATTCTCTTCCTCGCTCAAGTTTGGATTAACCCGCGAGCAAACATCAATGGGAGGCAAGATCCGAAACGTCATCTTCGCCGGCATCGGGACGAAAATCGCTAAAAAGGCGGCCGGAGCAATCAATAGCGGAAAAAACGTGAGCACCCCCGTACTCACGCACCACATGAAGAAAATCGATCGAAACGTGATGGGCAAGCCGTGGAGGCGAAACTTGTCCTTGAGCCCGAGCCTCGCCGCGATTTCCTCTCCTCGATGGAGAATAATATAGCTCTCATGCGCGCCCACGCTGACGATCGGCACGATCGGCACCTTGGCCTTGAGCGCAAGCCTGATAAAGCCTTTGCGCTGATAAAAATCGATTTTTTTTCGCTCCGTGAAGGGCCTGAAGCTCTCCTTCTCCCCTCCCGGATACACAAGCAAACTATAGCCTCTACCAAGGGCTTCGATCGCCACCTGTGGGTCAGCGGGTACTGCCCCCAAGCGAGGAAGTATCCATCTGAAGAAAGGATTGTTCAACGCGATCCCATGAGCAAGCCCAAGCGCCTTGCGCTTGCCACGAAATTTTTTCCACCACGCGTGAAAGAGCATGAGCACTTCGAACGTGAGAAGTCCGTTGTGGTTGCCAACAAACAGAGACTTGCCTTTGGGGACATTCTCCCAGCCCGTCGTCTCGCAGCGGAAGTAATGCTCGTAAAGGCCCTCTAAAAATGGCGAGAGCTTCTCAGCAAAGTCCGTATCCGCTTGCCCCAGATCTCGAAAGAGGCGGCGTTTTTGTTGAGCAGTCACCATGGGTTCGTATGAGCTCCGGACCGCGAATCTACGCTTTCGTGATTGATATTTTAAGCTTTTAATTATCGACTAAATTAATCAGTTTTAACGCACCTTTTATTTTGACACTATGCATGGTAGCACTGGCTCCGGGTTTGACGGATAGGGGGCTATTCGCATGGGGATGGGGTTTTATCGTAACAAGTGGTTTGCTATCGCGACGCTCGCTGTGTCGATTCTCGACATCTTGTTAGCGCGATCAGCATTGAGTTTTGAGGCCAATGTCTTTGGCGAAGATCCGCGGACTCGCGTGATTTGGACGGACAAACCGTGGTCATCGATTGGAAGACTAGAAGTTCCGGATGGAAGCTGGTGCACAGCAACACTCGTGTCACCCGATCTCATCGTGACGGCAGCTCATTGCCTGGTCGATCTCAAGTCGCTCCAGCTGATGACCGGCAACTTTGTTTTTAATGCAGGCTATAGCGAGGGAGTCGCTCGCGGAGGCACGAGCCCCGCTCAAGTAGAAGCCATCGGCAGCATGGACCCAGAACGAAATCGGCGCGAGGACTGGGCTTTACTCAGACTTTCGCAGCCACTGGGTCTCTCGGAGGGATGGATGAGCGTGGAGCAAACTGACCTCACCGAAAAAATCGGTCAGCCGATGATGTACTTCGCAGGTTACAGCCGAGACTTCGAAGGAGGCACCTCAGCTGCATGGCATGGTGGCTGCCAGATTCGAAAAATTCGCAAGGATGGCGCCGCCCTCCATGATTGCGCTTCTGCGCCAGGCGCTTCAGGCGGTGCGATTTTTTATTACGTCCAAGATAGCCACGGTGAGTGGCGCGTGAACATCGTAGGTGTCGCGGTGGCTGAACTCAGACGTGCAAGCGACCCAACAGCCACTGTGACGGGAATCCCTTACGCCGACAAATTTGGGAATGTCGTAGCCCCGTCAGCCGCTTTTTACAGCAAGCTGATCGAATTGGCGGAATGGTAGCCACCCGATCAGCCAGGGGCTCACGACCGCGATCTAGTTAAATCTCGTCTCCGCCACCACGCGCCCACTCGCCCGTGATGCGGCAGGTGAGGTACGCCTTGATGAACCCATCCAGGTCGCCATCAAGCACTTTGTCGGCAACCGGCACGACGTGGGTCGTGCGATGATCCTTCACCATCTTGTAAGGATGCAGAACATACGAGCGGATCTGGCTGCCCCAAGAAATATCTTTCTTAGAGGCTTCGACGTCGGCCTGTTTTTTGCGCTCCTCTTCTAAGTGGCGCTCATAGATGCGCGACTTGAGGACTTTCATCGCAAGTGCCTTGTTCTTGATCTGGGAGCGCTCTTGCTGGCAAGCCACCACTAGGCCCGTCGGCAAGTGAGTCAAGCGCACGGCGGAGTCCGTGGTGTTCACGCCCTGCCCGCCTTTGCCGCCCGAGCGATACACGTCGACGCGCAGATCAGCCGGGTTGATCACCACTTCAAAGTCGTCATCCACTTCGGGCGTGACAAAAACACTGGTAAAAGAAGTGTGTCTGCGCGCATTCGAATCAAATGGGGAGATGCGCACCAAACGATGCACTCCGGCCTCAGACTTCAGAAGCCCGTAAGCAAAAGGGCCCGTGATCGTCAGTGTCGCGTTTTTGATGCCCGCCTCCTCACCTGGCAAGGCGTCCATCAACTCCGTTTTAAAGCCTTTGTCTTGGGCCCATCGCTGATACATGCGCAAAAGCATTTGCGCCCAGTCTTGGGACTCGGTCCCTCCAGCCCCAGCGTTGATGGTGAGGATAGCGTTCTTGGGATCCATCTCCTCAGAGAGCATTTTTTGAAACTCGGCCTTCTCAAACTGATCAGCCAAGCTCACGATGAGGTTTGCGACCTCAGACAGGACGGACTCGTCTTTTTCTTCCTGAGAAAGCTCAAACAAAGTCTGAGCGTCGTTAAACCCCGTCTCGAGGTTTTTGAAGCGATTCACCTCGGTTTCGAGCCGGGATTTCTCGGTCGAAAGCGTGCGCGCCTTTTGAGAGTCAATCCAGAATTCAGGCTGCGCTGAAAGATGGGTCAGTTCGTCGATGCGGCGAGTTTTGTGAGCGAGGTCAAAGAGAACCTCGTAGGAAATCGAGCTTCTCTTGCATGGTCTTGAGACGCTCGCGGATTTCGAAAGGAGCTAATTGCGACATAGGAGGTTGGATAGCACAGGTGCGGAAGAGAAAGGAAGGCTCTCCTTTTTATGCGCCAGCCGGATTGCGTTATCTGCCGATCAGTCCTTGCGCCCTTTGACCACCGAGTTGCTTGAGGAGCCTAGCCTCCCACTGAGCCATCGCCGCGGCCTCGCGTGAACTCCGCTCGTGGTCGAACCCTAGCAAATGAAGCGCGCCATGAACGAGCAGAACATCGAGTTCACTCTCGGCAGCATGTCCGTACTCCTGAGCCTGCTTTCGCATGACTGAGAGGCAGATCACCAATTCTCCGAGCTGACCCTGTTGCCTGAAAACGTCGGGAGCTTCAAAGCTCAGGACATCGGTCGCCTTGGGCTTGCCTCGAAAACGAGTATTGATTTGGCGCATTTGAGTTGAGCTCACGAGCGCTAGCTCCGCTTTCCAAGTCAACCGCGACGGGGCCCTCTTTTTGAGTGCGGAGTGCGTGCGCGCTTTCTTTAAAATGAGGCGCAAACGGGTCTGAGCCAGCTCCAGCATGGAGAGCAACGTCTCCTAGGAAAGCCCCTGGAGTCCACTAAAAATTACAAGCAAAGCAATAGGTTAGGTATTAATTGCCTAATGAAGTCAATTACTATATAAAGACTCACCCTAAGTGCCTTCTTTGGAGATCCGCGAACATGAACAAAAAACCGAGTTTGCTGGCGATTGCTCTCCTATTCGCCTCAAGTGCAAACGCTTCGGAAAACTTGACTCCAACTTTTGATCTTCTCAAGAAAGCTTTTCTGGGAAAGTATGGTCTATTGACCACTCAGGGCGAAGAAAGCCCCCCATTGGAGAAGTGCCCACTAACGATCGAGATTCGCTGGCTCGACGCCGTGCCTGGCAGCCCTTTTGAGCTCCCCCTCATTCAACTCATTAGCCGTAAACATGTTTGGAAAGAAGTCATCATCGGCACCAAAGAATCCAAAGCCATTGAGATTTGCGACAGCCCAACGGACAAGAAATGCACTTTGACGAAACTGAAGAGCTGGTTTCAGGCAAACGCAGCGCTCAACATGATCTCTAGGGGTCCGGACCCACGAAATGTCGGCCTGATCGCCAGTCAGTTTCTTTACAAAACAAAGAACAACGTCGAGGAAGTGGAAGTCCAGGAGATTGGGATGATCCGACTCAATAATGAATTGAGTATCGAAGGGGCCAATAAAGAAACCAATAGTGACTTTTCTACCTACAATTGCGCCTATGCGCCCCTTGTGGAGATCTAGCAGAACGTGCTTTACCAGAGCCATGCAAACCCCAACTTCGAAGCTTGATTCCGTTTTAGCCCTTGTCCAAACCGTGCACCGGCTCCGCGCTCCAGGCGGTTGCCCCTGGGACATGAAGCAAACCCACCAGTCGCTCAGGCAGTATCTCATCGAAGAAGCTTACGAAGTCCTCGACGTCCTGGATCGCATCGGGTCTGCGGAAGACCTGAAGAAAGAAGAAGTTCGCAATCCGTTTCGAGAGGAGCTGGGAGATCTCCTCATGCAGGTCGTGCTCCACGCCGAGTTAACTCGCGAGGCGGGGGCATTTGACTTCTATGACGTGGCAGCGGCATTGAACGAAAAACTGATCCGCCGCCACCCCCATGTTTTCGCGGATGCGAAAGTCGACTCCGTGGATGGCGTGCTTCGGAACTGGGAGCAGCAAAAAGCCAAGGAAAAAGGGGCCAATCCGGATGCAAGCGTATTGGATGGTGTGCCCCGCGGACTGCCGGCGCTGCAACGCGCGGGACGAGTGATTGAGAAAGTGACGAAGGTCGGCTTTCAATGGAATGACATGAACGGCCCGCTTGCCAAGGTGGAAGAAGAATTAGCCGAAATGAAAGCGGAAGTCTTAGAACTCGAAAAGGTGCTCAAATCGGCAGACTCTGAAGCCGCGATCGGCGAGCGGCGCAAAAAACTCGAATCAGAGATCGGTGATCTGTTTTTTACGATTAGCAACGTCGCGCATCTCATGAAGATCAGCCCCGAGGAGGCTTTAAGAAGCACGCTGGCGAGATTTGAGTCGCGCTTTAAGCATGTAGAGCGACAGCTCAAGGCGATCGGAAAAACTCCCGAACAATCGACTCTCGAGGAGATGGACAAGTACTGGGATCAAGCCAAAGCGCTGGAGAAAAAGGGAGTCGATTCTTGAGCTTTCCCGAGGTTTGGGGACTCACCGGGGGCATTGCTTCTGGCAAATCCCTTGCCGCAAAATATTTTCAGCAAGCCGGCATCCCCGTGCTTGATGCGGATCAAATCAGCCGCGAGCTGACTTTACCGGGAGGGGCGGCTCGTGACGCGGTTACGGAACTCTTTGGCACGAGCGACCGAGCGGAGATCCGCAAGCGCGTTTTTGCGGAACCGGAGCTTCGAAAAAAATTAGAAGCGATTCTTCACCCCTTGATCCGGCAAGAAAGCGCGAGCCGCATCCAGCAACTCGCGGCGCTAGGGCATCGATTAGTGATCTACGAGGCGGCACTTCTCGTGGAAACAGGCCGATTTCGCGATTTTTCTGGGTTGATCGTGGTTGATTCGCCAGCTGACACCCGCAAGCAGCGATTGATGGAGCGAGATCGGATTGCGCGTGAGTTGGCCGACCAAATAATAGCGGCGCAAATCGATGACGAAACCCGACGCAAAGCAGCAACCGCAATCCTCGTCAACACCGGAAGCGCGGATGACCTACAACGCTCCGTAACGAAACTCATCGCTGAACGCGGCTGGAATCGCTAGCAGACTCCACACAAATACAAGATAAAAATCTGCCCGCTGCGCTTGTCGATTTCTTTACAAAAAATCCGAAGCCTTTTACCCTTTTTTGACAGCAATTCACTCGTCTTGCCCACGGAAAGGCCAAGGAGAAAGCCTCATGTTCAACCTTGCTCGGATTCACATGCATACACTCGCGCTGCTGGCGCTTCCACTCGTCTTGTCCTGCAACCTTTTTGATCCTTTCGACACCCCCACCAACGACGACCAACTCAAGAGCGCCGCACGCGCCTGCCTCGATCAGGCAGACTACGCTTGCGCTCTCGAATACTACGGCAAGCTCGCGGCCTCAGAATCCGACGTGGCCAATAGCGAGCTCGCCTTTACGATTCTCAGTCAAAACGGGGCAAGCTTTGGCGCTTTTGCTATAGCCATCGGGACAGGCGGCGGAGTAGCAGGCTTTAACAAGCTTGCTGAGATTCTAGTACCCGGCGCTGGCGAGGCGAAACGCAAAGAGATCTATCGTGCTTACCGAATGCATCGATCCATCAAGAACACGGATCTCAAGAACCTGACCCGGTTTGTGACAGCAGCTGCTTTGGCGAGCGCGATCTTGGCCGAAACCACCACAGCAGGAGTGCTGCGCAAGTCAGATATCGCAATTACGGGCGGCGCCTGCGCGACGGATACACCTCCTTGCGCGGAAAACCCGGACTGCGGGGCCCCTGCAGGAGGAAAGATTGCCACCACTGCAAGTGGCGACATCGCAAGCGACGCGGGAGCCGAGCCCACCGGCGCAACCCCAACACTCGACCAGCTCTTTTACTCAATCAACGAAGCCGTTAACGGAATGGACGCCTTAGGGGCCGGCTCCGGATTCAGCGGGATCGCGGCTTCGTTCAAGAAAGTCAAAGACGTTGGAGTGCCTAGCAGAGGTTCAGCACAAGCCAATTGCTTCCGCAAGGAGCTCATCTCACAAGGATTCGGGGGATGACCATGAAACGCCTAAACCCATTGCTAATTATCGCTGCTATTTTTTCTATGAGCTCAACCGCGAACGCGCTGGAGCAGATCATCCGTCCCTATTGGAGCGTCCGCGACGCTGGCATGGGAGGGGTGCGAATGACGACAGGCTTGTATGAGTCCAACTTCTTTGGCAATCCCGCACGCGCGACCGCAAACCCAAAGTTCCGGGTAACGATCCTGGATCCAGCCTTTGAGTTCAATTCGAATACGATCTCAACGACAAGCGATATCCTCGGCGGCGGCGACCTGGTTCAGAAGATCGGCGATACAGCAGGTAGCAACAACCATGTCCGAGTGCAGACCACGCTTCCGGCTTTCTATGTGCCCACCGGCGAAGAAGGCAAATACGCTTTTGCTTTTGGCCTGATCATGAGCACCCAAGCTGACATCGACCTGAGGCAGAACTTTCAGGCGAGTCCGCAATTGGTCACTGACATCGGCCCTGCAATCACAGTAGGCCGCAGGCTTCTCGAAAACAATGAGCTCTCCGTCGGGATCACGGGGCACTTCAGCTACCGAGTAAACTCAGATGCGAACTTCAGCTTTATCCAACTCATTCAAGGCAAGTCGCTTTCGCCGCTTTCAACCGGAAGCCAAGGCGGCATGCTCGACTTCGACCTAGGCACCACTTACGATCTACCTTCGACGTTGCTGGACTTGGGCGAGTTTAAGCCCTCGGTTGGCGCTGCAATCAACAACATCTTGGGCGGCTACACCAATATCTCTCTCAACTTGGTCTCCGGCCAAGCCTGCGCAGTGGCTGGCAAATGCGAAGCTACGCCGCAGCCTCGGACCTTCTCCTTTGGCGCCTCCCTCGCACGCGAATCCTGGTGGAAGGTGACGAACACGGTCTTCGCGCTCGAATTCACGGATATCGGCAACAACTCGAGCGGAAGTCTTTTTCGATTGCTCCACTTGGGAGGCGAAACCCACTACGGCCGCTTGGCGATTCGCCTCGGCGTCAACCAGGGCTATTGGACGGCGGGACTGGGGCTAGACCTTCGTTTTGTCACTTTGGACCTCGTAAGCTATGGCGAAGAAATGAGCCTCAACGTTGGCGGAATCGAAGACCGCCGCTATGGTTTGAAGCTTGCCTTTCAGGTCGAATAAGACCCATTTCTTGAATTGTTAATTTAGATAAATATATAGAATGATTCATCTTTATATAGTAAATCACTCATCATTTTAGACACTTGCTGCATTGCGTTATTGTAGGCATAATATCCTAAGTAGGAGCAGTACGTTATGTGGCAATCCCCTAACAAAGTGACTCGTGCATCCGGAAAAAGACGCGGTTCTCGCGGTGGCATCAAGCACCTCAAGCGGGTCACGGCTGAAATCAAAGTCATCCCAACCAACGGCGGCGGTGAGCCCTGGGTGACAGAAGCTCGCATCCTGCTCAATGATTTTAGCCAGAAAGGCGTGGCGATTTTCAGCTCCAAGCCCCTCAGCGTCGGACAAGAAGTGATGATCACGCTCACCGAGCCCGGCCAGATTGTTTTGAAGGGCAAAGTCATGATCTGCCAAGCCTTTGATGCCGACAGCCACGTGCTTACGGCGAAGTCGTTCTCACACCGCGCGCTGATTCAGTATGCGGGGACTGCAGAGGAGACTGCTGCGGTCAAATCGTTCGTGGACACGACAGTAAAGACCGCGCTGGCGGCTTAAGCCTTAGGACGCTGCCTAGCCCATCAAAGTAATGAACTCATCCCAGTGAGTGCGCAGCCTGCCCTTCAGGCGTAAGATCGCCTGAGTGTGCAACTGACTCACACGTGACTCCGTCACGTCCAGAACTCGCCCGATCTCCTTGAGATTGAGGTCCTCATAATAGTAGAGCGACAAAACTAAGCGCTGCTTCTCCGGGAGATCATTGATCGCTTCAGCGATCAAGCGCTTCACCGACGCGACATTGACCTCGCTAAAGGGCGTAGGAGCACGCGTCCCAGCCTCGCTAAAACCATGCAATGACCGCTTATCGGCTTTTGAGAAGCTCGACAAGTCATCGTACGAGAGCAAGGACACGCTTCGAACCTGATTGAGAAGATCGTGATACTCTTCTTGCGAAATGCTCAGCTCCGCGCAGACTTCTTCGTCAGTCGCTTGGCGGCCTCTGACTTGCTCGATCTTATTGTAGCAACGCTCGAGCATTTTTGCTTTTTCACGAACGGATCGGGGGACCCAGTCTTGAGCGCGGAGCTCGTCGAGAATCGCTCCGCGAATACGAAACTCTGCGTAGGTTTTGAACTTGTTGTCGCGCGACGAATCGTACTTCTCAATCGCGTCCATCAAACCGATCACGCCTGAGCTGATCAAGTCGTCGAGCTCGATGTTGGCGGGCAATCGAGCGGCGATTTTCTGCGCAATGTACTTGATCAACGGCGCGTACTCACTCACTAAGCGCTCGCGCGTACTGTTGGTAGGAGAAAAATCGGCTTTAACTAGCTGATCAGTCTGCTGAGACTCAGCTGCCAGCTCAGCGGCAATCTCTTGCTGAAGCGCTTCTTCTTCTTTCGCCGCGGCTTCTGCCGCCGCGACTTCCTCGACTGCTTTTTCTAGAACTACAGCATCAGCCGCGCCTTTAGGCGTCGACTTCTTTCCGCCTTTGGCGGCCTGAGAGCCCTTAACCAAGGCCGCTCCAGCAGCTTCCGTGGCGCCCGCCTTGGCCGCTGCGGTTTTGGTTTCAGCAGCTGCGTCGGTCTTAGCCTTGCCCTTGCTGCCTTCGCGATATTTCTGGATTCCTGGATTCAACCTCATGTCTTCACCTCGCCAAGCAGCGTTCGCCAGAATCTGGCAGTATTGCCTTGCTGACTCGCTCTGAGAGCTGAGCCAGGGACCCAAGAGGTTTCTTCTTGAAACCGTCGTCGGTCTGCCCTATCACGCTGATAATCCTGTGCTTTCTCCGAGATTCGTTTCGCGAGAAGCTCCAGGCACGCAACGGATGGCGTCCCTTCAAACAAGTCTAACAGAATTTTTCTTTTCAACACGGACTGTGTGATTTTTTCGTCTCGAATGCAGTGACCGACGTACTCGATTTTTGACCCTGAGAATCTTGCCGTCACATCCTTGAGCTTATCGCAGAGGATCTGGGCGTGTCGGCCATCTGTCACATGATTGACGATCACTCCGACGCGATCGACCGATGCATGCCGAGCCAGAAGCTTGATCAAGCCGTAAGCATCCGTCATCGAAGCAGGATCCGGAGTGAGCACTACCAAGCTCTCAAATGCCCCGCTATGAAGCGACAGGACGTTGTGCTGAATCCCAGCGCCCACATCCACGAGGATCACGTCCATCTCCCAAGGACTGCTCTCTAGGGCCTCCATGAGACGCACGCGATCCTCTGGAGCGCCCTCGCGCAGATCGCTTAGGCCCGCCCCCGCCGGAATGAGCCAAAGATTTGGCTCCACTCCTACGATAGCGTCTTGAAGAGAAGCCTCACCATCGAGCACCTGCTCGAAGGTCGCACGCCCCTCGCTAGGCAACCCCAACATGATGTCTAGATTGGCTAGGCCGCTGTCGCCATCCACGAGCAACACCCTTAGGCCCGAACGCGCCAAAGCAGCGCCCAGGTTCGCGGTGAGAAACGTCTTGCCTACCCCGCCTTTGCCACTCGCGAATGTAAAGACTCGCGGTTGACTCCGAGGCTCTTCACCTCGTTCATCGTTTCGCGCCCGTTGCTGCATCAATCTTCGCAAAGTATCCGCTTGATCCGTCATCGCTGATTTCCTTAAAAGCTCACTAAAAGTTCAAAGATCCATCACCAACGCAGCCACACGCTCTTGGCTCGCCTCTTCGATGTCCTCTGGCACACGCTGCCCAGTCGTAAAGTAGCTCAGAGGCAGCTTGGCTTTGAGAGCTACATTGTAGATTGCGCCGTAGATCGTCGCCTCGTCGAGCTTGGAGACAATTAGGCCCTCGGGCTTGAAAGCGCCAAACCGATTAGCCATATCGTAGAGCTCGTTGTCACGAGTCGTGACGGCAAGGACGAGGTGGGTTTTGATGTTGGGAACCGAGCCTAGAATATCCTGCATCTCCTTGAGAGATGATGGATCTCGTTGCGAGCGGCCCGTCGTATCGATGAGAACCACGTCCAACCCCCTGAACTCTCCGATCGCGGTGCGAAGCTCTTCGGCGGTGCCGGCCGATCTGAAGGGAGTGTTGAGAATCTTTGCGTAGGTGCCTAACTGATCGAACGCCGCCACTTTGTAGCTGTCCAGGTTGATCAGCCCAACTTTGAGGTTTCGCTTGAGAAGCGCTTCGCTCGCAAGCTTGGCAACTGTCGTGGTCTTGCCTACTCCGGTGGGTCCCACCAACGCAATCACAGTAGGGCCCTCACCGGTTACCTTGGGACCGATGCCCTTGAAGGGAGAAACCACTTGCATCCCCTGCATGATCTCGACAGCCAGCTGATCGAGGACATACTCTGGATTCTGCGCGCGATCCTCGCCAAGCTCGAAGGCTGCGCGCTTAACGAGTGGGAACGCCAATCGGCGGTCCATTCCACTCAATACCAACTGTTCAAATGCATCTTGCAGCGCGGGGGTTTCAAGGCCAGATTGCGACTTAACTCCCTGGGCCGCGGACTGCGCTCCCGCCCCCAGGTCATCTTGAACCACTTTCATCTCTTCGATCATGCGCTTGAGATGCCGAAGCTCCTCTTCGACGCTCATTCCTGCCCCGAGCTTGCCAACAACTGCGCCAGCACTCTCCGATGAGATTCGCCCCTGAGCGATATCCTCGAGAGTCTGAGCTTGATGAGCGGCCGAAGCGGCGCCGGCAGCCGCTTGCTGCACGCGAGACTGAGCTTGCGCCCGAGCCTCTGCTGCGAGTGCGGCAGCCACAGCTCTTGCTGCGGGCTTCGCGTCCTGAGGCGCCTCGCGTGGGGCGGGCTCTGCGTCGATCTCAGCGTACCGTGTGGCAGTTAGTTTTTTAGATGTTGCTCCAGGGCGATACCGAGCCATCTTCGCGCTGGTGTCGATGTACTTGTCATAGATGTCACCCTGCTTTTCGGCTGGGAGAGCCTTCAGGGCCTCCTTGTCGCTTGGGCGCAAACGCTTTTCAGCGAAACCCTTCTTATGGATCGCGCGCTCCGACACGGCCGCCGTTACCTCGACTGAGTCCCGGGACATGAGGCCAAAGCCCTTCTTCATCTTCTTGGTCTGCAAGATGATTGCTTCAGGCCCTAGCTCTTGCTTGATGACCTCGAGGGCCTCCTGAATAGTAGGCGCTTCGAATTTCTTAACCTGCATGTGACAACCTCACGGTTCCAAAGGATTTGACGTTAACGCTTGAAGTGATCTCGTTATGCGAGAGAACAACGACATGGGGCATGAATCGATCAAGCAAGCCGCGCAGATGATGGCGGATCAAGGGTGAGCAGAGCACCACCGCATGGCTGGACTGATTTGCGAGCTCTATAGCCTGAGCATTGAGACTCGCCACGAAGGAGCGCACGAACTCGGGGTCCAGAGAAAGCTGGTGACCTTGATCCGTTTGGATGATGCCGCCCGCGATCGTCTCCTCGATCGATCGATCAAGTGTTAGAAGCTGCAAACTCCCATCCGGCGAAACCAGTTTCTTTGTGATCGTCCGTGCCAGTGCCGTTCGCACATGCTCCGTGAGCATCGAAGGATCTTTCTGATGAGGCGCCATGTCGGCGAGAGATTCAAGGATGGTCCGCAGATCCCGAATCGACACGCTCTCCTTGAGCAGGTTCTTCATCACTTTCAAGATTGTGCCCATGGTGACGCCTTGCGGACTGAGGAGGTCCTCTACTACTTTAGGCGATGTCTGCTTAAAGTTGTCGATCAGAGTCTGAAGCTCCTGACGTCCGAGCAGATCGCAGGCATGGGCGCGGATGAGCTCTGTCAGATGAGTGGCGATTACCGTCGAGAGATCGACCACTGTGTAACCCGCGTAGGTCGCTTCGTCTTTTTGACGAGCGGTGATCCAGATCGCGTCGAGCCCAAAAGCGGGTTCCTTGGTCGGGACGCCAGGAATCGACTCGATCACGTTGCCTGGATCCATGGCGAGCATGTGCCCAACCATGAGAGCGCCATGGCCGATCCGCACGCCCTTGAGCAAGACTTGGTAGTCGCCCGGTTTGAGCTCGAGATTGTCGCGAATCCTCAGCGGAGGAATGATGATGCCTAAGTCTAGCGCGAACTGCTTGCGGATATTGGTGATGCGCTCGAGCAGGTCGCCGTTCTGATCGGCATCGACGATATTGATTAGGCCATAGCCCACTTCTAGCTCGAGCAGATCGACGGGCAAGAGGTTCTCGAGCTTCTCTGCAGCGGGCTTGAGCTTCTCGACCTGGGCGGCTTTTTCTTGGACAGCCGCCGCATCCTTTTCTTTTTTGTTGAGCTGATAGGAGACCGCTCCGAGCACTCCCGCAATCATCATGAAAGGCAGCTTAGGCAAGCCCGGGATGATCGCCATGAAACCCAAGATGCCAGCAGCCGCCCCGAGAGCCTTTGGCTTTTGCAAAAACTGCTTCTGGACCTCGGTACTGAAGTTGGTGCTGGTTGCGGTTCGGGTAACGATAATGCCGGCCGCAGTCGAGATGATCAGCGCCGGAATCTGCGTGACCAATCCATCGCCGATCGTCAGCAACGTGAACACGTGGGCCGCTTGAGCCACATCCATTCCTCGTTGCAGAGTCCCGATGAGGATCCCGCCCACTATGTTAACGATCACAATGAGGATGCCCGCAATGGCGTCCCCGCGGACGAACTTCGAGGCACCGTCCATGGCTCCATAGAAATCGGCTTCGCGCGCGATCTCCTGACGCCGGTTTCTGGCCGTCTCTTCATTGATGATGCCCGCGTTCAGATCAGCGTCGATCGACATCTGCTTGCCGGGCATGGCGTCCAAGGTGAACCGCGCAGCGACTTCAGCGACTCGACCGGCGCCCTTGGTGATAACGATGAAATTGATAATCACGAGAATCGTAAACACCACGATGCCGACGGCGTAATTGCCGCCCACGACGAACTCCCCGAAAGAGCGGATGACCTCTCCCGCTGCCGAAGTGCCGCCGTCCGCTCCATGGAGCAGAATAATGCGGGTTGTAGCGACGTTAAGCGATAGACGAAACAACGTCATGATCAAGAGCAGCGATGGGAAGATACTAAAATCCAGCGCGCGCGTCGCGTAAACAGAAGTCAGCAGCATGACCATCGAGCCTGCGATGCCTGCCGACAACATGAGATCCAGCATGAACGGCGGCATCGGGATAACCATGACCCCGAGGATCGCGACCAGACCCAAGGCCATTGCGAGGTCTGCGTTTTTTGTGAACTTCTCCAGAATGCCGTTCATCAGACGCCCCTATTCTTGAATCGATAGACGTACGCGAGCACTTCTGCGACGGCCTGATACAGGGCGCGAGGCACGTACTGATTGAGTTTGACGGTCTTGAAGAGGGTCCTGGCGAGAGGTACGTTCTCGACCATGGGTATATTCGCTTCTTTGGCGATCTCCTTGATACGTTGGGCGATCAAATCCGCCCCTTTGGCCACGACCCTAGGAGCCATCATCGAGTTCTTTTCGTAAACGATCGCGATCGCGATGTGAGTGGGGTTAGTGATGACCACGTCGGCTTTTCGAACAGCGGCCATCATGCGGCGACGGGACATCTCGCGCTGAACCGCGCGGATGCGGGCCTTGATCTGCGGATCCCCTTCGCGCTCTCTATGCTCTTGCTTGGCTTCTTGCTTGGTCATGCGGAGGTTCTTCTCGAACTCTCGTTTCTGCATGAAGTAATCGATACCGCTAAAGACTGCGAGAACCGCCACGAGCGCCATGAAGATAGACCAGGCTACTTGGCCGTAAGTTCCGATCGTACCCTCTGGATCAACACCGATCAAAGCGGGAGAGCGCAGGACCTCGCTTTTTACTAGACCATACGCAACCGCAATGACCACGATCATTTTGGAGATGAGCTTCAAGCCTTCTACTGCCTGTCGAACCGAGAACATCTTTTTTAATCCATCGATCGGATTGATTTTCTCGATTTTTGGGGTCAGCGGGTCAAAGGAGAAGATTGAACCAACTTGGCCAAGACTTGCGGCGATACCAAACACAAAACCCGCCAAGCAAATCGGTAGGCCAACCATGCCCATGATATGAAGGGCTCTGAAGAAAATGCCTTCCATGACATGAGCTCCCCCCAGGTCGAGGCGAGCCGAGAGATCCGTACGAAAAACATCCCGCATAAAATCCGAGATCTCGGCGCCCATTTTAGGAGTGAGCGCATAGGTTGCCACACCCGCGGCAAGAAGAGCCACCAGTCCGGTGAGCTCGCGGCTCTGGGCCACTTGGCCTTTGCGCCTGAACTCCTCGATTCGATACGGGGAGGCCTCTTCGGTTAAGTCGTCCCTAGATCTGTCTTCTTGGTTCTCGGCCATCCCTTACCTTCCCGCCATGGCGATCGACATCGTGTCCATCCAATCGCCCACACGGCCGTGAACCAGCGACACTGCTCCCTGGAACTCCGGCAGCCCGAGAAACATCACTCCAAAACCCACTAAGGCAGTCACCGCGAACGAAAGCATCAGGATATTCAGCTGAGGCATCGCCTTGGCCATGACGCCAAAAACCACGTTGACCGCGAAAAGAGACAGAGCAACAGGAGCGGCAAGTTGCACCGCGAACCGAAGCACCTCGCCCCCCATGACCACAAAGTGCTGCGTGAGAGACGCATTGCCCGCGAAAGTAGCCTTACCCAATCCCACGAGCTGATAGCTATCGAGAGCAGCCTTGAGCATCAGATGGTGGCCGTCCATCACCAAGAAGATCAGCATCGCGATGGCGAGCTGAAGCTCTGCGATGATCTGGGTTTGGGACTCTTGATGAGGATCATAGGTTTGCGCGGACGCAAACCCCATGAAGTTACCGACTAGATTGGCGCCAAATGCGATCGAGTCGAAGAGCATCTTGGCGACAAAACCCAAAACCAAGCCAAAAACTGCTTCGACCACTACGGTAGTGGCTATCCCGGCGGCGCTCGCACCCCAGACGGCGGCATCCGCTTCACTCACTTGTCCGCTGCGCAGAAGGGCTGGAAACAAGGCCAGCGTCGTCGCCAGTGCGAGCAGGATCTTGACCGGCATCGGGATCATCCGATCGCCCACGAAAGGCAGCACCGAGTAGAGCACGCTAAAGCGCACAAGAACCCCAAAAAAACAAAGGATCTGCTCAGGACTGACCTGTGAGATCGCCAGTGCCCCCATTATCGAATCTCTCCAGCGCTCACGAGCACGTGAGTTGCGTAGTTCTGAAGAACCTCGAGCATCCAAGGAGCCATCACCACAAGCACCACGATCACCGCGACCATCTTGGGAATAAACGTAAGCGTCGACTCGTTGATCTGCGTGATCGCTTGCAGAACGCTCACGACGATACCGATTGCCATAGCGGCAAACAGAAGCGGACCTGCGAGATAGATCGTCGTTTTTATGGCTTCCGAGGCGATGGCCATGACTGTTTCCTCGTTCATCTATCCCCCTCTCCTATCCAAAGCTCTTGACCAGGCTGCCTACAACCAACTCCCAGCCGTCGATCAACACAAAGAGCAGCAGCTTAAACGGCAGCGAGATCACCGCGGGAGGCAACATCATCATCCCCATGGCCATCAGAACGCTTGCGACCACCATGTCCAGAACCAAGAACGGCAGATAGAGCATGAATCCGATCTGAAACGCAGTCTTGAGCTCGCTAATGACAAACGATGGAACCAACACGTAAGTCGGGACATCGGCGCGATTCTTGGGCTTCGCTTCTTTCGACAACGCGAGAAAAAGCTCCAAGTCCTTTTCGCGCGTTTGATTGAACATAAACTCGCGCAGCGGGGCCTCTGCTCTTTCATAGGCCATCTTTTGATCGATCTTCTCGTTGAGATAAGGCTCAACAGAGTTAGCCGAGATGGCCTTAAAAGTCGGCGCCATCACGAAGAAGGACAAGAACAACGATAGCCCCACGATCAACTGATTGGGTGGCATCTGCTGAGTACCCAGGGCCTGACGGATAAAACTCAGCACGACCACGATGCGAGTGAACGACGTCATCATGATGAGAATGGCCGGCGCAAGCGACAGAACTGTCAGCATCATGAGGATTCGAAGGACAGAGACGACATCCGTCGGCTTCTGCTGATTGGCGAAAGACAAACTCAGTGAAGGAAGTGTAACTCCCGAGGTAGTCGGGATGAAGGTGCCAGCTGGCGTCTTGCCCTCGGCAAACACGGGCCGGCTTGCGCCGCCAACCAAGATGAGACTGCTCAGTAGACCGAAAAGAACTAAGAATTGACGAGAAATGCTTAATTTCATAGCGGCTTGAGGCCCTCTAAACGGCTGCGGATCTGAGCGCGCACGCTGGATGGGCTATTAGAAGAGGCCCCCGGAAAAACCTGTGCGCCTGATGGTGCTTGAGCAGCGGCCGCAGCATAGGCTCTCGGCCCTGCAAAGGTCGCGCTGGTTGGCTTCTGCGGCTGAACAAACGGATCCTGCTTGGCAGTAGCTACCCCGAGCATCTCTGAGAACCTGGACTTCTGCACAGGAGCCTGCGATTGGGTCGGAGGCTTGGGCTGCTGCTGTGCTTGAGCTTGCGGCTGCGCAGTGATCCCCAACGCACGCAAGTCGAATCCTTCTGCCGTCGGGGCTGCATCCATTCCGTCGCCAGAAAGCTGAGTGATCAGATTGATCGAATCATTTGAGACTCCCAGAACCAGGACCCGGCCCGCGACCCGCACGACCGCGATGCTTTTCTTGGGTCCTAGGTAGTGGGTCGAGAGCACCTCGATCATCTTGCTACTGCGGGAGAGCCCGCTACTCGCCTTTCTCGCGAACTTGAGCAGACTTGCAAAAAATCCGCGGCTCGAAACTTGAGCATCCGCCTCAGCATCGAGCACGGCGAGATCCGATGCGCGCATGCCTCCTGCGATTCTAGCTTCGGAGCGGTTCTTCGCCAGTCGGGTCACGCCAAAAGCGACGAACCCAAACAGAGCAAGAACCAACATCATCTTGCCCATCGCCTTGAAGGGACTCGGAAGCGGCTTCCCACCCGTGAGCTTTGGCTTGCCTAAGGATTTCTCTTCAGAAGAGGTGGCCTTTGCAGCTCCTGCTGGCTCGACTTTTTCTACGCTTTTTTCGGCATTTCCCGGCTGCGCGATAGTAGGCGCCGCTGAGCTAACGGTGATCGAGTCCTTGGGCTTCTGCTGAGCCTCGACAGTCTTTGTGGCGCCCGTTCCCTGGGCAGGCGCGGCGGATGGAGCGCCGGGATCTGCCGCCAACACTCTCTCTAGCAGAGCCTGCTCGCCAGGATCCCTCTCGGCCTTGGCCAGATGCTGGCCTTCAACCAGAATGGTGAGGACTTTTCCTCCCGCTTTGATGTCAAAGCGATCCTTATAGTTCTCGGCTCGTCCTTTGACTGTAAAACGGCAACGCACGAGCTTTGGAGCGTATTGATAAGCGAAGATCTTAAGGAGATTGCCGCCGTTCACCGAGGAAATCTTGGCCGGGTAGACGGCGACATCGGTGATGCTCAGCTGGATGATGTCGTTGAAGAACTCAGCTTTGATCTGATCCTTCTGCACTTTTCCATCAAACATGATGTCGATCTGGGGACCATCGCTGACCTGAATCTGCTTGAGATTCACGACACCTGCAGCCAAACAGAGCTGACTCGAAATCCCAGCTAAAACGCCCAATGAAGAAAAAGCCCAGACTGTCTTTAGGAACCGAATTGGTTTCATTCTACGCCTTCCTAGCGATCCAAAAAAAGAGGGCATCCTGCCCTCGCCTCAAAGAGTCTTACTTCAACTGCTCAATGCGTTCGACTGGAGAGATGATATCCGTCAAGCGAATCCCAAACTTCTCGTTCACCACCACGACTTCGCCGCGAGCGATGAGCTTTTCGTTGACGAGCACCTCGAGGGGCTCACCGGCGAACTTAGAGAGCTCGATGACAGAGCCTTGTGCAAGCTGCAGGATGTCCCGAATAGCCATCTTTGATCGACCCAACTCGACAGTGACCTTTAGCGGGATATCTAGGATGAAATCGAGTGACTGCATGGGTGAGGCCTTTGAGGCCGAAGCCGGAGCTCCAGGTGTCGGTGCCGCAGGGGAACCTCCCGGTGCGTCCGCCTGACCCGCCTGGGAGCCCGCCGCAGCCAAGGCCGCTCCGATATCTCCCATATTCACTTCGCTCAGAGGCGATGATTCGTTTGCGTTCATTCTAAGCTCCCTTGCCTTTCATCATTCATCATCCGCATGGCGAGTGACCTGCACGGCTCGATTGCCGCGAGAGACGCCAAAGAAACACTTAAACTTAGAGACACCCTCGACCAATACATCGAGCTCGCCGTCCGCATCTTGCGCAAGCGGGATGATGTCGCCGACATTGAGATTCACGAGGTCACCCACCGTGATATTGGCAACGCCGAGATTCACAAGCACGCTGGCGTTCGCGTTTCGAAGATGCTCTTCCATTTTCGCAGTCCATTCCTTGTCGACACGGTCCGACTCGGTTTGGAAGGAAGCATTGAGCTTGTTCTTGATGGGCTCGATCGTTGAGTAGGGAATCACGAGCGCGATGGTTCCGCTTGCGTTCTCAAGCTCGACTTCAAAAGTCGTGGAGATGATCACGTCCGAGGGAGGAACAACTCCCACGAACTGAGGATTCACTTCTGTGCGGATAAACGAGATATCAGTCTTGTGCACGGGAGCCCAGGCCTCTTCAAGATCCTTGAGCGCGAGGTCCATAACTTTTTTCATGATCGAAAGCTCGATGCGCGTGAACTCTTTGCCTTCGATCTTGGTGTAAGGTCGGTCCGTGCCGCCAAAAAAGCTATCCACGAGCGCGTAAGCCAGCTTGCTCTCGAACACGAGAAGAGCCGGTCCACGTAAGCTTTCAAAGCGCATGATGCACATGCAGCTCGGGATCGGGAGTGTGTTCACGAACTCGCCAAACTTAAGCAAGTCGGTCGAGATAATCGAGATGGTCGCTATCTTGCGGAGTGCATTGGACAGCGACATTCGGTAAAGCCGGATAAACCGCTCGTAGATAATATCGAGCGTGGGCATGCGGCCGCGGATGACGCGGTCTTGATTGGTCAAATCGTAAGGCGTGACCTCCGCATCCGGCATCCCGGAATCGCCCCAGTCGCCTCCTCCTGCGTCTTCTCCTCCAGCGTCCCCGCCACCCTCTGCGGGTGCGCCGGCAGCCGGAGTTCCGACATCTACGGAGCCTTCAGCGACGGCACTGAGAAGCGCATCGACTTCAGATTGAGTAAGTACCTGGTTCATTCAACCCCTCTTAACTAGCCAGCGAACGCAAAATTAGTAAAAAAGACGCCCTTGACCTTGCCCGTAACCAAAAAGCCATTGATGGCGTTTCGAATCTCCTCTTTGACATACTCACGTCCCTCGCCCGTAGCGAGGTCTGCGGGCCGCTTGCTGTTGAAGAGGTCGATGATGACGTTGCGAACCTGAGGCATCTTGGTAGTGACTTCAGTTTCAGCGTCTTCGTTGGGCACTTCGAGCGACACGTTGACTCGAATGAACTTGGGGTTCACGCTTCCCGGAGTTGCGAGGTTCACGGTGAACTGCTCGAGCGAGATCATCTTTCCAAACTCGACGGTTTTCTTCTTTTCGGGCGCTTTCTCGCCGTGGCCGCCGCCGCCGCCACCATGACCTCCGCCGCCGCCATGGCCCTCTTCTTTCTTGCCATGCGCTTCGCCGTGCTCGGCTCCAGCGACTGCTATGTCTTCTACCGCTGGCTTCATTTTCTCTTTCTGAAACGAGACAACTAAAATCCCAACCATCGCAAGCGTCGCCACGACGTTCACAGCGGTGAGAATCAGAACGAGTTTATTGGGACCGCCTCCACCTTCAGCGGGAGCGGCTGGTGCTTCTGTTTTTTCTTCTGCTGCCGACATGAATCTTCCTCACGCGCTCTGGGAACGGCTTTCCTGCCGCCCACACTCTAGTATTGTGCATCGCGCGTGGCGTGGGAGGCAAGAAATAGTAGTCAGCTGAGTTTGCTGCCCAGTCGACCGACAGAGGCATGACGAGTGTCAAGTTTGCTTCGGGATGAGGTAGGAAATTTTTGCCTTAAAATAGAGGTTTTTTCCGTTTTAAAACGAGAAAGAAAGATTCAGTGGGCAGATTTTGCAGGGATACTCCTTGAGACTGCCAAGGCATTGGCGATGACTGTCCAAGGGATTGTGGCAATCTCGGCTTGAATCCGAGCAACATTTTTTCTTCGCTGCTGAGCGAGCACTTCCACATGGCGCGATGAACCTAAAGACCAACGCCCCCCCAGATCGACAACTGGCAATAGCCAGTCGACGGCCCGAGGGGCGTTAGCGTTATTAACTTTAGGACCGCATTAAGCTGCGAGAGCCCGGCACCCTACTTCGATGCCCTACTTAACTTCTCTTCAGATTAAGCACTTCTTGCATCATCTCATCCGCAGTGCTGATGACCTTGCTATTCGCTTGGAAGTTGCGTTGAGCAGTCATCAGATTGATGAACTCGGTCGCGATATCGGTCGTAGACGACTCGATCGTCTTCGAGGACACGCGGCCGCGGCCACCGGCTTGAGGCGCGCCGATCGTAGCTTGACCCGAGAGGCGAGACTCGCGATAGCGATTCTGACCCATCTTGAACAGACCTTCTGGATTCTCGAACTTACCCAGAGCGATCTGCGCCAAGTTGATGTTTTGGCCATTGGTAAAAACGGCGGCAAGCATCCCATCATCGTTGAAGGTCAAGCCAGCCAGAGTCCCTGCCGTGTAACCATCTTGGATCGTCTTGTAGGCTTCGGAGTTCGAGCCGTACTGAGTGACCTGCAGGCCCTGACCACCGCTACTTTTGTCTTCTCCAAAATTAAACTTCACTTGTTGATCAGGCAAAGCGCCCTTATTGAAGCTGAAGCTGGATTTGTCGGTAATCTGCTCCTTGAGTCGGCCATCGGTATCAAAGACGAGTCGACCGCGAGCCTGCTCAACCTGGGTGTCCTTCTGTCCGCCTTGGATTTCCTCACCTTTGGCCATCGCCCTCCAAGTCCAAACACCATCGTCAGACTTGTTAAAGTACACGGTGACCGTATGAGCAGTCCCCGCAGTATCGAAGAGAGAGACGCCAGTAGCGAAATGCGAGGTTTGCTCAGGCTTCTCGGGATTGAACTCAAGGCTCTTGTCCGCGCGCAAGTCGAGGTTGGCGAAGAGATTCACCTCGCTCGTCTTCTTGGCATCGACCACGGTGCGATCCACAGAGATGTCTCCAATCTTAGAAGTCACCTTGCCGTTCTCGTCCGCGATAAAGCCCTGGACCTTAAAATTGTCCGAGTTGATGAGCTTGCCATCCTTGTCGAAGTGAAACGAGCCATTGCGCGTATAACTCTGGCCGTCGACCCCGCTCATCACAAAGAATCCGTCGCCGGAGATGGCCAAGTCCGTGGCCGACTCCGTCTGAACGATGGACCCTTGCGAGAAAATCGGATTGACAGCGGCGAGCCTCGTGCCTCGTCCAATTTGATTGCCGCCCAACAAGCCTTTTAGAGATTTCGCGACGACGTCCTGAAACTCAGGACGACTCACCTTAAACCCCGTGGTGTTGGCGTTGGCGATGTTGTCGCCGTAGATGGCCAAAGACTCACCCTGGCCCTGCATGCCGGTGATACCGGTGTACATTGACGATAGAATACCCATACGAAAGGCGCCTCCTTGCGCACTTATTTCTATTGCCCAGTTCCGTCAATCGGACAGTTCCGGCTAGGCCCCCCGTATAGGTCCAGCCTAGATTGATCTCCATTTTTCTACTTCTCTCACGCCCGCCCGGCATCGCCGATCGGCCGCTTCAGTTGAGCTCTAAACGATCACTGCTCCATCGATGTTGGTAAACACATTGCCCGTCATCGACGCGCGATCCATTGCCGTGATCACGGTTCGGTTCTTTACATTGACGATCAAAGCAGCGTCTTTGGTCAGGACGAGCGTGTCGTCTATGCCTTTTGCATCTGCTTTGTCTATGGCGTCGGTCACGCGGCCCATGGTCGCTTGATCGATGTCGATCTTGCGATCACGGAGACGCTGTGAAGCGTGAGCCGAGAACTTGAGCGGAGCTTTGACTTGGCCTAGATCCACCGACGGCTTTGTCTCCGGGCCTTGTGACTGAGAGGACTTGCCTACAGTTTTATCAAAGACTTGATCGAACTCGCTCTTGGTCCCTTCTGGCTTCTTCTGCGGGGCATTCGAGCGGTCGCTGGATGCGACGCCGGACTGTCCCGGAATCGAAGTTACATTAGGATAAAGAAAGGGCGCATTACTCACTTTTTGTCACCTCCTTTCATATGGGTTTCGCTTGGTTTTGAGTCGCTTGGCTTATCGTCTTCGTCTTGCAGTCCATTAGGAAATCCGCGCTCGCCCTGCGGCGCAACGGCCTGGGCTTGATATTGCGCCATACCTGCCGGTTTCGCCGCAGGAGCCGCCGACCCCGCCGTCTCGGCGGCCAAAGCGGCCTGCGCCTTAGCCAATGCCTCGCGAATCTCAGGCGTTGCGCTCGCAGCATCTAAGTTGCTTGAGCCCACTCCTTTTTCGAATGCAATAAAATTTGGGCCGCCTTGTCCAGCGCTCACCGGGCGTATCCCGGGACTGCCTGCAGCCTGCGCCGCTGGGGCCTGAATCTGGGTCATCCCAGGCTGACCAAAATCCGTCTCAATGCGCACGATGTTCTTCATCGTAACCTTCTCTTGGTGCTTGGCATCGCCAACCAAGAAGTAGGGCTCATTGCCCTCAAAGCTCACCCCTATGACGCGAGCCTGCGCTTGCGAGTTGGTCTGAATCGCCTGGCCGTTCTCGTTTCGCGCCTCAATACGTAGCATATAGTTGCCTGACTTTGCAGGCAGCGTATTGCCCTTGAGGCCATCCCAAGTAAAGCTGCCCTCGCCTTTCTTCTGGGGTCCCAAGTCTTTTTCAAGAATCGTCTCACCCGCATCGCTGATGATCGCGATCTTCATCTCCTTGGCATCTTGAGGCAGAGAGAATGCCAGGGACTCGTTCTGTCGTTCTTGATGCGGGAAACGCTCGCGATCGATGAGGACTTGCTTGCCAATCAAGTTCGTCATCGCCATTCGCTCGAGCGGTTGACCGGCTTGAGTGAGCTTAGCCAGGTTCTGATTAACGTTCTGCAACTGCTCAACTGAAGTGAATTGAGCCATTTCGGTAGCCATCTGCTCTGCTTTGAACGGATTGGTCGGATCCTGGTTGCGCATCTGCGTAATCATAATCTTCAAAAAGTCGTCTTTTCCGAGAGTCTTCTTGATCTCGCGAGGCTTCTCGGCTTTGGCGCCGTAGCGGGCCTGCATCTGCTTCATCACTTCGCCAAACTGCGGTGCTGTTGACGACTCCGTACGGTCTTTCTCGCGAGCAGGCCCTGCACCCGTCGAACCCGCGCTAGCGGCTGGAGTGCTCACCGATTGAGTGGCGGCGTTAGCTATGTGACTTGAAGACCCGATTGCCATCGAATAGTTCCCTTTTTTCTCCTGTTTTTCGGCAGGCGCCGGGCTCATCAACCCCGGCGCCTACGCGAACTCACTTATGCTCGGACGTCCAGTCGGCCGTTCGCAGCGGCTCCACTGCGGCTTGCGCCAGAGTGAGCCGAAGCGGACGACACCGCAGAAGCAGCCCTCATCCGCCCGCTACTCAGAGAAGAGTCGTGACCGACTCCGCTCCAAGAATCGCGGCCAGCTTGGCCACTGCCTTGGTGCATACTGCCTGGATTGCCCATCATGTCTTGCATCCCTGCTTGCGAATGCTGACCCTGACTGGTGGACTCATGCCTTGCTTCAGCTCCTCCACCGAGCTGCGCGACCGTCATATCGACAGTCGTCAGACTGAGGTTTTGGACTGCCATACCTTCTTTGAGGTGACTCATGCTCTCCTCAAGGATTCGTTTGGCATGATCGCTCGAAGCCTGGATCTGCAAGCCCACGTTCCTACCATCGGTCATCACGCGGACATGCAACTCACCCAGATTCTCGGGCTTGAGGCGGATCCGCATCTCGCCTCCGCCTTGAGCGGAGAGATTGCGCATCCCGGTGACCGCATTGGAGAGCGCCTGCGAAGACAACCTGTCTTCGGCGTTAGCGCCCTTCGTTACGTGTCCCGTGACCTCAGTCGGCAAGGGCTTGGCCCAACCAGTCCCTGCCAATCCTGCTTGAGTTCCTAGTGGAGCCAGTTCGCGAGAAGCCAACAGTTCTTCACCGAACTGAAGCTTCTTGCCCTTGGCTCCGCCATCGATCACGCGAAGACTGCCCTTGGACTGCTTGCCAAATGGAGTGCCTGATTCGCCCCCTTGAGACGCATCACCGGATTGGCCACGCAGAGTTTCGCCAGACACCTGGCTTCCACGTGCGGCACCGAGCGTGCTCAAGAACTCACTTCCCGAAAGGGCATTTTCCATTGGCTTCTTGGGTCTAATATCCTGAACGACTCCATCCATCCCTCGGAACTTCGAGGTCTGAATGTCCTCTACGACCGCGCCCTTCTGGCTCACAAGGGAGGCAGGGTTCACACCTTGCCAGCCTTCTTGAGCTGGAGAGCCGACTGCACTCGGCTTTGGCGCTTTGATTCGAGCGCCAGCGAGCTCTCCTTTTAGGGAAAGCGCGCCTGCGATCGCATCAGAGCTTGCTTCTCGTGCAGCTTCCGCTTGGCCTCTCGCTTTAGGATTCACGACTTGGCTCTCTCCCGACACTTCGCGAGAGGGAGCGCCCGTCGCTGTCAACGAGCTCGGATACAACCCGCCTTTTTGCGCGGCTTGACCACGAATCGCTAACTGGAGTCCAGCTACCGCGGAACCAGTATTCGAACTGGCGGTTGCTTGATTCAGGACCAGCGACGTGTTTGCCTCGGTTTTTGCACCCTGAGCCTTCACATCCGCTGGAGCGGATTGAGGACCCTGTTTGCTTTCAACCTCACTGGCCGTAGACGTCTGAGGCAGCGACGACTGTGCTTGAGCTTGCTGAGCCGCGAGCATCGCGGCTAGCTGTTGAGCTCCTGCGGCTTCGGAAAGTTGCGCATCAAACGCCGACTTACCTTCATCCCCCGCTCCCTTTTCGAACTGAGGCAGGACTTCGTTGCTGTTCAGCGCCCGCGGCCCCCTTTGCGGGAACATCGTCGCTACTGCTATTTGCATTGGTTGATTGACTTTTTCCATCATAATTTTCACCTCCCTTCGTTGGAGAAGCATTCTGCTTCGGCAAGTTCGAACGAACCTGCGTGGCCGCCGCCGCGTCGCTCGACGCGGGTCTACTGCTTTGCCTGGCCCGGACCACTCCGGCCATCAACTCCGAAAGTTTTGTCGAACGCGCAACATCCATCACGTTCATCATCTTGGCGAGCTTAGGCGTCGACAAACGCGCCATCGCCGAAACAGCCAATCCGTCGTCTAACGTCGCTAGCATTTGAGACGCGGGCTTAGGACTCATCGTCTCGAGCATCTCAACAAGCTTGGCGACTTTCTCTTCTTGGACTTTCTTCTGAGTTCCGTCAGCTTTCTCGACCTCATCGCGGGCATCAGCGAGCTTCTTCATCTCATCGCTCAGCGCCTGCTCGCGAGCCTTGAGTTCGGCTTCTTTTGCAACTAACTCCTTGCGGCCTTCCTCGAGCTCAGCCTTTCGGCGACGAAGATCCTCCAACGTCGCAGCGTCAGCCAGGCATCCACCTGGAGGGACAAATCGAGCTAGGTCCGCTTCACGCCGTTCAGCATCAGGAGCTGCATGCTCATCTTTTTTGTCAGCGTCTTTCTTCTCGGGCGCCCCATGAGAGTCGTGCTCTTTTGCCTGCTCTTTTGGCGATGCCTCTTCATGCTCCGCCGCGATGGATGCGCCGTCTCCTGCCAAGATCAGATAAGAGGCGCCACCAAATGCAGCTAGCATCGCGAGCGACCAGAGGATCTTCCAACGATCGAACCTCACGCGGACTCCTCCCTTAGACGGTCGCGCATAATCATGAGCTCATCGAGCTCCTTGCGCTCTTTTACTGCCCGCTCTTCTTTGAACTGCTTGCGCGCTCTTTCTTCGAGCACTTCGATCATACGAGCTTGCTTTCGAGCAAAGAGATAAGCACGAAGCGCCTTCTCTACGCCTCGAGTGGTGCGCACAATCCCCTGCTCAGCGCGAATGATTCGAGCCTTAGTGCCTCCAATAAAGTCTTGTTCGAGATGAAATGCTTGAATCCCGACGGGCTCTTCTCCAAGTTTCTCACGTCTAAGAAGTGCGGCGCTCAGCGCATCGACAAGCGACTGCTTATGGACCAGCGCTTCTTGGTGCGCTCGCTGAGCCGCTCCGAGTGAAGCGAGTGCCTCGTCTTGGCGAATCTTTCTAACCTTCAGAAGTGCTTCAAATCGAAATGTGAATCTACTCATGCTTGCTCTCTATAGTTTCGACTATAAGTGGCTCAACTCGCCAGACTGAATGTTTTGCCGTGCGTCCAGAGTCACGCTGCTCTATCTGCCTAGCGACCCAGATCCTCTGGCCTCGCAAAAGACGCAGCCCATCGGCGCGCCAGCACTCTGCCTATCTCGCCTTGCTTCCCTGCGGATTCTGACCCTGCTGCATCGAAGCCAAAAACGACTCTCCCCCACGAGAAATGGAGTGCATCGCAGCCAACGTATCGGCATAAGTTGCGCGCTCATCGATCCCTTGGCGCAAAAAGCCACTGATCTTGTCGTGAACATGCACGGCCTGATCGATCATGAGATTAGTCCCGCGCGCATAAGCACCAATGTTGATTAGATCCTCTGCCTGAGCATAGGTCGACATCCACTCACGCATTTGACCCGACCAAGCCAACTGAGCATCATCGACTACCGAGCGCATCACGCGGCTCGTGCTCTGAAGCACGTCAATGGCTGGAAAATGATTGCGGGCGGCCAGCTTGCGGGACAGCACGATATGGCCATCGAGAATCGACCGCGCAGCATCCACGATCGGGTCATCCATGTCATCGCCGTCGGCCAAAACAGTGTAGATCCCTGTGATACTACCCCGCTGCGGAGACATACCCGATCGCTCAAGAAGCTTTGGCAGGATCGAGAACACGCTCGGAGTATATCCCTTGGATGCTGGCGGCTCGCCCAAACTCAAGCCGATTTCCCTTTGAGCCATGCAAAAGCGCGTTACCGAATCCATCATCAGCAAAACGTTCTTGCCTTGGTCCCTAAAGTACTCCGCGATCGTCGTCGCGAGAAAAGCACCGCGCATGCGCAACAGCGGCGATTTATCCGAAGTCGAAACCACGACCACGCTGCGCTTCATGCCTTCTGGACCTAGATCCCGTTCGATAAACTCACGCACCTCGCGACCACGCTCCCCAATCAGTGCGATCACGTTTACGTCAGCAGCCGTGTGACGGGCCATCATTCCCATCAAGACCGACTTACCGACGCCGGATCCAGCCATGATCCCGATGCGTTGACCCATGCCAATAGTGAGGAGTCCATTGATTGCGCGAACACCTAGATCCAGTGGCGCGGAGATCATACGTCGCTCGAGCGGATGCGAAGGGCGCTGATAAAGTCCACGCTCCTCGTGCGAGCGAGTACCAAAGATCACGGGCCCCTTTCCGTCGATCGCCTCTCCCCGGCCATCGAGCACGCGGCCGAGCAACCCATCCCCAACCGATACCGTCGAAGACCGTTTCTTGAGAATCACTAAGCTATCGTTATTCACGCCCTGAGCGTCGTCAAAAGGCATCAGGGTCACGCGCTTGTCGCGAAAACCGATCACCTCTGCGTCCACTCCCACTGATGAGCTAGGATCATCATTTGTCAAAATCCGGCAAATGCTCCCTACGGCGGCGCCTGGCAAGTGGGCTTCGTAGATCAGCCCTTGCGACTTCGTCACCTTGCCAGCCGATTCATAGATCAGTGTTTGACCCAGGCGATCATCATATTTTACCTGATCCAGCGAGTAGTCCGTCATGGGCCTTTCTCTTCGCTGCTCTGAGCTTTAGGATTGCCGACCATTGCTTCATAAAGCCCATCAAACTGAGTGTCGAGACTTGCGTCGATTGCATTCCATTCCGTCTCAAGCATGCACCCTCCGCGCCTGACTTGTGGGCTTGGCTCGATCGACAGATTCTTCATCGTACCAAAAGTACTCTCAAGCCCCTGTTTGAGCATTCCGATCGTCTCAACATCGTTGGGGTTCACTCTCAGTTTGATCCCTTCACGAACTCCGAGACGCTCGATCAGCTCGCGCATGAGGCGCAGAACATATTCTTTGTCAGATTGGATCTCTTTTAGAGCTACCATCCGTCCCATGCGATAAACCAAATCCATGAGGTAGTGCTCGTTCGCCTTAAAGATCTCGGCTTTGGTTCCCTCAGCCTCCGCGATCAAAGCTTCGAAGTGCTTCATGCGCTCGGCGGCTTCTTCCTGAAAGCGCTTATAAGCCTCTTCATGGCCCTTTTTAAGCCCGTCTTTGTACCCCTCTTCGGCGCCCTTGGTCTTCGCGTCTTCGGCCATCGCGGACACGCGAGCGCGGACTCGTTCTTCGATCACGCGACGCTCTTCTTCCTCGACCGATAGAGGATCTCGGAGCAATTGATTGAGGGCGAATCTGCGATTCTTCTGCGATCGATTGGCGCGTTCTGGGTCCGTCGCAGCTAGCGCGCCAAACTTCGCCTTAACCGTTGAATAGCTGCCCTCCCCGGGCCGATGAATGCGACCAAACTGGTATTGCTGCGCCACAGGCGCAGCTGCGACATCTAGCTTCACGATGCGAGGCTCAACCTTCGCGTCGCTCTCTTCTTTGATATTCAACCTATGAAATTGCTCTTTGGTGATCTTGCTCATAAGAAATACTTAAAAGTTCCTCTCATCAATTCTGCGGCATCGAGGTGAGCGGGGCTAGACGGCAAGAATGGCCCGGGCAAATTCTGCCCGTGCGTGGAGTGCCGTGCTAAATGCGCGATGACCACTAAACTAGAGCGTCCGCATCCCCACCGCGAGAGATGATGATCTTGCCTTCAGCCTCAAGCCGCTTGGCGACGTTGACGATCTCCTGCTGAGCGGTCTCGACGTCCGACAACCTGAGTGGCCCCATCGCCTCGAGATCCTCCTTGAGAAGATCCGATGCGCGCTTGGAGATATTTCTGAAGATCTTGTCTTTGATCTCGTCTGGAGCTGTCTTGAGGGCAACCACGAGCTTGGCATTGTCGACATCCTTGAGAAGCATCTGCATCCCACGGTCGTCGATGAACACGATGTCTTCGAAGACGAACATGAGCTTGCGGATTTCCTCGGCAAGCTGCGGATCCTTCTCCTCGACTCGAGCCATGATGTTCTGTTCGCTCGTCTTGTCCATGACATTGAGCATTTCGGCGATCGGAGGCACGCCGCCGAGCTGCTGAGTATCGATCGAACCCAAAGTCGCGAGCTCCTGCTTGAGGACCTCGTCGACCTGTGCGATGAGGCTTGGGCTGATGAAGTCGAGGTTCGCGATACGAAGCACGACCTCGGTCTGGATCGCCTCCGGCAAGCGCTTGAGCACTTCGCACTTCTTGTTGGGCTCGAGGTGAGCCAAGATGAGGGCGACGGTCTGGGGATGCTCGTTGACCAAGAAGTTGGCCAATGTGCGAGGGTCGACAAGCTCGAGAGCCTCAAGTGTGCGCGAGCCTTCGAGAACGGAGAGCTGACCGAGGACTGTCTTGGCGCGTTCCTCACCCAAGGTCGCCATGACGAAGTCGCGGCCTTGCGCGTGACCAAAGATCAACGTGTCTTCTTCAGCGATCTCGGTATAAAAATCCTCGAGGACCTGCTTGACAGTAGCGATCGGGACCTTGCTGATCGATCCCATCGCAGTCACGAGACGCTTGACGTCGTTGTCCTTCATCTTCTTGAAAATTTGCGCCGTAACTTGGTTACCCAAGACGTTCAGCAGAAGCGCTGACTTCTCGATACCGGACATCTCTTCGTAAGTGTCGAATCCCATGGTGAGTCGCTCCTGTTAACTGATCTAGCCGGCGCTCTTGCCGGCTGGCTTGCCACCTTCGGCGCCATCTTCCTTGACTTCCTTCTTCACGTGCAGCCAATCCTTGAGGATCAAAGCCGCCTTGTGGGGATTTGCGTCCACGAGCGTGATGATCTTCTCCTTGATCATCTCGCCTTCGACCTTCTCCGGATCTATCTTCTCAGGCAGGATAGGGACAATATCGTCTAAACCCGGCAGAGTCGCATTCTTCTGCAAGCGCTCAAGCTCTTCGATAGTCTGCGGCAAGAAGCTGTCCACGCTGTCGATCGTGTTCTCGGTGATCCACTTGATGAACGGCCTGACCACGAACATGAAGAATAAAGCGATGATGAGCCCAATGACAGAATACATCACGATGTTCTGCACGTAAGCGCGCTGTTCTTTCTCAGCGACGAGCTTAGAGGCTTCTTCGAAGTCCTCGCGGGTAAACTCCATGTTCTTGATCTCAAGCGAGTCCCCTCGCTTCTTATCAAGGCCCACGGCGCCCGCGACGATCGTCTCGAACTCCTTGAGCTTGTCGGCAGGCCACGCTTCGATCTTGGTTTGAACGACACCGTCTTTGCCGGTGTTTTTTACTGTCTTTCCGTCAACCAACACCGCAACAGAGATGCGCTTGACGCCTCCGGATGGCTTGGTCGTGCGTCGCACCGTCTGCGGAACCTCAAAGTTGGTGACTTCGTTGCCCTTCTTCGTTCCGTACTTGATCTCGTTGCTGGCAACTAGCTCTGGCGGCTGGCCGGGCGTGTTGGCTGCGGCTCCGGCCGGGCCCCCAGGCCCAGGGCGAGTGCCGTTGGCCTCGTCGTTTCGCTTCTCGACCGATCGGACCGCGCTTCCGTCTGCATCGTAGGTTGTCTGCGTCTCATTGACCTGCGCGAAGTCCAGATCGGCAGTGACCTTAGCCACTACTCGCCCCTCGCCCACAACTCGGGAGAGGATGGCTTCGATGTTTTTCTCAAAGTCGCCTTCGACTTTCTTCTGATAATCGAGCTGCGAGGCAGTCGCTGCTGCGAGCGGGTCATTGCTCGTCTTCGAAAGCATCTTTCCATTGCCATCGATGATGACGACGTCGGTGACGTCCATCCCCTCGATCGCGCGTGCCACTAGATTGCCAATTCCGTAGATTTGTTTCTCAGTTAGTACGGTTCCAGGCTCGATATCCAACACAACCGAGGCGGTAGCTTTTTTCTGATCTTCGACAAAGGTGCTTTTCGAAGGCATCGCCAAGTGAACGCGAGAGCGCCTCACCCCTTTGATCGTACCGATCGTGCGCACCAGCTCTCCTTCGAGCGCGCGTCTTTGATTCACTTTCTGTACAAAACTTGTGGTTCCTAGACTCTGCTTATCGAAAACCTCGTAGCCCACGACGCTTGACTGAGGAAGCCCCATCGTAGCGAGCTCAAGCCTGAGTTGATCCATGCTCTCGGGCGGCACAGAGATCGCCTTTCCCGCTTGATCGACTCGAAACGGGATCTGCTTCTCTCGCAGGATGCGGATAACGTTCGCCGAGTCTTCGGGGCTCAGGTTGGCCATCAAATTCACGTAGGTCTGGTTCCCAGCCCAAATGAACAGACCCACCATCGCGGCCACAATGGCTACGAGCGTGCCAAGCATCGCAATCTTGCGACCTAGCGTGAGGCCTTTGAAGAAGTCGGCGATCTGACCTCCGACTTTTTTTAAATACTCTTCCACTCAACTCTCCTCGCTAGGATTATCAAAAGCCCGTTTTTCAAAGCATCAAGCCGCAACACCACTAGACCTGCATCCTCATGATTTCTCGGTAAGCGTCGAGGATCTTGTTACGAACCTGCGTCATCAGCTTCAATGAAGTATCCGCGCGTTCAATCGTCAACATGGTTTCGTGAATGTTCTTGCTGCGGCCCGCGACCAGCTCCTTGATCGCGATGTCTGCTTGGTGCTGAGCTTGATTGACTTCATCAAACGAATTGCGCAGCAGCTCCCCAAAGCTTTTGGCCCCTTCTGGCCCCGGCGCGGGAGCCTGAAGGCCTTGCTTAGCCATCTCTCCCATCACTCGCTGTTCGGAGATCCGGCCCGCTCCGCCCGGCAGTCCACCCATCATCGACTCAACGTCTCCGGTCTGCACGATCCGGCTCAGATTCTCTACGCTTAAGTTAGCCATTCAAACCGCCTTTATTTTCCAATCTCAAGAGACTTTTGCGCCATCGCCTTAGCTGCGTTCATCGCCGTAACGTTGGCCTCGTAAGAGCGTTGGGTGCTGATCATGTTGGCCATTTCTTCGACCGTGTTCACGTTAGGCATCGCTACATTGCCGTTCTGATCTGCATCCGGATGTGAGGGGTTGTGAACCAAGCGCGGCGGCCTGCGGTCCTCTACGATCTCTTGCACCCGGACGCCCTGGACATTCTCGTCCAGCTGGTTCGATAAGATCTCGTCAAAAGACTCGCGATCCGTCTCTGCCGTCAAAAGCGCATCTTTCTTCTTATACGGCCCGCTGCCTGGCCCGTTCGTGCGAGTCGTCTCGGCGTTCGCCAGATTGCTCGAGATCGTGTTCATCCGCTTGGTTTGAGCCTCAAGCCCGCTCGCGCTCACGCGCATCGATGAGAAGAGATCCATTACCTATTGCCTCCGCCTTCAGTGATTGCGTACTTGAGCATTCCCAGTTTGCGTTTGAGCATCTCGGCCGAAGCATCAAAGAGCAGCTGGTTCTCTGACATCTTAGCCATCTCGTGGGCACGATCCACGGTGTTGCCATCGAGCGACTCTACGCCATTGGGGTCATCGTAGATCTCGGGGTCCACGGCATCGTTCGGGCCGTGAGCGATGTGCTTGCCTGAGGTCACTTCCGGATGCAACCCCCCGCCCGCCCCTAGCGCGCTTCTCAAGGCGCCCTCGAACTCCATCGTCTTGGCTTTGTAGCCAGGCGTGTCCGCGTTAGCGATATTTGAGCTGATGACGTTCTGGTTCGTCAGCCTGAGATTCAACGAAGTGTTGAGCGCTCCGATCGTCGGATCGAATCCACCGTTACTCATGGGTTGCGGCCCCTCCCTGGGCCCACTCATCGAGAGAACAAAGCTGGTCCCCCAGCGGCAATGATACAAGGAGCATGCCGCTATTCACTCGACACCTCTTCGACATAACACCCCGTCATCGTTGCCCATCAACCGCATCACCTAGTTGACCGCTCCTTTTTGCCGGGGAAAAATTTTCCCCGGACATCGCTCTGCTCGGCACATTTAGGCCTAGGCGTTGATTCCCATCAACCGGTACTCGGCAAGCTTGTTGCGGAGAGTTCGGATCGAGATTCCGAGCGCCTTAGCCGTGTGGGTGCGGTTGCCCTTGTGGTACTTGAGGGCGTCCAAAATCACATTGCGCTCGATATCGTTGAGCGTCTGGCCCGGAGTCCAGTTGCGATCGATCGAGTCGGCGCTTTGGCCGTTCTGATCCACTGCGATCGTCTGAGAGATCTCGCGACGCTCGATGTAGATGTCAGCAGTGGCAATCAAGCCCCCCTGAGCCGTGATGACCGCGCGCTCGATGACGTTCTCGAGCTCGCGCAGATTGCCTGGCCAAATATGACTTTCGAGCATGCCCATCGCCTCGGGCGAAAAGCCCGTGAGAGGTTTTTGGTTTTTTTGCGCATAAGAAGCCAAAAAGTGCTGAGACACCACGCGCACATCACCAATGCGCTCGCGAAGAGGCGGCAAGGTGAGGTTCACGACGTTCAGACGATAGAACAGGTCTTCTCTAAAAGTACCTGCCTTCACGCACTCAGCTAAGTTGCGATTAGTGGTTGCGATCAAACGAACATCCACCGGCACGGGCTTGCGGCCGCCGATGCGGTCGACTTCGCCTTCTTGGATCACGCGCAAGAGCTTGGCTTGGAGGCGAATATCCATTTCCGAGATCTCGTCCAGAAGCAGCGTGCCGCCGTTCGCGAACTCAAACTTGCCCGCTTTGCTAGAAACGGCACCCGTAAAAGCGCCACGCTCGTAACCGAAGAGCTCGCTCTCAAGGAGATTCTCTGGGATTGCAGCGCAGTTGATCGCCACAAACGGACGGGAGGAGCGAGTGCTGTTCTCGTGCACGAGGCTCGCCATGAGCTCCTTGCCTGTCCCGCTTTCTCCTTGGATCAAGACCGTAGCCTTGCTCCCAGCCACCGTCCTGGCTAGCTGCATGAGCTCCTTCATTCTACGATCATTGGTAATAATCTCCGTCATTTTCCGCCCTCCTTGGCATTGGACTTGGTTTTATCAGTCGTTCTCTCGTTGGCCAGAGTCTCGCTGGCCAATCTTCTCCAAAACAAATCTTTGCTCGACATGCTCGCGATCGCCTTCGCGAGAGCGACGCCTTCTGGACTATCCGGCGCAGGCGGAGGCCCCTTCTTCATAGGAGGTGCTTCGGCAGCGAGCTTCTCAAGCAAGCTCAGCGCTTTTTCGCGGTTTTCAGGAACGCGCGTTTTCAATAAAGCCCGCGCATAGGCATAGCGCGCCTGGGTCCCGCCTAGACCTTGCTCAACCGCACGCGCGTAGGTCGCAGCCGCCTCCCCCCAACGGCCCATTTTCTCGAGGATCTCGCTTTGCGCGACCCAAAGCTCCTCGCGCGTAGGTACACTGGGCACACCGAGAACCTCGGTCGCTGTGGGTTGCTCATTTTCGACTTCTTCTGATTCTTCTTCTGATTCTTTTGCTGACAGGCGCGCCTCAACGACTTTGAGCAGAGCAAGCGCTGCCGATGGATCGCCGACTCGAGCTTCCAAACGGGCTGTCCAGGCCTCGAGCCTGAGATCCGTGGGGCCGTCCTTCTTTGGCTCGAGCAGCCGCGCCTTGGCAGCGTGGCGCAATGCCGAGGCAGGCTTTTGCGCACTTTCATCCAGCAAACCGAGGATCAGCTCGCGCTCGTAAGAGAACTTGGATTCGGGAGCGACATTCTGCAGTGCCGCTCTGATCTTCGACTCAGTCTCTTCGTCGATTCGAGGCGTCGAGGGAGTTGCGGACTTGTTCTTCAACTTCGTAGCCGCCATGTAGAGGGCCTTGGCCTGCGTGAACTGGATTTCCGCTGCATGCATCCTGACTTCTGGATCTTCTGGGTCGTCAGCCTTAGGTGCGTCGGTCGCCACTGCGCGACTGGGTCCCGATGCTTCCAGTCGCGCGCGCGCTTTGACGACTTGGTCATAGTCATGGCTAAATCTCTGGGCGAGCTTTCCCAGTCCCAGATCAGAGGCGGTCTGGGAGAGCTTCAGCAAAAAGTCTGGTTCGAGCTGTCCTTCGCTCTTCGATACAAAATCCGCTCTCTGCTCATAGAAGGTAAGCGCCTCCATCTTTTTGCCGCGCTCGAGCAGACTCAGAATGGTCTTCCTGAACAAGGCACCCAGCATCCCTCCCAAAATCCGCCTCGTCTCGACCCGAGGTCCCGCCTTGAGCTCGTCGATCGCGGTCGCGACTGCCTGCTCCTGATAATTCATCGTCATGTAGGCACGCACCCGAGAAAGTGCGCGGAAGTCTTTGTAGCGATCCATAGCGACCTGAGCGGACGCATCGAACTTCTCGGCCTCGTCATTAAAAAAGCGAGTCGCAGAGTCAAGAGTGAAACCCGCATGGTCGGCACATGGGATCAACCTCAGCCTTGCCAATGTCGCTCCCGGCGTGAACGGAAATCGATTGATGGTTTCGAGAAACCAATCACGGCTCTCTTTGGCGTCCACTGTGCGTTGGCGCCCTTCGATCTCGCCCAGCCTAAAGGTCGCCCTCCAGCCCTCCGGGTGACCTGGAAACTTATCAAGAAATTCCTTAAAAGCCTCGCGCGCGCGATCGAACTCTCCAAGTCCATAAAGCGCCTCTGCGCGATTGATGTGAATGGGAGGAAACTTCTCGCTCTGAGGCTTGAAGTGGCGCAGGGCCTGAGAATAGGCAGCCAATCCTTGGGGGTACTGAAAGCGATCCATGTACAGATCACCCATTCGAAGCAGACCCTCTGCCCGGGTCTCAGGCGAAGGAGCCAGCTCCGTAATCCATTGGTACTCCTTAGCTGCGCGCTCCGTTTGCTTTAGCCGACGAGCACATTCAGCGGCTCCTAGATGAAAGACCCAGCGCTGACGATTCTCGGGGTGCTCGGCAATGAGCCACAAAAAATGCTCGAGTGCCGCCAGATAGTTATTCTCAGCGTAGGCTTTGTTGGCCAAGTACATCCCGGCATGCATCGCCACGTGGGTATTCTTGGCCTGTTTGAGGAGGCTTCTCAGCCGGGCTTCAGCGTCTTCTTTGTGGCCCAACTTCAAAAGCGCATTCGCGCGTAAGAAGATCATCTCCATGCGAAACGTCGATTTTGGGTACTCTTGGTCAAAAAACTCGATCGTTCGGATCGCCAACGCTGGATTGCCGCTACGGTAGAGCTTTAGCGCAAGCCTGACATACTGAGCCTCCTGGGATTTGCTCTTAGGCTCGTAATACAGAAACTTCTCGTCGGGCGTCGTGGCAGAGAACCACTTCTTGAATTCCACTCGCTCATGCACTGGATGGAACCGCAAAAACACATGAGAAGCCTCAGTGAGCGGCTGGTGGCAGAACTGAGTGACATCCTCGGCGATCACCCTCGCCTTCGCGCGAGCGATATGCCGCTCGGCCCGTTTCTTCTCGGCTCTGCGAGCCTTGACGACAACGGCTTGTTTTTTCTCGGCCGCCTCGCGGGCTTGGACTTCAGCAACTGTGGGGCCGTCTTTAAGCCAGAAATCGAGAACCAAGGCTCCTTTAAGTTTGTCTCGATAGTCAAACGACTCCATCTGGGGATCGGCGAGCTCTTGCGCGCCTACGGGAAATCTCCAGCGGCCACGGATCTTCACGCCTGCAGTGTCTTCACTCAACTCGATGCTGGCCAAGCGCGGGTCGCGGAGTGCAGCGTACTGAGAAGCCCAGCGGGCCTCATCCCCCAGGGGTGCGCCAATATCAGCAAGGCTAAGGCCTTTGAGCTCGAGCTCAAACCCGTCACTGAGCCGCTTCCACTCGTAAGAGACCGAATCGTCCATTTTCAGGGATAGGCGGCTATGAGTCTTGAGCGTCTCGAGACGAACCGGCTTGCTGGCCGGATTACCCATCCCTCCGAGATCCCCGGACGCGGAAACGCCCAAAGCACCGAGAGTGAGAGCGACTAGAAGACTATTTTGAAATCTAATTTTCATTCGGGTGAGAGCTTCCTGCTCTCGAAATGAAGTCCCCGGCTCAGCTCCTCTGAACCGGCACCCTCACAGGAGGATGCGACGGAACCTACAAAGCAAGCGGGGTGCCAGCGCACCGCGCAGTCATCAGAAGGCCGCCAAAATCCCGGCAAATGATGCCGATCGGAGATCTCTGCATGGGAAGCTTTGGATGCCACTCGGTAATTCCGGCTCGGCAACTTTTCTTGCTAGGTCCATTTTTGCTGAGTGAAGTGGGAGCGGACTCGGCAGAGTTTTACAGAGCAGCGGACTTTTGACCATCCCCGTCAGAAAACGCCACGGTTTACGTCGCGCCCTTGACGGTTTATCCTAGTTCAAAGATGCACAAACGAACTTCTTTCCTGGTCTCCTCCGTTACTACTTTTTGGGCGCTCACCCTAACCCTGCAATCGGGATGCGGCCTTTTGCTCGGAAACATCAAGCCCGTCGACGAAAAGTCGGATCACTATGGAGTTGTCGACCTCTCTAAAGACGATCCCTCCGTGTGGATCAAGCTCGATGACCAGGAAAAGGGAGCTGACCCCATTGATCCCGAAGTTACCAAGAGCGAGGTTCCAGACTCAGCCTTTCAATCCAAGAAGACCGCCGCGATCGTCTCAATCAATTCTTCTTGTAGGCCCAATTCACCCGAGTTTGATGACAAGGACCTTCGAAGCCTCACTAACTTACTCCTGCTGGGCCTTTCTGAGATCACTCACCGCCACGAAAAGGAATTGACGCTTCTATCAGGCCCCGCGCTCGAGACTACTGTTCAAGGCTTGCTCAGCGGCAGCAAGATCGCCATGAAGACGATCGTCCTCAAACGTCAACGCTGTGTCTATGACCTGCTCTACATGGCCTCGCCGTCGCACTTTCCAGAGAACGAGAAGGACTTTTCGAGGTTTGTAGCATCACTTAAGCTCAAGTAAGGCTAGCTAGGGCCACTTACATTGATCCTCTCACCCCAAGCAGGAAAAAACTGCCGAGCTTCGCACAAAATCGGCGCCGTACTTTTAACAACAAGATTTTAAAATTTCGTCACTTCTCTCCAACCCAATTCGGAGATAACCTTTAAGGATGCCTCAAGCAGTGTCCTCACCCGCCCCCACGGGTCCATTGGTCACATTTTTTCGACAAACTGGAGAGAAGCTCATCTGGAGCCTGCGCTTCATGGGAGGATTTGTCTTTCTTTGCAGACAGATCGTCATCGAGCTTTTCCAAAAGCCTCACTACCCCCGTCTCATCATTGAGCAAATCTACACGATCGGCGTCCAATCCTTAGGGCTAGTGATCGTCTCGGGACTAGCAACTGGATCTGTCATGGCCCTCCAGTTTGGTTACGGTCTTGCTCGGTTTGGCGGCACGCTCTACGTGCCAAAGATCGTGGCCCTCACTATTTTGCGCGAAATGGGGCCTGTTTTTACCAGCCTTTTGGTAGCGGGCCGCATCGGCTCGGGGATCGCCTCCGAAGTCGCCTCGATGAAGGTCACCCAGCAAATCGACGCCATCCGCGCTTTGGGCACAAGCCCTATCAAACGCATTGTGATTCCTCGGGTCGTGGCCAGCATGGTGACTCTCCCCATTCTCACGCTCTTTGCCGATTACATCGGACTCTGGGCCTCGATGGTCGTTTCCTCAAAAGAGCTAGGCATCAACTCCGAGTTTTACATCACCAAAACTATCGACACGCTCCGCATGTACGACTTCTACACCGGAATGTTCAAAACCATGGTGTTCGCGTTCTTCATCTCGGTCACGGCCTGCTGGAGAGGCCTCAACACCGAAGGAGGCACCCGCGGCGTCGGCGTGTCAACCACTTGGGTCGTGGTGACTTCGAGCATCTTCATCATGGTGAGTGACGTGTTTCTCACCAAGTTCTTCATCTTAGTGATCTTTCCAAAATATTAGAGGCAATTGAATCGAACCCTCATGACAACAACCGAACAAACACCCGCACATGAAGTCGTCCTCGAAGTCCGCGATGTGCATAAAGCCTATGGTGAAAAAAAAGTTCACAAGGGCGTGAGCTTCGAGCTAAGAAAAGGCGAGATCCTAGGTCTTTTTGGCGGATCCGGCACTGGCAAGAGCGTGATTCTCAGAGCAATCATCGGCCTCGAGAAACCCGATAGCGGGCAGATCCTTTTTGAAGGCAACGACCTGACCCGCCTGAGCGAGCGCCAGATGATCCCTGTGCGCAATAAGATCGCCTATGTGTTTCAAAACGGCGCCCTTTTTGACTCGCTGACAGTCCAGCAAAACCTCTCCTACCCTCTCGAAGAACACACCCTCTTGAACGAGGAGCAGATCGAGGCACGAGTCAACCAGATGCTCGAGCTCATCGACATGAAGGGCAGCAACAAACTCCTCCCCTCCGAGCTCTCCGGCGGGATGCAGAAGCGCGCGGGCCTCGCGCGCGCGATCATCCTCGAGCCCCAGATCGTTCTCTTTGACGAGCCCACGGCTGGCTTGGATCCCGTGAATACCAAGCGCTTGCTCGACAATATTCGTCGCCTCAAGCAAAAGGGATTGACCGGCATTTTCGTGACCCACGACATCCCGAGCGCGTTCGATATCGCTGATCGCATCGCGATTCTATATAACGGGCAGATTCACACCAATGAGCCGGTCGAAACCCTCAAACGATCCAAGGATCCTCTCGTCCTTTCGTTCATCAGCGGATCGGCAGGACACATTGATTGACCAGAGATGAGATAATGTTGAAAGGGACCACGGCATGAAAAAGGGATTCGATACCGAGATCAAGGTGGGCATCTTCGTCACGATCGGCATAGGCCTCATTCTGATTTCGGTCCTCCTCCTTGGCGGGACAGAAAGTCTCTTCGTGAGAAAAACTCGGTTCTACGCACACTTTCCTACGGTCGACGGACTGGTGAACGGAGCCAAGATCGTGATGGATGGCCTCCAAGTAGGCATCGTGGACCAGGTCGATTTCGATCTCAAAAAACGCGATGTCCTCGTCTCCTTCCAGATCGCGCGCGCTCAAGCCGATTGGATCCGGGCGGACTCTTCGGTTCAGATCGCCACGCAAGGGGTGTTGGGCGACAAATACATTATTCTCTCCCGAGGCAGCGACTCGCAACCCGCTTTGCCACCCGAAAGCGTGGTCCCTCATCGCAGCGGTGAAGGACTCTCCCACTTTTTGAGCAAGAGCGATCAGCTGCTCAACTCCTTGCAAAGCATCGCGGGCGGTGTAGACCGACTTGTCAAGACCTTCGAGACCGACCAGCGCGCCGAGACCTTCTTCAAGAGCATGGCAGCGACCTCTAAGAGCATGGCTTCCGCCTCCGAGAAGCTCAACAAAGAGCTGGACGATCTGCATCTCAAAACGCTTTCTAAGAATCTGAATGGAATTCTAGAGAAGATCAATAACGGCACGGGCACTCTCGGCGCCTTGATAAACGACCCAGGCCTTTACGATGATGCGAAAGCGCTTATGGGCGGAGCGAATCGAAATCGGATTGTGCGCAATTTGGTGAGACAGACGATCAAGAAATCGGAAGAAGAGAAGAAAGAATAAGGACAGGTTTCGGGTTTCGGGTTTCAGGTTTCGGGCCAGGTTTCTGGTAACGGGCCGGTTGTCGGATATCTGATCTGAAACCTGATACGGGTTCTGAAACCCAATACCAGGGCTGAAACCTGAAACCTGAAACCCGCAACCTGACCTCACCCGCGACCGGTCTTTAGATTGCATAGCGTCGCCCTCCTTACAGTAAAAATTGTCCTTCTTTTGTGAAGGCCAATTTTTCCCTTCAGGAGGTCTCATGATGCTTTCTCAATTTCGTACCTATCAACTCGCTGTCGGATTCCATCGGTCCGTGACAACGACTACTCTTCCCCAATATCTCAAGGATCAAATGCTTCGCGCATCTAGCTCGATCGCCCTCAACCTTGCTGAAGGTTCCTGCAAGCCTACACGCAAGGACCAACTTAGATATTACACAATCGCCTTTGCTAGCCTACGGGAGTGCCAAGCTGGGCTAGACCTAGCTCCAGAGCCTGCACCCGAGTTAGCGAAGCAAGCAGATTTGCTAGGGGCTCACCTCTATCGTCTCTGCCACTCACAGACTACGGGCGTGTTCTAGGTTGTGAGTCCGGTTGCAGGTTTCTGGTTTCAGGTTTCGGGCCAGGTTTCTGATGACAGTCCAGTTGTCAGATATCTGGTCCGAAACCAGATACGGGTTCTGAAACCCGACATCTGGCCGGAAACCTGAAACCAGAAACCCGCAACCCGATCTTAACGACAACGCCCCCGCAAACACGTCATCGGCACCAACGTCGAAAACCGAATCCGATTAATCCCGTCTCTAAGCGCCCGAGCATCCGTCACCTGCGTGAAGCTCATCTCCACTCGCCGATTGCGCGCGTGAGAGATATCCGAAGGCCCACGATCCAGAGGTGAGTTCAGACCCACACCCGAAGCGCTCATGCGTTCCGAGTCAACACCGGCTTGTGCCAGAACAGCAAGAACCGCCTGCGCGCGCTCGTCAGAAAGCTTTTGATTGTACTCCGGAGTGCCACGGGTGTCCGTATGCCCTTCGATCTTGAGTCCTTCCCAAAGACCGGGATGGCTCGCCAGAAACTCACCTAAATTCTTGAGAAACTCCCGCGACGACTCTGCAAGCTCCGCGCGGTCATATTCAAAGTGCACGATCTGATCATCAAAGCTAAAGAGCAGGACTTCTTTGACGACTTCAACTTTCTCGATCTCTTTGCGGACGATCTCGGTCTCGACATATTCAGTCTCGCGCTGCTGACGAACCTCTTTGACCTGGGTCTCACGAACTACCGTTTGCCCACGCATCAACGGAATCCCAATTTCTAAGCCCACGCTCGCCATCATCACTCGTCGTTCTGGGATGGTCAGCGACTGCTGTCCCTGGCCCACGAGCCTGAAGTGCAAATCACGCGTCTGCCAGTCAAAGGCGAGCTTCAATCCTGCCAACACAGGAGATGCCGATGATGCACCCGTCTCTCCAAAGCTCGCATTAGTCCCAAAAATCACTCCCGCGCTAGGACCGATCTCAAAGTGCTTGCCTAGGCGCAAACGAGGGCTGAACTCCGCAAACCCCGCACGTGTCATCACCGAGGCCCGACGGGTCGTCGTCGTCCCACCCTGGGTTTGCGTCGTCTGAGGACTCTCGACCGTGGACTGAAGCCAACCCATCCCAAGCTCAATAGCCAGGGAGCGATTAAAGAACGTCAAGCCGCCTTTGCCCTGAAAACCTTGGCCCGACTTATTGGGCTCCTTGGCCACATCACTTGATCGGACCGAAAAATAGCTTCCGCCCGCACCTAGAAAAAGGGCCAAGCCCGTGCCCGATTGATCGTCTGCTTGAGGCATGTCACGAGTGCTCACCTCAGTCGTAACCTGAGGCTCAGCGGCTACCTTGCGCGTGCGCACGTTTGGTTCCGCAAAAGCGACCGAACTCATCACCAAAATAAACAGGGTTGATAAAACAACCCAAGACCGATCGAGTCTCATGGCTCACTCTCTTCAAAATTAAGGGTGTACTCCCCTCAATAGAGCAAGCGAGATGCCGCCGGTAAAACCTCATTTTTTAACGATAAAATGAGAAAGTCTCTGCACTCGAGTGTCTAGGGTTTTGACACCTGCCTGCCCCACTTGAACCCTCTCCATGTGGCCCCACTTGAACCCTCTCCAAATCCAACCTCGCTAAAATCCAATTGGCATCATGTCAATGCGAGAGCTGGTCAATGCGAAAGCTGGAACCCGTAAGTGTCTGTCCTCGTTGATATAAAAGCACAATCTACTTAAGCGTTTAGTAATGAACTAAAACAGTCTACTATTAATTCATGAGGATTGAATTTATGACAAATCCAAACAAGACGCGCAATTGTCCTCATTTTCAACTTCTTCAATGTATTTATTCAATCCTCTTCAGCGTTTCTTTCGCAATCTCTGCGACACCTGCCACCTATGCTGCCGAACCTACGACATCATCTAACTCTAGTTCACCCGCTGATGAGCTCACCACAAGCTCCCTGTCTTCAAGCACCCTGGCGACAAGCTCTCTGTCCGCAAGCCCACTCACCACAAGCCTGCTATCTACAAGCCCTCTGATCAGCGGTCTCCGAAGCTATACGTTCTCAACTCCTTCAGGGGCGCAAACAATTCAATATCGCATGATTGGAGACATCCCTGTGATCCAAGGAGATGTTCAAATCAACTTAAATAAGCCTGAAAAAATTATTGGGTACTATCCCTATACCGCTCCCGTCACTGCCACCAAAAGTCAAACCAGCTTCGGTACATCGGTAAGCGCCCTCTCTGCGATTACGGACCCGTCCCTTCTCTGGCCTCAAGCCGAAATCGTCTATCACATTGACTCCTCCGTGAGTAACGACCTCAGACAAGCGATCATGGACACTATCTTGCACTTCGAGCTCCGGACACCTATTCGATTCATTCCTTACACCGATCAAGATGACTACGTCATGTTCCGAGAAGCCATCTTGCCCGATGGAGTGGGAGGAACTTCATATATTGGCAGACAAGGAGGATCACAAACAATCAATCTCGCTGCTCATGCCAACCTGAACATTACGGCGCACGAAATTGGACACGCGCTTGGCCTCATACACGAACACAACCGCAATGACCGAGATGATTTTATTATAGTTCATTGGCACAACATCCCGCGAGACAATAGAGATCGCTACGAGAAGTACACTAATTCAGCATTTAAGCGCGGCGCTTACGACTACGACTCTGTCATGCATTACGAAACCACTGGCGGAATCCATCCCAATTTAACAAAAAAAGACGGAAGCTATATCACTAAAAATATTGTCTTTCCCTCCGGACTATCTGCAATGGATCAAGAAGAGATTCGAAAACTCTACTGCCCGCTCGTCAACCAAGCACCGAGCCGCTGCACTCCATACAACCCACCCTCTTCTCTTCCAATTTTCTATCCAGACATGGTGGTAGAAGTTTCCGGATCATTTGACTTCGGACTGGTCCAACCCAACCAAGACTATGCAAATAGTCATGCAGTGACCATCCGAAACCGGATGTCTGAGTACATGAGCACTTTCTATAGCTTAGGCCCCTTAGACATCATCGAGAATAAATTTCTTTTCTTTGACTGGTCGACAAACGAGATTAGTATCCTCCATTTAAATCAATTTCAATCTGCACAAGTTGTTGTGACTTCTACTGACCCAAGTGTGATTGTGGTCGCCCACCCAGGAGAAACCCTCGAGTACAATTCACCTCCAGTGCCATTGATCATGCCTGCCCAACCCAGCAACGGGATATTACCTGTGGCTAACTTCAAAAGTGGCACGGGTCCGAATGGTAACCAGATTTTTTATGATTCAGATGGAGATCCACAGCAACAAATCTTTGTCTTGGGCCCTAACGAATCGCTCGACTTCGGAATCATTCTTAAGGGAGCAGGAGTGGCAACGTCAGGACCGACCATAAGTCGCACAATTAAAATTGATGTCATTGGGTTTGGTCGTGAGGGCAATATCGAACACAATGGAGAATGGGTACTGGCGCGCAAGTCGCTATTTCGAACCATCACGGCCCATATACCTAATCCTCAGCTCCACACTTTGCCAAGTCGGTTAGTTTTCTATAGCCCGACTCTATCTACTGGAGGCATACCCACTAGCGGAGAACTCGCCAAAACAGCAACCCAGCTTTCTTTCACCCCGGAGTTTAGCACCGGACCTAGGGTCATCGCTCCTCAGTGTACGGCCCAAGATCGTGTTGGATTGGGCACATCCCCCAATCAAAAGGCCTTCATTGCCGAGAACGCAGGGACAACCACCCTCACAATAACGAATATGCAAATTGAAAGTACGTTGAGCACAGGAGCCTTTCAAATCAAGTGCCTCGACTCGAATCAAGTCCCACTATCAATCCCTTCCGGGGGATCCGTCTATGGGGTGATCGAATTTAACCCGATCAACATGACTCAGGACCATTTTGCCCGTCTTTTGATTGAAAGTAGTTCCTCAAGCGAGAGTGTGGACCTTATGGGGTTTCTCACTCCATAAGGAATTCAACCACGCCGCAGACAGACAAGCCGCCTCACCTCAGGCACTCCTCTTGCTTTAACTCCTCTGCAAAGAGGAAAACACCATGCGACAGCTCCGCTATTTGCCGCTCGCCGCCCTATTCGTCTCCACGCTTGCTCAAAGCGCCAACACGAGTCCCCAGGCTGTAGTTCCAGAAGCCAAGAGTTTTGATCGCCACTTTCTCTCCAAGTTGCACAACTCCAATCGAACTGAAGTCGAGTTGGGCAAGCTGACCGCGGAGCGAAGCAACTCCGATGAGATCAAAGAATTTGGAAAGAAAATGATCAAAGATCACTCAAATGCTGACCGCAAAGTACTCCGGACCGCAAAGAAAGAAGGGTTTGCGCTTCAAACCCCGTTCGTGCCGAGCACCCCAGAAGAGCAAGCCGCGGTGGACCAATCCAAGCATGAGCTAGAGAAGCTCGCCTCTCTTCGAGGCTCTGAATTCGACGTTGAGTTCAAAAAAGCCATGATCGACAGCCACCAAAAGAACATCGAATCCCTCACGGAAGCGATGCCTAAGCTCAAAAGCAAGCGGACCCAAGAGCTCGCTCGGACTCTATTGCCGATTATCAAAGGCCACGAGAGCCACGCTGAGGCGCTTCCGCCCATCATCGATCAGAGTTAACCCATAAACAAAGTTTCTTCATCCCGCGAACTGACCACTCCCTGATCCATGACTCCGGCCTGCAAATCACGCCGGATCAGTTTCACCAACCGCTAGTCCTCCAATCGCTTCATCACACGATCCATCAGGATGTCATGGTTTACACTGTGAAAATCAATAATCCGGATCATGTCGATATCGATCGAGTATATCTGGATTGATTTCCTTTTTTGAAGATCCTAGAGAAAATGTGAATAGGATTGATTTCAGTTATAGGCGCGCCGGTATTCGGATCGTTACGCATGGACAAGACGCTTGTATTACGAATCGCCACCTTTCTAAAGTTCATCGTGTTCTTGTTTACGTCAGGCCCTTTCGGAGGAAGGTTCGCTTCTCGGTAAGTGATGAAAAACTCAAAGGCAGCAACGATTCGGAGCCGTTCCTTCTTGGAGTGTAGCGTTCGATCTAGGGGGCCATCAAGCCCGCGTCTGACTGCTCTCATTGCGATTACTTTGAGGAAGTTATCCTCAGTATCCACATGAAAGAAACCCTCAACCATCCTACCGCTTCGATCGATTTCAAATTGAAACGACACTTTTCCTATTCTACCGCCCTCAATCAGTTCTTCTGGATACTTCAGATTGTTCGCGATCCGCTCGTGAATGGCGTTCAAAAAGGGGGTAAGAAGCGAGGCTGATTCAACTCCCATCCTCCTGGCAATTTCATACCCATCCAAGCCGAAAAATACCTCGGGCTCCTTTTCAGTCTCAGGACCGGTGTTCTTGTTGAAAGTTTGGCCATTCTTGCTTCTTACGTTCGCGCTGCCAATTCCTGGAGGAGTGCCCGGGAGCGTTCCCAAATTGGGGGGCTCCATTGGCTTAGAGGATTGGGTCTGATTCTTGTTTTTTTGCTGTTTTCTCTTGGGGTGGGATAAAACTTTTTTGAGCACTCCATTGGGCGGTTCAACTATCTCGACCGTGTAGTGCTTTTTGGCAAGTTCGGGTGCACGATGGGGCGACTCGTAAAGCCCGAGAAAAATGAAAACAGCAGTGCAGTGCAAAGCAGCGGAGTAGAGTAGTGGCTGGAAGTTTTTCCCACTTGCTTCCTGATTTTTTTTGACTTGTTCCGTCTCCACTCCTGCAAACTAAATTCGGAAGCTGACAAAAGCAATCGGAAGACGGATGATGTGCAATTGAAATTGCTAGTTATCCAAGAGCAGGTCATACATGCTTCACCGGCATAGAATAGCCGCAGAATTGACGCTTATTTTTGAATTTTTTCGGTGTGCATCTGTCTCCTCAAGGAGTCTGCCAGCTGTGCGAAGCGGCGTGAGACGTTCGACAAGCGCCGATTCGGATTTCTGCGTGTTCGCAAGAGCTGGAACACCCGCGCGAGACGAGCCGGCCCCACCAAGGCGGGTTATTGGAGAAACGTGCCGGTATCGAGTGAGTTTTACTGGGTCCTTGTTCATGATCTCGTGATCGAGAAGATGTCGCCTAACGATTTCATTTTTCCGAGAGCATGGGAGTGGGACAAGGGCGAGCAGGCCCGCGTTCTGCGAACTTTTTGTATTGGAAACGGATTGCCTTCGGTGCGCTTCCACGCTCTGCGCGCCTGCTTCGCGACCCAGCTCATTTCAAACGGGATTCCGGCCACCGTGGTGATGAAAATCTGCGGCTGGAAGGACCTAAAAACCATGCATCCGCCTGGCGGGCATTGATGAGGCGGGAGCCACCGAGACGCTCCGGTTTGTACCGACCGAGGCAGCGGTTATGGAAAAGGTGGTCAGCATGTACGACCACCGGAAGAAGGAGTGAAACCAGGTCATGATTCATAACTTACTGAAACATATTGACTTTATATTTATTAATGGCACCCATATTGACGTAGTGGGTGCCAATGTTAAACTATATATTATGAGACCGAAGACTGCACTCCACCAGCTTAAGCCCCTACTAAAAGTACCAAGCTTCACAGCAAGTGAAGCGGCACTCCTGGGCGTTCATCCCTCTTCACTCGCTCACTACGCCAAACGTGGCGATCTCGAACGAATCGCACGAGGGGTCTACCGATCGCCCACCGCGCCCACCATCGAGGATTTCCGCTGGGAAGACCTATTCATCGCCATTCAGTCAGTCAAAGATGGCGTGATTTGCCTGATCTCTGCCCTATCGATCTATGGTCTCACTGAGGAAATGGCTCGGAGTCATTGGATCGCGGTTGCACACTCCACGCGGCATCGCGCCGATTCCTCGGTAAAGGTTGTCCGAATGCGAGACATCAAGCTCGGACGAACTGAGATCACGATTGGCGGGATGAGGCTTCCGATTTTTGATCGAGAACGCACGATCATTGATGCCTTCCGATCACTGAGTCGGGAGACCGCAATCAAGGCACTCAAATTCGCTCTAGCTACAAAGAAACGAGAAGAATTTATAGATCTAGAAAAACTTCGCAAATACGCAAAAAAGCTGCGATTCCCTATCGAGCCCTACATACTGACGGCAACAACATGAACGAAACCGTACTGAAAGAACGCCTCAAGATTATCGCAAAAAACAAGGGAATGACGTTCAATATTGCTTGGAAACAGCTTCTTCTTGAACGATTCCTGGCGAGGCTGTCCCGCTCCGACCACCACGAGAACTTCATCTTCAAGGGCGGCTTTCTCCTGGCCCAGAGAATCCAGATCGGCCGCGAGACGACCGATATCGACTTTCTCATGACCAAGATCAAAAGCGAGGCGCCCGCGATCGAGGCCGCCTTTCGGGAGATCGCCGCCGTTGACACCGGCGACGGCTTCGTCTTCAAGTGGGCCTCGCTCGACGAACTCACGCAGCCCCACATGATTTATCCCGGATTTCGCGTCACTCTCAGGGCCAGCCTTGGAAAGATGAGCGATCCCATTCAGATCGACATCGGTGTGGGAGACGCGGTCAATCCGATCGAAGCGTCTTTTCAGCCATTCGAATATCGGGGAAAGCCGATCTTTGAGGGAGAGATCACGCTTCTCACTTATCCCGTCGAGACCATCTTCGCCGAAAAACTGGAAACGATTGTCTCGAAAGGCGCGACCAATAGTCGTATGAAGGACTATCACGACACGATGCTTATGATCCGCGAGACGGATCTAATCCCCATCGCTGACGTCAAAAAGGCAGTATCGGCGACGTTCCAGAACCGGGGCTCAAAGCTCCGACTGCCGATTTCGTTCGATCCGAACGGATTACTGTCTCTCCAACGTCTTTGGACCGCGCACTTGGACGGCTTGGACGAGTTTCACGCGAAGCTCGCGTTGCCCGAAAGAATTGAAGACGTGCTCGCCGAGATCAACGCGTGGCTCGCGACAAATCGTATTGATGGAGTAAAGTCATGAACAAAAATATTTACCAGAGAAAGGGACGCTGTCTACAATAGTCAAAAGCGGGCCGGAAGCCGTCGATTTCTTTCAGTTTGGGTCAATATCGCCAGTTTTCGAAAGTTTGCATGGGCATGTCACAGGTAGAAGTGAAGGAACTTCTAGGTTCTCCATTTCTTGTACATCGGCGCGGGACTTTACCTCTTGCTTCCTTCAGATTCTGAATCGCTTCAGACACACCCTTACATTCAGTTAGCGGTTCCCGGAATCGAGACCCGCAGAGGACTATCCGCAGCTTTCGCTGCGGGGCACCCCCTAGCCATCACCCTTGCTGGGCGCAAAAGAAAAAACGCCTAGCCCCCCATCCTAGGGAGCTAGGCGCTTAATTTTCAGAACGCGAAATTCCGCGCCCCTCAATTAGTTGCTAAAGATCTCGCCAGAAACCGGGTTGCCTTGGGTCGGAATCGCAATCTCTTCGTTGTCCATAGCGGCGTTTGTTGCACTATTCGCAGGCTGAACTCCAGCAGTCGCTCCCGCAGCGGCTGCACGTGCAGCCTTTGCTTCTTTGCTGACCGGCACGATCATGCCGCGCTTGCGAAGTTTCTCGACCAGAGTCGTGCGATTCATCATCAAGAGCTCGCTTGCGCGGTTCTTGTTGCCGTTTGTGCGGGCGAGCGCTTGGTCTACCAAGTGATTTTCGAAAGCGTCGACGATCGCTTTGAGATCCAGTCCGCCTTGCGGCAGCACCATGCGTGGGAACTCCCATTCGCTCATTGCGCCTGCGCCTGCCGGACGGCCTTCTGCATAACGCTGAAAAATCCGGTGCGGTAAATCACCCAGATCCACAGTCCCTTGACCCTTGAGGATCACGAGGCGTTCCATGAGGTTCTCGAGCTCGCGGACGTTGCCCGGCCAATCATAGGCCAACAGAGCGTCCAAGATCTGACCCGTGGGTGGCTCGACCGTATGGCCGGTTGCCGCGTTGAACTCTTGCACAAAGTGCGTGATCAGCATTGGGATGTCGCTTTTCCGTTCGCGAAGACTTGGGATCTTGCAAGGAATGACGTTCAAGCGATAATAGAGATCATCGCGGAACTCGCGCTTGGCGACAGCATCTTCGAGGTCACGATTGGTGGCCGCCAGGATGCGGACGTCAACTTCGATTGTTTTGCTAGAGCCAACGGATTCAAATTGCTTGGTCTGAAGGACGCGCAAAAGTTTGACTTGGAGATGAAGCGGGAGATCACCCACTTCGTCGAGAAAGATGGTTCCGCCATGCGCTAATTCGAAGCGACCTTGGCGGGTTTGAGTAGCGCCTGTGAATGCGCCTTTGACATGTCCAAAAAGCTCAGCTTCGAGAAGGTCGGCTGGGATCGCACCGCAGTTCACGATGATGAGCGGCTTTTGAGCCCGGGAGGAGCTTTCGTGGATCGCGCGAGCGACGAGCTCTTTACCCGTCCCACTTTCACCCGTAATCAGGACCGTACTATCGGTCTGGGCGACCTTTTCAATGGTCTTGAAAATGTTTTGGATCGCGAGACTTTCACCTACCAACGGCGAACGAAAATTGAGCATCAATGCTCCTCCGTGTTAAACCCGTCCTTGAGTTTAGGGTTCTAATTTTTGGACCAGACTTCTTACCAACTCGGCTCTCTTTGATATCCTGCTCCGGTGAGGGTTCAGCCTCTCCGCTGGGCCCCGATTCATCAGGCTCCTTGCCCGATTCATGCTGCCCACAATCAAAAGGCTAAGCAAGATTTGCCGGGCTGTCAAAATTTTTTCCTGAACATCAAAAATGGCAAGGCAAAGCCCTTCCTCCAATACGTGAAAGAAGTGAGCGAGACCCGCGAAATCATTCAAACTTATGTAAGAATCTGACGCACAAAGGGCTCAGCGACCCTCATCCGATAGCAACCCTTCCAAACACAGAAAAATGGCGACCTTGCCAATTCACTGTCCCTGAACGGCCCTCAACCAGAGGTCCGAACGGATATCTCCACGGAACACGACCCACAGAACAACAGTGAGCAAAAGCGCTCCTGCAAATCCACCCGCCACGTATTTTCGCTTATTTTGACGATGATTATAAAAAATCGCCAGCTGTACAAACACAGCTGCTAATGGAATTGCCCAATACGGGTAAATTCGTAGCAGCAAATAAACGTACCGCATCGAACTGACTTATTTCAGGCTGCGAAGCGCAGAAACTTGGTCCGTCTTTTCCCAGGTAAACTCGGGTTCTGCGCGGCCGAAGTGACCGTAGGCCGCAGTCTTCGAGTAAATTGGACGTAAGAGATTGAGCGACTCGATGATTCCAGCTGGACGCAGGTGAAAAATCTCGCGCGCCGCGGCTTCAAGCTTTTGGAGCTCTACTTTTTCGGTTCCGAAACCGTTCACCATGACGCTGACAGGTTCGGCAACGCCGATTGCGTAGGCCAATTGAACCAGGCAACGCTCGGTCAAACCTGCTGCCACCAAGTTCTTGGCGATATAACGGCCCATGTAGCAAGCCGAGCGATCCACCTTGGAAGGATCCTTACCCGAGAAAGCGCCACCGCCGTGAGCTCCGTGCCCGCCGTAGGTATCGACGATGATCTTGCGTCCCGTGAGGCCGCAATCGCCCATCGGACCACCGGTCACGAAACGGCCGGTTGGGTTGATATAAAACTTGGTCTTAGAATCAAGAAACTGCGTCGGAATCGTCTTTTTGACGACTTCTTCGATCAAAGCTTCTTGGATCTGCTTGTGAGTGACGTCTTCATCGTGCTGAGTGCTAACGACGACCGCATCCACACGCTTAGGGGCTCCGTTTTCATACTCAACAGTGACTTGAGTCTTGCCGTCGGGGCGGAGCCAGTTCAAAGTCCCATCCTTACGAACCTGGGACAGACGAAGCGCAAGCTTATGTGAAAGGTCGATAGTCAGAGGCATGAACTGCTCTGATTCGTTCACGGCATAACCGAACATGATGCCTTGGTCGCCGGCGCCTTGCTCCTTTTGGTTGTGCATGCCCTGGCCGGCTGTCACACCCTGAGAAATATCGGGGGACTGGCGATCTAGAGTCACCACGACGCCACAGGTCTTATAATCGAAGCCTTTTTCAGAGGAGTCATATCCAATGCGCTGCACCGTCTTGCGAGCGATATCAGCATAATCCACGCGAGCATTGGTGGTGACTTCACCTGCAATGACCACCAAACCGGTAGTCACCAGAGTTTCACAAGCAACACGAGATTTAGGATCTTGAGCGAGAAGAGCGTCTAGGACCGCATCGGAAATCTGATCTGCGATTTTATCTGGGTGCCCTTCGGTGACGGATTCAGAGGTGAAAAGATAGTTTCGCTTCATTGCTTGTGCAATTCCTTTGAGATTTTAACTGTTTAGCTGTCGAGGTGGATGGCGAACTTAGGGGTGGTCCCTTTGTTCTGTTCCATACGCTTGCGAGCTTTACCCTTACGAGCTTTACGGATTTTGCGAGCGGTTTTGGACTTCATACGACGGGAAGGCATAACGTCTCCTTGGGAAAGCAATCGATTAGCCTCTTCCCGCTGGGGTTGTCAATTGTTGATTGCCGAGGTTTCTTACGCTTTTTCTTAAGTGGCCCACCCTTTGCGAAGTGGGCAGCCTTATGAGGCTTATTTTTTTTCCTATTTTGATCCTGATTTTTATCCACCCTGCTGTCGAAAGCTGGGCCGAAAACACTGAACGAGCGCCACTCGTCTTGGGAAAAGGCGAACAGCGCTGGCTGCGAATCCCAGGACTTAAGCGCTATTCTTTAGGTAGCGGGGCGATCCGAGTCATCCCTGCACCCTCCTCAAAGGGACAGAAAGGCGCCGATTCAGAGGCACTTTTGCTTAAAGCGGTGAGACCTGGACACTCAGACCTTTGGGTCTGGAAAGCCGACGGCTCCTCCGAACATCGAAGCGTCCGAGTTGAAGCGACGGCCGCTGTTGACCTCCCCGCGCCGCTAGCTCGAGCCCTGGGCTCGTTAGACGAAACCGAAGTTCTCATCGCGGGAAGCGGCGTGGTCTTGCGGGGAGAGATTCAAACGATCGCGGAACTCGCCCGATTGCACGCACTAGCCCTTGGCTTTCCAAAAGAGGTCCACGATGAGACAGAGCCCTCAGATCAGCTCGTCGCTCAAGCTGTCCAGCGAATCCAATCATGGATCTCAGGCTCGTCCTATCGATCGCAACTCATTCTAGAAAACACAGGAAGGCGAATCTTCGTCCGAGGATCGTTCGAGCGCCCAGAGCAAGCGACGGCCGCGACTAAAACCCTTCGAGCCCTTTATCCAGCAGCGGTCCTCGATTTGGATTCGATGCCAGACACCGCACCTACAGTGCACTTCAGAGTTTTTTTGCTCGAACTCAAAAAATCTCGCTTCCACCATTTGGGGCTTTCTTGGCCAGCCCTTCAAGAGGGGGCGTTTAAGGTGACGAGTGCAGGCATCACCAACGCTCTCGCACTGGATGTCGCTTTGAACGCACTCGAGGGCGACGGAGCCGCGCGAGTCCTCTCAAATCCTGAGCTCGTTGTCAGAGCGCCAGGAGAGGCCGAGCTCTTTGCAGGCGGAGAACTGCCCATTCGAACGCACAACCAATTTAACTCCCAAGTGAGCTGGAAAAACTACGGCCTAGCCCTCAAGCTCAAGGTCTCGCATTCATCAGGCCAACGCGTCCGTCTCGAGATTTTTACCGAAGTCAGTCACCTCGATCCCAGCATCGCACAACACGACATCCCGGGACTGCAGGCCAATCGCATGAAGACCCAGGTCGATGCCCGGTACGGCACGCCGCTGCTGCTGTCAGGACTGCTCCAGCAAGGAACTCGCGAGCATGCACGAGGGCTACCCTTCTTACGGCAAATCCCGATCCTAGGGCTGCTCTTTGGATCAGAAGATTACCTTAACGAACGTTCAGAGCTGGTGGCCATCCTTCTTCCCAGCGCTTCTCCTCCGCATGCCCCTCTTGAGCGGGTGAGTCGCTGGCTGCCGCGAGGGCCGATGCCGCCACCCCGCGAATGGATCTCACCCGAGCGTGAGCGAGCCCTGAGAGAATCCACGGAGTGGCCATGGAACGCTCTGAAGTAAGCGTCGTGACACAAACGAGCTCATGCGGAGCCCCGCTGTGGCTCACTGCACTTCTCACTCATCCACAGGTCACCGACATCTGCCTCAATGGTGCCCAAGAAGCGTTTGCCGATTCGGGCCGGGGTTTGCTTTCGGTTCCACAGCCACAGAATTGGAGCGAAGAGTCCATGCGCGTTTGGATTCTTCAGCAACTCGCTCTAGCCGGCAAGACTTGGGATGCGCGCAATCCGTTTGTGGATGCAACCCTTTCAAGTGGTCACCGCGTGCATGTCGCATTTCCTCCGCTCGCTCGACAAGGCATCTTGATCTCATTGAGGAGGTTGCCACGCCTCAACCAAGAAGGCCCAACAGGCGAGCGGCGGTGGGGAGCTTCGCCTTTTTACGGACTATTAAAAAGCGCCGTGCAGCGAGGAGATTCGATTCTGATCTCAGGTGCCACTGGAGCTGGCAAAACCACGCTTGCAAACGATCTCCTAGCAGAGGTCCCCGCCCACGAACGGCTTCTTGCCCTTGAGGATACACCTGAGCTCTCGCCCTCTCACCCACACTTCGTCTCGCTGATCAGCCGCCCTCCCAACGCCGACGGACACGGCGAGGTCACGGTTCGAACGCTGCTCAAACAGGCGCTTCGCATGCGACCTGACCGGATTATCTTGGGCGAGTGCCGTGGCGCTGAAGTCCTAGACCTTCTCCAGGCTCTCAACACCGGTCACCATGGCTCTCTCGCCACTCTCCACGCTAACTCTCCCCGAGACGCTCTTCGTCGCATCGAATTGCTCTGCCTGCTTGCTGCCCAAGGGAGCATTCCCGTCTCCGCCATTCGCGAGCTGCTGGGCACAGGCATCCAGTGGGTGGCCCAAGTCAGAAAGCGCGAGAATCGCGAAATTAGCGAGGTCTGGCGCATCGAAGGGCGCGAGGGCGATATCATCCTGATGAGAAAAATTGAGACGACTGATTACCCGCCAAGCAGCTGTCAAAGTCTGTGACAGCATTCAGGAACCCTATTCGCTATTAAAGGAGTCTTGCGGCGGCACGATGAGTGCACCAGGCTCGCCCATGCGCTCGCGTGGCTATGCCCTATTTTTTGGTCTACTTTGCTTAGGCTGGGCCAGTCTACCGCTGCTGCGAGCCGAAGAAACGACCCCGCGTTCGATTACCCTCAGGAACCGCTTGACCGACCCGGGCCAGTTCAACGTCTATCAAGATGGCCACTGGATTGGCGGCGGCCCCCTACCCAGACTACGCCACGGTGGATACATCGATCGTTACCTGGTGCGACGCTGGGTCCTAAATCACGCAAAACAACCCAGAGATCTAGCGGCCTACAAACTCGCTATCGGCTGGGCGTCGGACTTCGAATCTCTTACTTTCATGGGAAAATACAAAGAGGTACTCACGCTTGAATCCATCGACGGAAGGCTTGAGTTTGCTAAAAGGTTCTTCGGCGAAGTGGCAGATGAAGAGTTTCTAGAAGTATTGCGCAATGGCCTCGAAGCGCGTGTTGGGCGCACTGCCGCCAGCATCTACCAAGAGTCGATTTCAGACAAAAACAGCCTCCTCGCAGTGCTCACCGCTCAACTCGAGCCAAAACTCAAAGTTGCCCTCGAAAACTTAGAAAGAGATCTTCAAACCCAACTCACCCTGAACAAACCGTTTTGCATCGCCGCCGAACCTCGGTTCTCAAAGGTCGAACGCGATTCGACCGGCCACTCCCGCTGGCAGGCCAACTCGGGCGACGGCAAGGACTGGGAGATCTTCTCCCCTGAGAACTTGTACCTAGACAAGTGGCGGCTGTACGCGGACCTCGCCTCGTACAGACTCGAATCCACAAGCCTCTTCTTCGCGACTCAAGGAAACATTAGGACCGAAATTCAAGTCGACTGCTTCAGACCCACGGGCACCCCACCTCCAAGCACAGAGGAGATTTGGGAGATCATTGGTCCAACCCTTAGACTCGTTCTGGCAACCGAAAAGACGCTCCCTGCTCCTGCTGCCAAGCCTAAACAACCTAAAATCCGACGCACACGTCCACGCGTGACATCTCGAAATCGCTCCCATGAAGTCCCGCCCCCTCTGAAAATCGACCCCAACTGGGGCAACCCAGCCCGGCCCCGAAGGCGTTGACTTTAAGTAGTGTGGACCCTGACAACGCGGGATGATAGGCATTTGTAGCAGGAGCAACATCAGTGTCCGAGCGCCAACAACAACTTCAGGAAGCTTGGTTCCTCAAAACCAACGACCCTATCACTCAACAGGCCATTTGGTTACGCTTCACTACACTGCGAAGCGCTAATGGATTTAAAAAAATCGCAGAAGTCTGGGCCATTGTCTTTCAACGTGGCGCAAATCGTGACGTTACGAAACGCGTTTTCAAGCAAACGTTTGATTCGAACGCCTTCTCAGGGGCCGCGAACGGGACACTTTCGCTAGGAACCTGCGAGCTCTCACGCAACCATGCCCGCGGATCGATTCACCTCAAGGGACAGTCGATCGAATGGGATCTCGCAATCACCCCGGGCCACGAAGCTTCGTTCGAATTGGTCCCACCCGTCCTGAGCCGCAGCGAAACCCTTGTGGGTGGATACCATGCTGAAACCTGGGGCGAGGATTTGCGGTTTTCCGGAAAAGTCACATTGAGCGGAGTAGGCGCGGCGCCTGAGGTGGTCGAGTTCAAGAACGCGGCCGGCATGATCGGCCACCACTCTGGACGCAAAGCCGGTCACTCGTGGGTCTGGGGGCACTGCAATCTTTTTGTGGATGCCTCGGGAAGGCCCGCGCCATTTTTGTTTGAAGGACTGGCCGCTAGAGCTCGATGGATGGGCACCCTTCCTTCGCCTCAGTACAAAGCATTCTATTTTCACTATGAAGGAAAGCCCTACGCATTCAATACCGCTTGGGACTCGCTTCGATCCATCTCCAAACACACGCTGACGGACTGGGAGTTTCAGGCCGAGCGCGGTGATATTGGATTTCGCGGCAAGTGCAAGGCCGAGCATCGAGATTTTGCAGGTCTCACCTACGAGGACACCAATGGAGCGCTTCTCTACTGCGCCAACTCAAAACTCGCGCAACTCGAAATTCATGTGTTCCGCAAAGGCAAGCTCGAGAATGCCTTTTATGGAAATGGAACCGCTGCGTTCGAGATCGTGACTCGAGAAAAGAATCCTTACGTTCAGCTTCTGGCCTAGCGAGCATCGCCTAGCGCCATCGCTGAGGCTTTGGAGGCGCACGCAGCGACTCAACCCAAAATTTGCCGCCCGAAGGAAATTGCCAAACCTGACCTCCCAGAGCGAGGGTAAATAGCAGGGACCAAAAAGCCCATCTGAGAATCGGGGATTCAAAATCCACCCTCGCCTCCGCTCACAGCTCCCCAGCTCAGGCCCATCCCAATCGCTAGGAGCGCAAAGAGCGCGGGCGCCACGCACATAAACAGCGGCTTCAATGATCTTGTCGCTAAGAGAGAGAGCTCGCGCTCAACGAGTGCAGCCAACTCCCCAGAAAGTCCCGCAAGCGCCGACTCTACGCGATCGGTGCAAGGACTTCCTTCCATCAGACTCACCTGAACAGCCCGCCGCAAACTATCTCCGGTCTCCTCAAGAGCTCCTTCTGCTGGGCATCGCGCATTCGAATGAAAAGAAGTCCCAGAGGCTAACCACACAGAAGCGCCCCAGCGCGCTGCAAGTCCCGGCGCGTCTGCCTTCAACAGCTCACAAGCCCGGACCCAAGCCAGATCGGCGGGACTTCCCGAGCGGACCAATGCCAAGAACCGCTCACCAGCGCACTGAGAAGCTAGCATCCAACTGCGAGCCTCTCCCCGAAGCCCTGCCCATCGAGCCTCTTCCGCCATCTTGAGCATCCAAAGCGCGCCTGAACCCGCGAGCATCAAACTCCCAGAGCAACTCGCAAACCAAATCCAAGGCCGCGCGGATACCGATGGCAGAAGCAAGTAAAGTGCGGTTCCAAAAACTGGCACAAGCGCAGCGCAAACCAGTGCCTGAGACAGAGATTGAGAAGCCCGAGCACGCGCTTCTCCCAAGCCCCGGTCATGTTGCTCGGCCAATGCCCTGAGCCTTCTCAGCGTGGGCAGCAAGGCGCCCCCTCGCGCTCTCAACTCCTGAAGACTATCAAACGCAAGCGCGCCCCAAGGTGCGGGCAAAGATCGAAGCTTCTGCCAACGTTCGCTCGGAGGCACCAGACCGGCACCCAACATCTCTTCGATCTCTCGCAATATCCTTCCGACACGCCGGAGATTCTCTCTTTCTAGTCCGATCCCGCCGCGAAGCCCACCGATGTGAAATGGGAAAACGAGCGCTCGAAACCCTAAAAAAAGACTCAATAAACAAAGACTCCAAAGCAACATCTTGAACGCTTTGAGCAAGGAGCGGGCCCCCAATTGCTGAATGTTCGCAAGGACTTCCCCCAGGGGTCAGGATCGAAAAAAAGCGTTGAGACCCTGATTCCGGACTCATCGGCAAACCCACGAGGAGGCCGATACAGAATAATTTGACGCACCATGACAAGGCAATGCGTCATTGAAACCATTCAGGATATCTATCTCTCAAATTCCGGAATTTGACACCTAGCGACATCCCCGCATACGAACGCTTCCACTTGTTCAAACTCAAGGGGGAAATTCATGTTTCTAGCGAATCGCCGCTTTAAGACTAGTTGTATCATTTTTGCTCTCATCGCTTCTCAGCTCGCTCAAGCAACGCCTACATCGCTCCGCACCATCCTCAACTCGCGCGCGGGTCGATTGATCTTTGCTGAGTTGATTGAAGGCTCTTTGGCAAGCCGAGAAATCATCGGCAGTAACGTCGCCAATCCAAGCCGCCGCATCGAACGCTTGATCGAGGTCCTGGAGAGCTCCCGCATGGAGCCCACCGCAAAAAAACTCGAAGAGCGTCTGACCCGCATCTATGAAAGCGCCTCGAAAAGGAACTCAAAGAAAGCCAAGGAGCTATTCGAAACCAAAGCGGGAGAAGTGGGTCCGCTGAATCTGGCAGAAGCAGATCGCAGAATGATCCGGGATCTCGTGAGCAAAGAGTTCACCGATGACTTCTTGCTCGAGCTCACCCCTGAAGACTTGGTAGGTGAATTTAGAGAGTCTGCGATTCGAAGCGAGATTGCGGCGCTCACTCCTCAGGAAAAAGCTCTCGTCTACTGGGAAACCCAAAAAAACGGAGCGAGCATTCGCTCCGTCCAATCGTTTGAGATCGAGCACTTTGAGATCCCCTTGGAGCTCGTAACCGAAGACTTTGCGACCCGAATCGCACCTGAGCTCCGCAACTCGCTCATCTTCGAGAAAGACGGACGCAAACACGTACGCTGGCTCATCAATCCCGAAGACACGAAGCACTACAAGAAACTCGAAAAATATTTAGCGTCAAAGGGCGCCGACACCAAACACTACAAGCGCTTCATAGCTCGCCAAACGGCATCACGCAGCTATGTGATGTTTGATCCGCTCGCTCAAGAACATATCGTTTTCTCGGCGAAAGTGTCGACCAACAAAACGGGCGGCAACTGGACCGACAAAGTGCAGCCGTTTGAAGATGCGTACGAAGCTCGTCGCGCGACGGACTTCATCCAAACCCAGCAAGCTCAGCGCAAGTTCACCAATATCGTCGCGATGGACGAGCCAGCGATGCTGGGAATCCAGGATGCCGACCAGGCGATGCTCGTGCGCGTGCTGGGCGAGCTACCCGATGGCGACGTGACTTACCTGCCAGGATTCTCCGCCATGCACGAAGATCTCGGGGTTCGGATCGCCAAAGCCAACGGATACGACGATCCCTCGGTCTTCTGGAACGAGCACTACAACAAACCCCTGGGCCGCGCTCTGGCTGAGTTGGCTGCGCGCACGGGCTTGACCTACGACTCTCCCCACTCGCAGAACTTCTTGATCGAGATGGTGGGCATTAATCCGACAGGCCGGATTGTTCTGCGCGACTTCGGCGATACCTACGCAATGGCAGAATTCTTTGAAGCGACTGGGAACACATCGTTCTTGAAGCGTTGGGATAATGGCAACATCATGCGCAAATCCCTTGAGGCTTCGATAGGCATTTTACACGGAAACAAAATGCCCAGCTGGATGAGCAATGCCTCCTACAAGGATTGGGGTGTCGACTTCTACCATGCTTTTGAGGCTGAGTTCGCAGTGCAAACAGGAGTGCCTCAATCATTGCTCAACGAAACTGCTATGACCCGAAACGGATACTACTTTTCGAAGTCCTACTCGACCAAGCATCCTCGGTGGAAGGCTTTCTTCGAACGACTGGGCAGGAACGTAGCTACCGACAATACGGCCGCGCCTCAGGGAGCAAGCAGCCAAAGACCAACCCGTCGCGTTCCGCGATCGATGTAACACGAGCTTGCACCGTGAGCGGCCTCGGTCGCCACTCACGGTGCACACCGTGTTTTTTTACCTGGGAGGTAGGATCGTCAGCAAATTCCAGGTGCCATCTGTCCTTCGTGCAGCAAAATCAATCGCTCCATCATCCCCGTGATCCCAAAAGTTCACAGGCACGTAGGTGACCCCGTATTCTCCACCCGGCAAATCGATCTTTTGCCAAGACCCGCCTCGATAGCACTCAACGTAATCAGCCTGCGAAGACTCTTCGAGTTCCATGCCGTAGTAGACGCAAGGAACTTGGCCTTCTAACGGAGCCCAAACCTTCCGGTACTCGCCTGAAGGGCCATGATACCCGGAACGGATCACGTGGCCATCGGCGCCTAACTCTCCGGTAAAAATCCTAGAGTGCTGCCCCACCGACACGATGTCAGTATTGCCGTCACCATTGAAGTCCAAGAGTGCTGAACCAATCATGTGGTACCCGTCAGTGCCATGTCCCGAGAAAGGCACCTGAAAGGGCAGACCAAACGCCTGAGTGCGGTCGATCGCCACCCCCTGAGGAGTTATCTCGACCAATGAGCTGAGGCCCTGGGATAGGTCGTTCTCTCCGTAGGACGCAAAGTAACACATGGGTTTCTGATTGATCCAAGCGCAGTCTACCGCGCGACCGATCAGGGAGATCCCAAGCTCCTGCGCGCGCAGTGTCCCGTGATCGTTAAAGACGATCATTTGCGGCAAGCTGTGAATGAAGTTTCTAGACCAGTTGCCCTGCGCAACGATGATCGAAGGGTACTCTCCTGTTGGCGAGAGCGAGAAAACCTTGAAGCTGAGGATGCGCTTTCGTTCATTTGCGAGACTGTTCACAACATAAGTAAATTGAGTTTGAGTCTTGCTCAATTGGATCGAGATCTCGTTGCCACGGGCGTTCGTTGGATCGTTCGTGATGGGGTCAACAATTCCGTCTCCGTCAAAATCAGCCTCATGGCGACTCGGGATTTGCTCGGCAGGAAATCCCGTCTGTTTGAGCACGATCGAATAATCGCCGCCATTCACACCTGGGATCACAGGATCCACGGGATCCACGGGATCTACCATCCCCGGCATTTCGGGCTCATTACCATTGCAACCCGTCAAAGCAATAAGGACAGCTGTAAGAAAAATGAGATATTTGTTCACGACTGGGCCCTTTCCTTGACTGGGCATAGATACCAATCATGACTAAAATTGTCAATTAACCCAATATTCAGTGAGAGGGACTTCACCGCCGACCGTAAGCTCTGGAATTCTTAGGGTTGGTTGAGCATCCGTTACGGGAGCGCCCTGCCCGTCCTTGCCGCAAGTGCCGGTAGAAAAGCCCAAATCATTGCCCACTCGATCAACAATGGAAAGTGCGCGAGGTCCGTTGCCTACCAGAGTCGCACCTCGAATCGGATCGCCCAGCTCACCATTGTGAATGAGATAGCCTTCGGTAACAGCGAACACAAAATCGCCGGTCACGGTGTTGACCTGCCCTCCACCCATCGCTTTGACGTAGATACCCTGCTTCGTGTCCTTCAAGATGCTCGCGGGATCATCCTTGCCTGGAGCGATATAGGTGTTGGTCATACGCACGATAGGCTTATGGCGAAAAGACTCTCGCCTGCCATTGCCAGTTGCCATGAGGTCAAACTTCATCGCCGAGAGTCGATCGACGAGATAGCCTTTGAGAACTCCGTTTTCGATCAGCGTGTTTTTCTTAGAAGGAGTACCCTCGTCATCGAACGCATAGCTACCCCGCTTGCCAGGCATCGTACCGTCATCAAGCACCGAAATCAGCGGAGAGGCGACCTGCTGGTTGAGCTTGCCTTGATAAACAGAAAGTCCGTTGCACGCTAAGTCCGCTTCAAGCCCGTGCCCCACGGCTTCGTGGATCATCGTGCCTCCCGCCTCGCCAGCGATCACGACAGGCATCGTACCCGAAGGCGCAGGCTTGGCACTCAGTAGGACTTTGACCCGACGTGCGGCTTCGCGACCGATCGACTCCGGAGTGCGCTCGTCAAAGAACTCCATCCCCACATAACCGCCGTCGCTCTCAGCCGCAGTTTCGATTCGCCCGTCTTTACCTTGCCCCACGACCTGCACAAAGGATTGAAGATAGTACTTTGAATCGGGCGAAACGAGGCCATCGCTATTCAACACTAGAATCTTGCGATACGTATCCAAAAGGACGGCTGTCACCTGACGCGCATCGGGAAGCTCCTCACGCGCTCCCTGGTCTGCTCTGCGAGCCAACTCGATTTTTGCCGAGGTGGGCAGTGCACGCGCAGGGCGAGTCACAACATACTTAGCCATGGCATCGTCGCTCTGACGCCCTTTGCGCCACTCGATGTCCTTCGAAAAGCGCTTTCCTTGCGGACCAGCCGTCACAGCTTCTGCCAAAGTTTGCGCCATAGCCATCAGCGCGGCCTGAGTAAGATCCGTCGTGTATCCATAGACGGACTTGCCGTCAAAAATCACGCGTAACCCCACTCCGCGATCGATCCCGTCCATGATCCGGTCGATTTTGCCGCCTTCGTAAAAAATCCGAGTCGATGCGGTTTCTTCAAAAAAAAGCTCGGCCAGCGCTCCGCCCCTTCCAAGAGCGGCTGCCAAAATCTCTTCGACGGAGAGAGTTTCGCCTGGGTCGATTCCAAAGGCTTTAAGTTCGCGGCTAATCAAGCTCATAAACTAGATCTCCTAACGAGCGAAGCACTCGTGTGGTTTCTTCGCAAAAATCTGGTGGGATACGCAGATCGAGATCGCGGTGCGCGTCGCCCTTCGTAAACGGAAGGGTCGAATAGGCCACAATGCCTTCATGTGCCTCGAGGATGAAGTAAACGAAGGCAGAATCTTCCTTGCGAGTGCGTATGGTTTTTTTGACGCTAAATGGGGGCAATGAAGAGTCCTCTCCTCCATTCATACCTCAGACAACATCCAGTTGCCCATCTCCAAGAGTGCTTCTATCCTAGAGAGTATGCGTTTACAGATCAGGGTGGCAGGATGCCGCCTCGTCCGTCAGGGGAAATGGAATTCTACCTTAATCGCGACGGCCTTAGCCGCCGTCTTCGCGACAGGATGCGCCAGCACTCGCAACAGCGCGGCACCTCCTAAGGTCGAGAAAACGGACGAAATCAAGGAAGAGTCCGAAGCCAATCGAGCTCAGCTAGCTGAGTTCCGGAACCTACTCAACAACTTGACTCAGCGTATGGAGTCCATGGAGACCCGGCTTAATTCTCTGAACGAGAAGACTTCTGCGACGAAATCGAGCCTAGATACCTTGCTTGCAAACGGTAAGGGCCAGCTAGTGGGGGTGCAAAAACACCCAGGCGATGTAGGCGCACGTCCCGCAGCAAATCCAGCGCCCAGCGATCCAGAAGCCGGATTTCTGAACGATGAAGCCATTCAGGGGTATCGCAAAGCGATCATCCTCCTCGAAGCACAAAAATTCGCAGAAGCTGCGCTCGTTTTTTCGGCCTTTCTCGAAAAATATCCAGACCATCCCCTCGCAGGCAACGCTCAGTACTTTGTAGGCCACGCTTATCTCAAGCGGAAAGAATACAAAATCGCTGCCAATGAATACCAACGCGTTCTGACTTCTTACGATCGCAGTAGTCGCGTTGCCGACACGCTTCGTGAAATCGCCGAAGCTGAAGATCACCTAAAGATGCCCGAACAAGCAGCACGACATCGCCAACTTCTGACCTCGCTGTTTCCCCAGTCGCCGGCCTCATCGTTGAGCAAAGCAGCTGAGCCTGCTCCAGCCACTGAAGAGGCCCCTGTGCATGATCCTGCTGCACCAGAACCAAGCAAGGCTGATCCCGTTCCTGCGCCTGCAGCCAAGGTCGAAGCATTGCCGACAGCCCCCATCACGGCGACCAAGACCTCCTCGACCTCTGCAGCTCACCACTTGGAGAGCGCTAAGGAAGACCAATGAAAATTAAGAATTGCCTGGCTTTACCTCTTATCTTCTTCTTCCCTGCGGCAGCTCACTCGGCCTCAACGCAAAAATATACGCTCACGGCAGGCAGCTCCGGGCAGGACATCGCGAAGAGCTTGTTTGGAGATGAGAAATACTGGCCTGCTTCTTCCAAAGACCTTCCCTCCATCCACCTGATTGAGGCCGGGGCCATCCTTTCGTATGTGCCCGGAACAGACACTTCGTTGCCCAGTCTCTCCCTCACGCGCGCGCATTCAGACACGATCGCGATGAGAGCAGGCTCAGCGCCTTCCGGAAAGAAGCCTCGATCCATGGAGTGGAAGGATTTGCCCATTCAGTCATGGGAACGCGCAAGTCTCATTATCCCAAAAAACATCGACGCCTTGGGTTTTGATCAAAGCGCCTCGAAAATCAGATTCAACCACACAAAAGGCTTCGAGCTTCACACACTATCCACCGGAGAACGACTAGAGTTTCTCGGGCAGATCACTGGGAGCCGCAGCCCTGCCGAGTATGTCAGCATCGGAGACACCGTTTACATCCGCGCTGACGCCGAAATTCAAGTGGGAGAGACCTACGCGATCACCGATGAGCCGCTGAAACTCAACCCCAGCAAATCTTCTCGCACCGGTTTGGCGTACTCTATTCTTGGAAAAGTGAAGATTATCGGAGTGAGAGACAATCTGTTCGTTGGAATGATCGTTGCTGGCTACGGCCTCATCTACCGAGGCACATCGATCATCGCGAGCCCAGCTACCGCAAAAGAGCTCGAGCCCATCGCAGGTCCTTCTGAGATCGAAGGCGTCATCTCCCTGGATAAAACAAACACCATTCATTCGAGTGCTCAGCACAAACTGGTTTTCATCGATAAAGGCACGGAGGACGGAGTCAAGCCGGGCATGGTCTTTCGCGTCTACGAACACATCGACCCCTCGACCGAACGAGAGATCAGCGCCTCTGATTTTATCATTCAGGCTGACATTCAAGTCGTGCAGACTTCTGCTACCTATAGCAGCGGCATCGTCATCAGTAGTCTCTCAGCTGTCTCTGAAAACTCGACCGCCACTCTCTTGACGGACGTGTCTGACCTCAACATCAAGAGAGGCATCCGCGAGAAGAGCGTCGGGGACCCGACGGGCGACACCGAGCTGGATGACCTGGACAAACTCGAAGGTGGCGGATCACTAGGCAAGGAAGAGCAAAAAGAGCTGGAGCAACTTGAGAATTGGAAAGGCAACCCGCCCAAGGATGAAACGATACCAGGCGAACCACCCCCGCCGCCTCCTAGCGAGGGATCGGATATGCCGCCCCCTCCTCCGATTGATGACATGACTCCGCCTCCGCCACTTGAAAGCGGTACGATCTCGGACCCCCCTCCTCCTGCGCCACCAGTGGATGATGTCCCGCCGCCGCCTCCGCTAGAACCAGTGAAGGAAGACACCGCTCCGTCAAAAAGCAGTTCACCTTCTGACGATTCATCCGCAACATCGGATGACAGCAAAGCGCTCGACCAGATCATAGGTCAGTGATCGAATTTGTTAGTGACACTCGATACCTAGGTGTAAAATTTTAAGAAGTGATTTCTCCTAGGAGCCACGAGCTCGTTCACGTCCAAGCGGACCAGAATCATATGGCCACGACCTTCGCACTGACAGTGAGCTGCGAAAAGGAACAAGCGCGCCTTGCGAGCCGCTGCCTGTCGGAAGTCCACGAGAAAATATCGCGCCTCGAAAGGGAGATCAGCGAGTTTTTGCCCGAGAGCCCGGTTTATCAGCTGAACCAAGGAGCTCCTTACAGAAAAATCGCCATGACCCGAGCAGGAATCGAACTGATCGCAAGATCCGAGCGACTCAAGCGCCTGACTCAAGGATGCTTTGACTACGCAGCAAAAAGCTTAGCTCAGCCTGAATCGGGTGCGATCGGCTGGGACCCTTCGGCACTAAAAGCCTGGCGACTAGGAACCGAGGTGCACATCGGTTTTGGTGCCGTCGGCAAGGGCTATGCCCTCGACCTGGCTCGACTCATTCTTGAACAATCAGGATTTAGAAACTACCGTCTGTCGGCGGGAGGCTCGAGCCTGATCTTCTCAGGATTCTCTGGACCCGGAAACCCCTGGAGCTGGGGATGGACCTGGGAGAAAGACAGCGACGGCGACTCTCGAGGTATTCGATTCAAGCACTGGAGCGGCGAGACCATCGCGCTGGGAGTGTCGGGCACTCACGAAAAAGGGAACCACATTCTAGACTCGCGTCAACGTCCCCCGCGGCTTGGCCTGTCAGCTAAAAGCGCATTGATCGCTACAACCTCTGCTGCAGACGCGGATGCCTTATCGACTTCACTCTTTGTGTCGGGCTACGCTGCGGCATGCGATTACATGCGAGAGCTCGTCGCTTCGCCCGCTATGGCCGAAGTGGATGCCAACGGCGACTTTTCGTGGAATGGAATCTTTCAGCGGCTTTGGGGGGCACCAGGAATCGAAGTCGGCGCGCAGCCCCGAGTCTCGACTCGATTGTCCCCATTCAGATTAGCGCCTCTCCTTGCCGCCGTGACGCTCGCCCCCGGACTGACCACGCTTGCGATCGCCGAGTCCATGCCGCAAATCCAAGCAAGCCCCCCGCCCGCGACTGAAGCCCCACAGGCCGATGTGGCTGCCACGCCAACCGACTCGCCTGGTAGCGCCGAGGTTCTGCCTGAAGAAGACGCTTTGGATCTGGGTAGCATGAGCGCCAACGCCTTCTCTCCCTATTCGAACGATAGGAACCCATGGTGGGCTTTGCTTCCCTTATCTGCCTTGGCCGTCGTTTTAATTCATCTCAAGAAAGTCAGGAGGACTCCCGTGAAGAAAACTGCTGTGCAATCCCTTATCGTAGCCATCACTCTTAGCGCGCTCATCGAGAAAGCCCAGGCCGTCGACATCGAGCCACTCGCAACCGCGCTCCTTGGAGTCGTCGGCAACCCCAAGGTCGTAAAGAAAACGATCTCTGGATCAACCATCGTCTTCGCCAAAAACGCCAAAGGCAAAGCAGAAGGCACAGTCGCTTTCATTGAAAAAAACCTCTGGGGAACCAACTGCACCCACACTTGGATCATAGGGATCGGCAAGGACGGTAAAGTCACCCAGGTGCGCGCGCAAGAAATGAGCTGTCCGCACGCCTTCCCGGCCAAAGAGGCTTCGTTCCTTGATCAGTACAAAGGCAAGGGCCCGGCGGACCTCGCCAAGCTCAATGGCGATATCGAAACCAAGGCAAAAGCCACCGGAAGCTGCGAGCTAGCCACCGAAGCCGTGAAGAAAGCCGTTACCGGATACCAGAAGATCAAAGGGCAGATCTAGGTGCTGGGCATCCCCACTCGACAGATCAGGATCGTCGTCCAGTGGGCGATTTTTCTGCTCTGGATCTCCTGCATCTACGTTACCCATCATCCGATGGAGTCGTGGCTGGCCAAGCACATTCCTGTTTCCTTTATGCTGAGAGCGGACCCTCTCGTGATGACCGTCGTCTGCGGCGGCATGCGTATGGGGATCACGATCTTGGCCTTGGGAGCGCTGACACTTGTGATCAGCCTCTTACTCGGCCGCGTGTTCTGCGGCTGGGTTTGCCCGCTTGGCGCGACGTTCGATGCTTGGGGATGGATCCTCAAAAGGATGCGCGTCCCCATCGAGGGACCATCGCCTGGGTGGTTTAGGGCGAAGTACTACCTTCTGCTCGCGATCTTGGTGTTTGCGGTCATCGGAGGAGTAAGCCCATTGATGGGCTTTGACCCCATTGTGTTGATCACAAGAACTGCTGCAACGGTTTTCAATCCGTTCTGGCGCAAGAGCAACGAGGTGGCCTGGAGCGTCGGCGGTCCCGTAGGACCTCACGGCTACCTCGTCGATACGGCCACGCTTATTCTGTTTCTGGCGATCATGGCGGGCACCACCAAACTATCTCGCATCTGGTGTCGAGCAGTCTGTCCACTAGGAGCTTACCTCGCCGTGATGTCGAGGCACTCGGCGCTCCGACGCGATACAATTGGCTGCGTTCGCTGCAACATCTGCGCTCGCAACTGCCCCACAGGCGCAATCAGCTTTGAGAATCCTGAGATCTACACCGAGAGCGAGTGCATCAAATGCTTTGCATGCTCGCAAGAGTGCCCTGTGGACGCTAACTTTTTTACTCTCAAGAACCCAATTCCTGCCGTAGCCTACGCTCACCAACCTGTTCAGCTCGAACGTCGTCAGATCATGGCGACGACCGCCGCAGTAGTCGTTGCAGCGCCAGGACTTGGATTGTCAGCCGGCGACCCTAAAAGCATGAAGAAGCTCATCCGCCCGCCGATGAGCCGCGAAGAGCGGGATTTTCTGACAAGCTGTATCCGTTGCGGTGAATGCATGAAGGCGTGCCCCACCGGTATCCTCAAACCGGCCGGACTTGAATTTGGACTCCGCGCACTTTGGTCACCCGTCATGGTCGCGACCGAGGGATTTTGCCAAAAAGGGTGCAACGCATGCTCCCAGGCCTGCCCAACCGATGCGATCATGAAGTATCCGATAGAACAAAAGTACAGCTACAAAGCAGGGACCGCTGTTTTCAACGACTCCCTCTGCATTAGTTTTACGGAGAATAAATTCTGTTCCGAATGCGTTCGCGCTTGCCCCACTGACGCGATCGAGATCACGCCCGGCTGGAAACCTGAAAACGCTACCGCCGGATCCGACACTCCAGCTCCTGCTGGGCAGACCCCCGAGCGTCCAGTGCATGTGAGTTACGAAAAATGCGTGGGCTGCGGTGCTTGCGAATTTGCATGCAATCAAATCGTGTTTGGTGAAACGGCCATGGTCACCACTTCGTTTGGCCGCGCTGCTCCAGCAAAATTATCTTAGCGAAACTTGGCGCGCGTCGCGCAATTCGTGTTCACCCTCTCTCCTTAGGCACTTCAAAAAGTTGACAATACGAAAGGTGTTTTGCATTGTTTCGGCGAAGCTCAACGCATTGCCAGTCGGTTCACTACTGACTCTTCTGAAAGGTTACGATGCACCGGACGATTCGACTCTATGTGATGTGGGTAGCCATATTAACGTTGGCAGCACAGAGCGCGATGGCTGCCCCCTCTGCTCAGACGCCACGAGCCGCCACCCCTGACAACCGCCCGGTCACACAAGATCAGCTGAGAAATTTTGCGCGCATCTTTAAGAGCGTTGCCGAGCGCACAGACAAACTCGAGGCAAAAGTCAACAAAATGGGGGGAGGCCAAGCAGCAGGTGGCGAAGAGTCACTCGACCTCTCTGGCGGTAATATAAGCGCGGCCCCTGTTGGCGCACCCAAGGGCGGAGCTCACGCTCATGTGGGCTCGAGTAATCCCCCTAACTTCAAAGTCTTCTTCGATCTCAATCTCGTCAATCGACCCGGCATTGAACCGCTTTCATTCGATACTTTTCACTCATTTTTGTTTTTCGAGCTTCTCGCCACTCCAGATTTGCAGTTCTCATTTGATATTTCGACGAGCCCTCGTTTTTACGAATTGGATTATCAAGTCCATCCCCGCATCCAGCTTCGCGCTGGAAAGATCTGGATCCCCTTTGACGACATGGCGCCACACAACATCTTCGGCGGCAAAGTCAATGTTTCGCGCCTAGCGATTCCTAATGCGCCCGCCTTTTTGCCTGACTTGTGGACCGACCTCGGCGTGGGCGCCAAGGCCATGATCATAGACACGAAGAGTTTTGACCTCGAAGGACACCTCTATGTCGTGAATGGCTTTCGTGACGGCGGCAAGGATCCGTTGAATCCAGAAACGGGTGTCACCGGTTATCCTAGCTTCAATGACATCCCAAGTGCACCCGACAACAACCGCGACAAGGCCATAGGGGGACGCCTTCATGCTCTCCTCTTGAGCCGCCTAGGCTTGGGCCTTTCATATTACACAGGTAAGTGGAACAGCGATTCTCAGGCTGAAGCCAAACGACTGAGCATCTTGGGTTTTGATGCTCAACTGCGAATCAAGGGCTTTGAAGCGCGCTCTGGCATTGTCAGCATGGCCGTTGATCTGCCCACAGGAAAAACCGCGAATCGAGGCGGCCTCTACATTGAGTTGGGCCAACGCTTCGGAGCCGCAGGTCAGTGGAAACTCCTGGCCCGCGGGGGATTGCTTCAGTTTGACGATCGCGTATTGGATACAAGCCCAACGACTTCGATTGGTGACCAACGATTGATTGGAGCCTCACTGCTCTATAAACCAGGTCTGATTCAATACTCGATCGAGACTTCACGTGACTTAAAAGAATCACCCAACAAGTCCAACTATAGCTACACGGCAGCTCGTATCGTCATAGCCCTCTAAAACCATCATTCTATTTTTAAATCGTGTTTTTTCCCAGCGATGCCAAAAACTGGGGGATCAGCCTCTAGCGCGCTGCTGGCAGTTTTTTGCTCGCCATGGCTTCGCAAGGCGTTAAGGATTCTTCGACGATCCACTCGCGAAGTGCGGCATACTCATCGCTTGCCAAGTCCAACGTAATCGAGTGAGAGAGCGTGCCGTTCAACTTCGTGAGTAAAAGGTCGTTGCTATCCGGCGCCCCCAAGTTATCCGAAGAAATCTTTGTGATCGTTGAAGCAAAATTACTGCCAATGGCTATATCGTCCGTATTGGGTACGAACGAATACACTCCTCCACCTGCCCCACCCGCAAGATGGCAGGACGCGCACCTAGACTGCAACACGGGATCAACACGGGATTTGAAAATCGCAAAGCTCGCACAAGCCACACTTGTGGTAGCAGCACTCTCAACGGCCGGATCCGTAGCATCCGAGAGCTTTCCCAATCCGCGACAGGAACCCGCAGAAGCGCCGGCAATGACAAGCGCAAACCCTAAGAGCGACAACACCATGAGTTTGCGTTGATGCCAAAACATAGCTCTATTTTACCACTGTCTGAGAGCCAAAATCAAAGCACCGTTTATCCAGTTTTTTTTCTATTTGAGACTAGATGAGCAGGTGGTGGCGGCGGCGTCACCTGCCTGACAACGCCCGAGGGCTGCGCAGGAGTAACCCCCGGCGCTTGCCCCAGTCGATCAGGCACAACAAAATAGACCTCTTGATGGATGTGGGCATCAGGCACCCCACGGCTACCCTTCAAAAACCTGCGAACCTCTCCCACCATATCGCCATTGCCGCAGAGATAGAAATCCGTAGAGTACCATCCCCAATCGGATGGCAGCGACTTGAGGTAGTCCGTTACGCGGCCCTTGAATCCCGTGTAGCTAGGCCCCGGCCGTGAGATCGCGTTGATCTCAGCGATGCCTAGAGACTCAAACAAGCCCGGGAAGATGATCTCCTCTTCCGTTCGTGCTCCAAACACATTGATCGCAGAAGGGGGTGGGTTGTCCAAATATGCTTTTGAGCGAATCATCGCCATAAAGGGCGCTACACCGGTCCCGGTCGACACAAAGCAGACCGCCCGGCCGGCTTTAGGGTTGTAACAAAAGTCACCATAGGGGGCGAAAATTCTGAACTCCTGACCTACCTCCAGCGACTTGATGTAACCGGAACCTGGGCCGTTCTCGACCATCTTCACGCATAGACCGTAGCCTTCGTGTGGAGGCAGTACCAAAGAGTACGCGCGCCGGTGAGGCCTCACTTTTTTTTCGAACGAGGGAATCACCACGCTGATAAACTGTCCCGGCTCAAAGGCAAATTTTCGCGAGGGCTCGAACCGAATATCCAAGACCGTGGGGGTAAGCCACTTTCTAGAGATGACTTTGCAGAGTAGTTCTTTTGCCGGCACGCTCAACCTCTCGAG